>Ga0114999_10000350_pt1 | contig 68597 bp, 64 predicted proteins | sample ArcticOcean_MG_C_3_FD_89820 | JGI IMG/M metagenome (GOLD analysis project Ga0114999, IMG submission 89820) | Marine microbial communities from western Arctic Ocean - ArcticOcean_MG_CB8_126 | ecosystem: Environmental > Aquatic > Marine > Oceanic | place: Arctic Ocean: Canada Basin | collected...
ACGATGCCTGCGGCTTCGTGTCCTTGGATGCGGGGTCCGCCGGTGTTGAACATGCCGTGCTGCCACATTTCAATGTCGGTGGCGCAGATGGATGTGTAGGTGAGTTTTAGCAGCACTTCGCCGGCGGCGGGTTTGGGTGTTGGGTAGTTGGGGTCGAATCGGAGGTCTTGCTTGCCGTGAAGGACGATTGCTTGCATGGTCGTTATTAGCTCCGGGCGTCATCGGATGACTTGGTCGCTCGCTGCAATCTACCCTTCCCCTAGCCCGTGCCTTCGGCTTTTGGCCCGAAGGAAGGGGGACCGGGCAGGAGAGATCGAGTGATGTTGGCTGGATTGAGGGTTTTTCGAGGTTGGACGATGTTACGCGACCCTGCACCAGATCCCTCGACTTCGATGACTGCGCTCGGGAAACGATGGCTGCCACATTTCAATGTCGGTTTGGCAGATGGACGAGTAGGTGAGTTTTAGGAGCACTTCGCCGGGGGCGGGTTTGGGTGTTGGGTAGTTGGGGTCGAATCGGAGGTCTTGCTTGCCATGTAGGACGATTGCTTGCATGGTCGTTATTAGCTCCGGGCGTCATCGGATGACTTGGTCGCTCGCTGCAATCTACCCTCCCTCAGTCCCTCCCGAAGGAGGGAGGTAGGACGGGCACATGCTCTGGGCGTCGGTTGATGTTGGCTGGATTGAGGGTTTTGCTATGTTGAACGATGTTACGCGACCCCGCACCAGATCCCTCGACTTCGATGACTGCGCTCGGGAAACGATGGCTGCCACATTTCAATGTCGGTGGCGCAGATGGATGTGTAGTGACGTGTCACTTTTTCTGGGGGCGGTTGGTGTTGGCTGGGTCGGGAAGGTGAGACTTGGAACGGTGGCGACCCACACCCTAGCCCTCTCCCTGCGAGGGAGAGGGAATAAGCGGAGAGCCGTTGTCGTTCCCCCTCATCCCAACCTTCTCCCTGAGGGAGAAGGAGATTCCGCTGCCCGAACTAGCGCTTGATCCAGACTGTGCGGATGCCTATGTGGTTGAAGCCGTGGTTTGTGAAGAGGGGATCGGAGTTGTCGTTGGGGTTGGTGATGGCGGGTAGGTTTGGGGCCGTTTCGTTTGGGGCGACTTCGTTTGGGGCGACTTTCAGGGCTTCGTGGACGAGGGCGGTTGCGTAGCCTTTTCGCTGATGGCCGGGGAGGGTGAAGAGGGTGTAGATGCCGACGGATTCATCGTTTGTGAAGGTCTGGACGCCGGCGACGATTTCGTTTGATTGGCGAATAAAGCAGAAGCGGTACCGGGCGTCGTTGAGCAGCGGATTCGAGTAGACGATATCGGCGTTTGGCTGATTGAATCCGACGGCGGCAGCGCGGTCGAATCTGAGCAGCTGGTCGGGTGTGCCTACGGTTTCGATGGGGCGGTCGATTTGAGGAGGCGGGTTCAGTGGTGCTGGATTTCGATATGCCCATGGCGAGTCGAACATCGTGTCGAATCCGAGGGGCGTTAGGTCGAGGTTGGAGTAAGCGTCGACTATGGCGGTTTCGGCGTTTGGCGGGCGGGCGGCGAGAAGCTGCTGGACTTGAACGACGTGCGACTGGGAGTTATCGGGTCCGCCGGTGGTGATGCCGTTCGGGTAGGGGATGTCGAGGGTGTGCTGGTTGGCTGCGAAGTAGGGTGTTTGCGTTCCCGGTGAACCGAGCGCGGCCGGGATCGCCTGACAGTGTCCGACGAAGTTGCGCACGGCGATTTCGAGATTGGAGCTTGCGGTCACATGCCGAATTTTCGTTCGGATGGGTCGAGAGTGCAAGTTTTGTTGGGTGGGGTGCGGATACCTTCCTCTCCATGAGGGAGAGGATTGAGGTGAGGGGGTATGAGATTGGGAGGGGCTGTGATCGTCGTGCCTACGCATCGACTGGTATTCCCCCTCAACCTAACCTTCTCCCTCAGGGAGAAGGAACGAATGGAGCTATCGTCCCGATACGTGTTTGATGGCGGCAGTGCCGAGTTTCAGGACGTCTTCGGGTGGGGGACGGTTTTCACCTGCGGGGGTTTGGAAGGCGGTGGCGTTTTGCAGGTCGGCGAGGGTGGTCCACAGCCAGGTGGTAGTGGAATCGGACTGTTCGGAGAGCTCGCCGGTTGGGGTAGCGGCATTGCCGATTAGCCGGGTGAAGTAGATGTGGTCGATGTGCTGGTGTTCACCGTGTTTTTTATCGACAACATTTTCGATCATGATGCTGTGGGGAGCGTGTATTTGCTCCAGATTGCCGATAACGAGCGAAGGGTGGGTCGGCACGATTTCTACGTCGAAGCCGGTTTCTTCTTTGATTTCTCTGAGGGTGGTTTGAACCGGATCTTCGTTGGGATCGACATGTCCGCCGGGCGGCAGCCATTCCTGCACTTTTTGGTGCCAGTGGAGCAGGGTGGCATCGTTGTGGACGACGAAGCCGGTAGCTGTGAAGTGCCGGGTTTTAGGAGTTGGCATTTTAGGAGTCAGAGCGAGGAAGTTGTTGATGGAAACGTGATAGTTGTATCAGGATGAACGTTGATTGCCACGTCGTTCCTCCTCGCAATGACAAAAAGGAAGGTCGTTGGCATTCCCCCTCAACCTAACCTTTCGTTTGGCTCCGGGCGTCGTCGAACGACTTGGTCGCGCGTCGCAGTCTACCCTCCCTCAGTCCCTCCCGAAGGAGGGAAGCAGGAAAGGAAATGGCCCCGGACGCGAGTAGGGCCACCGGACCAGCATAGCCGTTTGGCGTTTGCTGATCGGGTGACCCTACTCTAGAGGTGCCCTACTGGTAGGGCGCCCTACTTTAGCGTAGGACACCTCGTTTGGTACTAATCATTAAAACAGACCACCTCCTTCTTGGAATCGCAACTCCGGGTAGTAGAGTTTTTCTACCCACGACCGCCTGCCCGATGAAGGGTTTGGTCAAGGCCGATTAGCGGATTATACGGAAGTGAGAGGAAAAAGGTTTGAGGGCGGGTACGCAAGCGTGTAATCAGAATTGGTTAGCGGGGGTGATTCAGTCGAAATTGGAGGTTTCCCAGCGATGGGAGAGAGTGGTGGTGAATGGCTGATTTGATAACAGCGTTTGTGTGATCGTTGATTGCCACGTCGTTCCTCCTCGCAATGACAGATTGAGAGCTACAGTTTGCCAAGTACCTCTGGATTCACGATCACCTCGGGGCGTTCGCCACGGAGCACTCTAGCCGCCTCTTCACCGGCACGTCGGCGGATGGTTTCCCAACCGATTTTGCTTGATCCTGCGACGTGGGGCGTGCAAATAACGTTTTCCATTTGCAGTAACGGATTGTCGACCGACAGAGGTTCCTGCTCGAATACGTCGATGCCGGCTCCGGCGATCTTGTTGCTTTGGAGTGCTTTGACCAGCGCCTGCTCATCGACAACCGGCCCACGGGAAGTATTGACCAGATATGCGGTCGACTTCATTCGACCAAGTGCTGCGGCGTCGATGTAGTGGTGTGTGTCGGGCAGGTGCGGGACGTGGAGAGTCACATAATCCGATCGCTCCAGCAACTCGTCCTTCGACACGAACTTGATGCCGTATTCGATCGCCAGATGCTCGCCAACGTAGGGATCGTTGACCAGTACCGTCATGCCAAGTGCCCGGCATTTCCGTGCCATTGCACGTCCTATCCATCCGAAGCCCACGATGCCGATTGTTTCGCCGTAAATACGATTGAGTATCGATCGTGAGTAGACCTCGCCCCACCTTCCAGAAGTCGTTGCAAGGTCCATGCGTTTCAGCTCGCGGGCGCTGGCGAGGAGAAGGGTGAGGGCGTGGTTCGAAACTTCTTCAGACGTTGAACCCGCGATATTCGTGACAATGATTCCGGCCTCGGTGCAGGCATCGACGTCTACGGTGTCGTAGCCGTGGCCGTACCGGATGATCATCTTGCAGTTTTCGAGTTGGTCGACCATCGCCGCGGTAACCGGTGAGTGGTCGTTGAGAATCACCGTGGCGTCTTTGACCGCCTCGATGATTTCGCCTTCGGACGAAACGGCGATCGACATGATTTCGCAGTCGATTCCTGCGAGAGCGATTCGTTCGAGTTCTAACGGCGATTCGGTGGCATCGATATGAATTACGATAGGTTTTGAGTCTGGCATCAGTATTACTTAGATCCTTTGGTCACTTTTTATTCTGAGACTGGGCCAGTACGGCGCCGACTAGAACGCCGATTACGACACCAATTCCGATGCTGGTGCGCATATTGTCAGTGATAGTGCCGACTACGGCTCCGATTCCGGCACCGATGGCAATAGCACCCCACTTCAGGATCAGGGCCTTCTTCGGATTTTGGGTGTTGATTTTGTTGTCGTCTTTTCGCACGGTCAATTTATCCTCAGGGGTTGGATTGGCTTAAGGTCAAACAATTTCGTTGAACCAGCCTGATTGTTGATTTTCCGCTGAAATTTTTCTCCCTAAATAGCACACAAAGGAGAGAGGCTGGACTGGGCGGTCGGTACTTAGAACCAGTTGGCTTTGTCGACTTCGTTTCGGAGGGGTTCTCCAGCGGCGAAGTTACGGAAGTTCTCGACCACTATCTCGTAACGACGCTCAAGGAGATTGGCACCACCCACAGCCGCCGTGTGTGGAGTGAGGATAGTGTTCGGAGCATCCCATAACGGGTGATCTGCCGGCAGTGGCTCGATCTCGTAAACGTCGAGAGCAGCTCCCCCGATAACGCCCGATCGTAGTGCCGCGTTCAGATCGTCGAGCTTCGTCGTCATGCCGCGTCCAATGTTGATGAACTTCGCCGAGTTCTTCATCAGAGCGAATTTTGAGGAATCGAAAAGACCTTCAGTAGAGGGCGTGTGCGGAATAGTTAGAACTACGAAATCGGCTTTAGGAAGCTGGTTGTCGAGCTGGTCGGGCCCGAACATGTCATCAACCCACTCAGGCTTGTCTTCTCGGCGTGCGTCGATACCGAGCACATGCATGCCGACTGCCTTACACAGGCGAGCAGTCTCTGCGCCTATGCCGCCAACACCGACGATAAGCACGGTCGATTCAGGCAGGAAAATATCGTGGTTAGGCGCCTGCAGAACTTCGTACTTGTGCTCTTTTTGCTGGTCGCGGTATACGTTGTAGTGCTTTGTGAAATTAAGGATGTACGCGAGAATCTGGATCGAAATGTGATCGTTGTATATCTCTCGGAAGTTGGTGACCTTCGTCTGGTGAGCGACCAACTCGTCGGAGTAGTAACCGGCGTTCGGAGCGGCGGCCGGAGCCTGCAGCCACTTCAGTTTTGGCGCCGCAGCGAGCATTTCAGCGGTCATTGTTCCGTAGGCAGCATCGGCGTCGGCAAGCTCGCGTATGGCGTCCTCGTCGGAGTTAGGAGTTGCGATATCCCAACCTGAAGTGCTGTCGAGTAGGCGCGGAATCCACTCTTCGAAAATGTCTGATTGCGGTGGCAAAAATACAAACTTGTTAGCCATGTTTTAGATTCGTTTTCCTGTTATTTCAATTGAGCTCCCTGTTTTCGAAGTTTTGAAAATAGGGCAGCGTGGCGGATTCTAGCACCGCAGAAGGGTGTGGAATTGCCCATGCGAACCAGAAACCGACCCGTGTATATTGTGGTCAGAAGCAGAATTATGAAAATCGGTGACTTTGAAATAGACATGCCAGATCCGCCGCTACAGGATCCGCATTGCATTGCGATTCTGAAGCCGTGGATCAACGTCGGTAACGTCGGGAAGATCGTTCTCAGGCGTCTCGGCAAAATGTACGCGTCCGAGCGGATCGGCAAGTTGGAGCGACCGGGTAAGTTTTACGATTTCACCCGATACCGGCCTACGATCAGGCTTCGGAACGGCGCACGTAGCGTGCGTGTGCCAAACACTCGGGTGAGCTTTGTGCGTCGACCCGGCGCGAATGATCTGGTTCTGCTGGAACTTTTGGAGCCGCACGCCTTCGCCGAGGATTTCAACGATTCGGTCATCGAGCTGATGAAGGCGTTGAAGATCACACGCTACGTCCAGCTTGGTGGAATGTACGACTCGGTTTCGCACTCACGCCAGCTTCCGGTAACGGGGTCGGCACGTGGTTGGGAGCCGCCAGAAGGTTTCGGCGATGTGAAGATCCGCGGTTCGCGATACCAGGGGCCAACTTCGATGGCGTCGCAAATTTCCGAACGGGCGTGGGCGGATTTGAATCTCGAGACACTTTCGTTGATGGTTCACCTGCCGCTTTATTTGAAACTTGACGACGACTACGCCGGGAGTGCACGCATTCTCAAAATTCTTTCGGAGCTTTACGGATTTAGTGCTGCGCTTCCGGAGATCGAGATGGGCGAGCAGCAGTACGAGCAGGTTGGGCCTGCGATGACGGACAATCCGGCGTTGAAAGAAATGGTTGAACGGTTCGAGCGCGAATCCGAAACTGATGTACCGGCAGACGAAGAGGGATCAGGCTCCGAGGGTTCAGGTAGAGGGATTTCCTTGTCCCCAGAAATTGAGCAGTTCCTGAGCGACATCTCCGAAGGAGATTCCGAGCAAGACTCAGGCGATCCCGGCGCACGTGGCGGTTCATAGTATCGGGCTGCAAGACCGATCTGGATTGCCACTGTAGTTCGTATCTACAGGTATGACTTCCAAACGGCTCATTTTTCTCGTATTTCTTCTGACTTCGTTGACCAGCGTGGTCGCTTGCGCCAGTTTGGAAGATTCAGCAGCGTCGGCCGTTCCAGAAATCGATGCGGCGTCTCCTATCGATGCGCCCGTTGACGAATCAGCCACAACCGCCCACGTGGAACCCGCTGCTGAAGTTGTTTTGCCGACGACTACCGCAAATCCAGAGTCTAATCTCACTCTGGAGGAAGCCCAAGCGGTAAAAATCATGTGGAAGATGTTTGGTGGCTCGGGTGGCATAAACGAAGGCGCTGTGGTTGCTGCGGGTGTGAACGGGCATCCGGGTTTGGTCCCGGTGCTGGTGGAAGCGGCGAGTCGAACGTTCGAGCCTGAACTGGCACTTGAGATTGCGAGAGCTCTCGAAAGGATCACGGGTGACACTGTCGGAGGCGAGTTTGTGCTGACAGCTCCGTGGTATGCATGGATGAGTCGCCAAGATCCTCCGCAGGTAGAGCTACCAGAATTCGATGAGTGGCTTGGCGAAGTGCTCGGTACGATCGACCCTTCGTTCAAAGAATTTTTCTATCGCGAGGTGTCATCGGACATTCCTCTGTGGGCCGTTACGTGGGGTGGAGTTGTGCGTGACGGAATACCGCCGCTCGAGTTCCCGGATTTCGTGCCGGGCCACAGAGTCGACTTTCTGAATCCTGACGAACCCGTGTTTGGGGTGACGATCAATGGTGAATCACGGGCGTATCCGCACAGAATTATGGGCTGGCACGAGCTTGCAAACGATCGGCTCGGTGGCGAGCTGATTACGTTCGTGTTCTGAACGCTTTGCAATTTGGGGGTCGTGTACGACTCCGAACTGTACGGAGAGGATGTCACGTTCGGAACATCGGGATTCCTGTATCAGAACAACAAACTGATGTATGACAGAACGACGAATTCGCTGTGGCACTCTCTGACGGGCGAACCCGTGTTGGGCGAACTGGCCGATTCCGGCATCCGTTTGGAAACTTATCAAGTGACGGTTACGAGCTGGATCGAGTGGCTTGAGCAGCATCCGGATACGACCGTGGTCAACATGAACACCGGGTTCAACCGCAGGTATCGTGATCCGAGAGATATGGGCTCGGCTTACTACGAGTATCGGGCTTCACCCAATTCGATGTTCCCGCTCTTCAGTGTTGATGGCCGACTCCCGGAGAAGAGCAACGTTGTGGGAGTCGCTTCGGATGGCGCATCACTGGCATTTCCAGTGGAATCTATAGTTAGCGAACGGGTGATCAACTCGACTGTGGGCGATGCTGAAATTGTCATCGTCGGACATCCACTTACCGGTGTTCTAGGTGTGTTCGAGCGGGATGGAAATCAGTTCGAGCCTGGCGAGGATCCACGTGAGATCGTTGACGAATCTGGTGCGATATGGGTGGTGACGGATGACGCGCTGGTTGGATCAGACGGACGTGAACTGGCTCGGATTCCGGCGAAAGAACTGTTCTGGTTCGCGTGGGTTACGTTCTTCCCCGCAACGGGCGTTCATGTGAGTGAATAGCACGTCTGTACTACTAGCTTTAGTTCGTTCCGCTGATCTTCTGTGAGCTTATGAAACCTACCTTTGTAGTAGACGAGGTGGGAAGCAATGAGGGCTCCCACCTCGTCGCCAATAATTCGGCAATAGCGGACAAGTTCGGGGACCAAAGATATGCAGGCTGGAATCGCAAAAACACCCCAAGCACCAAACGCTGGTGACAAGAGTGGAGAGTTCTTTCTCGCTCCCTCGAATATTGAACGACACGCCTTGAAGGGAACTTATTTTCTGTTGATGATGGCGTTCTTACTGCCTATTTTTGGATAGGCGATGGGTACGTGTGCGCACTGTAGAGATGAGACTGTAATCAGCGCATCTCACAATCCGACTTCCCGAGTGCACCCGAGGGATCTGGTGGGGTCGCGCACGGTGCGTTGGCTACGTTGGCAGGTACTGACTCCGAGGTCCCTCTACTTCGCTTTGCTTCGATCGGGAAATCGATTTTACGCGTGATAGTAAAACCGAATGTGTCCGTGTTCACGTTGTTGAATGATGAACAATTCTCCCTCACCTAGCCTCTCCCGCTGGGAGAGGGACCAGACGCGAATATGGACCGGCTAGGCCGATCCGTATTCTGGTGTCTATTTCAGGTCTATTTGTTTGTGACGGTTACGCCCGAGAGCTGCTCGACGTAATGAAGAATCGCCGAGTGATCGTTCTTACCTTTGCCCCATTCCATGAGTGCAGCGAGAACCTGCTGGAGATTCGATGTCACCTGGAGAGGAAGGTCGAGTGCGTTGGCTGTCTGCATGGCGTTGTTGATGTCTTTGTAGTGCAGTTCGACGCGGAATCCGGGATCGAAGTTTCGCTCGAACATCATCGGGCCCTTGGCGTTCATTACGTTTGATCCGGCGAGTCCGCCCTTGATGGCGTCGAACACGGTCTCCGGGTTTACTCCGGCCTTCGTTGCCAGCACGAGAGCCTCGGCGAGGGCGTGAATGTTTGCGCCAACGACGATCTGGTTGGCGAGCTTGGTGACGTTACCGGCACCGATTTCTCCACACAGAACGCTGGACTTTCCTGTTACATCAAATAACGGCTTTGCTCGCTCGAAGTCGTTGGCACCACCGCCGACCATGATTGCGAGGTCGCCAGAGACGGCGAACGGCTCACCACCGGAAACAGGAGCGTCGAGGAAGTTGACGCCCTTCTCGGCACATGCTGCGTGGATCGACTGCGAGTAGCTGGGGGCGATCGATGACATATCGACGATCAGGTCGCCGGCAGACGCGCCGTCGAGCAGACCGTTTTCACCGAGCACTACAGCCTCGGAGTCGGGTCCGTCTGGAACCATGACGACTGTTACGTCACACTTCTGGGCGACTTCCGTCGATGACGAGGCGGCTGTTGCGCCTTCTGCGACTACTTCGTCCATAGCTGCCGAGGAAAAGGCATCGTAAACGGTTACTGCGAAGCCGGCTTTGACCAGGTTTTTGGCCATTGGCTTGCCCATGATTCCGAGGCCAACGAATCCGATTTGTTCTGCCATTTTTCGAGTTTCCTTTAGTTACTGGCTGGTAATAGCGTTGTTTTGCTTTTATTTCGAGAAATATTTAGACGCGCCAGTATAAGGCTGGAACGGGGTGCTTGCGAGGGTGGAGGGTTGTAAAAGTCCTCTCCTAGTGGGAGAGGATTTAGGTGAGGGGGAATCGGTAGCAGTTGGCGAGGTCGAACGAATCTCCCTCACCCCAGCCCTCTCGTTATAGCTCCGGGCGTCGTAGGACGACTTGGTCGCCGCTGCAATCTACCCTTCCCCTAACCCCTTCCCGAAGGAAGGGGGACGCGCACGCACGATCGTTGCCTGGGAAGATCAGGGCAGAATCCCTCTACTCTTCTTCTTTCCAGAAGCGTTCTTCGACGAAGTTGTAGTCGGTGTTTTCCATGCGGGCTCCGACGTCTTCGATCATCTGCGGGTGGCCACAGGCGTAGACGCAGGTTTCTTTCGGGTCGACGCCGAGCTTTTCGAGATAGTCCTCAACAAGAAGGTTGATTCGACCCTTGGCACCCTTCCATGCAGTGTTCCGGTCTTCCGTAGGCCGTGACACTGAGGGATAGAACTGAATGAACTCGTGCTCGGATGCGAGCTTAGTGAGTTCTTCGTCGTAGCCAAATTCGTCGAGGTAGCTTGCGCCTTCGAGCACGTGGAACGTGTAGTCCTCGCGTGCGACACCTTCGGCGGGTTCAGGCCATGCGGGGTCGTTGAGGAACTTCCGGAGCATTGAGATAAAAGGAACGACGCCTGTAACGGTTCCAACGAAGATGTGGTGCTTGAATTGAGGCTGGAGTACGAAAATACCTTTGGCCCGCGGGCGCAGCGTCATTTCTGCTCCAACCTTCTGGTGATCGAGAAGCGGGGTTAGGTGACCCCCATGTTCGACCGGGACAATCTCGATAAAGAGTTCGATATTTTCTTCGTCGGGTGAAGACGAGATAGAGTACGGACGCTCGATTCCGTCGACGCCGATGGTGCAGTATTGGCCAGGTTTAAACACAAATTCCTGAGCGGGCTTGATCCAGAATTTCACTAGATCTTCCGTGAGCTCTTCGCGCTTCACAAGCTCGCAAGTTGTAAATCGTCCCCGAATAGTTGGGCGTGCCGTTTCTGCCATTATTTACTCCGTACAGTAGTCAATCTCACTAGTCCAGAATAACGGAACCGCAACACTTTTGAAGCGATAATTCCGTGAGAGTTTGCTAATTTCCGTGAATAGGTGTTTTAGCACCAATTGGCGTCGGGTCCCTAAGTGTTAGAATTTAACTGCCTTTTCAGTGACATATTTTTATACGTAATCTGAACTGACGATTTACCGCATAAATTGCATAGTTTGTTGAACTACTTGGAGTGATTAAATATGGCAGTGCGAACACCGGGAGTTGCCTACAGTATTACGGTTCGATCCGAGTACCCGAACGAACCGGGAATGTTAGGTAAAATCACCTCAGCAATCGGTGAGGCCGGAGGTAGCGCGCAGGGTGTCGATGTTGTCCAGACATCGAAGGGCGAAATGGTGCGCGACTTCACGGTCAACACGGCGGGTCATGACCACGCAATAGAAGTCGTCGCGGCGATCAAGAGCGTTGAAAATGTGAAGGTGCGAAGCGTTTCCGACCAGACGTTCCTTCTCCACGTCGGTGGAAAAATCGAGATGCACTCGAGAGTGCCAGTCAACACACGTGACGATATGTCGAAGGCGTACACCCCAGGGGTGGGCCGTGTCTGCATGGCGATTTACGACGACCCTGCTGCTGTTTGGGCGTTGACTGGTAAAGGCCACACCGTCGCTGTGGTGTCGGACGGTTCGGCCGTTCTGGGTCTTGGCGATATTGGTGCAGCGGCGGCACTTCCTGTGATGGAGGGCAAGGCGCTGCTGTTCAAAGAGTTCGGCGGAGTCGATGCATGGCCGATAGTGCTCGACACTAACGACCCGGAAGAGATCATCAGTATCGTGAAGGCGATGGCTCCGGGATTCGGCGGAATTAATCTTGAGGACATCAGCGCACCCCGCTGTTTCGAGATCCAGGAGCGTTTGAAGGCCGAGCTAGATATCCCCGTTTTCCACGACGATCAGCACGGAACCGCGGTTGTTGTGTTGGCGGGATTAATCAACGCATTGAAGATCGTCGATAAGAAGCCTGAAGATTTGAAAATTGTCGTGGCTGGAGTTGGCGCTGCGGGTACGGCTTGTACGAAGATTCTCCAGAGCTACGGTGTGACAGAGATCATCGGTTTCGACCGCACTGGCGCACTTGATCGTGGCCGAGACTACGGCGACAACACGATGAAGCAGTGGTTTGCCGATAATACGAACCCCGATGACTTCACCGGAACACTGGCGGAAGGTCTCGTCGGCGCAGACATGCTGCTGGGCCTGGCTGGTCCGAATCTTGTGACTGGCGAGCAAATTGCCAAGATGAACTCGGATGCGATCGTGTTCGCACTTTCAAACCCCGACCCAGAAATCTGGCCAGAAGAGGTTCCCGACAACGTTCGCGTAATGGCTACGGGGCGCACAGACTATCCGAACCAGGTGAACAACTCGCTCTGCTTCCCGGGACTGTTCCGTGGTGTGCTCGATGTTCGGGCATCAACGATAAATGACGAGATGAAGATCGCAGCCGCGGCAGCTATCGCGGGCGTGATTCCTGATTCGCACATCTCTGAAGATTTCATCATTCCGAGTGTGTTCGACAAGAACGTCGCCAAGCGGGTTTCACGTGCCGTGTCGAGAGTTGCACAAGAAACCGGTGTTGCTCGACGTCGACAGCGTCGTGGTGACGAAATGTACGCGGCGTTCAAGTCGTAGTTCATAGGGTGACTTCGTGATCATATGCAAGAACAGCACCGGGGTGCACGGCCACCGATGAAAATATCGATCATTGGTGGCGGTATCGCCGGATGCGCAACTGCTTACTATCTTTCCCGTGACGGGCATGACGTAACGCTGTTCGAGCGCGACTCGCTGGCGTCTCACGCTTCGGGATTCGCGCTTGGCGGGCTTCTGCCGAAGATTGGCGGACCGTACGGCGAGCCCTACGCGCAGCTATCGCACTATTCGATCGGTTTGCACAAAGATCTGGCGACCGCCGTTAGCGGCACCGACAGCGATGGCAACAGCCTGAACTTCGTACGTAAGGCGTCGCTGATGCTTGTGAAAGATGACGCGGAAGCCGAGTCGATGCGCCGTGTTTACGAAAACTACGCCAAAGACTCTGCACTCGACGTTCGCTGGCTTGCACAGGGCGAGTTGAGTCACATCGACGCCAGAATTTCTACCGACGTTCTTGGTGGTTTGTATGTGGGCGAATCCTATGAGGTTGATCCATACAAGCTGACGCTGGCGTTGTGGCAGGCGGCAGAGCAGCTGGGAGCGGTAATCGTTAATAGGAACGTGACTGACATTGCGGTTGCGGGCGACAGGGTGTCTGGCGTTGTAACCGATGATCAGGTTTTCGAAGCGGATTCCGTGGTGGTGGCGGCTGGACCGTGGAGTTCGGAAATGCTCGCTGGTCTGGGGCTAACGGTGCCTGTATCTCCGTTGAAGGGTCAGATCATACGGCTCGCTGCTCCTGATCCGCCGATAAAGCTTTCTCTCTGGTGGGATACCGACTACGCAACGTCGAAATCGGACGGTCTGCTGTGGATTGGAACGACCGAGGAAGAGGTTGGTTTCGACGATCGGACAACGGAAGAAGCGCGTGATCGCATCATTGGTTCTGCTGTTGAAATGCTGCCTTATCTGGAAGATGCCGAGCTTGTTCAACAGACGGCTTGCTTGCGCCCAATGACACCCGATCGAACGCCGATAATCGACGGCGAGGCAGGTCCTGAGGGTCTGGTGATCGCTACCGGAGGGGGTCGGCAGGGCATACTGGTCGGGCCGGCGATGGGTCAGGCGACCGCTGCGTTGGCGGTCGGGGCTGAGTCGCCTGTGGACATCAGCGCATTCTCGTTGTCTCGCTTCTCGTAGTTCAACGAGTTCAGAGGATTTTCCGGATTTCGGGTAAGCCTTTGCCTGCTGCTCGGCGCGGGAAATCACGATACTCATGGCGTGTTCTTATCTTGAGTGTGGGTAACGGAGCTTATCGTCATCCCTTTTTCTGTTCGGAAAACTATGCGCCGCGTTGTGAGTCAGGCGGCTGAACTCGCGCAGGTGACGCTTGCGCCGGGATCGGCCGGATTTGTAGCCGACGATGAGGCGCGCCAATTGGCGTTTGATCTGGAGCAGAAACCGGTTGGTAAACCAACGGCTGCGAACGTCGATCTGCTGATTCGAGCGACTTTGGAATCATACGAACCTGATCTCAAGTTGCCTGACGTGCGGGTCTCGGGTCGGATGCGCAGAACGCTCGGCTCGTACATGCCGTCGAAGAAACAGATCGCAATTTCTTCTCGCCTGCTGGCGATGGGAGATGATGACGATATTCGAGGAGTCGTGCTTCACGAGGTCGCCCACGCGATTGTTCACTCTCGCTTTGGTGATAAAGCTCCTGCACACGGTCGTCAGTTTCGGGCTGTTTGCAACGAGATAGGTGCTAAGCCACGCCGGTACGTGGATGTCACCACCGAGCAGTGGCAGTCGCAAGTGCGTTACCTGTCGAAATGCGGCCACTGCAAAGTACTGATCGTTCGCAAGCACAGGATGAATTCGGTGCGCTGCGTCTGCGGCCTCAAGCTCTACCCTCGCTCGTGGCGCGCAGTAGCCCCCGCAGAGAACGGCGAAGCCGGGGATTGGGTGATGCTTTAGAGGGGGCGATCTTTAGCTGTTACCGATTTCCCGAGTGCAGCCGAGGGATCTGGGGTGTCGCCGCTGTCTTGCCGTCTGGCTCAGGCGATTGGCTTAGGATGGCTCTTGGAGGGTGATGGCGAATAGTGCCTACCCAACTTTGAGATGGCGTGTCCCAAACGATAACTTGTTTGTCCTATGTATCCATTCCTTCTCCCATCGGGAGAAGGTTAGGTTGAGGGAGAAGCTTCCATTGGCAGACAACCGACGAATTACGGAATTCGCTCGCAATCTGCGGACGAATCAAACTGACGCTGAAAAACAGCTGTGGTGGTCGCTACGTGAACTGCGATCGCAAGGGATCAAATTCAGGCGTCAGGTCCCGATTGCCCCGTATATTGTCGATTTCTGTAATGAACGCACGAATCTTATTGTCGAGATCGACGGTAGCCAACATCAAAAAACAATCGAATACGACCATCGACGAACTGAGTTTCTCGAACTTCGAGGCTATCGGGTAGTGCGATTTACCAATTTGGATGTGTTGATGAATGTTGAAGGGGTGATTCTGGTTATTTTGACTGAAATGGATGATCGGTGAGTTTGGACGATTCCCCCTCACCCAACCCTCTCCCGCTGGGAGAGGGCTTTTTCGTCCCGGTGTGCTGATTGAGCGTGGATCGTACGGTTGATTCCTAAGGGCGAGATCCTGAATTCCATTCGACTAAGCTCAAGGCAGGGTGGTTCTGGTTATTTTGTCTGAAATGAATGACTGTTGAGGTTAGGCGATTCTCCCTCACCCAACCCTCTCCCGCTGGGAGAGGGCTTTTTGCAGCCCCTCCAAACGCTCCCAACACGTACCCGTGTATTCGCCAACGTTTTCGTTGTGAATCGTTGGGGTGAGTGGTAGTGTTGATGGTTAAGAACTGAATATTTTGTGGGCCTTTTAATCCAGTCCAGAGAGACTGGCAAGGGAATCCGCTTAGATACCTCGCCTTTGTGCAAAATGCCGCATGAGGTCTCTTTGCACACATGTCACGCGCGATGCGTTACCGATCCTTGTCAGCAGGCAAGGATTTTTTTGTGCCCAAAAGCCGACGACCTGGCGAGGTACAAGTGACGATCGATAGCGAGAGGGTTCTGCTGACGCAGGACGATATCAGAAGGGCGATAACGAGGATTTCACACGAAATCCTCGAACAGAATCGTGCTTCCAGAGACCTCGTACTGGTCGGGCTACACTCTCGTGGCGTTCATCTGGCACCTCGAATTGCCGACAGCATCGAGCGAATCGAGGGCTTCAGGCCAGTGGTCGGTTCACTCGACGCACGGTTATGGCGGGACGACCCCGACGTCGCTTCACGACAGCCTCTCCTCCCTTCCGACATCCCGAACGGCGTTGACGGCAAGCCGGTCGTGATAGTCGACGATGTGCTCTACACCGGACGCACAATTCGGGCTGCGATGGAAGCGCTGCTGGACTTCGGCAGAGCGAGTCGAATTCAACTCGCCGTACTGGTGGATCGTGGGCACCGCGAACTACCGATTCGCCCCGACTTTATCGGCAAAAACATTCCCACTGCACACGGAGAACGCGTGCAGGTCAGAATCACGGAAATTGACGGCGACGATGCTGTTGTACTGGGACGTGAAAACTAATGACAAATCCGACGACTGCCGTAGGCAATGAGAACGGCGGGGTGGCAGAGTCCACCCCAATTGCGCCCTCTGGCGAAGTCGAGCAAGTAGTAGTTCCCCGTCACCACCTGCTCGATCTAGACGATCTCGCACCAGCGGAAATCACTGATCTGCTCGACAGCGCTGTGAGCATGCTCGAGATCGCCGGCAGGGACATCCGCAAGACGCCGGCTCTGCGTGGCAAGACGATCATCACGATGTTCTTCGAGAACTCCACGCGCACACGTGTGTCGTTTGAGCAGGCTGGAAAAATACTCGGCGCCGATGTGATCAACGTCACGGCATCGGCAAGCAGCGTCAGCAAGGGCGAATCCCTGCTGAACACGGTGAAAACCCTGCAGGCGATGCACATCGATGCGCTTGTCGTTCGGCACCCGCACTCGGGCGCACCGTACTTTATTTCGAATCACACCGACGCCTCGGTAATCAACGCCGGTGATGGAACGCATGCCCACCCCACGCAGTCGCTGCTCGATCTGTTTACCGTGAGAAACCACTTGGGTGATATCGCCGGGAAGAAGATCACCATAGTCGGCGATGTTCTCTACAGCAGGGTCGCTCGATCCAACATCATCGCCTTCCAGAAGATGGGCGCCGAAGTTGTCGTTTCATGCCCAAACACGCTGCTTCCTGACGAGTGGCAGATTGGCTCAACGCTTGGCGAAGAAACTGGATTCGGTGGGCTGAAGCTGGCTCGTAACGTCGATGAAGCGGTCGATGGCGCCGATGTTGTTATGGCACTACGGATACAGCAGGAACGTCAGGATGCTGGGCACCTGCCTAGCCTGCGGGAGTACTCCGAAAGGTGGGGCATAAACGCGACGAGGATGGCGCTTGCGAACGATGGCGCGCTGCTCATGCACCCGGGTCCGATGAACGAGGGTGTCGAGATATCAAGTGAAGTTGCTCACGGTGCCCAGAGCGTCGTAGAGGAACAGGTCCGCAACGGAGTTGCCGTGAGGATGGCGGTTCTGTACACGCTTTGCGCCCCGGGTAAATCAATTCGTGCAACCAACGGTGACGAGGTTTAGTTGGCAAAGGAAACGCATTTGGCGGCCAGAAGACTGGCGATAACAGGTGGGAGAGTGATCGACCCGGCACAGGGCATCGATAAAGTCGCTGACGTGTTGATCAAAGACGGCGTTATCGAGGGTGTAGTCGACCCGTCTAGCGGAAGATTTTTCGATGGCTACGACGTGATTGACGCATCGGGAATGATCGTTTCGCCGGGATTTGTCGATCTTCACACCCACCTGCGTGATCCGGGTCAGGAGTGGAAAGAGACGATCATTTCAGGCACTCGTGCAGCAGCACACGGTGGGTTCACCACGGTCTGCGCCATGCCGAACACCGACCCTGTGCAGGATTCTGCTGCGGTAGTCGAAGACGTCATGCGCCGGGCTGCCGCTGACGGCATGGTTCGGGTGCTACCGATCGGTGCGATATCAGTTGGACAGCACGGCAAGCAGCTGGCTCCGATGGGCGAGCTTGCAGACGCCGGAGTGATCGGATTCTCCGACGACGGAAATCCGGTTGCCGATGCCAATCTCATGCGCCAGGCACTGGCTTATTCGATTGAAGTTGGGCTCCCGATCATCAACCACGCTGAAGACAAATCACTGGTCAATGGCGGTGTGATGAGCGCAGGAACGGTCGCTACCCGGCTCGGTCTGGCGGGCGTGCCTGCTGAAACTGAAACTGCGATGGTCGCACGTGATCTGCATCTTGCCGAGCTGACAAAGGCTCGCCTCCATATTCCACATATTTCAACTGCCGGTTCGATCATCGCACTGCGCGCTGCAAAGGAACGTGGTGTGAACGTCACGGCCGAAGTCACTCCTCATCACCTGATGCTCAACGACAAGTGGGTTTACGGTCTGCACGGCGATGTCCCCGATCAAGTCGGGTCCCAGAGCTACGACACCAACACGAAAGTGAACCCTCCTCTGCGCAGCCACGAAGACGCAGAAGCTGTGATTGCAGCGTTGGATGAAGGTCTAATAGACATCATTGCAACCGACCACGCGCCACATGCACTGACCGACAAGATCTGCACGTACAACGAGGCGGCTCACGGCATCAATGTGCTCGAAACGGCGTTATCGATGGTGTTCGATCTGGTGACATCCGACAGGATTTCTCTGACGAGAATTATCGAATCTCTCACGTCAGGACCGGCTGCAATATTGGGCAAGGATCTCGGGTCTCTGAAAAAGGGATTTTCGGCGGACGTTGCCATTATCGATCCTGAAGCTCAGTGGGTTGTGGAGCCAGAACAGTTCGCTTCGAAGAGCGTGAATACCCCGTTGAACGGTGTGAAATTGACCGGACGCGTTGTACAGACGATTTATCAAGGAGAGACAGTGTTCGACCTGAGTACGCAGTCAGCCAGTACGGGCGCAGCCGTGGATCTTGGAGCCAGAGCATGAGCGACGTTCGCGGAGACATGTACTTGGTGCTCGAAGACGGCTCGGTGTACCCGGGACAGCGCTTGGGTGCCGAGGGTGAAACGACCGGCGAGGTTGTGTTTAATACCTCGATGACCGGATATCAAGAGATGCTGACCGATCCTTCATACGGCGGACAGATTCTCGTTCCGACCTACCCAATGATCGGCAACTACGGCACGAGCGAGGCCGATGTTGAATCGACGCGGGTACAGGTGAACGGCTTCGTTGTAAGGGAAGACTGTGAAGCGCCCTCGCACCCGCTTTCCGAAGGCACGATCCACGATTACTTGCTCGAAAACGGCATTCCGGGAATCTCGGGAGTCGACACACGGGCGATCACACGGAAGCTACGGTCGGCCGGTGTGATGATGGGAATTATCACTCCAAACGAGGATGTTACGGCGGCTTTGACTACGCTGGCGAAGGCGCCTCGCTACGGCGAGTTCGACGTTGTTGGCAATGTTTCAACAGACGAGATTTACTCATGGCAGGGCGATGCTGGCGAACGGTCGCGAGCCTACTTCGATCTTCGTGGCAGGGCTCGTCAGGGCGGTATGGGAATCGACGTTGAGCGAGGAATAGGGCAGCGTGATCTTGGCGACAATTACATGAAGGTTGTGGTCAACGACTATGGCGTGAAGCTGAACATATTGCGATCGCTTCGCGCTCGGGGATGTGAAGTTATCGTGGTTCCAGACGACGCCTCTGCAGACGACATTCTGGGTCACAACCCGGACGGCGTAATGCTTTCACCCGGCCCCGGCGACCCGGAGCTTCTCGATCGGTCGGTCGCTACAGCGAAGGCTCTCGCTGGCAAGGTTCCGATCATGGGAATTTGCCTCGGCCATCAGGTGATCGCTCGGGCGTTCGGGGCGAGCACGTTCAAGCTCCATTTTGGGCATCGTGGCGGTAATCAACCGGTCAAGGATCTTGAGTCGGGTCGGGTTTACGTTACGGCTCAGAACCACGGGTACGCGGTGGATGCCGATGGGCTGCCAGACGAACTCGAGGTCAGCCACATTAATTTGAACGATCAGACGATAGAGGGCTTGCGACACCGAGACATGCCGATCATGACGATCCAATACCACTCCGAGGCGTCACCCGGACCGCACGACAGCGAGTATTTGTTCGATCGGTTTGTGGAGCTGATACAAGTACGTATGGCTGAACCGGTTGCGAAATGAATACCAATCTTTCACTCAGTGAGACTCAGGTATTGACAACGCTTCTCGATGACCTTCCCAGTGGAATCGGATACGGACAAGCCACAGTAGAGATTTTTATCCAATGGCTTGCTCGTACAAATTCAACAGTGAGTCGAGTATTCGGCGACGATTCAGATCAATTCAATGAATTTACTCAAATCACTGTTGTTCACCGCGGGGGTGGTGAATGGAGTGATTTAAGTTCCAGACAAGTGGCCACAATGCTCGGGGATCTGCACGCTTTTTTGGCGTTGGAAATTGCGAAGGTAGGGTTACTGGATCGCTTCACTGACGACAGTTCCGATCCACGTGAGCCACGAATATTTATCGCCCACGGAGGGAAATCCGGATCTAGAGACAAACTTGAACGATTCATTCGCTCTATGGATTGTGATCCCGTCATCGTCGAAGAAAGAGCGGGTTCTGGCGGATCGCCTGGATCAAAAGTAAGCCGACAATTGCGCTCTTGCGATTTCGCTGTGGTCTTGGCCACGTCCGAGCGTGGGGCAATACAAGATAAGGAGACACAACCTAGATTAAACGTGATGGAGGAAATTGGTCGTATTTCCGAAATTTTCGAACACAGCAGAATTCTGTTGTTGGAGAACGGGCTATCACTTCCTTCAAATGCATCTGACTGGACATGGACCTCATTCTCGGAGGAAGCAATGGACGAGGCATTTATCGCAATTGCGACAGAATTGACAGATATCGGCTTGATGAGAGCCGGAGTAATGGATGACGAAATAGATGAGTAACGGCGCGACGGCTGAGATGCCCAAAAAGGTTCTGGTTATTGGTTCGGGTCCGATCATTATCGGGCAGGCAGCGGAGTTTGATTACGCAGGCACACAGGCATGCCGATCACTCCGTGAAGAGGGCGTTGAGGTCGTGCTCGTTAACTCGAACCCGGCAACGATCATGACCGATGAGGACATGGCCGACCGTATTTACATTGAGCCACTTACCGTTCCCGTACTCGAACGCATCATCGAACGAGAACGCCCAGATGGCGTGATCGGGACGATGGGTGGGCAGACCGGACTTAACCTTCTCGTCGATCTCGAGAAGATGGGCATTCTCGACAAATACAACGTTAAGACACTCGGCACTTCCGTCGCTACCGTCGAGATGGCAGAGGACCGTGAGCAGTTCCGGGATTTGTTGGAACGCCTCGGTGAGCCGGTACTTCCATCGTTCGCAGTCGAAACGGTTGAAGACGCCGTCGAAGCTGGTCGCAAGATTGGTTATCCAGCGGTCGTTCGACCGGCATACACACTCGGCGGGACCGGTGGCGGAATTGCGTACAACGAAGAAGAACTACGAAAAATTGCCACTGGCGGAATCGCTGCCAGCAAGGTTGGACAGGTTCTGGTCGAGCATTCGCTGCTTGGTTGGAAAGAGATCGAGTACGAAGTGATGCGGGACGGCGACGGAAACGTCATCACGATCTGCAACATGGAGAACCTCGATCCGATGGGCGTTCACACCGGCGACTCGATCGTCGTGGCTCCCAGTCAAACGCTCAACGACAAGGACTATCAACGTCTGCGTACGGCATCGCTGAACATCATTACAGGACTCGGCATCAAGGGCGGTTGCAACGTTCAGCTCGCCTATCGACCATCCAAAATGGTCGCAGAAACACTCGCTGACGGTGCCGGCTACGACGAAGAAGGCTCGATGTACTACGTCATCGAAGTGAACCCTCGGGTCAGCCGATCTTCGGCACTTGCGTCAAAGGCAACGGGATACCCGATCGCCCGAGTCGCAGCCAAGATCGCACTTGGCAAAACGCTCGATCAAATTTCAAACGCAGTCACCCAGAAGACAACCGCGGCGTTCGAGCCTGCGCTCGACTACTGCGTCGTAAAAATCCCGCGCTGGCCGTTCGACAAGTTCCCGGGGGGCGATCGTTCACTCGGAACCCAGATGAAGGCAACTGGCGAGGTGATGGCGATCGACAGGACGTTCGAGGCGGCATTGCAGAAGGCAGTGCGGTCGATGGAGAACGGGCGTGGCTCGCTGCTCTGGGAGAACCCGGACTGGGATGGCAAAGGTCCTCCGGATCTACTCGCTGACGATGACCGCCTCTGGAAACTGACTGCCGCTATACGTGGTGGTCGAACCGCTGAATCGGTGTCTCTAGAAACGAGTGTCGATCCGTGGTTCACAAGAGCGCTTTCGAGGATCATCGACATGGAGCGCACGCTTCTTGCCGAGGAGATGACGCCGCACCTGATGAGGCGTGCCAAGCGTATGGGATTCGCCGACGCTCAGATTGGCACCCTTGCCGACTACCTGCCCGAGCAGGTTCGCACGATGCGCAAGGAGTGGGGTCTCAAACCGGTCTACAAGATGGTCGACACCTGCGCAGGAGAGTTCGAGGCGGTTACCCCGTACTTCTACTCGACCTACGAGCAGGAGAACGAGGCTGTTTCTACGGACGAAGATGTGGCGATCGTTCTGGGCAGTGGTCCGATCAGAATCGGGCAGGGAATCGAATTCGACTACTGCTCGGTGCACGCAGCATGGGCGCTTCAAGCGGCGGGTGCGAAGGCCGTGATGATCAACTCGAACCCGGAGACGGTTTCGACGGATTTCGATACTTCAGACAGGCTGTATTTCGAGCCGCTCGACGAAGAGAGCGTTCGGGACATTATTGAGAATGAGGGCGAGGGATCAAGCTCGGGCAACCCCTCCACGATGGTGCAGTTCGGTGGACAGACGGCGATCAACTTGTCGCAGTCGCTGGGCGTTGCTGACCTGCCCGTGCTCGGATCGACTCCAGACGTAATTGACCTTGCTTCGGATCGAGGTAGATTCGAAGAAGTTACGTCGCGTCATGGATTGCCACAGCCTCCGGGCGGGATGGCTTCGGACGTCGAAAGCGCTTTACAGGTTGCTGGAAACGTTGGATATCCGGTTCTGGTTCGACCGAGCTACGTGCTCGGCGGACGGGCAATGGAGATCGTCCAGACTCCCGCTGAATTACTACGCTACTTCGAGATGGCGAAGAGAGAATTTGCGGGCCAGACGATTCTGATCGACCATTATTTGACCGGTCTCGAAGTTGAAGTCGACGCTGTATGCGACGGCGAAGATGTAATGATCCCAGGGATCATGCAGCACATTGAGCGCGCGGGTGTTCACTCGGGCGATTCGATGGCCGTTTACCCGGCGCAGTCGCTTACCGAAGCCGAGGTCGAAACGATCGTCGATTACACACGTCGAATCGGACTGGCACTGGGCGTAATGGGTCTTATGAACATCCAGTTTGTGGTAGCTGGCGGCGGTACGTATCGAGGGTTCAACTCAAGCGGAGCGAGCCGTAAGTCTGGTGAGCCGGAGATCTACATCATCGAGGTAAACCCGCGGTCGTCTCGCACGATTCCGTTCATATCTAAAGTGACTCGAATCCCGATGGTCCGCATCGCCACGGAAGTGATGCGTGGCAAGACGATCAAAGAGCAGGGCTACGAGGGCGGACTTGCGAAGAAGCGGGATCTAATAGCCGTAAAGGCTCCAGTGTTCTCGATGTCGAAACTCGCCGGGGTGGACACTTATCTCGGACCCGAGATGAAGTCGACTGGTGAGGTGATGGGAATCGACACAACTTTCGACGCTGCTGTGACCAAAGCGTTGCTCGGATCGGGATTGAACATACCCGAAGGCGAGCCCGTGCTGTTGAGTATTGCCGATCCTGACAAGGCCGATGCGCTGGGTCTGGTTCGTACGCTGGAAGCGGCGGGGCACCCGATCTATGCGACGAGCGGAACTGCCGAGATGATCAGAGCGATGGGCATTGAGGTGACGGAGGTCGAGAAGCGATTGACTAGCGGAACAGGTCGTACCGTAGTCGACATTATCGAAGATGGAACGGTGAGCGCTGTGGTGAACACCGTGACTGGCGATCGTTCGATTTTGCAGGACGGATTCCAGATTCGCAGGTCAGCAGTGATGCAGCGAATCCCGTGTTTCACTTCTATCGACACGGCACGTTGCGCTGTCGATTCGGAGGGCGCAGGGAAGCAGGGTGGCCAGAGCTACAACGTCAAGACGCTGGCCGAGTATCTCGACGGCGAGTAGTTGAGGTGTCGGCGAACGGGCTCCAGGCCGGCGGGATCGTTACACCGGTAGCGTCACGAATCGTGTTTGTGATTGCTGCGTAAAGCGGTGGCAAACGCCAGGCGTAGCCGTCGCCTGCAACGTATGGCACGTCAACGCCGTTCTTTGCTCCAGCAACCTTCGCGTAAGCGTGAGTTGCGCGGAGCACTCCGTAGTAAGCGAGGAGTTCATCGTCGAGTGCTCGTTGTTGTCGGTAAATCGCAAGATACCCGTTGATCAACTGATCAATCAACGGTTGCATTTGGGCGCGGGTTGCCGTGTCCCAATCGGGCGGACCGACAGATATCGTCAGGCGTGTAATTGCAACGTCATATTCGGCGTGCGTGAAAACCACGTTGCCCCAGTCGATCAATCCTGTAACTTTTCCGTCGGCGTAGAGCACGTTGTTCGGGTGAAAATCACCGTGGCATACCACCGGATCAGTGGGCTGAACAGGCTGATTGTCGATCAGCCATGTATTAAGAGTTGAAAGCTCACTTTCGTCGATTGCTTCAGCGATAGCTGCGACTCGGGTCAACATGCTCATCGGCGTCATTTCTTCGACACTGATACCAGAGTTTGCCAGCAGTCTAATGAGACCGCTTGAGTCGATCTTATGATATCCGGCTTGCAGATTTGCCATAATTCCGGGGAGCTGTTGTATCACCAACTCGTCATCAAGAAGACTGCCCAGGGCGGCTCCTGGTAGAAGCTCCATTAGGAGAAAGGGTCGATCATTGAGCATCTGACCGTACGAATCGATGGGCACGCTTGGGACGGGGTGACCTGCACCGTGTGCGGCGTTCTGAATCGTTGATTCGAACGTAAATCTTTTTACTTCACCCTTAGTTTGAAAATGCCTGAGCACCAACTCCCGCGGGAAGTCTGCAGGAGCATTCTCAATTGCGAACGAATAGGTGTCTGTGTCGAATCCACCCTGTAATCGAATAAGCTCACGGGTATAGGAGACGTCGTCTCCAAGCTTTGAACGTAGAAATGCAATTAGCTGTTGAGCGAGCTCGGAAAGATCATCGTCTGGAGTAGGCAACAAAACCTCGATTGAAGAGCTTCGATCGACTAATCGTCGACGGGCCCTGAGGTTACACCAGGCAAAGTTACGGTAATTGTCGTGCCTTTTCCACTTTTACTTTCGACACGGATACTTCCGTCGTGAAGATCAACGAGCGACCTGACTACGGCTAATCCAAGCCCTCGTCCATCCGGTTGTACGGCGTCTCGAGATTTACCTCTGAAAAACGGACTGAACATCATCGCCTGGTCGGTTTTTGAAATTCCCGAACCCCGATCAGTGACAACGATCGATATGTGGTCATGATTTATTTCTGCATCAATTTTGATATTCGACTCGCCCGGCGAGAATTTTGATGCGTTGGTTAGCAAGTTGCTTACTATCTGGATAATTCGCGATCGGTCGGCGTGGAGGAATAGAGATGGTGCAACGTTTCGAACTAGCAATTGTTGCTCGCGTGTCGCAAGAAGAATTCGTGAAGAGCTTGCAACTTCGTCGATCATTGCTGATATGTCGAACGATTTTTTATCGAGGATCAATCGCCCGCTGTCGGCCTGTGAGATGTCGAGCAGATCGTCGATTAGCGATCCCAGTTGGGTTGAAGACTTCCTGATGAGTTCAAGATGAGTTTTCTGGCGATCGGTCAGATTCTCAGACTTGCTGTTATAGAGAATGTCCGCAAATGCTGAGACCGTTGTGAGCGGTGTTCGTAGCTCGTGAGAAACCGTCGAAAGAAACTGGCTTCTGGCATCCGCAAGGCGCTGAAGTTCGTTGTTCTCTGATTCGATTCGAAGTGTATTTTGGCGGGCTTCTTCGGCTAATCGACGGTCTGTAATATCGCTCTTGATTGCAATGACGTGCGTCATGCCGCCGGTACCACCGACAACGGGAGTTACTGTGAGTTCCTCGGGATACTCTGTGCCGTCTTTTTTTCGACTGATGTGGATGCCGCTCCACGATCTGCCCTGATTTAGCGCGTCCCATAACTCGTCATCTGCGGCCCAGTTCTGCGGGTCGATTGACCTCAGTATTGAACTTTGTTGACCGATTGCCTCGGATGATGTCCAGCCTGAAAGTCGAGTGAACGCTGTGTTGACCCATTCGATAGTGCGGTTGGGCGAGGTGATGAGTATTGCGTTATCGGCCGATTCGAGTGCGGCGGCCTGTAGGCGGATCTGTTCGTTCGCTATTCCATTTGCCAGCGCGCCGGCGATCTGGTTACCGATCCGTTCGAGTATCTCGATCTCAGGTTTTGAGTACGCATTTTCTTGCGTGCTCCTAAGCTGTACAGCTCCTACAACCCTGTCACTGGAAATGAGGGGAGCCGTGAGGAACGTTCTAGTCCCACCTTCGAACGCTTCTACCGATTGCGGGTGTTGCTGGATGGAGTCGATCGATGAGAGCGAAATTATCTCTGTTCTGCGCTCAAGTATCGCCTTGGCAGCAGCAGACTGTGAGATTGGGAATTCGATATTCGGATCGGAAGAATCTGGGACCCCCTGTGCTCCGTTGAATGCGCCTTTGGCGTAAAGACGGCGGATGGTTTGGTTTTCGGAGTTGTACGCACCAATGGAGAAGCCATCAAATTCGATTATCGAAGCGGTTAGTGCTTCGACTTCTGGCAGAGCGGTCGCAAATTCCGGACTGTTGCTCAGTATCAAACTGATCTGCGCAAGAACATCACGTATTCCCGCCTCATACTCGAGTTTCTCGAACGCGTTGCTGCTGGCGATGGGGCCTGCAATCTGCGATGCAATTTCGCCGGCTATTCGAATGTCTCGATCGCCGTACGCATTTCTTTCGACTGAGCGGAAGTGAAGTGTTCCGATAAGCTCTCCGCGCCAGAACATCGGGGCTGCGAGCCAGCTGAACATGCCTGAAGCCTCGGCAATTTCAAGAAACGCAGTAACGTCATGCCCACCGGCGTTGACGTCGCTCAGTATTTGCGGAGTCTCCTGAGTTCGCAATTGATCGGTGATGTCACCCTGTGAAACAGCCAACTTCGATTTATCGAGACCCTTCAGAGGAAGGCCATGCTCCAGAAAGGCGAAAAATCTGCGCCCGTCCCCTGAAACCCTTGATACCGAGATCCTGTCGGCTGGGACCAGCGACTTTACGATTTCAGCAAACTCGTCAAAGCTTCCGGCAATCGTGTGCGACGAAGCCAGTGTCCGGCTGATATTTACTAACGCGGCGCGTTCATTCGCCTCGCGTGTCAGCTCGTTATAGGCAAAGTTTCCGGCGATAGCGCCACTTATTTGATCTGTGACGAGTTGCGCAAGCTTTACGTGTGATTTGTCGTAGGCGAGCAGCTGTGTAGAACGAAAATGAATGTGACCGATTTGTTCGTTACGCCAGATTATCGGTGCCACCAACCACGAGTTGAGACCAGCAGTCTGGCCAAGTGCTCGAGCCTCTTGCAGTTCGTCATACTTCGAAGCCAACTGGCTATCAACAATGACAGGCAATGGGTTCTTCGCAAATTTTTTGAGCAGGTCGCTTATCAAAAATGGCGCGGAGTGCTGTTCGAATCCCGGAAACCTGATTCCCGCTTGAAAGACGAATCCCCCTTTTGGTCCGTTATTTGCCAGTGAGCTTATTGCGATTCGATCCCATGGGACGAGTTCTGCAACGAGCATTGCGAAGCGCCCAAACGTTTCTTCAAGATCGCGAGACGAAGTTACTGCGCGGCTAATGGATGCAAGTAAATGTCGTGCGTGTGCCTCTTCGAGCGAATGCTGAAGGAGCGAGGCATCGTTCGCATCTATCTCGGGGTCTTCTACGCTTGAGAATGGGAGGCTCATTAAGTTGGTTGTACCGGGTCAGAATAGGGGTTGATGCCGTGCGCTCCGCGTAGTGGCGAGTCTATTGATATTGAAATGTTTTTAATGAGTGTTAGCACTCATAAATCAGATGAATGTTTTTTTTGTCCTCGGATCGAGCAGCGAAAAGGACAAATAAAAAGACCCTGCCACTGGCAGGGTCTTTGATATCGGAAGTAGGCCGAACTATGTTTTCGCAGCGCTCACTGAAAGCCAAACTCGGGGGATGGTTTTTAGTTCCATCTCTTCCCAGATTTGTGCCAGGCCTTTCTGGAGAGCTTCCCGGCCTTTGTCGAGCGGTACCCCGGGCATAACGCCTTCGATCCAGTCTGAGAATCCGGAAATGTGATGCCAGCCTTCGTGCGGAACTTCGACTCGGTTGAAGTCGTTGACCAGCACCTTGAACCCGCCTTCTTCGACGAGATCGATGTAGTTCTGGGCTGTTAGCTGAACCCGTGATTCGACTTTCTTCGATTTGTCGGCAGACAGACCGTGCTCCCGTTTGAGGATGCGCAGCGAACGCATCATCCACTTGCGGAAGAATTCGTGGCTGTCTTCCGGATGCGAACCCTCGAAGAAAGAGGTGTTGAATGCAAATATTCCGTTGGGCACGAGCTTGTCTTTAATCTGCGAGATCAGCACTTTCTTGTCTGGGACATAGTGGATCGAGTTGCAGTAGACGATAGCGTCGACTTTTTCTTTTACGGCTCCGGTCAGGTTCTGAACTTCGGAGTGAACGTAGTTGATCGCGACGTCCTTACGATCACCAATCTCTTCAGCAGCTACTTTGAGTGCTGTGGTTGAGTGATCTACCGCGTAAATAACGGTATCTTTAGCTGACTGGAGTCTTTCCAGAATGAGCTTGGTAATTCCACCTGTGCCACAACCGAGATCGACGATTTTCCGTTGTTTTCCGACCTCTGCAAGATCGAGCAAACGTTCGTTAACCTTGGTGTAGAAAGATAGGTTGGAGAAGCTCGTGAAGGAGTATTCTTCGCTCGCTGTGACCAAAATCGTGCCTCATGATCCGCCGCATTCGCAGCGCTGGTTCAAATACGATCCAATCGGATCTGCCACGGCTCGTTACCGTAACTCTTAAATTCTATCAGAGCTTAACCAATTTACTAAGGATTTTCCAGCCTGTTGACGACTCGACGCACAGTAGGATTCGTACTGACGCTAATATGCGTGGCTATTCTCGCTTCGTGCGGTGGGAAGTCGCCAAACGAAAGCGTGCCCCTGATATTTGCTGCGGCGTCATTGTCGGACGTGCTTACTGAGTCGGCTGAGATTTACGAGAGTGACACGGGCAAACGAGTCGACTTTAGTTTTGGTGGATCGATTGCGCTGGCGAATCAGATCGTGAAACTCGGTGCACCGGCAGACGGGGTCTTGTTTGCGGGGGGTGAGCCGAGGCGACTAATTAGAGAAGCCGGTCTCGAGTCGGCAGCAGACGCTCCCTGGCTCATTTCGACTAGCCTGGTAGTAATAGGCGGGGCTGACGCATTGCCGATCAATTCACTGAATGATCTGGTGATCTCCGGCGAGCGGGTTGCGGTCGCCAATCCTGAGCTTGCGCCCGCGGGTAGATATGCGATGCAGGCGTTGGCCAATGCGGGCGTATCGGTAGATATTGGATTGCAACTTATTTTCACGAGCGACGTCCGTGCAGCACTGGCAGCCGTGGAATCGGGCAATGCGAAATATGGAATCGTCTATGGAACAGATGCTTATTCTTCGGCACGCGTCGTAACTGTTATGGAAATCGATAGCTTTGCCGGAGATTACTTTTTCACTGGAATCGCCGGTGCCCAGAATGGTCGGGCAGCGCAAACTTTTATAAACTACGTCGTTGATGAACCGGAAACCAGAGAAGTGCTCGAATCGGCTGGATTCGATATTTCAGTGAAAAGAATCGGGCCGGGTAAACCCGGTGGTTAGCGGACTTACTCAGGTCGAATATTTATGAACTCAGACATTTCCATAGTCGCACTATCGCTGCAGATCGCACTCGTTGCGACTGCAGTTACGCTGCCGCTTGGAATGTTCGTTGCGTGGCTGTTGGTGCGAAAACAATTTCGGGGCAAGTTCGCTCTCGACGTTATCGTTTCGCTACCGCTCGCGCTTCCACCGGTTGTAATCGGTTACGCGCTGCTGTGGGTCGTTGGAACGAACGGGTGGATCGGGCAACTCAGCGAATCGTGGTTCGGATCGACGTTAGCGTTCACGTGGATTGCGGCGGCGTTGGCTGCGGCGATCGTTTCATTGCCACTCGTCGTGCGATCGTTTGCGGCAGCGTTGGCGGGCGTTGACCCACGGCTGGAAATAGCGGCACGAGGACTAGGCGCTGGATCGGTGCGAACGTTCGTGACGATCACTCTTCCACTTGCGTATCGCGGTGTAATCGCAGGGGTGCTGCTTGGTTTCGTGCGAGCACTTTCGGAGTTCGGAGCGACGATTGTGGTTGCCGGAAATATTCCGGGTCGTACCCAGACCGTGCCCTCGGCGATATTCACACGAATTTCCTCTGGCGATACTGACGCAGCGTGGAGGCTGGCTCTGGTGTCGGTGGTACTTGGCGTGGTAGCGCTTGGTGTGCACAACTGGTTGCTGAAGCGATCTGCAAATGGCGTGGCGAATACGAACGGTCGTGCCAAATGATTTCGTTCGACGTTCAGCTTAATCGAGCAGGTTTTTCACTAGATGTTGCCGGTGAATTCGGCGACGGAATAACAGCGGTATTCGGACCCTCAGGAGCCGGTAAATCGAGCCTGCTGAACTGTCTTTCGGGGTCACTGCGACCGAGTTCAGGAAGTGTCCGTATCGACGGAAATACGCTGTACTCCAGCAACGAAGGAATCTGGATTGCGCCCGAAAAACGTCGGATCGGAACGGTTTATCAGGACGGCGCATTGTTCCCGCATCTCGACGTGCGAGGAAATATTGAATTCGGCTGGAAGTTGATCGCCGATAGTGACAGGCGGTTTGCACCTCTCGAGTTGGCAGAGTTTCTTGGGCTTTCTCACCTGCTTGATCGCAAGCCGGACGAACTTTCTGGCGGCGAACGTCAGCGTGTTGCGATCGCCCGTGCGCTGGCTACTTCGCCAAAATTGCTGCTGCTCGACGAGCCACTGGCGTCACTCGATGCCGCTCGGCGTGGCTCGATTCTCAACTACCTGAAGCGCGTTCATTCCGAGTTCGCCATTCCCATGGTTTACGTGTCGCACTCGATATCGGAAGTCGTTTCCATCGCGTCACAGGCGATGCTTTTGCGCGAGGGCGAAGTAGAAGGATTCGATCGTCCTTCGGCACTGCTGTTGGGCGCCGCAGCCGCGGGCGGAGATATCGACAGCTTTGAAAATATTCTGGATGGAGTTATCGCTGACTCGACCGATCACCTGACAACGATTCGTGTCGGAAATGTTGATATCTCAACACGCCATCAAAATAAGAATCCGGGCGAAAGCGTCGTCGTTTCGCTGGGTGCCAACCAAATCATTCTTGCCGCAGATCAACCGCAAAACATTTCGGCGAGGAACATCCTTAAAGGAACGGTGACCGAAGTCTGGTCGAAGCAGGGCAAAGTCTTTACGGAAGTGGATGTCGGCCAGAAATTTATTGTTGAGTTGACCGAAAGTGCGCTGAACGATCTTGGAATATCAGTTGGCAACGACGTGTACCTCGTGTTTAAGTCGAGCAGCGTTGAAGTTTTTGACGCCTGATCGCGGCTGTCTAAATCGCGTTTTGCCTACCGGTTGGGCAGAGGTCGAGCAAAACACATTCCCGGCATAACGGATTCAATTTGCGACATACCCTGGCGGCGTGACCGTCGAGTTGAGCGTGAAATTCGCCCCACATCTCGACGTCGATATCGAGTTTCGATTCGAACAATCGCTGATAGTCGGTGTATTTGTTCCCAGCGACTTTCCAGCCGAGCCGATCGACGATTCTCCGCGTGTACGTGTCCATCACGAAGCTCGGTTTTTTCGCAGCATAGAGAATAATGTCGTCGGCGGTTTCTTCGCCAATCCCGTAGATGTCGAGCAGTCGAACTCGGAGTTCCGGCAGTTCGTATGTGAAGAGATTTTTGTCACTAGAACCGTAGTGTTCGATGATCGTCTGAGCGAACGCCTTTAACTTTTTGGTTTTCGTGTTGTAGTAACCCGACGAACGAATGGCTTCGATAAGAGCGGTGTCGGGTGCTTCGTTTACGGGCGTGTAGTCCCAGATGTTGGCCTCATGCAGGTTCGCCAGCGCCCGCTCGGCGTTTTTCCACGTGGTGTTCTGAACGAGAATCGCACCCGCAACGATTTCGAATCCTTCGTCTCCCCCGGTGTCATGGCGTGTCGGCCACCAGTTTCGGGGACCGGTTTTGGAGAGGAGCCGGTTGTAGACCTCTAGCAGATCTGCGGTACTGAGGATGATTGGCATGATGGAGGAAGAGGATACGTGGGAGTTAGACGCAACGTCTCCCACTCACTGTCATGCTGAACTTGATTCAGTATCTCGGTCGATGGACGAAAACAATCAAACCGGCTGAGCTCGGTCAATGCTGAGTCGCGTACATGGTTCCTAGCTGAGTGATACTGAATCTAGTTCAGCATGACAGTGCGGAGCGCCGCGCGTCCCCTCCAGGTCCCTCGACTCCGCAGACTCCGCTCGGGAAATCGAATGTTGACTGGGGTTTCCAAAACCCTGCGGTGTGCGATAATTTTCTCAGGTAAAAATGTACTTTATTTGATGCCTACCGATCAGGAGACCCCTTTGCAGACGATGTTCGAAAAGCTGGATGCAGCGGCAGCGAAGATGGATAGCTTCGTGTGCGTTGGGCTCGACCCGACGCCGGAGCGCGTTCCGATCGACGACATCGTTGCATTCAACTGCGCCATTGTGGACGCAACCAAAGACGTCGTTTCAGCCTTCAAACCCCAGTTTGCTTACTACGAAGCAATGGGCATCGAGGGCTTCAAAATTCTCGAAAAGACGATTCAGCACATCCGCGATGTTGCTCCCGATCACGTCATAGTTGGCGACGGAAAGCGTGGTGATATTTCGACCACTGCCACGGCGTACGCAACGGCCATGTTCGAGATCTGGGACGTGGATATCGCGACTATTTACGCCTATCAGGGCAGTGATACGGTCGAACCGTTCTTGCAGTACCCCGGCAAAGGCGTGTACATCGTTTGCCGAACATCGAACCCCAGTTCACGAGATATACAGGATCTGGTTATCGACGGTACGGACGGCAAAGACCAGGTGTTCGATCGCGTCGCTGACCTAGCGGATCGCTGGGCCGGTACTGAAAACGTCGGGCTAGTTGTTGGTGCAACGTTCCCGGATGACTTGAGGGCGCTACGTTCACGTCATCCCAATCCGCACTTCCTAATACCCGGAGTCGGCGCTCAGGGCGGCGAAGCCGAGGAGACTGCCCGCGCAGGATCAAACGAGCGTGGGGGCGGGTTCATCGTGAACTCTTCCCGCGGAATCATCTATGCGTCGAGTAATCCGGAAGACTTCGATATCGCTGCTCACGATGCGGCACTACTTCTGAAGAACCAGATGAACGAAGCCCTCAAGTCGAACGACCACACTGCCAGACGTTGACCGTTGAGTAGTTTTGGTGAGTAGTTTTGGTGAGTAGCCTTCGTGAGAAGTTACGGGTAGGTGCTTTAAATGTCAGGAACTCCTTTTAAGGTTGGCGACCGTATAACTCTCAAGAAGAAGCACCCGTGCGGTGGCAGCGATTGGGAGGTTTACCGCATTGGCGCCGATATCGGTTTGAAGTGTCTGACCTGCGAACGCAGAATGATGCTGACGAGGCGTGATGCCGAGCGTCGAACAGTGACTCGAATTGAGGCCAGCGAAACCACGAACGATTAATAGTCGTGGAGACTGCCAGAATCTTTACGTTGAGTGACGTTTCTAATGCTCGATCAGGATAGGTACGGTGTAACCTAGCACTTGCTTACAAACGGCACGGCCTGTCGCAAACGAGGTCAAGTCGGCGAAGTGGAATTTGAGGGGGCGTTCGACATGATGGAGCTATTGATAGACAGCATCCGAGTTAGCGTGCAAAACCACCAGCGCGTCGTGATTCTGAAACAGAAGGATATCGATCGATACCTTCCGATCTGGATCGGTCCGCCTGAAGCCGACGCTATTGCTGTACGACTGCAGGACATTTCGGTTCCCCGTCCTTTAACTCACGACTTGCTGCACAACTCTATTAAGGATCTTGGCGGCACGATCGATCACATCGTTGTATCGAGCATGGAGAACGACACCTACTACGCCACGATCGTGGTTAAGCAGGGCGACAAGACTGTCGAGATCGATGCACGACCTTCGGATGCACTTGCGCTGGCTGTTCGAGCCGGCGTTCAGATATTTGCTGCACCTGAGGTTATGGAGAAGTGCGGCGTTCGGCTAGACAAGGACAGCGGATTGGCTGTTGTTGGAGACGACGAGTCGGACTCGGCTCCGCTGGGAGCCGGCGGTCCCGTGGGTGAAGAAGAGCGCGAAAAGCTCTCGGCTTTCGCAGACTTTATCGAGTCGCTCGATCTCGGGGATATGGATTCCGATAAGGGAAAATCGGACGATAACGACCCCGTGGCGGGCAGCTAGTCAGCCCGTTTTGGCGGATGCGTTCGGTCGAAAATAGTCCCGATTTTATCGGGGCTTTTTCCTTTAAAGTTCGTCATAAGTCTTGTTTCAAGTACGTGTCTCTTATCTGAGGGCGGATTCAGCGATTCAAACTCGGTTGCGAAATGAGCCTCTTACGTGAAATTTGCGTTTTGATTCTGAACCGTTCGTGATAGCATCCACAATCGGTCATTTAGAGCAGGGGATTGCCTGTGACGAACTCACCAGAACCGCTAAATAACGATAGCGAAAATGGAAGTTCATCACGTGTTGAACCAAAACGTTTGAAGCGTGCGAATAGTGGCTGGCCCGCAACTGTGATGTTGCTGGGGAGAGTAGGCGGAATCGGCTGGTTTGTCGGTACTGCTATCGCCCTTGGAGCCTACGGCGGGTATTGGCTCGATCGACAATTTGATACGGCTCCTGTCCTCACATTATTAGGGCTGGCGTTGGGCGTGCTAACCGCATTTGTTGGCATGATCCGACTTCTCAGCGCGATACGTAGAGGGCGGTAACAGCCAACAGAGAACGAAAGAGAACTAGGTATACAACGGTTGGGAAAGCTCCTTTCTAGTCCCAAGCTACTTGTAATCGCCATCGCCGCAATAGCGGTGCTTCTAGTCTCCGTTGCCGGAGGAGCACTCGGTGCATCCTTCGGGCTTGGTTTCTTGGGCGGACCGATTCCGTTCATTTCCCTTCCCGCTGAGCAGGTCGCCTCTATCGGCGGATATCCTCTCCTTAACACCACGATCATGTTCTGGGTCGGTGGTCTCGCACTTCTATTTGTGGCATGGCGCGCAGGTCGAAAGCCGAAGGACGTACCGTCCGGATGGCAGAACCTGATGGAAATGATCTACGAGTTCTTCTCGAATACCGTTGATGGTGTCGCAGGTGGAACTCCCAAGGCAGGGCGACGGTTCCTCCTCCTTGTATCCACGATTTTCCTTGTAGTGATGATCATCAACTGGGCCGGAATACTCCCCGGAGTTGGCTCGATCGGCAAGATCGAGTCGATCGAACAGTGGGTACACCACCACGCCGAGGCGATCGAAGAAGAAGTACACGCCGATCACCCCGAATACAGTGACGAACAGGTCGAAGTCCTCGCATTAGTGCACCTTCTAGAAGAGCACGAGTTTGAGTCCTTCATAGCGTTCGATGGCATGATTGTCCCGCTGGGTCGTGGTGAACAGGCCAGAGTCCCGCTGAACAAGATCGTTACTTTCAGCCATCACGACTTAGAAGTTCTCGAAGAAGCCGCCAAAGCCGATGCGCTTGCTTCCGGCGAAGCTCACGATATTCTTGAAAGCATCCACGACGACATTGAAGCTGGTGTGGTCAAGTCATCGTTCATCTACGACGAAGGCGAATCTAGCGAGAAGACCTACGACTTCACGGGTAAGACCGCTGGTCTGCTTATCCCCTACCTGCGTGGTGCAAGCACTGATATCAATACCACGCTTGCCATTGCGATAGTCGCTATGTTCACGGTTCAAGTTTGGGGCTTCAAGGCGCTCGGCTTCCGTGGATACTCGGGCAAGTTCCTAGTCAATCCGATCACGAAGGGTCCGATTGCAACGTTTGTGGGTTTGCTTGAAGCGTTCGGTGAAATTACCCGAACAATCAGCTTCACTTTCCGACTATTCGGGAACATGTTTGCTGGTGAGATTTTGTTGATAGCGATGGCATTCTTGCTACCGCTGATCGGAATTATTCCGTTCATGGGTCTGGAATTGTTTGTGGGCGTTATCCAGGCGTACATCTTCGCAATGCTCACACTTGTATTTGGCGTCATGGCAGTCGCGAGTCACGGTGATCACGACAGCCACGCGGAGGATCACTAAAACAGGGTCCTCTTAAATGAAGGCGTGGTGGGCGGCATGAATTATTGTCGTGAACGGCCATCGACGCAAAGAACGAAGCTACTAGGAGAAATTAATGTTTGATGCAGCAGCAGCCAAGCCCTTGGCAGCAGCACTTGCCATTGGTCTTGGCGCACTTGGCCCAGGACTTGGTATTGGACTGTTGGCTGGTAAGGCAATGGAAGCTCTTGGACGCAACCCAGAGGCAGTTGGACCTGTTCAACAGAACATGATTCTTGCCCTTGCGTTCGCAGAAGCCATCGCTATTTACGCTTTGGTTATCGCGATTATCATCCTGTTCGTTTAGAACAATCGGTCACCGCTTGGCTCGAATTTGCGTAGGCTAAGGTCTGGGCAATCAGAGCCATTGGCGGCCCGGTAACGACGGTTGTTATGCAGCCGTCGGCCAAGCCGAAAGAAAGAACGAGTATGGAAGATCTAGGAATAACACTTCCGCAGCTGCTAACTCAGTTAATCAGCTTCCTGATCCTGTTCTTCGCACTGTACAAGATGGCGTACAAGCCCATTATGGGCATGCTCGACAGCCGTGCAGAGAAGATCAAGGAGAGCTTGGAAGCTGCTGAGACGGCGCGCCTTGAAGCAGCATCTTCAGCCGAGAAGGTCGAAGCGGAAATCGCTACGGCCCGAATAGAAGGCCAGAAGATTATTGCCGATATGAGCGATGCAGCGAAGAAGGTCGGTGAGCAGATCGAGCTGAAGGCGCGCGGGGAGGCTGATGCCATACTCGCTAAGAACGAAGCAGCGATAGCTCAAGCGACAACGGCGGCTGTAGAAGAGATTCGCAAGGAATTTGCGGGACTCGCTATCGCAGCAGCCGAAAAAATCGTTGAAGGATCACTTGATGCGAAGGCCCATTCCAACCTTATCGACAAGGTTTTGGAAGAGGGACTGAGCGGAAGGAACAACTAGAGGATTCATCCCCGTTATTTATTGGGATGAAGAATCTAAATTAGCAATGGCAGCAACCGGACGAAGATACGCACAGGCAGCTTTCGAGCTCGCTAAAGAAAAAGACAACCTCGACCGTTGGGTGGAAGACCTGACGCGAGCGGCTGAAATTCTTGGCGACCCCGATGTATTAGGCTTCCTTGATGCTCCGCAGGTGACGGATAGCGTAAAGCTAGACGGCATCGGCAAGCTTCTTGCGGATGTTGACCCGCTAGTACGGAACACGGTGAACCTGATGACGGTGAACCGTGACATCTCAAAATTTGCGGATACGTTCCGTATATTTTCTGAGATGGCCGATGAAAACCGCGGTATCGCAAGAGCCGAGGTAGTCACAGCAGTCCCGCTCGACAAAGCCCGACGCGACCAGGTGGCCGCAAGTTTGGGTAAATTGGTTGGGCGAGACGAAGTAATAATTACTGAGAGTGTTGATCCCAACATCATCGGAGGAGTCGTGGCGAAAGTCGGCGACCGTCTGATCGATGGGAGCACACGAACACAGTTACAGGCGATGCGAAATTCGTTGGCCGAGCGGCCAGTCGATTAGCCAAAATATCCCGCAAGGGACGAAACAACGGCCGATCGAACAGGCCAGTAGAGCAAAACGGGTACATCCCGGAGAGAGAGTCCGATGGCAGTACGAGGTCAGGACATAGCCTCTGTTATCAAGAGGCAGATAGAAGAATTCGGTGGCGACATCACGCAAGTAGATGTTGGAACCGTTATTGAAGCCGCAGACGGTACGGCTCAGATACATGGTCTCTCAGGAGTCCGGTATTCAGAGCTGATCCAGTTCCCCGGCGATATTTTTGGACTTGTGCTGAACCTCAACGAGGACAGCGTTGGTGCCGTGATTCTTGGTGACTACCTCCAGATCAAAGAGGGAGACGAGGTTCGCAGCACCGGTCGAATTATTGAAGTTCCCGTCGGTGATGCGATGCGGGGTCGAGTCGTTGACTCACTCGGTGTTGCGCTCGATGGCAAGGGTGCAATCGCAACTACGGAATCCTTCCCGGTCGAGAAAATCGCACCTGGTGTTGGAGCCCGACAGTCGGTTGACCAGCCAGTGCAGTTCGGTCTTAAGATCGTTGACGCAATGGTTCCGGTTGGCCGTGGACAGCGAGAGCTGGTCATTGGTGACCGTGCAACCGGTAAGACCTCGGTCTGTGTCGACGCACTGATCAACCAGAAGGACAGCGGGATCATCGGGGTGTACGTGGCCATTGGTCAGCGTGCATCGAAGGTCGCACAGGTTGTAGCCCGGTTGGAAGAGAACGGTGCGCTCGATAACACGGTTATCGTTGCCGCCAACGCTTCCGACCCGGCAGCTATGCAGTATCTCGCTCCTTACACAGGCTGCGCTATTGCTGAATTTTTCATGGCCCAGGGCAAAGACGTTCTGATCGTTTACGACGATCTGACGAAGCACGCTTGGGCTTACCGACAGATGTCACTTTTGCTTCGCCGACCTCCGGGTCGTGAGGCGTACCCCGGTGACGTCTTCTACCTCCACTCGCGCTTGCTGGAACGGGCTGCACGCCTGAACCCGGAAGCCGGTGGAGGATCGATCACAGCCCTGCCGATTATCGAGACGCAGGCCGGTGACGTTTCGGCTTACGTTCCGACCAACGTTATTTCGATTACCGACGGTCAGCTCTTCCTCGAGCCCGACCTGTTCAACTCAGGTGTCCGACCCGCCGTGAACTCAGGTATCTCGGTTACACGTGTTGGGTCTACGGCCCAGTTGAAGGGTATGAAGTCGGTTTCAGGATCGCTGAAGGCTGAGATGGCTCAGTACGCAGCGCTCGTAACGTTTGCTCAGTTCGGTACCGACGACCTCGATGCCGTCACCCGACGACAGCTTGAGCGTGGTGCACGATTTACCGAGCTGCTGAAGCAGGACGAAAACTCTCCGTTGTCGGTAGAGGCACAGACGGCGTTGTTGTACATCGCGGACAAGGGTGCACTCGAAGACGTTGAGGTTGCCGATGTGCGTAAATTCGAGGCGCAGTGGCACGATTACGCCGCTGCCAACATCCCTGACGTTTTGAAGTCGATCGCCGAATCCGGTGATCTGAGTGATGACGACAAGGCGAAGCTCGATGATGCAGCAACAGCTTTCAAACAGACCGTAAGCCTCTAAACCCAAAGAAAAACGGAAACTAGCAGAGACAAGAATTGCCGAGTACCAAGGATTTCCGAGACCGAATCAAATCGGTTTCGAACACAGCGAAAGTCACAGGCGCAATGCAGATGATTGCAGCGTCGAAGATGAACCGTGCCCAGAACATGGTGCGCGAGGGTCGCCCCTACGCTGAACGAATCCGTGACGTGCTCGGTGACCTTGCAGCTCTGGCAGCAAAAGAAGAAGACGCACCGACAGTCGCACTGTTGCAGGTTCGACCGGTGAACAAGACTCTGGTGCTGCTCATCACTCCCGATCGTGGACTTGCCGGTGCGCTCGTTGGAAACCTCCAGCGCGAAGCGGCACGTTTCATACAGGGGACTGAAGGCGAAGTTTCCATTGTGGCCGTTGGCCGCAAGGGAGAACGATTTGTTGCTCGAACCGGACAGGACCTGCTCGCAGGTTTCTCGGTTCCCGATCGCCCAACATTGGACGACACTGTCGCCGTGGGTAGGATGCTCGTTGACGAGTACGCCTCGGTGCGAGTAGATCGGGTCGTTCTTATATATGCCAAGTTCATCAACACCGCTGTTCAGCAGGTAACTGTCAGGCAGCTTCTACCAGTCGAACCGCCCGAGCGTGGTGACGATGAAGTAGATAAGTTGGAGCAGCTTGATTACATCTACGAGCCGAGCATTTCTGAAGTGCTTGAATCGCTCGTACCGCGATACATCGAAACGCAGGTGTACCACGGAATTCTCGAAGCGTTTGCTAGTGAACACTCGGCTCGTATGATCGCGATGCAGAATGCAACCGATAATGCGAACGAGATTGTCGAGGGCTTGACTCTCGATTTGAACAAAGCGAGGCAGGAATCTATTACTGCTGAGCTTCTTGACATCGTGGGTGGCGTTGCCGCCCTTGAAGGCTAATAGGCTAATCAAAAAGGCCGTCCGGGTTAGGGCGAGCACACGAAAAGACCAGGAGAGCCTCAGTAATGGCTAAGGGTAGTAAGGGCAAAGTAGTTCAGGTAATTGGAACCGTCGTTGACGTCGAGTTTCAGGCTGACGAGCTTCCCGTAATTTATTCAGCTGTCGAACTCGAAAACGAGGGCGAACGGCTAGTGCTCGAAGTAGAGCAGCACGTTGGTAACAGCTGGGCACGATGTCTGGCTCTCGGTGCTACCGAGGGTTTGGCACGAGGCACAGAGGTGACCGACACCGGTTCTCCGGTAATGGTTCCAGTGGGCCCAACTTCGCTTGGCCGGCTGATGAACGTGCTAGGTGACCCGATCGACGGTGGCGAGCCGATTCCGGCCGACGCTTTGCGATGGCCGATTCACCGAAAGGCTCCTTCGTTTGCCGACCAGTCGGGTACAACCGAGGTTCTCGAAAGCGGCATCAAGGTCATCGACCTGATCACTCCTTTCGCCAAGGGTGGAAAAATTGGTCTCTACGGTGGTGCCGGCGTTGGCAAGACGGTTGTCATCACCGAGCTCATTCGGAACATCGCACAGGAGCACTCCGGTGTGTCCGTGTTCGCTGGGGTTGGTGAGCGATCGCGTGAAGGCAACGACCTCTGGCATGAGATGATCGACTACGGCGTTATGGATTCCACAGCACTCGTGTTCGGTCAGATGAACGAACCGCCGGGAACTCGAGCAAGAGTCGCCCTAACGGGTCTGACGATGGCCGAGTACTTCCGTGACGAAGAGAAGCGAGACGTGCTTCTGTTCGTCGACAACATTTACCGATACATCCTCGCCGGAATGGAAGTGTCAGCACTTCTCGGTCGAATGCCTTCCGCTGTGGGTTACCAGCCGACTCTGTCGACTGAAATTGGTGACCTCCAGGAACGTATTACGACGACCAAAGACGGTTCGATCACATCCTTCCAGGCTGTGTACGTACCGGCTGACGATTACACCGACCCCGGAATTGTCACGACGTTCGGTCACCTCGACGCCAACGTGTCGCTCGACCGTGCGCTTGCCGCACAGTTCCTCTTCCCGGCTGTCGACCCACTTGCATCTAACTCTCGAATTCTTGAACCTGCATTGGTTGGTGAAGAACACTACGGGGTTGCTCAGGATGTTAAGCGAGTGCTGCAGCGTTACAAGGACCTGCAGGACGTTATCGCCATTCTCGGTATCGAAGAACTTTCAGATGAAGATCAGACAACGGTTGGCCGGGCACAACGCATCCAGCGTTACCTGACCCAGCCGTTCTTCGTTGCTGAGCCGTTCACTGGCACTCCAGGACAGTACGTCCCAGTTGTTGAAACCGTTCGTGGATTCAAGGAAATTCTTGAAGGTAAGCATGACGAACTGCCGGTTCAGGCGTTCTACATGGTTGGCACAATCGACGAAGCTGTTGAGAAGGGTAAGGCGATGTTGGAGGAAACCTCGGCCGCAAGTTAGTCTTGCGTTCGGGTTCCTGAGGACATCAATTAGTTATGGCTAAACTTCAGTTAGCAGTTGTAACCGCCGAGGGCGAAAGCTTTTCGGGTGAGGTCGACATGGTTGTTGCGCCGGGTGGGGCAGGTGAGTTCACCGTTCTGCCGACGCACGCACGAATGATCTCGACTCTGTTGCCGGGCGTACTTCGGTTTGAGCAAAGTGGTGAGTCCGTTTCGCTTGCGATGTCTGGTGGCTTCCTTGAAGTCTCTCAGAACAAAGTGACGGTTCTCGCTGATGCTGCCGAACGCGACGACGAGATCGACATGGAGCGGGCAGAGATTGCACTGGCTCGAGCAGAAGAACGAATTGCTTCGCATCCAGCAGACATGGATCTTGAGCGAGCGATGACTTCGGTCAGGCGTGCGCGAGTCCGAGTGAACCTCGGTCGTCGACGTCGGGATCGTGGTCTGAGCTAACAGTTCTCGCAAATAGTTATGAATGAGAAAGCCCCGGCGAATTCGCCAGGGCTTTCTTTTGTTTCTGTAAAGGTAAATGGCGAGAACTAGCCACAATCGATTTCCCGAGTGAAGTCATCGGAATCGAGGGATCTGGTGTGGGGTCGCGCTCGGCGTTGGCTGGAATGATCGCAAAATCCGCCGAGATCCCTCTACTTCGCTTCGCTACGATCGGGAAGTCGTTGTTTCCGACTGAAATTCCGGTCCCTTCTCCCGGGGGAGAAGGCTAGGTTGAGGGTGGAATCGTCCACTGTTGAAATCATCTATATAGACGAATTCTCCCTCACCCCAACCCTCTCCCCATGGAGAGGGAGTTCCTACTGTGAAGCGCGAAAGTACCCTCTCCTTCGAAAAAGAGAGAGCACTTTAACGTTGCTTAGCTGAACGGAATCAGTTGCTGTCGGATCGCGTTGAGAACTGCTTCGGTGCGGTTCCCGGCCCCCATCTTGCGCATGATGTTGGCAACGTGACGTGCGACAGTGTTGTGGCTAATGCCAAGTTCGCTTGCCATCTGCTTATTGCTGTATCCGGCCGCGATCAGCCGGGCCACCTCTAGCTCACGCTCGCTTAGCCGAGTGTTTCGCATGGGTGGCGCAGTATGACGGAAAACGATGGCTGGGCGGAACGCCGCGCCAGCGCTTGGATATGTGTATGTGGCTTTCAATTCGAACCTCGTGCATGTGGCTTGTTTTTATTTAGCCGTAGCGCACACCTATGAGGGTGGCATATTCGAGAGTGTTTACGAATTGATTCGTAGAGCGCGCTGCTACAGCTGGACTTGGTGCACCGATTGGTGACAGTCCTGCCGGAGATTGGAATCTCTTTACGCGCTTCTTGCCGTTGCTAGTGGCGTGCCCGATTAGGAGTTCTTGGTGGGCAGAAGGTGCGCTCGCTCCGTGATTATGGAATCTTGGGTGCGAGCAGATATTTATTTATCCGGTAGGACGATTACCTGGTCGGTTCGACCGTAATATTTAGTACTGGCATTAGTACTGAATATTGGAAAGTGCTTGTCTTTCTCATCTTGTCGGAATTTCCTTTCTGATCCTAAGGGTTGGGAAATGCGCCGGATTCGTAGGTCTTCCGGGCACAGCAACCTAACTTTGCATAACCCCGTTCGAGGTCGACTAACAAATATTGGTTAGCGCTATGAGTGCAGGCTACGCGATTTTTGGGGTTTCTCATTCGAAGCGCTGCTGCCCGTGATGCTGAACTTGATTCAGTATCTCGCTCGACCTGCGTCACAGCGTCGTGTGAGTCGGATTGATAGGTCTACACGTTGCAGTAATTCTTCTATGTCGACCATTCGAGATCCTGAATCTAGTTCAGGATGACGGGATCGTAGAGACTAACCTTCCGCTAAACGCCCCTAACGCAGGTAATACGTCATCGACTGGAGCGAGAGTACGGGGTCGATACCGCGGACTATCACGCCTTCTGGCACCTGTGGTGAAAGCGGAGCGTAGTTGAGAATCGACTTGATTCCCGCTTCTACTAGATCGTCGATCACCTCTTGGGCATGGTCGATCGGAACAGTCACGATGCCGATTTTGATATCTAGCTCGTTCACTGTTTTGGTCAGCTGAGATATTGATCGCACATCCATACCAGAAATATTTTGCCCAACTATTTCGGGACTGGCGTCAAATGCAGCAACTATGTCGAATCCTTCCGGGGCGAACCCCGGATACGAAACAACGGCACGACCGAGCCGGCCCATTCCAACAACGGCGGCATTCCAAGTACGGTCGAGACCGAGAATCGTTCGTAGTTGGCCTTCGAGCATTCCTACGTCGTAGCCCCGCCCCTGCTTGCCGAACCGCCCGAAATACGAAAGATCTTTTCGGATTTGAGCGGGAGTCATTTGGAGTCGACGGCCGAGCTGCTCTGAGGAGATTACGTTGTTGCCCGCACTGGAGAATTGGCTGAGGACCCTCACGTAAAGGGGAAGTCGTTGGATGACGACTTCCGGGACAATGGATTCAGAGCCTGAGTTGTCGCTTGAGTTGAGTGATGCCATCGAGCGCGTAGTACGATTCCGAGTGTAGATTACGAGGTGTGTGCTTTGTATCACAATCTGTTGACAATGGCACGTTTGGCGCAGTGAGGGGTGTGTAAGCTGACCATGAGTATTTGGGTTCAAATAAGGGCATGTCGATGAATGTTCGAGGATTTGGTCGAGTTGCGGGCATATTGGGCAGTGCGCTGACGTTTTTCGTCGGGATCATAAGCGTTGTCCTGGGTCTGCTCGATTCCAGTAGTGAGCAGAGCGGAAATTCACTCATTGTCAGAGGGCTGCTGCTAGTAGGGCTATCCGTTGTAGCAGGATTCGGCGTGTCGCTGAGTTCGCGGCGAGCCGACCGAGCGGCGGCAATATTTGTGCTCGTTGCCGTGCTTGGTAGTTTTGTGGCATTCCGTAGCTTTTGGATCGCTGCCGCGGTGTTGGTGGTTGCGGCTGTGGTTACCCTTTCCGGACGAGATGCGCAGTAGGGCGTGATGTGGCGCGTCAGTCATGTATGTAGCAAAGCGGTTCAGTGCTGTTGATTGACGCTTGGCTGAATCAACAGATTGTCGATCAGGATCGCTGATTGCCACGTCGCCCTATCGGACTCCTCGCAATGCCACACCGCAGCGCCAAGTCGTTCTCAAACGCCCAGCGCTCGGCCCTGTCTCCCTCCCTAGGGAGGGAGACAGGGGGGGAGATTGCCGCTGCGACCAAGTCACATAAGTGACGCCCGGAGCAAAACCAAATGCTCGCGACCAAGTCGTCCTACGACGCCCGGAGCAATAACGCCTTAACGCCAAAAAAACCTTAAATAAAAAGGCTCCGGTGGTGGGGACCGGAGCCTTTAAGAGTACGTCTGGCTGTATTTATGCAGCTTCAGTAGTTGCCGGTGTCTTCTCTTCAGACATGGCACGTCGTGCGGCCTCTTTGGAGTCCACAGTGAATGAACACTGCAAGCACGACAGGGTCTTGCTGTCCGGAAATACCACGAGTTCAATATCGCCATGGCACTTGGGGCAAGCCTTCAAGTAAAGCACTTTAGTTTCCTTCTTCTTCTTTCGTCCCCGCCAAAATTGGTCGGAGCGCTCTAATAAATGTGGTCCCGATTGCAGTTACGAATCCTGTAACAGGTTTCGCTCTGTAAACGAGCCGGCGCAGATACTACTACGAAAAATCTAAGCATTCAACACTTCTGAGGCAGATTTCGTGACAAATTGGTGAAGACCCCGTGAGGCACCCGTTAGCTTTCTGCGAATTCACTGCATGAAGTTTACACGAGGCGTATCAACTAATACAATACATATCGTGTTATTTATATTGACTCGCCTGCACGATTCAATCGTAAATCCCCTTTCTTAAGCCAGTGTTAGAGCTTATTTCTTTCTCGTAAGGATTTGTAGTGACGCAGAATTACGATAGTTCACCCGGAGATTCGAACGAATTCGTCGAGCCCGACCTGGCATGGTCGCGGTCAGGTGGTTTGAACCGATTGCTGGCAGAGCTATTCGAGATCGCATCGAAGCGCGACGAAAACCGCCGTGCTCCGATTGCCAAACCAGAACCCGAGCCAGAAACGAGTTCTCGACAGACGTTTAGGCCGAGTCGAATCTCGGGTGTTTACGTCATTAGCGTGGCGGCTCGACTTGCTGATATGCATCCTCAGACGCTGCGCAAGTATGACAAGGAAGGGTTGGTTCGGCCGCAGCGTTCCGAAGGCAGCCGCCGGCTCTATTCTGATTCAGACGTTGAACGCTTGCGCGTAATTCGTCGGCTCGCTGACGAGTTGGGCCTGAACTTGAACGGCGTGAGCCTTGTGCTCGATCTTGTTAGATCATTAACGGATATCGTCTCATTGCTTGAGAGTAGCCCCGAAGTATCAGATACACGGTCCGCGAGGGTAGCGGCAGACGAGCTTCGACAGATACTCTCGTATGTTGGTGCGGATTAATTCAGAAACGACAGTCCTTCACCAAAGAAAATTAGCTCCCACTCCAATAGGTCATTATAAAAAGTTGTCAGATTCAGGAACAGAAGACATGGAATCGCAAGACGAGGCTGCAAAAGCAGACGGCGTTGCGGATTCCGACGCCCAGAACGAACCACTTGAGTTCACCGAAGAAGCGAACGATGAGCTGGCCGAGGCGCTGCGCGAGAAAGACCAGTTCAAGCGGTTGGCGCAACGAGCGCAGGCCGATCTGGTCAACTACCGACGGCGTGTTGAGGGCGAGCAGGAGTCATCGCGACTACGAAATCAGCAGCGAATCGTCCTGCGATTTGCCGATGTGATCGACCAATTGGATGTGGCGATGAATTCTGATGGAGGCGAGCAGGCCGATTCAGGATGGCTTGAGGGAATTGCAGCTATCCAGAAGAATTTCGTAAACGCCGTGGCATCAGAGGGATTCGAGCGGTTCACCTCTGTTGGTGAGATGTTCGATCCCCGAAAGCATGAAGCTTTACTGTCGAGTCCGACAGAGGATCACGAACCGAACACCGTGATCACCGAGCTTCGACCCGGCTATATGCAAAACGATGAGGTCGTTCGACCGGCACAGGTGCAGATCGCTGTCGAGTTACCTGACGACGACGACTCGACTGAAAACGACGAAAACGAGTAGGCGGTTACGAAATCGGCAAAAAGCGTTTAACTCCGGGCGTCCCGATCGAATCGGGACTTGGTCGCTAGCGGCAATCTACCGATCCCCAAACGTTCCTCTTGGCCCGAAGGCAGGGGAACAACACAAGTACTTATCTATCTAAAATTGAAAATTGCGAATTACCCGGGTTCGACAAATCCGTAATCCCAGAAGGAAACATAAAAGAGCAATGGCAAAGGTTATTGGAATCGATCTCGGAACGACGAACTCCGCAATGGCGGTGATGGAAGGCGGCGAGCCGCAGATCATCGAAAACGCAGAGGGTCGACGTACAACGCCATCAGTTGTCGCATTCAACTCGAAGACTGACGAGCGTTTCGTTGGTGAACTGGCACGACGTCAGGCGATCACGAATCCCGAGAACACTATCTACTCGGCGAAACGATTCATCGGTCGGCGATTCGACGATGCGTCGGTCAAAGACGACATCAAGAGCGTTTCTTTCAAGCTCGGTGAACTAGACGGAGGCGACGCGGGAATCGTTCTCAGCGGAAAGACCAGCGCACCGGCAGAAGTATCGGCGATGGTTCTTCGCAAGCTCAAAGAAGACGCTGAAGCCAAGCTTGGCGAGAAGGTTGATCAAGCCGTTATTACGGTCCCAGCGTATTTCAACGATAGCCAGCGTGAGGCGACGAAAATCGCCGGTCAGGTTGCTGGACTAGAGGTTCTTCGCATCATCAACGAACCTACGGCAGCAGCGCTGGCTTACGGACTCGACAAAGAGGGTGAGAGAACGATTGCTGTTTACGACCTCGGTGGCGGAACGTTCGACGTGACGATCCTTGCGCTCGGCGAGGGTGTGTTCGAGGTCAAGAGCACCAACGGTGACACGCATCTCGGTGGTGACGACTTCGACCTGAGTCTGGTCGACTATCTTGCTGATGAGTTCAAGGTAGAGAACCTTATTGATCTCCGTGAGGATGTATCTGCTCACCAGCGGCTACGAGTCGAGGCCGAACGGGCAAAGATAGAACTTTCGTCTGTTGCTTCGACCGAAGTCAACCTGCCGTTCATCTCGGCCGATTCATCGGGTCCGAAGCACCTTCAGTCGACACTGACTCGTGCCAAACTCGAAGAGTTGACCTCCGCCCTTATCGACCGAACCTCCGGGCCTACCAAGTCTGCTCTCAAAGACGCAGGCGTGGCTCCGGGTGAGATCGACGAAGTGATCCTGGTCGGTGGGATGACCCGAATGCCTGCGGTTATCGAAATGGTTACAACGCTGTTTGGCAAAGAGCCGAACCGCACTATCAATCCGGATGAAGTGGTTGCCGTTGGCGCTGCGATTCAGGCCGGAGTGCTGCAGGGCGACGTGAAAGACGTTCTGCTTCTCGATGTGACTCCACTATCGGTTGGTATCGAGACTCTTGGCGGAGTTCGCACCGCATTGATCGAGCGCAACACGACGATCCCGACATCGAAGACCGAGACGTTCACGACCGCTGCCGACAGTCAGTCGAGCGTGGAGATCCACATCGTGCAGGGTGAGCGTGAGATGGCCGGCGATAACACGTCGATCGGTCGGTTCAATCTCGATGGCATTCTGCCTGCGCCACGTGGCGTACCGCAGATCGCCGTTACGTTCGATATCGACGCTGACGGAATTCTGAAGGTTTCGGCAAAAGACAACGGAACCGGCAAAGAACAGCACATTACGATTACCGGCCGTTCAGGTTTGGACGATTCTGAGATTGAACGACTTGTTCGTGAAGCCGAAGAAAACGCCGAGGCCGACAAAGAGAGACGTGCAAGCGTCGAGACCCGGAACGCCGGCGAGAGCGCAGTGTTCCAGGCGGAGAAAATTCTCAAGGACGAAGGCGACAAGATCCCCGACGAGATCAAGAGCGACGTCGAGGCGAAGGTAGAAGCCGTCAAGGCGATCCTCGCAGACGAGGCCGCTGAGACGACCGCTATCGCCGCTGTTGCCGAGGAGCTACAGACTGCGCTGCAGGCCGTGGGGCAGGCTGTGTACGAGGCTAATCAGGCTGCGGGTGGCGAGGAAGCCACTGTCGAGGGCGGCGATCAGGCTGAAGACAACGAAGATAGTGCCGACAGCGATGAGGATGACGACGACGACACCGTCGAAGGCGAATTCCGAGAAGTCTAGGTGGCTTAGCCTCTTTTCCTGGGGTGCCCGGGGTTGGCTAAATCGAACGGTGTGTGGTGTGATTGAGTACGTAACTTGCGTAACCGAAGAGAAGACCCGTCCATGTGGCGGGTCTTTTCTTTTAATTCGTCCTGTGTGTCGGACGAGACATTGTCATGCTGAACTTGATTCAGTATCACGGTCATTCATCACACCATGGCGACCATGACTTGATCGTTGTCGGCTAATTCGTCACGTTTCACCGCCTTGTACGAGATACTGAATCAAGTTCAGCATGACAATGTCGTGGGAGTATTCAACTAACGGAAGTCCTCTCCATTAGGGAGAGGATTTAGGCATGTGCTGAGTTCATCGAAGCGTGAGGGGGCACGCCAACGTAACCACCGGTTCAATCAACTCTCCTAATCTCGTGCGTATCCCGCTGGGCGAATGCGCATTTGTCGACATCGGTCTCTTGGGAGTTGATACAGTCCGCCCACCATGACCCAACCAGCGTTTATCGGAATAGATGTCGGTACTTCGTCGATCAAAGTCGTCGCCGTCGATCCGACCGGAACTTTGCTTGCAATCGCGAGCAGCCCAATGACGGTCGATGTTCAAAAACCCGGATGGAGCGAGCAGCGTCCAGAGGATTGGTGGGTTGGCACATGCGCGGCAATAAGGCAGGCGCTCTCGGAGATTGATTCACCAGAGGTGCTCGGTGTCGGGCTATCTGGGCAGATGCACTCGCTCGTAGCCCTCGACAGCGATCAGCAGGTTGTTCGTCCAGCCATATTGTGGAACGACGTACGTTCGAGCGCAGAGGCGGCGTACGTCCGTGAAACGGTCGGCGACGAATCACTGCGCCGACTGGCGGGTAATCCTGCTCTTGAAGGCTTTACCGTCACGAAGTTGCTCTGGATGCGGAACAACGAACCCGATAAATATGAGCGTGTGGCGCACATGCTGCTGGCAAAGGATTACATCAGATTCAGGCTCACAGGCGAACTTGGATCTGAACCGTCCGACGCATCAGCCACGCTGCTTTTCGATATCGTCACAAGCCAGTGGTCGGACGAGATGTGCGAACTGTTGGGAATTGACACCGACATACTGCCGTCGATTTCTGGATCAGCCGATGTAGTCGGCGCAGTAACGTCGGCGGCTGTAGGCGAAACAGGGCTTGCCGAGGGAGTGCCGGTGGTTGGTGGGGGTGCCGACAACGCCTGCGCAGCGGTGGGAGCAGGCATCGTGTCGCCGGGTGACGCCCTGTTTTCGGTGGGAACCTCCGGAACGGTAGTCGCGCCAAGTGACGCGCCTGTCACCGATCCCGGGATGCGAATTCATTCGATGCGTCACGCCATTCCCAGCACGTGGTACCTGATGGGAGTCGTACTTTCGGCAGGAGCCGCCCTAGATTGGTGGCGGCGCAGTTCTGGCGGTGCGAGTTTCGACGAACTCGTTGTTGAAGCTGGTTCGACAAGCGCAGGGTCGGACGGTGTGACGTTCCTGCCTTACCTCACCGGAGAGCGAACTCCGCATGCCGATGCCAACGCCCGAGGTGCTTTCTTCGGGATGCATGGCGGTACCGAACGGGCGCACATGACTCGTGCGGTGATGGAGGGCGTGTCGTTCGCGCTTCGTGATTCGTTGGAATTAATGACAGATCTTGGAGTGAATCCGGCTGAAGCCGTAGCGGTCGGCGGCGGAGCGAGCAGCGGCGTCTGGCTGCAGATGCTGAGCGACATCGCTAATTTGCCGTTACGAACCGTGGGACCTTCGGAAGGCGCTCCTCTGGGCGCTGCAATGCTGGCAGCCGTTGGAGCCGACACGTTCGATAGCGTTGTGGATGCAGGCGAAGCGTGGCTCACGAATTTGGAATCGGTGGAGCCAAATGCTTCGTTACGTGGAGCCTACGACGAGGCGTACGGGCGATATCGGGCGCTTTATCCGGCGTTACGTGAGATGTTTGCATCGAACGCTGGATGACAACGCTGTCCCGTCATGCTGAACTAGATTCAGTATCTCGATCTATCCCCTGGAGTGGTCGTTCTTGATATCAGGTGACGGACGACAGCGGCTGAATGGTGCGACCGTTCCGAATGCGAGATCCTGAATCCCATTCGACTGAGCTCAGGACGGGCTAGTTCAGGATGACGTGGGGGCGACTGGCCCTCCGGTCTCCTGCCTACAGCCCAAATTTCGGGAATATCAGCGAGCGAAGATCGTTGAGTGATGCCGCGTTGTGGCTGAGGATTTCGTTGAGGTATTGATCCTCGGTTGGTGTCGGTGGGATGTCGGCGAACGTGGTCAGGCCTTCAAGCGAAGTGAAGCTTGAGGGCACTTCAGTGCCCAGATCGAAGTCGGCCATCGTTGCCATTGCCATCGTCCATGATCTAGCCACCGCCGACATGTCGTATCCGCCTCCGCCAACCGCTACCCACTTGCCGATTTCTGACGCTAATACCGCCAATTTCTGAACAGCCATATTGAAGCCCTGGGTTGTTAGAGAAAGATGGGTGAGTGGGTCTTGAAAATGGGTGTCGATGCCCAGCTGTGTGAACAGGATGTCGGGCTTGAATTCACGCACTAACGGTGGGATCACTTCGTCGAACGCTGCGTGCCAATCGTCGTCCTGCGTGTACGGCGCGAGCGGAATGTTTACCGAGTACCCGGTGCCGTCCCCCGAACCTATCTCCTGCACATATCCGGTACCCGGAAAGAGCCATTGTCCCGATTCGTGGATCGAAATCGTAAGCACCTGATCGGACTCGTAATGACCCATTTGGACGCCATCGCCGTGGTGGCAATCGATATCTATATACGCAACTCGCAAGCCCGCCTCGACCATAGCGTTCATCGCAATAACCGCATCGTTGAAAACTCCGAACCCGGCGGCGTGACCTGACATGGCGTGGTGGTGGACGCCACCTGCCGGGGCGAACGCAATGTCGACCTGCCCAGACGTAACCATGTCGCTGGCAGTGAGAGTCGATCCCACGCAAAGTGCGGTCGTGTCGTACATGCCGGGTCGTACGGGATTGTCCCCAGATCCGAGCCCGAACTCACCCATCCCCGGAGCGATTCCGCCGTTCGATATTGCCTCAACGATCGACACGTATTCGGGGTCGTGTGCCGTTTCGATCTCAGCTTTTGTCGCAGTTCTTGGCTCAGGATTTACCACGTTTTCGAGATCAAGTACGCCGGTTGATTTCATCAGTTCGTGCATGTGCTGTAGGCGAATCGGACGAAGCGGGTGCTCGGGCGAAAGCTGGTACTGCGATAGCTCGTTGGCGTATACGAAGGCGGTTTTCGGCTGATGCCAGATGGTAGTCAAACGGTTGGTCAAGCTATCTCTTTTGAAAGTTCAGCGGTGCTGGTATGTCAGGCGTCTCGCCCGGACTTTGGCATTTTACGGCGTGAGGTGAACAGCCATACGCCGACGATTATCGAAAATCCGATCACGATCCCCGCCACCAGAATATTCGGATCGGGCTCGGTTGGGGTAGTTTTGTCCGTAAGAGTAGTCGGAATTTCCGGAGTGACCGTGGGTAACGACTGCGGAGCGGCTGTCGGTTCGGGCTGATCCGCAGGCTCCGCAGCGGGATCGAATCCGACCAGCGGGATCGGCGTACCGTCATTCGATTCGCTGCCAGATATCGATGTCAACGAAGTAGCAGTTGGTAGTACCAACGGTGCCGCATCGAAATTCTCTCGCCACTCGTTTTCTGCTTTGTAGAGAGACTTCCCGAAGTTTTGCTCAAAGCTTACGTTCAGTGAAATCCCGCCGTCCATCAAAGCCAGAAAACTAGCCATAGACTCGGCGCCGTACTCCTCGATGAGGTATCCAACGAACGCACCGGCCTGCGGGTAGAAAATGAAAACATCGCTCCGCTGACCGGGGATGGAAATCATGTTGCGCAGCGGAAGGAACTCGTCGGGGCGGACACTGGATCGAAGCCGAGCGTTCGACGAATTGGTCGATCCTGTTTCCAAAAATCTTGCGAGCCCCTCGTTGAGCCACGACGGCAGATCGCCCGTGAGCGGGGACTGAACCGCTTCATGCGTGTAGAGATGCGCCAATTCGTGAATGAAGGTGGTCGGGTTCATCTGACCCTGAACGAACAATCTGTACTGAGGTTGTGCGAATCCGGCGAAGAGGAATTGATCGGTGGCAGTCTGGCTCACAGGCGGGAATGATGGGGTAGCCGCTTTGATGGAAGGAAACACGACCGCTTTGAAATCCGGCGTGCTGTCCACTCCAAGAACCTTTTTGAGCGACGGTATTCGGGAGTTGGTAATTTCAACGAGGTTGACTACTTCGGAGCGACTCACGCCGTAGTAGACCACCGTATAACCGTCACCCTCAACACGCTGCCAGTCGTTGGCGTTGTCGAGATATTCAACTGGCTCAGGCGATTTGACCGATGAGACCTCGCCGTTCGCCCGTGTAACTTCGATTTCGATATCGAACTCTGCTCCGGGTGGGTAATAGGACCCGGGTCCAGTCGGTATTTCAAACACCAGCGATACTTCGTTGCCATCAACGGAAAAGTCCGGATAGGAATATGCCCAGATTGTCGATCCTCCTCGAGGTCGGAACAACGCACGTGCGGCCGTCACATCGTCCGAGTCTGATCCGGAATCCACCTTCGTAGTGATCGTAATCTTATTGCCGTAGTCGATCTCGACCGACTGCTGCATGATCGTTAGGGCTCTGGATGCACCAGCGCTCGCAGTTTGAGTAGGAAAAAGGGCGATCGAAACCAGAATCGCCACGAGGGCGACAATGCTGTATTTCCTGAGTATTACGAGTGATTTCATCGCGAGCGCGCCACGTCCTTAGCTACTCCTTATCTACAAGATATACGTCGTGCAGGTGTGGAGTGACCTCTGGGGTAGCAGGTAATTTGAACCGGAAGGTCAAGTTTTCAATCGAATAACCCAAACGTCGCTCACTCGGTTAACCTTGTGATCGATATTTTCACTTTGGTATTCAGAGTTCCCGTCGAGCCGCAGACACAATGTGGCACGGGTGCTCGCAAGTTCAGCGAAAGTTAGATATGCGTTACTACCAGTACATCCAAAACGGCACAAAGCACGTCGGCGTTGAAAACGAATCGGGGCAGGTGACCGACCTGACCGCGCTCAACTCGCAGATCGGGTCGACACTCGACTTGCTCAAGGCAGCTTCTATCACCGACTCGGACATCGATTCGATTGCACGCGGCATTCTTGCTGCCAACAGCGGGGCGGCTACCACCTCGGCTTCAGACCTGCTTGATGGAGCGGCTTCTGGCAACGGTATAACGCTGTTGCCCCCGATCGACGCCCCGGAGATCTGGGCATTTGGCGTGACGTACATGGACTCGATGCGGGAGCGTCAGGCGGAGAGTGGATCTCCTGACGTCTACGCAAAGGTCTATGAAGCCGAACGGCCCGAGGCATTTTTCAAAGCGACCCTTGAGCGCACGCAATCACCGTTCGGCGAAGTTGGGATTCGTGGCGACTCGACGTGGGATGTTCCAGAACCTGAGCTTGTGTTCGTGACGTTTGAAGGCAAGATCATCGGTTACACCTGCGGCAACGACATGAGCAGCCGTTCGATCGAGGGCGAGAACCCGCTCTATCTTCCACAGGCGAAGGTCTACGACAAGTCGGCATCACTTGGGCCAGCGCTGGTTACGCCTGAAACTATCGGCGATCCACAGCAACTCGGGGTGACTCTGGTTATCGAACGTGACGGTAAAGAGGTCTTCAGAGGAACGGCGAACACCAGCGAGATGAAGCGAGATTGTGCGTATCTGGTCGACTGGCTTGTGCGGCATAACTCGGTACCGGACGGTACATCTGTGATGACTGGCACGGGAACGATTCCTCCACCTGAGTTCACGCTCGCTGCGGGCGACGTGATACACGTGACTGTCGAAAAGATCGGAACGCTCACGAACACGGTCGTGGTCGTTTAGGGATTCGTTTATGAAGCGAATTTTCGGCATAGCCACAATGTGGCTGCTGATCGCAGCAGTTGTTGCGTGTGGTGAAAGCGGTGCTTCTGAAGGCGCCGCTTCGCCGACAGCGCCTCCGACATTCGGGCGTATTGCAGTTACTCCGGTATCTACACTGTCATTCGGAGATCGCTAAAGAATACTGCCTCATCGATCGAACGATTTCACCCGATCAACGGAGCAGCATCAACATGCGACGCCGATACGAAGGTGATCCCCCCGAGCCGTTCGCTTCCCATCGGGTAATTGGCTCGCCAAAACGGAGCTGTATTTCGGGACGATAGGGGAGAGCCAACTGAGCTTGAATCAACCCCAGCCAGAACTGCCTCGATTTATAATTTTGATTCCAGCAAACCAACCACCCTTAAATAGCCTCGGTTCTGAAACGGAACTAGCGTTCGCGGCGTAACATACGGCACGTTATTTTCAGAATGATTTGTAGTAATCGAGATTGAGAGAACTAATTGGCGATTGATAGTCAGCCCGCGGCGTCCGGCGTAGATGTTTCATCGGTACAAAAGCTTGCGGCCAATCTCAGCGAATCGGTGCAACGAGTAATTGTCGGTAAATCGGAAACCATCGATATTGCCGTACTTGCGCTGCTCTGCCGAGGGCACGTGCTTCTTGAAGACGTCCCGGGCACAGGCAAAACGACTCTCGCCAAGGCACTTGCTGCATCACTCGACTGCCAGTTCGGCCGCATCCAATTCACACCCGATCTCGTACCGGGTGACGTGCTTGGAGTGAACTTTTACAACGCTTCCAAGGGCGAGTTCGAGTTCAGGAAAGGCCCGATTTTCTCGCAGATTCTGCTTGCTGACGAAATCAACCGAGCGACTCCTCGCACGCAATCGGCATTGCTCGAAGCGATGCAGGAAAGTCAGGCTTCGATAGATGGCGTGACGACCCAACTGCCTCAGCCGTTCATGGTCATGGCGACATTGAATCCGGTTGAAATGGAAGGCACTTTCCCGCTTCCTGAAGCGCAGCTCGACCGGTTCATGGTTCGTGCTTCACTCGGCTACCCGGAGCGTGGAGAAGAGACGTCAATGCTCGATCGATTCCGAGCGGGAGAGAAGCCCGACGCTATCAAACCCTCGACGACCGCAGCAGATGTGCTTGCTGCCCGCAAAAATATCGACGGCGTAGTCGTAGACGACACGGTGCGAGACTACTTGCTAGATATCATCTCAGCCACCCGGAATAGTGCCGATCTGCGACTCGGAGCCAGTCCACGAGCTTCCCTCGCCCTGCAGCACGCTGCGCAGGGTTGGGCTGCAATGCAGGGCAGGTCTTATGTCATCCCTGACGATGTAAAACAGTTGGCGGTTCCGGTGCTCGCACACCGTTTGCTGGCTGAAACTACTACACAGCTTCGTGGTCGGGCGACTGTTCAGATCGTTACCAATCTTGTTGAGTCAACCCCGGTTCCGATCGAGCGTGAGTAGATGGGTCTCTACAACATCTGGGCGGCTCGAGGGCTAGAAACCAGGTATCGGAGTCCTGAGCTGACAAGGTCGCGCGCTGCCGCGCTTAACCCAGCCGGCGACATATTCGTGCTCCTACTGATAGTTGTTGGCATCGTCGGCGCCATTTCTCACGAGCCACTGATCGGTGCGGTGGGCGCACTGGCGTTAGTCGTTTCGATCGTGTCGCGTGTTTGGGCGGCGTTATCGCTCGAGGAAATCACGATCGACAGATCTGCCTCGGCGAATCACGCGTTTCAGGGCGACAATATTGAAATAACTTTCATAGTCGAAAACAATAAACCGCTTCCCGTGCCGTGGCTTGAGATTAACGAATACGTTCCACGTGGATTACTAATCGAAGGGTTTAAAAAGGTCGAGCAAAGCTATCTCGGTGGAGCTGAGATAAAAGCAACAACATCGCTTGGCGCATACGAGCGGGTGAGGTTGACTCGTACATTGACGGCAATCTCACGGGGCCGGTACCGACTCGGTAAAACCAAACTGCGCAGTGGCGATTTATTCGGCCTATACCCATCTGACGGAACGCTTGAACACACCCCGTGGGCGATATTCGTCTATCCGAAAATCAAAGCGATTCCCGGCTTCACCTTGCCGGCGCGCCGCCCGATAGGCGATGCGCTATCAAGAGATCGACTGTGGAACGATCCATCTCGCCCCGCCGGAGTTCGTGAATATCGCCCCGGTGATCCGATCAAAAACATCGACTGGAAAACCACTGCCAAGCGTAACGAAATGTTCGTTCGGCAGTTTGATCCCAGCGTTTCCGAGCACGCCGTTTTATTCGTCGAGGCACTTACCACTAGCGTTCCGTGGGAGGGCTACCGGTCGGACGTTCTGGAAGGAACGATGGTTGCGGCAGCATCGATAGCGAATCATGCGCTCGATCTCGGCTACAAGGTTGGTCTGGTAACCGACGGGGTTATATCCAGCGGAGCGTCTCACGCTGTGGTTCCGCCTAGTTCGGGACCGGGTCAGCTTACGACCTTGCTTGAGTCGCTTGCGATGGTGATGCCGATGGGCGTGCGGAGTCTTCAGGAACTGGCTCGGAGCAGGCGAGGAGTTATTCCTCCTGGATCCACACTGATTCACATAGGTGGCACCTATCACCCCGCCACTATGAATTATCTTCTCGGGCTGAGACGTGCAGGTCACCCGGTAATTGTTTTTCACACGGGTCGTGAAGACCCCCCTGAATATGATGAATTCGAAGTGCGCGACGGCCGGGAAATGTTCCTTGAGTCGTTAGATGACACTAGCGAAAACGATTTCCAGCGGCCTCCATCGAAGAGCGGCGAGTGGGACACGATCCCTGTCTCACCAGCATCTTCAAGTAGCAGGGGTTCCGACTAATGCGGAATCCACTATTAATCTCATACAGTGCGCTCGTTGTTGTCGAGAGTGTCTGGTGGTTCGCTACCCTCGCTGTCATCGGCGGAGTGCTGGGCTTGGGCGGATCGCCAATCCCCTGGGTGGCGTTACTGGCGCTGTCCGCAATAGGGATCGTTTCTTCGTGGGTTCTGGGTGGTTCTAAGGGCGATGCGACAACTATCGCCCTGCTTCAAGGTGTGGTTGCGCTGTTTGTGGTGTACCTCACTGTTGCGACAACAACAGTCGGCGATTCGTGGACGTTCAAGATCGCATGGCCGGTCGACATGTTCGGCGGAACATACGATACCGCAGACGTTGTGGACCTAGCGATATCAACGATCGCTGCGGCCGCGTTGTGGTACCGATCGCAAGGATTAATTCTCGGCGGTGGTATCTCAATTCGACTCAGCCGCGCTTTCAAAATGGGAACGGCGTTCATTGCATTTGCGCTGCTTATCCAAGTGCTAGCCATTAAAGCTGACATCGGTGTCGCTCCGTTATTGGTGCCGTTTTTCGGTGCAGCGCTTATTGGTCTAGCTGCATCACGTCTGCCTCAGACCGACGACACTGGTCAGGCTTCGTGGCCTGTTGTGATCGGAATTTCAGTCGCTTCGATTATTGGGGTCGGAATTGTGGGTGGGCTGCTTACGGGGAGGTACGGAAAAAACGGCGTGCAGGGACTGCTGAACCTATGGTCGGCGTTTGTCGATGGCATGCTCTGGGTACTTCGGTACCCCATCGAATGGGTTATGAGGGCAATCTGGGCGATCATGCTGTGGTTGCAAGATATGTTCAAAAAGGAAGATGTCGAACAGGAAATCGTCGAGCCGGGCTCGGCTCCTGAACGGTTGCTAAATGAGACTGCGGAAAAAGTTGAGAAAAGCACGGAGTACGCGCTCGATGCTCTGAGGTGGCCACTTTCGATACTGCTGTTGGTGGTGCTGTTTGTCGTGTTGGTGTTTGCGTACAAACGTTTCTCAGCACGTAACTTAGATGGTGGCGAAGAGGGTCGCGAGTCGATCCGCGGGGACGCTGATGCTAAAGCCGACATGCTGAAGCTTTTGAGTGGTCTGATGCCGAATTGGATGAAGCGAGGATCACAGCGAGCGCTTTGGAAATGGCCCGAGGGTGATTCAGGGATAGCCGATGCTTTCTTGCTTTATTTCGACACCCTTAGCCACGCGATAAAACGCGGGATGGAATTCAACCCAAATTCGACGCCAAACGAGAGAATTCCAGCACTCGCCGTGTTCCTGCCGGGTGCGCCTGTCGACGTTGTCACCACTCGATTTAATGCGGCCTGTTACGGTGCTGAGCCAACGCCTAGCGATGAAATAAGTCGACTGCGCGAGGAAATCGAAACGGCTGCAAAAAGGCCTATACCGTCCGACGACCAGGACTAGTCGCTGTGACTAACGGGTTCGGGCACTGTGATCACTCGAAGCAGGTTCGTAGTACCCGGTACGCCGATTGGTAGACCGACAACGGCGACAATTACATCGCCCTTTTTTGCGATTTTCGTTTCGAGCGCCAGATCTGATCCCGCAGCGAACATGTCTTGAATCTCAAGAAACTCTGGCATCACTACCGGAATCACGCCCCAGCGCAGTGCTAATTTTGCGCCAGTGCCGATGTTTGGAATGAGCGCCAAAAGTGGCTTGGATGGGCGGTAGGCGGCCATGCGGCCCGCCGTGCTGCCCGATTCGGTGAACGCAACGATTGCCTTAGCTTTGAGGCTTGTGGCGGTTACGACCGCACTATCGGCGATAGCGTCGTCGACAGCGAGGCCGCCTTTCATAGCGGCTGTGCGTCGGCGTTTGGCCAGCATCGGATAGTCAAGAAACGATTCGGCACGCTTGGCGATTTTGGTCATCGCCTGAACCGCCTTGAACGGATATTTTCCGATAGACGTTTCCGCGGAAAGCATGATTGCGTCGGTGCCGTCTCGCACCGCGTTGTAAACATCGGTTGCCTCGGCACGAGTCGGAGAAGATTGCTCGATCATCGACTCCAGCATCTGTGTTGCGGTGATGACTGGCTTGCCGATTTCGTTCGCCATGCGGATGATCCGCTTCTGAACCGATGGAACTCGCTCGAATGGAAGCTCTACTCCAAGATCGCCACGGGCGACCATTACGGCGTCGGATGCGTCCAGGATTTCGACGAGATTGTCGACAGCTTGCTGGATTTCGATTTTCGCGACCAGCTGCGGGATTTTACCAGCTTTTTCGAGATGTGTCCGGACTCTTTCAACGTCTCCGCCGTCTCTAACGTACGACAACCCGACAAAGTCGATATCTGATACTTCGACGAATCCGAGTGCAGCTTCCGTTTCCGGGGTGAAATAGTCGACGGTCGTCGTGTTGCCGGGCGCAGTGACCGCCTTGTTCGGCTTCATAACGCCGCCCATGGTGACGCGACAGTGGATTTTGTCGTCGTCAATTTCCTCGACGCGTAGTTCGATGGCTCCCTCGTCGATGAGAACGGGTGATCCGACCTTAATATCTTGGTGGAGACCGACCGGCCAGACGTTGGCGCGTTCTGAGTTGCCTTCGCACACATCGCGTTGAAGAACGAAGTGTTGGCCCGTTGTCAGAGTGATTTCTGGCTGTTCCATTTCGCCGACGCGATACTTCGGTCCGGGCAGGTCGGCAAGAATGCCGACAGCCACGCCCATTTCTTTTGCGACGTCACGAAGAATCTTTACGTAATAGTGGTGTTCCTCGGGCTTGCCATGGCTAAGATTCAGACGCCCAACCGACATCCCAGCTCGGATTAATCGCTTGATTCGAGCTGGTGTTCCGGTAGCTGGACCGATCGTGCAAACGATTCGAGTGCGCGCGCGACTTTTTAGAAACGGCGGAAGTAGATAGGAACTATCAGAGTCGGTCAAACAATTCTCCAAACAATGCTCGTAAGCACTATTTCATCACAAAAGCGACTACCGAGGATACACAACAACATCCACCGGATACCGCAATTTTGGTGCGAGTAAGGGGCTGACAAATTTGACACGGAATTTCATGGGTCTAGAATTCAGGTAAGACTCCCGGCATTAACTCTGTCTTAACTTTGGCTTCAGGATCACTACGTGACAATCGCAAAATCTCTTCTCTCTCTCCAAGATACTGATCAAGCATTAGCGCTCAGACGGCGCGAATATCGGGAGGTAGAGGACGAACTCAAGTCCGAAGGTGGACTTCCCGAGCTTCGCGAGAACTGCGAGAAAACCAAAGTTAGAGTGTTGGAAGCCAAGGTTGAGACCGCACGTCTTGAATCGGATCTGGCAACACTGAAGGACCAGGTAGGCGAACTTGAAACTCGACTGTACGGAGGTGCCATCACCAACGTGCGTGAGCTAACGGCCGTCGAAACCGAGCATTCAGCGGCCCGCCGAAATCTTGCCCAAGTAGAAGAATCTATCGCCCCGGCAGAAGTCGCCGCCGAGCATGCACGCCAGCTTTCTGAAGATCTGACAAACGAGCTGGCTGATAAAGAAAAAACCTGGCAAATCCGAAAGCAGGAACTAGGCCAGGAAAAATCCAGTATCGGTACCGAGTTCAACAAAATGTTGGCTGTTCGAAACGAAGAGGCTGCCGATATTCCTGCTGAGGATCTTGCTCGATACACACGCCTTTTCCGATCTAATCGTGGAATCGCCGTTGTGCGAGTCGACCGAGGTGTATGTCAGGGTTGCGCGGTTCGATTACCGGTAGGTGAACTGACTCGCCTGCGAAACTCCAGCGGCCCAATTCCCTGCAGCTGTGGCAGGGCACTTCTGACAGAACAATAATTGCGGGCAGTCGGATTCCATAGCGAACCCGCTCAAAGCACTAACGCGTCCCTCACGTCTGAAGACAACGGGGGCGCTTTCGCGTCTGAAACACGCTTGCACCCACGTGCCGAAATCGAGCTGTACTGCCAACGTAACTCACACCAGGTAGACGCATGGTTCGAGCCCGATGAAGATGAGTTGCCGAACGATTTCGACGCTCGTCACGACCGCTTTCGTAGGATGATTGCTTCGTTCACTGGAGCAAATGCAAGGCTTGCGATAGTCGTTGTTCCAGATGCATCGCACATCGCTGAGGACCTCGAGACTTTGGTGACCCGGCTGCTTGAGCTTGATCGCATTGATACCGAAGTTCGTTGCACCGACCCTAACCGACCCGACGCTTTGCAAAGCGGTGAAGAACTGCTCGGGTTGGGCGGACGTTCGCCCCAACGACAGGCTCGGATACGTGACGCTATCGTCGCAAAAGCATCACGAGGCGAGGTTCTGGGCCGAACCCCCTTTGGCTACCAGGCTGGATCAGATGGCCTGCTCAAGTCTGTGCCGGAAGAGGCAGAGATCGTAAAAGAGATATTCGATACCTATGCTGGCCCTTGGCATGCAGAAGGATCAAAGCCGCTCGGTGGTCCCGGTCTACGGGCGATTGCGCGGTTGCTGAACGAGCGGGGATTACTGACTCGCACGGGGCGTCCATGGTCACCTCTGGCCATATCAGGGATACTTAGAAATCGAAGTTATCTGGGCACCTACACTCGTTACGGAGTTCGAATCGCCGGTAGCCATGAGCCGATAGTCGATCGTGAGATATTCAATCGAGCCGACGCTGTGACGAAAGCTCGAAAACCCAACAGACGCAAGCAGACAGAGCCACCGTACCTGTTAGGCGGGGTTGCTAGGTGCGATCTTTGCGGTAGAGGACTGTTCGGGCTTACACGCCGGCGGTCGTGGAAGAGAGTGGACGGCACGACTACTTCCAAGTCGTATCGCTACTACGAATGCCCGTCTCGAGACGCCCGTAAGGAGCGCACCGAGGAAGTTTCTCGTCACTCGTTCTGGCACGCTGAAGAGCTTGAACAGATTGTGCTCAACGATTTGCAGGGATGGGGCGTGCGAATAAAGAACAAGCTACGGCCCGTTGTGGGCGATTCGATTGCCGAAGAGATCAGCGATGCAGAGCGCGAGTTTAGTCGTGCGGTGAGGACGGTGGCTTCGGCTTATGGAACATTGCACGATCTTGCGGCACCGCTTAAACGACTCGAAGACGCACGAGCGGGCGTGAGCTCTGAGCCCACCGAAAAAACGGACGTCGATCAGTTGCTTGCTCAGACGTCATGCGACGATATCGCTCTTGCGAAGACGGCCATTTCAGCGGTGATTGAACGCGTGATTGCTGCTGAAGATCAAGTCGAAGTTATTCCACGGTTTTAGTCGTAAAGTCTCTGTTACGAATTGTTCGCATCGATCTAGACAGTTCGGCATCTTATCCCACGTAGTATTGCTAACTAGTTGTTATGAACTTACTATTAGTAAGTGGATGATTTTTAAAGAGCTGGAGAATTTCAATGCCTGCTGTGACCGTTGAGAACATACTCGAACTTGATCGCGTCGCTCGACCGACTGCCGACGGCGTCGTGCGCCCTGTTATGACGGTTACCACAGCACCGTCCGGGTTCGAGGGCGAGGGCTTTCCGGTTCGACGTGGATTTTCCGGCATCCCGCACCAGTACCTCGATCCCTTCATCATGCTCGATCAGATGGGAGAGAACGAGTGGCGCGCCGGCGAGGCAAAGGGCACACCGTGGCACCCGCACCGTGGGTTCGAAACTGTCACCTACATGATCGAAGGAACTTTTAATCATCGTGATTCAGAGGGTGGCGGCGGAGTTATCAGCGATGGTGATACTCAGTGGATGACAGCCGGCGCTGGAATACTGCACATCGAGGTCCCTTCCGAAGAAATTGTCATCAGCGGTGGAGTTGTGCACGGCACGCAGTTGTGGGTGAATCTGCCACGTGACAAGAAGTGGGCGAAACCTCGTTATCAGGATATTTCTCGCACGAATCTTGCGTTGCTCAGCTCGCACGATGGCGGAGCGTTAATTCGAGTTATTGCAGGCTCTCTGGATGGTTACGATGGTCCCGGCGTTACCTACTCGCCTATTACCTACGTCCATGCCACTGTGAGCCCCGGAGCGCAGCTCGATCTACCGTGGCGACCCGACTACAACGCTCTTGCTTATGTACTCGCAGGGAGCGGCACGGTTGGCCCAACGAAAACTCCGATTCACCTCGGGCAAGCGGCTGTGTTCGGCAAGGGCGATTCGATTGTTTTGACGGCCGATGAAGAGCAGGACAGCAAAAACCCGGAGTTAGAAATTCTCTTACTCGGTGGTCAACCTATCGGTGAGCCTATCGCCTGGTACGGTCCGTTCGTCATGAACACACAGGAAGAGCTCCAGGAGGCCTTTGCCGACTATCAAGCTGGCAAGCTCGGGGTTATTCCGCCTGATGTCATGCCGCACACGTCTGGCGAAGACGCAGCACCGGGCGAGTAGTCGCTCGGGAGCGTGCGCCGGTGTTATCAGCGAACAAACGCGTATCAACGTCATCCTGAACTAGATTCAGGATCTCGCTAGACGTGCACGAGAGCGATCTAGCCATCGACCGTATCGCCCTCACACTTCGCCAAGCTCAGCACATGCCCCAGCCCTCTCCCGCTGGGAGGGAGCCACAAGCCTTCCCACGCGCCCGCTACCTCACGGAAACACTATGTGTTTTGCTGTTTCTACGATCTCGTATTTACGAAGATGTAGGTAAAGACGAACGTCTGGCGCGCACGCGTAGTTTGGTCATCAACTTCAACGCGGTTCGTGCGGGCATGAGGGCTGATCACCGGGCTACCCGGCAGGTAGGAGTTGCTCTGATGGCGACCAAGCTCATATTCGATTTTCGATCGACCGAAGATGCCGGTACCGATATTCTCGGCGGCAAGGGTTTTGGACTGGCGAAAATGACCCAACTTGGTATACCAGTTCCGCCAGGTTTCATCGTTTCCACGGAGGCATGTAAGGCCTACTACGAGCAAAACGGTGTGCTGTCGAGCACATTCTGGTCGACGTTCGACGAACAACTGCATGCACTTGAATCTCAAACCCAGAAGCAGTTCAGCGGAAATCAGAATCCACTTCTGGTGTCGGTGCGCTCGGGCGCTCCCATATCCATGCCAGGGATGATGGACACGATTCTCAATATTGGCCTGAACGACGAATCCGTTGAGGCGTTGGCGATCAGTTCGGGTGACCGTCATTTTGCATTCGACTCGTACCGGCGATTACTGCAAATGTACGGCGAGGTCGTCGAAGGAATCAAAAAAGAAGTATTCGACTCGATCCTGCAGATGGCACTCAAAAACGAAAAGGCTGCGAGCCCGATCGAGTTGCGTGAGCATGCGCTAGAAGATTTGGTTGTCAGTTTCAAACGCGCATATACGAAGCAAATTGGAAAGCCGTTCCCGCAGGATCCGATCGAGCAGGTACACCGCTGCGTTATGGCGGTGTTTGAATCGTGGCACGGCAAGCGAGCACAGACGTATCGAGAGATGCAGAGCATTCCCAATACGCTCGGTACCGCAGTGAACGTTCAGGCGATGGTGTTCGGAAATCTGGGCGAAAAATCGGGAACCGGAGTCTGTTTCACCCGAAACCCCTCGACCGGCGAATCGAAGCTGTACGGCGAGTTTTTGCAGTCGGCGCAGGGCGAAGACGTTGTTGCGGGAATCAGGACACCCGAGCCGGTCACTGCGATGGCGAAAATATTCCCGGACGCATATCTAGAGCTGCTGAAGTACACGGCAGCTCTGGAAAAATACAACCGCGATATGCAGGACATTGAATTCACGATTCAAGAGCGCCATCTCTATATCCTCCAGACTCGAAACGGGAAACGAACTGCGCAAGCCGCTGTGAAAATGGCGGTCGAAATGGCGCAGGAAGGGCTGATCACACAAGACGAGGCCCTGATGCGGGTCGATCCTCCGGATTTGACCCACTTGCTTCTGCCGCAGCTTCCCGAAAACCACGGCATGGATGTTGTAGCAACCGGGCTTGGGGCGTCACCGGGGGCAGCGGTGGGATTCATCGTGCTCGATGCGGACATAGCCGAGCTACGGGCACAAAAAGGCGATCATGTAATCCTCGTTCGACCTGAGACTTCGCCTGACGATATTCACGGATTTATCGCAGCGCAGGGAATACTCACGGCGAAGGGCGGGCTTACCTCCCACGCAGCCGTTGTGGCACGGGGCATGGGCAAGCCGTGTATCACCGGGTGCGAGGGACTGGTCGTTGATCTAAAAGCCCGACACATATCGATCTTTGGCGTGATTTATGAAGAGGGAACGCTGATCACCATTGATGGGACGTCGGGGTCAGTCATCATCGGCGAGCCGGACCTCGTCAGCGCCTCGAACGAAGGCGAGCTGGACGTGCTGCTCGGCTGGGCCGATAAGAGACGTCGTTTGAGGCGCTGACGAACGCCGACACTCCTCACGACGCTCGGGTTGCCAAACAATTTGGCGCCGAGGGGATCGGACTATGTCGTACAGAGCACATGTTCTTCGGTGAAGACCGGTTGCCGAAGATGCAAGCGGTGATTCTTGCGACGAACGAGGAGGCTCGGCTGGAGGCTCTTTCCGAACTCCTGCCGATCCAAACGGAAGACTTCCACGGGATTTTCAAGGAACTAGACGACGCTCCGGTAATCATCAGACTGCTCGATCCGCCGCTGCACGAGTTCCTGCCCGAAAAGTCGGAGGCAACCTCCGCAGAAATAGCCCGGCGTATCGATGAGCTCAGTGAGACTAATCCGATGCTGGGCATGCGCGGATGCAGGCTCGGGCTTGTCTATCCAGAAATATACGAAATGCAGGTGCGGGCTATAGCTGACGCTTCGGCGAAAATTCATGACGAAAGCGGTGTCTGGCCGCGGGTACAGATTATGCTCCCGATGGTCGGATTCATTTCCGAGATGGTCCAACTTCGTAAAAACGTGGAAGCGATTCTCCAGGAACGTCATGTAGCGGGCGTGCCGATTGGCATGATGATCGAACTGCCAAGAACGTGCGTGGTTGCGGAGGAGATGACGCAAGCTGCCGATTTCTTCAGCTTCGGTACTAACGATCTGACCCAAACGACGCTGGGCTTTTCACGCGACGATGCCGAGAACTCTTTTATGAAGAAGTACACCGATGAAGGAATTCTTGTGAGCAATCCGTTCGAAACACTCGACATTTCGGGTGTGGGCAAGTTGATTAACCTGGCGATCGATTCTGTTGAGTCGAGCGGGCACAAGATGAGCTTCGGAGCCTGCGGTGAGCACGGTGGCGATCCCACATCGATCGAGTTTTTCCACGCTGCAGGACTCGACTATGTCTCATGCTCACCTTTCAGGATTCCAATCGCCAGATTGGCAGCCGCACAGGCTGCGCTTTCAGTTTAAATACAGCCGGTCCTGTGTGGAAGTCCTCTCCAGGGGGAGAGGATTTAGGTGAGGGTGGAATCGATCAACCGATTCGTGCCAACCGATTCGTAACGAGCGTTACTCACTTCCATACAGAGAGTACAGTTGCGCCCGGCGAGCACGACTCGTATTTAAAGCACTGGCAACATTGGAGAACTCGAACACGTGGCCCTTCTGATGAACGGATTCGCCGATCACACAATCGACACTGGCGAAGTCGAAATCGCCTATTCGGTTGGACCCGATAATGGCCCGACGTTGTTGATGCTGCACGGTGTGACAAGTCGTCGGGACGCGTTCAACAAGTTGTTCGATTCACTGACGAAAAACTACCGAGTTATCGCCGCCGATCAGCGAGGTCACGGTAACTCGGGCCACACGCCGGGTCACTACATGACTCCAGATCATGGCTGAGATATCAATTTTCTAATGGAGAATGTTTACAAAGAGCCGACCTTGGTGTGGGGTCATTCGATGGGCGGTGCGAATGCCGTATCGATGGCCGGTGATCCGCCAGAGCAGCTACGTGCTCTCGTGCTGGAAGATCCGGCATTGTTCGGGCGAACTCGACCCGCTGGGAACAGCAAAACTCCGTCCAGAAATCAATTTCAGGTCAATCTTGGATTGATTGAAGAGGGCTTATCAAAAGAAGAGTTAACTTCGAGACTTATCAAAGAGAATCCGAGCGAGCCGGAGTGGGTTGCGCCATGGAAAGCCGACTCCCTGATGCAGATGGACATTGATCTGCTGCGTATAACCGCCGAGGGCACATACAAAGAGGGCGGCGAGCCAGCTGATGCTCTTGCGCAGATCACTTGCCCCGTTTTGCTGGTGCAGGCCGACCCGACCGCCGGTGGAATTCTGCCCGACGACTATCTGACGGCAATACTTCCTGATCGCGACGGATTCCGCACAACCAAGATCGAGGGCGCCGGTCACAATATCAACCGTGATGAGCCCGAGGGACTACTCGCTGCCGTCGAGCCATGGCTCGCTGCGCAGAGATAGCCCTGCTTAGGGCGCGCCTCAAAAATCGATCACTCTGTCATGCTGAATTACATCCTGAGCAAGTCGAAGGGTCATTTTCAGTATCAAATGACAGCAATAGCGACAGTCCAGAGCCACACGTAGCGGGCGTCCTCATACGTTGACCCGTAAGAACGATTGATACTGAAAATGAATTCAGCATGACAGTGTCGGACGTTCATTCAGCATGCCGCCGTGGATCGTTCGCTCAGCGTGACAAACAGTTCATCCTGTCAACGGAACTGCGCCGCTCGATTATTTCGGCCATCAACATAACCAGATACCCTTAACCCCGTCGCGAGGAGGACGGACGGTCGCCGCTGTGCGTAAAGCGCAGGGGAGGAAAGTCCGAGCACCTCATGGATCAGAGTGCCTGCTAACGGCAGGGCGGGGCGACCCGACAGAAAGTGCAACAGAAAA
>Ga0114999_10000351_pt1 | contig 68596 bp, 67 predicted proteins | sample ArcticOcean_MG_C_3_FD_89820 | JGI IMG/M metagenome (GOLD analysis project Ga0114999, IMG submission 89820) | Marine microbial communities from western Arctic Ocean - ArcticOcean_MG_CB8_126 | ecosystem: Environmental > Aquatic > Marine > Oceanic | place: Arctic Ocean: Canada Basin | collected...
CTATAAAAAAGGTGAGAAAGCGGAAAAAGAGGCCAATGCCCCGAAATCCGATTCGTCTAAATCCGATTCGTCTAAATCCGATTCGTCTAAATCCGATTCGTCTAAATCCGATTCGTCTAAATCCGACTCCTCCTCTACTAAATCCGATTCGTCAACGGCTTCGTCGTCCTCTACCAAATCCGATTCGTAACGAATGGTAGAAAAGACGGTATGGTTCATTGAAACGCCTGAATCGCCAGGGCAGGGTTTTGTTTCCGGGCGCAAATAGGGGATACATCCGTTTTGTTAAAGCATGTTAAAAGATAGAACTCACCGAATTATTCAGGGTATAAAGATATACACCACCCTGGACCTGTAATATCTCAATTCGCCACCATTACTATCGAAAGAATACTTATGACCACTGAACAACCGATAGAGCCCGATGATATTAAAGTCATTCACGATCGCATCCATGAACAGAGTATTTTTGTCGATCAATTGCTTGCGGAAACCAGCAATGTTGTTGTCGGGCAGAAATATATGCTTGAGAGATTGTTAATCGGTCTGCTGGCTAATGGGCATGTGTTACTTGAAGGGGTACCCGGCCTGGCGAAGACTCTGGCAGTTAAAACGCTGGCCGCTTCTATCCATGCGCATTTCCAACGTATACAATTTACCCCCGACCTGCTGCCTGCCGATCTGACGGGCACGATGATTTATCATGCAGCCAGCGGTGAGTTTATAGCCAAGAAAGGGCCTGTCTTCGCCAACATAATTCTAGCGGATGAAATTAATCGGGCCCCGGCCAAGGTGCAGAGTGCGCTGCTGGAGGCTATGCAGGAACATCAGGTGACGATTGGTGACGAAACCTTCCCCCTGGAAGAGCCGTTTCTTGTGCTGGCGACTCAGAACCCGATAGAACAGGAAGGCACATATCCCCTGCCGGAAGCTCAGGTTGATCGGTTCATGCTCAAACTGAAGATCACGTATCCGCAGAGGGCCGAAGAACTCGAAATACTTAACCGCATGACGGGCAACAACCAGGCCACCGTCCAGCAGGTGGCCACGGTGGAACAGATCATTCAAGCCCGTTCGCTTGTAAACCAGGTCTACATGGATGATAAGATAAAAGAGTATATCGTCGACCTGGTTTTTGCAACACGTAACCCCGAGGCTCATGATGAGTTGAAAGAAGTTCGGGATCTGATCCATTACGGTGCTTCGCCGCGTGCGACCATTTTTCTGGCTAACGCTGCCCGTGCCCATGCGTTTCTACGTCGAAGGGGATACGTCACGCCGGAAGATATCAAGTCCATAGGAATGGATGTCCTCCGACATCGCGTCATCGTTACCTATGAAGCGGAAGCGGAAGATATTACATCAGAACAAATTATTCAACGTATCTTTGATTGTGTAGAAATTCCGTGATACCGAAGCATATACTTAAAAAAGTCCGGCAGATCGAAATTCGAACGAAACACCTGGTCAACGACGTGTTCAGCGGTGAATACCATAGTGTGTTTAAAGGTCGTGGTATGGAGTTCGCGGAAGTCCGGGAATACGAACCCGGGGACGATATCCGGACCATCGACTGGAATGTGACGGCCCGCACGGGACGGCCTTATATCAAACGGTTCACGGAAGAACGTGAACTGACCGTCATTCTGGTTGTTGATGCCAGTGCTTCGGGTAATTTTGGTGCGTTCGAACAGATGAAAGGTGAAATCGTCGCTGAACTGTGCGCGGTTCTCGCCTATGCGGCCATCAAAAATAATGACCGGGTTGGCCTGCTTATTTTTACTGACCAGATCGAAAAGTTTATTCCTCCCAAGAAAGGCCGTACCCATATCCTTCGGGTGATTCGTGAACTGCTCTATACGCAACCCGCACACACCGGCACGGATATCACCCAGGCTCTGGAATACCTCAACAAAGTCGTTACACGACGTAGCATTGTTTTCATGGTGTCGGATTTCCTTACGTCTGGTTACATGACGGCATTGCGTATAGCAAATAAACGTCATGATATGATTGCTGTCACCATAACCGATCCTCGGGAGATTCAGTTTCCGCAGGTCGGTCTGATCGAATTAGAGGACGCAGAAACAGGAGAAGAGGTTCTGATCGATACCAACGATGAGGCTTGGTGTCAGGCGTATCAGGATCAGAATATCCAGAAGCGGGAAGAGCGCGATCGACAATTCCGGCTCATGGGAATCGATGCCGTGCATATCAGTACGGACAAACCATACGTTGATCCGCTGATTCAATTTTTCAGAAAGCGGGAACGACAGCTCTAAAAACATTTTATGCATGATGAATTTTGATTTATGATTGAAAACTTTTTTAATCCCCAACCCAATATAAATCAGGTTTAACAAATGCTTGCATTGCTCCATGTTATGTGATACATTATAACACTTGCATAGATTCAGTTTGAGTTTTTAATTCAAAAATCATCCGTCGGGGGTTTTTGTGATTGATGTAAAAAATCTAACGAAGCGTTACGGGAATTTTACGGCGGTTCGTGATGTGAATTTCGAAGTGGAGAAAGGCGAAATACTCGGCTTTCTTGGTCCGAATGCCGCAGGAAAGACGACGACGATGCGTATTCTGACTTGTTTCATGCCAGCGTCTGAGGGCACTGCCCGTGTCGCAGGATATGATACCTTTAAGGATTCCTTAGAGGTCCGCCGCCATGTGGGTTATCTTCCGGAAAATGCCCCTTTATATCTTGACATGCGCGTCCGGGCCTATCTTGAATTTGTGGCCAAAATAAAAGACATTCCGTCACGAGACCGGACCAAAGCCGTGAAACGGGTGATCGGGCTGACCGCGCTTGATGACGTCCATAATAAAATCATCGGGCATTGCTCCAAAGGATACAGGCAACGGGTCGGTCTGGCCCAGGCCTTGATTCATGATCCGGATGTGTTGATCTTGGATGAGCCAACCAACGGGCTTGATCCCAAACAGATTAATGAAGTGCGTGAGGTGATCAAAGGCCTCTCCGGGGATCATACGATTATCTTAAGCAGCCATATTCTGCCAGAAGTGAGTAAAACTTGTCAGCGGGTTTTGATTATCAACAAAGGACGTATTGTCGCGGGAGATACTCCTGAAAATCTGAATGCCCGGCTGAGCGGCTCTCAAGAGGTGTCCATGCAGGTGCGTGGCCCGGTTAAAGAGGTGATGGCGGCTATAAAACAAGTAGACGGTGTTAGGGACGTGAAAACGAAAACATCACAGGCTGACAGCCTGTGGCAATATGACCTGGATATCGAACCCGGTCAGGATATGCGTCCTGCGTTAGCTTCAACGGTTGTAAATAACAGCTGGGACCTTGTTGAACTGACCACCGGGGGGATGAGTCTGGAAGAGATATTCCTGGAGTTGACCACGCAGGAGGAGGCATAGCAATGCAGGGACTACTGGCCATCTGGGGACGTGAATTGTGGGCCTATTTCATTTCTCCGATATTTTATGCGATCTCGACCGTTTTTATATTTATTCTCAGCTACATGTTTGCCGACATGTTAGGGCAATATACACAATATTTTATGCAGGCCGCCCAATATCCGCCCATGATGGAACGCATCAATATCAACGAAATGATAATCCGGCCTCTGTTTAATACCATGAGTTTTGTAGCAGTATTGATTCTCATGCCTATGCTGACGATGCGGGTCTTTTCTGAAGAAAAAAAGTCGGGCACCATAGAACTGATTTTAACCTCTCCGGTGAAAGACTGGCATGTCGTTCTGGGTAAATTTTTAGCGGCATTCACTTTGTATGCCTCTATGATAGCCCTGACCCTCATTTATCCGTTGATTCTGCAGCTGTACGGTGACCCGGATTGGGGACCGATATGGACAGGCTACTCCGGCTTGTTGCTCATGGGTGGAAGTATTATCACCATCGGTCTCTTTATATCCTCACTCACGGAAAATCAGATTGTGGCGGGGGTGGTCTGTTTCGGTGCAGCCTTAATTCTATGGATGCTTGACTTTGCAGCCAGTACGTTTACAGGGCCGGTAGGTGAAGTGATCGGATATCTGTCCGTTTTACGCCATTACAACAGCTTTGAGAAAGGCATATTGGATACGACGGATTGTCTGTTTTTCTTCAGCTTCATTTTCTTTGGGCTTTTCATAACTGTTCGTTCGTTGGAATCAACGCGGTGGCGTGCTTAGAGTTGATCCGTGTGCCGAATCGTAATCCCACGGCTGGCTGTGGGCGTTGTCATTCGTATCATGTAAGATATCAGGGAGATTGACGATAGATGAAAAACGTCGTGCCAACTATTGGTTATCTCGGTGTAATTATACTACTGACAGGTACCTATTTATATATAACAGATACCTCGACACAAACGACAGCGCTGATTACCCTTTTCATCGGCATCGCCCTCCTGGCTACCTTTGCGGTACTTGATTGGGAAGCTGTCAGCCGTTTACTTGGCCGACGGTCGACACAATATGGTACTAATTCGGTCGTGATGATCCTGGTTCTGATAGGTATTCTGACCTTTGTGAATCTCATTGGTTCGCGATACTCGCAACGGGTGGATATGACGGCGACCAAGCGATTTAGTCTGGCAGATTTAACGGTAAATGTACTGAAAGAATTGAAGCAGGATGTACGCATCGTTGGTTTCTTCCGTGCATCAGGACCTGAAGCCGGCATTCAGTACGAGTTGAACTATTTGCTGAATCAGTACCAATATTATTCGAGTCATATCAGTTATGAATTTATCGATCCAGATCGTGATCCAAGTCTGGCCAAACAGTACAATATTACGGCCTATGGCACGGTTGTATTCGAGAGCGAAGGTAAGACAGAGCATATCACCCGATCCAACGAAGAGGCGATCACCAACGCGCTGGTCAAAGCGACTCGTGAAGGTCAGAAGACCATCTACTTTTTAGAAGGTCATGGAGAGCATAATATCAACCTGACAGATCAGTCCGGGTACAATAAAATCCAGCAACTGTTACAAAATCAGAGTTATATCCTCAAATCACTATCGTTATTGACCGAAAGTACCGTACCGGAAGATTGCAATGTACTCATTATCGCTGGGCCGAAGAAAGATCTGTTGGCCAGTGAAATGATGGCCGTTCGTAATTATCTGGAGAGCGGGGGCCGAGCTTTGATTATGCTCAACCCGAATTTTCTGACGGAAAGCGCGGACTTTTCTTCGCTGCTGGCTTCCTGGAATGTGCGGGTCGGTGATAACATTGTCGTTGATCGTAGTGCTGTCGGTCGTTTGCCGGGTATGAATGAATTCATGCCAGCCGTGATGCAATATCCACCTCATGCGATTACCCGTACGCTCGGTGGAACAGCCAGTTTTTTCCCCCTGGTGCGTTCCATAGAACCGGTGGCGGCTTCTGATGATACGGTGCAGGTGCAGATCATTGCCATGACCGGACCGAGAAGTTGGGCGGAATCATCTTTTCCCAGGACCCGTGAAGAAACGGAGAAAATAGAAGACTATACGCCCGAATTGGATTCGAGCGCTGACGAACCGGGCCCGATCTCCATTGCCGTCGCGATTATTGCCATACCTCGAGCCTTATCACGCCAGAACATGTCGACACTGACCCCTCAGGAAATAGCCCTGCTACCTGAGGAACATGAGATAAAAACACGGATGGTGGTGGTTGGTAATTCATCCTTTACCGATAATACGAATATCGGTCTGCCTGGGAACAGTGATCTGTCGATGAATATCATCAACTGGCTGGCAGAAGAAGAAGATTTGCTGGCGATTCGTCCTAAATCGAGTGACACGCGTCTTGTGCAGATCTCGTTGAGCCAGATGTGGGATATTTTCATCCTCACTGGTGTCCTGGCACCGATCGGAATTCTGATCATGGGTGTGGTCGTATGGTGGAAGAGGAAGTAAGCATAAGTAAAGTAAGACGAAACTACACATTAACAGAATTACGGCATGTCAAACTCAAGTTTTAAGTAAACCCATTCGCTGACCCGTCGTTTCGTGACTTCGTCGTTATACTCTCGGAGGATACATCGTGAGTGGTGGTAGAAATACAATATTACTCTTTGCATTATTAGGTGTCCTGGCCGCCTATTTTTTCATCTTCGAATCCGGTAAGACCGAAGATGATGGGGTTGAGCGCGTGTTTGACCTTGAGTTGGAAAAGGTCACGCAGGTCAAAGTAACGACCGGAGGAGACCACACGATCATCGAGAAAGTGCCGCTGGAAGGGTGGCAGATTGTTGATCCGCTTCGATATCCTGCCGATCCGACCGCCCTCGGTGCCCTATTGAATGAATTCGCCGTGCTTTCTCCCGCCCGAACGGTGGCAGACTCGGCCAAGGATCTATCAGAATATGGTTTGGAGTCCCCTGCCGCGACAATTGAATTAGGCTCAGGCCTTTCTAACCCGAATGTGCTCTTGATCGGAGATCTCAACCCGACTGGCTCATCGTACTACGCTGCAGCACAGGGCTCACGACGGGTCTTTTTTATCGCGGCAGAAACGAATAACCATTTACGCAAGTCAACTGATGCGTTGAGAGATCGTCTGTTAATTCATTTTGATCAGGATAAAGTAGACGAGTTTGTTATCCAGAGACGCGGAGAGAAGCTTGTCGGCCGGCTGGACTCTTTAGGCATCTGGCGGATGTATGAGCCGTTTAAACTACCTGCTGAACGAAATGAAGCAATCAGTTTAATAGGTAATATGCACGCTGCAAAGGCCCTGACCTTCGTCGATGACGCACCGAAATCATTGAAACCTTATGGTCTGGACCGGCCGGCTGTAACGGCTACTATAAAATCCAAAGACGGTCAAATTAATCATACGATTTCTCTGGGCAAAGTAGAAGGAGGCAAATTATACACCATGAGCAGCGAGCGGAATACGGTGTATGCTGTTTCCAGCCAGTTTATAGCCCAGATCGATAGAGATTCGGAGCTCTTTCGCCGAAAGACGGCTTTTAACTTTCGTTCGTATGAAGTTCCGAAACTCACGATGCGATTGGGCGAAGATACGATTTCTCTCGTCAAACGTTCCTTTGAAGACTGGCGAATTGTAGCACCTTTTGAGATGCGGGCCAGTGATTTTATCTTAAACAGCCTTCTTGACAGTCTAGAGGTTATGAAGGTTCATAAATATATTCCCGCATCGGCTGCCAACAAAAAACGTTATGGCCTCGATCAGGCACCGGTCATGCTATCGCTCACGGTTGATAACCGATCCATACCGCAGGATATATTGATTGGTGCTGCATCTGAGGATGGGCGAACTATTCATGTGCAGGATCCGACTGAAGAATGGATATACGAGGTCAGCTCGACCGGTATAAAAGATCTTCCCGCTACCACGTCGGATGTCCGGGATAAGAAGATCATGCGTTTTAAAGGATATCAAGTTCATATGTTCGAACTGGTTCTACCAGATAACCGGGTACGTTTACGTCGTGATCAGAAGGAAAAAACGGTTTGGAAACTGGAAGAACCTGTCAGTCAGAGTGCGGATGCGGTAACTGTAGGCCGAGCCTTCTCGGTATTAGACTCACTATATGCGGATGCATTTATTACGGCCGATCCCGATGCAGATATAGCCATATATGGCCTGGACAGGCCTTATATGGAGGTGACTATGCAGATTGGCGGCCGTGACGATGTGCCTGAAGAGCGGCTTTCCCTACTGGTCGGCAAGCCATTTCCAGGTGATCGCCGCCTTGTCTACGTCAAGCTCCGAAACAGCTCGGTGATTTCTTTGGTGAAGTCAGGCTTTGTAGAACATTTAAAGAACATGGTCGCCGCAACCCCAACGTCATAGCAGGTATATAAGGTGATGGAGTTGAGTTCGGTGAGGTGTATATATCGTTGCGGGTTACTGGTGGGTCTCATCATCTGTCTGGTGTGTGCCATACCGGTGTCTGCTCAGCAGAATAAATCGGATTCGTTCGCGATTACAGTCACCGTCGATCAGGAACGAATCACCGTCGGTGATGCTTTTGAATATGTCGTCACCGTGGTCAGCCCACTTGAAGCCGCCGTTCGCTGGCCTGAGGCTGGAAATACATTGAGCGGCTTTGATATCCTGTCGTTTGATCATGATGGGCCCTACACCCGCCCGGATAGCACCCATGCCGACACCTTGCGGTACACGCTGACCACTTACACCACCGGCGTCCAGACCATCCCTCCCCTATCCCTTTCCTGCGTTCTCTCAGATGGTACCGAGTTATTTGTTGTCTCAGACTCAATCCTTATAACCATTGTCAGCGTTATAGAGGATGAAGCAACCGATATCCGGGATCTAAAATATCAGGTTGATATTCCTCTCACCACCCCATGGTATATCTGGGCAGCCGGAGGTGTGGGAATCCTTCTTCTGGTGGGCGTCATCTGGTATATCATCCATCGTCGGCGCAAGCACCATGCGTATGAAGCGTTTCTCGAATCCGTACGGCCGCCTCATGAAAGAGCGTTGGATGAACTGGATCAACTGGACCGATTTCAATGGCTCACTCAGGGACGTGTAAAAACCCATTATTCAGCCCTATCGGAAATCACTCGCCGTTATCTGTCAGAACGATATAACATAGCGGCCATGGAATATACCACAACGGAGCTAATCGAGGTATTGCCGCAGCTTGAGATGCAGGACGAACAAGTCCACGACATCGAGCTATTATTGCAGGAATGCGATATGGTGAAATTCGCTAAATTTACACCTGACGCCGATCCGCAATCACAGTCGGTTCAATATGCTCGAGAGATCATCGAGCATACCAAGTTGGTTGAGACAGAATTAACGGAGGTCGATGTACCCCCCGCGGAAGAGGTAACGGTACCTTCCGATGATGCAAAGCAGAGCACATAGGGACGTCGGACATATCAATTTGTTGATCAACTAATCAATCAAACCATTTATAACACATCCATGCAATTCGCAAACCCCATTTATTTTTTATTGCTGCTGGCCATTCCGCTTATGGTCTGGTTTTATCTTGACCGCCGTAAACGCCATAAAGGCAGTTTGCAGTTTTCGGATTTGACTGTTATTCGTCAATTGCCGCCTTCCAACCGGTTGCGATATCGCCATGTTTTGTCGGTGCTCCGTCTCCTGGTCATCGGTTTGACGATTCTGGCGCTGGCCAGACCGCAATCGGGTATCAACGGGGAAGAAGTGACCACGGAGGGCATAGATATTATCCTGTCGGTAGATATATCAGGCAGCATGCGGGCGGAAGATTTCAAACCGAGAAATAGGCTGTATGTAGCCAAACAGGTGATTGCGGAATTTATAAAAGGTCGCCGGAGTGATCGGATCGGAATGGTGGTGTTCGCTGGTCGTAGCTTTACACAATGTCCACTGACGTTAGATTACAACGTTCTGTTGGGATTGCTTGAAGAGATCCAGATCGGTCTTATAGAAGATGGGACGGCTATTGGTATGGGAATAGCCGGTGCGGTAAATCGGCTTCGACAAAGTACAGCAAAAAGTAAAATAATTGTCTTACTGACCGATGGCGTGAACAATACAGGAGCGATTGACCCGATTACCGCAGCAAGAGCTGCCAAAGCCCTTGATGTCAAAATCTACGCTGTGGGTGTGGGCAAAGAAGGGGGGGCGCCCATACCGGTGGATGATCCTGTATTCGGCCGAACCTATGCCCGCAATAGGGATGGCAGTCTGGTCATGACAGAGATTGATGAACCCGCTTTGAAAGAAATAGCTGAGATAACCGGTGGAGCGTATTTTCGAGCAACGAATGCAGAGGCGCTTGCAGATATCTATAAACGTATCGATGAACTGGAACGCACGAAAATTAAAACCGTTCAATATACCAGGTATCATGAGTTATTTACGTATTTTTTATTACCAGCGCTTTGTCTGGTCCTGGCCGAGACCGTGCTGGCCCATACCAGATTCAGAAAACTGCCGTAAAGGTAAACGAACCGGGTGAAAAGGTTTCCATCCCGTTCTCTTCCTGAGATCACATCATTATGCGATTTGCACAACCGGAATATCTATATGCATTAGCTCTGGTACCGCTCCTGATCATATTTTACATTGTCCGGTTCCGGAAAAAGGCGAAAGCGCTGGCTGTTTTAGGCAATCCGGAACTGTTGGCTAAGTTATCCAGGACGACCAACACAGGCCGCCAAAAACTGAAAGCGGGGCTGATCGTTTGTAGTGTGATTTGCTGTTTACTGGCCCTCGCCAGACCGCAATTCGGTACTAAAATAGAAACGATCAAGCGCCAGGGCTTTGAAATCATGGTAGCGCTTGATGTATCCAACAGTATGTTGGCAGAGGATGTTAAACCCAATCGACTGATACGCGCCAAGCATGCCATCAGAAGTTTGATGGACCAATTACAAGGCGATCGTATCGGCCTGGTGGTTTTTGCCGGAGCCGCATTTTTACAGTGTCCCATGACATCCGATTACAGCGCACTGGAACTTTTCCTCAACGGGGTTGATACGGAAACAGTGGGGACACAAGGGACAGCCATTTCAGAAGCTCTGGAAGTGGCCACGCGGGCATTTCAACAAAACCAACGAGAGCATAAGATTGTCGTGCTGCTTACAGATGGCGAGGATCATCAAGATGATCCGGTGGCTTCCGCCAGGGAACTATCATCGCAGGGTATTCGTGTATATCCTATTGGTATAGGGACGCCTTTTGGCGAACCAATACCAATAAAAAATACAGGGGGACGCGTTTCCCGGCTTAAACGAGATGATGCCGGTTCGGTTGTGATGAGCAGGCTTGATGAAAACACGTTACAGCAGATTGCATTGGAAACGGAAGGCACATACTATCGATCCACACTCGGCGAAGATGAAATTCTGGCGATCTATGATGATATTACCGGGTTGGAAAGATCTGAATTCGAAGCTAAAGAATACACGCAATATGAGGAACGATACCAGTATGTTCTGGTTTTGGCCCTATTCTTTTTCATTTTAGATTCGTTGATCAATGACCGCAAGGTGATCAAGTCGACATGGATGGGACGTTTTCAATAGTGGGAAACAACGAAATGATATAATCGTATCAGAAGCTGCCTTGTTGTATTTGGGATGTATAGGCAAATGGACCAATATAAGAAATAGGCGTGTTTAGTCCTTTCGTAGCTTCTCAGGTCGTAGCATCACGCAAACTTTATTACAGGAATAAGAGTATGGTTTGGATTATATTGTTTTTTACCGTAGTGATTGGAGGACAGCCCGGCGCTAATAATGCGAAAGGCAATGCATTGTATCAGGAGAAAAAGTATAATGAAGCCCTGACGGCCTATCACGAAGCACAGGCGGATGCACCGGATAATCCCGCTCTGCAATATAATATCGGAAATACATTATACCGGCAGGAAAATTACCCAGAGGCGATACAAGCCTATAAAAAAGCGTTGAATAGTGAAAAACCCCTGACCAATCAGGCCTACTATAATCTTGGAAACAGCCTGTACCGTCTCGGGCAACTAAAAGAATCCATTGAAGCCTACAAGCGTGGACTGCGTATTCAGCCGGATGATACCGATATGAAATACAATCTGGAATTTGTCCAGCGCCAACTTCAGGATGAACAGGATCAGCAGGATGAACAGGATGAGCAGGACGATCAGGATGAACAGGATGATCAGGATGATCAGGATGAACAGGATGAACAGGATGAACAGGATGAACAGGATGAGCAGGACGATCAGGATGAACAGGATGAGCAGGACGAGCAGGATGAGCAAGATGAGCAAGATGAGCAAGATAAGCAGGACCAACAGCAACAACCGAAGGAAGGGGAACTGTCCAGGGAAGAGGCGGAACGGTTGCTGAACGCTTTAAACCAAGATGAACAGGATCTTCAGAAACAACTGAGGAAACAAGGTGCTGTAAATCAGACTAATCCCCAAAAAGATTGGTAAGACATACCGCTCAGAACACAGAACTTGGAACTCATTCTATGATCATTATGAAATTCGGCGGTACCTCTGTCGGCAGCGCAGATGCCATTAGACAGGTGGCAGACATTGTTAAGTCCCATTACAGATTACAACCCCTGGTTGTCGTCTCTGCGATGAGCAAAGTAACGGACACGCTCCGGTCTATCGCAGAAGAAGCGTGCAAGGGGCATGATCCGAAAGAATTAATCCAGACGGTACGCCTGCGTCATAAAGAAGCCATAGAGGCATTGATTGCCACGGAAGAACGGGCATCCATCCTGTCGGTCTGTTTTAATATGATCGATGAACTCGAAAAGATCTGTCATGGGATCATGCTTCTTCAAGAACTCAGTTCCCGATCCATCGATCTGGTGAGTTCCTTCGGCGAACGATTATCTGCCCCTATTATATCGGCTGCTTTACGCACGAATGACGTGCCATCCGTGCCGATAGATGCACGTGACTATATAAAAACAGATGAGCGACATACGGAAGCAGAAGTTGACTTTCCAGAGACGAGGGTCCGGCTATCCAAAGGCCTAAATTCATTGATAGATGATGGGCAGGTTCCGGTCATTACAGGCTTTGTCGGTTCAACATCCGACGGTGTAACGACGACCCTGGGCCGTGGTGCGTCGGATTATACGGCCTCGATCGTCGGTAGCGCTCTACAGTCTGATGAAATATGGATTTGGACGGACGTAAATGGGGCCATGACCGCAGATCCCCGAATCGTGGCTGATGCTCGTGTGATGGAAAATATATCGTATCATGAAGCAGCAGAATTGTCATATTTCGGTGCGAAAGTTCTCCATCCCAAGACGATGTTGCCAGCGGTAAAACAGCAAATCCCTATTCGTATCAAGAACACATTCAATCCTGCCGAACAGGGGACATTGATCTCAGCAGATACGATGCCGACGGCCATGGGTGTTAAGGCGGTAACCAGCATTGATCGGCTGTGTTTGATTATGATTGAAGGCAGTGGTTTAATCGGTACGCCGGACACCCCTGCTCGTTTATTTAAGACCACGGCCGAACATAAAATCCCTATTATTATGATTACACAAGCCTCGTCAGAACACGATATCTGCTTGCTGATTAATGAGACGGATGGCAATCAGATCGTGCCTGCACTGAAGACGGAATTTCGTCATGAATTGGCTCTGGGCAGCCTCGAAGAGATCAGTGCGCAACCGGACCTGGCGGTGGTCGCCGTTGTCGGACAGGGTATGAAAGGCACACCAGGTATCGCGGCACGGACATTCGGTATTCTGGGTGAACACGGCATCAATATTATTGCTATTGCCCAGGGATCTTCGGAATTGAATATTTCCTTTGTGGTCGCTCGGAACGATCTTCAACGAGCGGTACAGCTGGTCCATGACTCGTTTGAATTAAGTGGGAGAGGGGTTTCGTGAAAACTTACCACCTGTTCCAATTTGGAAAGGGCAACATCGGTGAGGCATTGATAAAACAGGTCATCCATCGAACCGATGATCTGCAAACCCAATACGGTTTTCGTTTTGAATATGTCGGGCTATGTGGGCAATCTCAGGCGGTGTATGAGCAGGCGGGATTGAATGAATGGCTCAATGAGCACGCCGATATCGATCGGGCGATTGCGCAACATGCCAGCCATATAACCTATCCAGGTGCCATGGCGATGTTAGATATATTGTTACGCGAGCGGCCATCAAACCTCTGCGTCATTGATACCACAGGGTCAGAGATGACCGATGTACATCTGGCCTGTCTTCGTCAAGGGATACCGGTTATTACGGCCAACAAGAAACCGATCGCCGAAGACCACGACGTCTACGACGAGATACGGCGCCTCGGTCGGGGTACCTCCTTGCGATATTGGTATGAAACCACCGCAGGTGCCGGCTTACCCGTGGTCAGTACCATCAGGGAACTGATAGACACCGGAGATACCATCCTTGAAATCGCAGGCTGTTTGAGCGGTACGCTGGGTTATATATGTTCGCAATTAGATTCCGGTCGGGCATTTTCTGATATTGTTGCAGAAGCGAAATCTCTTGGATTTACGGAACCTGATCCACGGGAAGATTTAAATGGTATGGATGTGGCGCGTAAGGCCTTGATTCTTGCTCGAGAGATCGGCTATACGCTGAATATGGCTGACCTGCATGTAGAGGGCATGGTGTCTGATGCCCTCCTTGAGGCCCCGGTAGATGATTTCATGGCCATGTTACATCAGGAAGATGAGGCCTATGCCAACCGTATTGCTGCCGGACGGGAGCAAGGCCAGGTGCTACGATATGTGGCCACAGTAAAAGATGGTGTTTGTCGGGTCGGTTTGCAGAATGTACCGCTGGATAGCCCGACCGGCAGTTTGACCGGCCCAGATAATATCGTTGTCTGTACGACTGCACGGTATAAGGACAATCCTCTGGTGATCAGAGGGCCGGGGGCCGGGCCTGAGGTGACGGCTGGTGGTTTGTTCGGCGACTTGATTAAAGCGGTTCGGGCAAATACGACGTAAACGAAAAGACGGCTGTTTGGTGGAAAGATGGTAGGCCCTTGGAACTTGAGCCCTTGGAACTTTTAATATGTCAAACAACATTCGTGTAGGTATCTTGGGTGCAACAGGTGCCGTGGGGCAACGGTTTGTTCAACTTTTAGAAGGTCATCCGTGGTTTACGGTAACAGCGCTGGCTGCGTCGGAACGCTCAGCAGGGAAGTCTTATCCCGAAGCAGCTACCTGGCGTCTTGATACGCCGATGCCAGAGTCGGCAAAAGATCTGATTGTGCAACCCTGCACCCCCGGTCTGCCCTGTGACCTCGTCTTTTCCGGTTTGGATTCGTCTATTGCTGGTCCGATAGAGCAGGCCTTTGCTGCTGCTGGCTATGCGGTCATCAGTAACTCAAAAAATCATCGTATGGATGATGACATCCCCTTACTTATCCCAGAAGTAAATCCGGATCACACCGCCATTATACCATACCAACAAAGAAAACGCGGATTTGATCGTGGTTTTATTGCTACTAACCCGAATTGCTCAACCATCGGTTTGACCCTGGCGCTGAAGCCATTGGCAGATCAGTTTGGACTTCGTACGGTTATAGTGACAACGATGCAGGCCCTCTCCGGTGCCGGGTATCCCGGTGTACCGTCTCTCGAGATTCTGGATAATGTGCTGCCCTATATCGGCGAAGAAGAAGAAAAAATGGAACGGGAAAGTTTAAAATTATTAGGGACATGCGATGGTAAAAGGTTCGAGGCGGCCGCCATGGTGGTCAGCGCCCAATGTAACCGGGTACATGTCCAGGATGGGCATATGGAATGCGTTTCCGTATCGTTGGAAAAACAGGTGGAGACGGAAGACGTGATTGAGGCCCTACAATCTTTTACAGCCCTGCCGCAAGAGCTTGCGCTGCCGTTTGCCCCTGCTCAGCCTATTATCGTGAGAGATGAACCAGATCGACCACAACCCCGCTTCGATCGGAACATGGAAGGGGGTATGGCTGTGGTCGTTGGACGTGTTCGCCCTTGTCCTGTCTTAGATTTCAAGTTTGTTGTATTATCTCACAACACCATCCGTGGTGCCGCTGGTGCCGCTATTTTGAATGCAGAATTACTGCAGGCACAAGGGTATTTGAGCAACGGGCAGTAAAGATGGGACCGTGTGACTAAGGATGTCTGAATAAATGAAAAATAAGTGCATAATAAATGTGTTCCTTCTCTTAATCACCATACCCGGGTTGAGCTATGGCCAGGAATTTTCTATTACGGCCGAAGTGGACCGAGCCCGGGTATCGTCTAATGATATGTTTGTGCTTACGGTTATGGTATCTGGCAATAACCTTAATGAAGTCCCAGAGCCTACCCTGCCCGCTCTGGAGAACTTTCTCATCGTTGGACGAAACTCTTCCACCTCCTCAAGTTTTAATTTCATCAACGGAAAAATATCTTCGTCGCAGTCGATTAGGTATATCTATCAACTTCAGCCTGACGAAATCGGAATCTTTCTTATTGATGCCGTCACGGTGTCACATAATGGAAAGAGCTACCGAACCAACCCGATCAACATAGAAGTGGTGCAGGGGACGACGATGCCGCGCCCATCGCAGGGAGGACGTCAGGGGAGCATCCCACGGTCCTTACCGGGTACAGACGAGCAGGCTGATCTGAGTAAAGAGCTGTTTGTGAGAGCGGTGGCGGATAAAAACCAGGCCTATATCGGTGAACAAATTACGATGACCTATAAACTCTATACACGGGTTGGTCTATCGAATGTTCGCTATGACCATATGCCCTCCTTTACCGGTTTCTGGATGGAGGAGATGTTTTCAGCTCAGCATCTTGATTACAAAGAAGAGATCATCGACGGCAAACGTTTTGGGGTGTCTGTTTTGAAACGCATTGCCCTCTTCCCAACGGTCACAGGAAAACAGCAGGTAGAACCGCTTTCTATGCTCTGTGACGTGCAAGTTGCCCGACGCAGAAGCCTGTTGGACAGCTTTTTTAATGATCCCCTTGATCCCATGTTTTCAAGAACACGGCAAGTCAGGATTGAATCGGAGATACAAACCGTTGATATACAGCCCTTGCCTGAGGCGGGAAAACCCGACACGTTTAAAAATGCTGTGGGACAATTTACAGTGACAGCAGCTATCGATCAGACCACGACGACCGTTAGCCAACCCATTACGCTGACGGTAAAATTATCGGGTAAAGGCAATATGAAAACATTGGAAGACCCTGCATTGCCTCGGCTAACCAATTTCAAGCAGTACACCTCTGAAAGTAAGGAAGATGTCAATACCAATAATATGCGCATTGGTGGTTCTAAAACATATTCCTATGTCCTGATCCCTGTCTTTCCAGGTGAATATCAGATTGAAGGCCTTACCTTTCCGTATTTCGATCCCGATACAGACGCGTATAAAATTTCGTCAACACCCCCGATCACCATTACGGTTGCTCCTGAACAGGGCAATACCGCCGCAGGCTTTACACCGGAAAAAATAGCCGTAACCCAGGTCCGCCAGGATATCCAATATATTAAACCGGAAACCGTATTTTTAGGCCACCAGGGCAGTTTGCTTTTTCAAACGCCCTGGTATCTTATCATGCACGCCTTGCCTATTGCCGCTCTTGTTGGCGTGATTCTCTACCGATCCCACTCAAATCGACTTCAGCACGATGTGGGCTATGCCCGATGGCATCGAGCGCATGGCCAGGCGCGGCGAGAATTACAACAGGCCCAAAAAGCATTGGATCATGACCATCTTGACCAAACTTATACCCATATATCCAATGGCCTTTACCAGTTCATCGCTGACAAATATAACCAGGCTACTGCAGGCCTTACGACCCCTCAAATAGTAGACCTGCTCACGGACCAGAAAATTGAAGATGACATGATTAATCAGGTTAAACACTGTCTGGATGCTTGTGACATGGCTCGATTTGCCCCTACGCTGCTCACAAAAGAAAATACAAAAGAAGTGCTTGATTCCGTTGAGAAAATCATCAAGGCCCTGGAACAAAAAATGGTAAAAGGATAAGAGATAAGCAAACGAGTAATATGCCCTATGCTTATCTCCTTTTTGATAAAATGAACCGACCTTGTAAATATCATTTTACCTGTGCATTTCTTATGATGGTACTTTTCGGATGTGGGGAAACCGAAATTGATCCACAAGCGGTAGAATTATATCGTCAGGGGAATTTACTGTATGAACAGAGCCAATTTGCTGAAGCTAGCCGAACCTATGAACGCATTATTCAAAAAGGCATTCAAAATGGTTATGTCTATTATAATCTCGGGAACGCCTATTTCAGACAGCAGAAAGTCGGGCAGGCAATTTTGGCTTATGAGCGCGCAAACCGTTTAATCCCACGAGATGACGATGTAAAAACTAATTTAGCTGTGGCCAACTTAAAAACCATAGATCAAATCACGATTGAGATGCCCTGGTTCGGGCGACGGATGGTGGACGCGATTACCGTCAACGAGTGTACGGTTCTAACTTCTGTACTGGGCGGCCTGACCCTCTTTATTTTTCTGGCCTTTTTACTCGCAAGGGCACCAACCACCCGCCGGGTTTTAGTACGGGTTGGAACGATTTTTTGTATTGTCTTTATACTGAGTGGTGGGCTTACAGGGTTTAAAATATATACCACACTTACCCATCAGGATGCGATTATTCTAAACATGACGGCAGTCATCAGAAGCAGTCCAGATGAGACCGCCGCCCCGTTATTTTCTTTACATGACGGGACAAAGGTTCAGATTGTCGAAATCCGGGGAGCATGGATGCGTGTTCAGCTCTCTGACGGGAAGAATGGGTGGCTGCAGCATGAGCAGCTGGAAGTGATATAAAAGGTCTGAGTTCTAAGGCCCGGGCGTAAGTTACCTCTCTACCTGCCCGGCCATCGGAACTATTCTTTCTCCATGACCTTAAACCCTACCTCCGCAATGGCTTTTTCTACTGCGGGGGCATTGAGCAGGGTATCTTTTTTGTAGGAAATTTCTACAGACTGGCTCGCATGACTGGCCTTGACCTTTTTTACACCGGGTATCTGACTGACCACCTTCTCTACGCGTTGTTCACAGTGACCACAAGTCATGCCCTCTACCGCTATCGTTCGCTTTTCAGTTCTGCCAAACATGTGGAACCTCTTTTATCAAAAAAGTGTTTGCTCTATCTAGAAAACTACTGTTATCTTGTTCAAACTGAAACCTGCCATAAACTTAAAAACTATCATTCTGGCAAAGTTTATATGGATAACCGTGTCACAGGGTATTATCATATGTTTTTGTTCTGGGCTTGCCTTGATGATCTTTCAATATAGAATACCTGGGTAGCAACGTCAAGGCAGGGCATCTTTTTGTAAGGGGCAAATCTAATGCGTTTGTATTATATAGCAGGGTTGTATCTAATCGGTCTATGCACGCTTGTTTCATCTACGGTACAGGCAGAACCCTATCTGGCGGTTCGTGAAGGGTTGATGTGCAGCGCATGCCATGTTAATCAAACGGGCCTTGGTATGCGAACACTCTATGGGGTCGAATACACCCAGACGGACATGCCGATTATGGAGACTGGCGACACAGGAGAAGTTCTGGATCGAGATCTGGTGGATTTTTTATCCATCGGCGGTGATGTACGCCTGGCCAATACCACGCAGGCACCCGATGTCGGCCCGACCAAGTCAACAAACTCTTTCGGGTTTAATGAAGGCAATCTCTACGCTAAAATCACCATCAAAGAAGGTCGGTTTTATTTATATGTTGATGAAGCCTTTGCTCCGGGCAATGCCGTGAATCGAGAGTTGGTAGGTATTATAGAAGGACTGCCCAGCAATGGTTATGTTAAAATGGGGCGTATGTCTTTACCATATGGCTGGAGACTATGGGATTTCGGCTTTACACGCAGCCAGCCTCAATTTTTAGGGCAGGATTTCGGGGTTGAAATCGGGTTCGAACCAGGTAGCGTTTCCTTCCAGGCGGCCATATCGAATGGTGAACCATTTGCCATTACAGATTCTAATACGGGCAAACAGATTACCACCCGCCTGGCCACGGTACATTCGAATGGTCGTATCGGGGGGTCATTTACATTTAACAGTGATGATCCATCGGTAGGAGGCAACAAGCGACGGACCCTGGTGGCGGGCGGTCCCCATGTCGGTTTCAATCTCGGGCCGCTTTCTGTATTAGGGGAAGTCCATGTCATTCGGGCTTTTGACGGGGTAAAAAACGATTACGTGTCAAAGATAGCCGCCTATGGGGAAGCCAATATGTTATTAAGTCCTGGGGTTAATGGTAAGGTGGCGTTTGATTTCCTTGACCCTAAAAACGGCAATCCCACCGCCAAGCGCATACGAGTCGGCTTGGAACCCACGATTACAGAATATCTGCAATTACGTGCATTCTATGATGTCATGCGTCCCCGAAACTTCAAGGACCCCTTATTTGGTACGAACCCGAATCAGGATCTCGTGACCCTGGAATTGCATTTGATGTTTTAAATATTAAATGCAATTCCAGGGTCACGAATTCCCTGTATAAACAAATGTGACACCCTCACTCGGAACTCAGAACTCGGAACTTATATATATGCTCACCCAAATCTCCCCGCCTCAGACGCAACACATTGACCCGCGCGACGAAGCCTATTGGGCTCAAGTACGGGCTCAGTTTATACTGGAACACGGCCATGCCTATCTGAACAACGCCAGCTTGGGCCTGCCGCCTAAACCCGTTCGTGATGCCGTGGCGAGGGGCTTCAGCCGCCTTTCGGAAAATCCAACGCGCGCTAAAAGTGATCTTTCGGCCTATATCGACGGAGAACTCCGTCCGGCTCTTGCGGAGTTTCTCGGTGCAGATTCGGAAGAAATTGCTTTAGCCAGAAATGCGACGGAAGGGATGTACCATATGGTCGCAGGCCTTCAACTTAAAGCTGGTGATCGGGTAGTCATTACGTCGCAGGAGCATCCCAGCGCGATGCGTCCCTGGCGTGTCACCGCAGAACAGACCGGCATCGAATTTAAGACGGTGCACATCCCCAGTCCTCTAATCAGTGCAGATGATATCGTAGAAAGAATCACCACGGCGATTGATGACCGTACAAAAGTCTTATTCTTCTGCCATGTCACGCGAGGAGGGTATCTATATCCAGTAAAAAGATTGTGCGCGTTGGCAAGAGAACGGGGTATAATCACGGCGATTGATGGGGCGCAGGCTGTCGGTATGCTGGATGTCAAATTACATGATATAGGATGTGATTTATATGCCAACAGCCTGCATAAATGGTTTCTCGGTCCAAGTGGTACTGGCTTTCTGTATGTTCGTCGTGCGTTACAACCTATGTTAAGAACCATGTATCATCCATCAGAGGAAACGGAGAACGATGCCCGTCGATATGAAATTTTAGGTACCTATGATCTACCGGTACGGGCGGCATCAGGGTCTGCCCTGAATTTTTTACATCGCATCGGTATTCACAATATCGAATCCCGGCTAAGAATGCTCTCTGATTATCTGAAACAGGTGCTTCTGGAGGTCCCTCATCTGCGATTGCTTACCTCGACATCGCATGAGATATCCTCACCGGGATCTACGATTTTCGAATTGGAAGGTCTGAATCCGATTCCCTGGCGTGCGCCCCTTTTGGAAGAGGATAAAGTCCACATCGATGACCACGAGAGAGATGGGCATCTCGCCATGCGTATCTCCACACATTATTATAATACAACCGAGGAAATTGATCGGTGTGTCGCTGGCCTGAAGAAGATGGTGAAGCGGGAGGGTTAGTTATTGGCATGTTTGGATGGCTAAGTGGAAAGAGGGTACCTGCTCGTCTACAGGCGGCCCCGTTTCCATCGCCCTCGACGCTAGAGGATATAGCCGACGATTCGGCGGCCAGTAAAGTTGATGGCCGTACCGTACCAGAGACCGGATAGACCAAGATCCCCAACCATAACAAGCAGATAAATAACGCCAATACCCATGACAAATACCCCTACGAGATTTATTATGATAGGCGTTACCGTATCGCCGGCCCCTCGCATGGCCGATACGCACATCATGGGTAGGATATCACCGGGCACTTCAAGTGCTGCGATTTGTACGCAAAGACACGCCAAAGGGTATACGGCCGGGTCGGACTGAATACACTAACCAGCACGCCAGGTGCGGCGACAAATAACACCCCCAGCAAGACCATAAACCACATTCCGAATAAAATAGACCGGCGAACGACTATTTGCCAGGTCTACACGCTGTGCGCCAAGGCTTTGCCCCACCAGGGTAGAGACGGCTATGGCCAGACCATGGGCCGGCATATAGGAAAGAGACGCCACGCGAATAGCCACAAAATGTGCAGCGATCGCGGTAGTTCCTAGGCTGGTCACCATCCATAACAAATCCAGTAGGCCCCCTGATAAAGAAACTGTTCACAGACATGGGGAATAGTAATGCGAATGATGATCTTCTGTATCGCTGGCTTTAGATCATAGAGATGGCGGGGGGTTACGTAAAAGACCGACTTCGTTCTGAACAGGACGAACAGGATACTAATGGTACTTACGAAAACCACAGGCCTATGGCCAGGGCTGGACCATCGAGTCCCATTTCGAGAAATGGACCGATACCGAAAATCAACACCCAGTCCCCTAAGGCGTGGAGGACATTCATGAACCCGGTAGCCCACATCGGTGTACGGGTATCTCCGCCCGCCCCCAATATGCTGGCACCGACAAAAGACACCAGTCGGAATACCCCGAAGTACAGGGTGATTTTAATGTACCGAACCCCTGGGTTGATCATTTCTGTCGGGGTCCCCAGGAGATACAATAAATCCCTACTGAAGATAAGGCCTGCCGCTGTAAGCAGGATGCCAACGCCCACCTCCAAAAGCAAGGCCTGCCCCGCTGCTTCACATGCCGCATTCAACATCCCCCCGATCAATGTATCGGGACACCAAAGCTCCAGCGGCAATCCCGACGCCCGAGATGGCAAAGGTAACGGTATAGAGTAACATGGAAGTCTGGCCAAATGCCGCAAAAACGTCGGTGCCTAACCGACCGATAAAAATGCTGTCTACCCAGAAGATGCCCATGTTGAGCAAGTTCATCAAGGATGACAGGCCAGGCGAGGAGCAGAATGGTGCGGTTGACATTTCGTTCGTTGAATTCAATCACTAAGAAGGCAAGTGGCGAATCGAGCAAATGGGCAATCGTGCAAGTGGGCAGGCGCAGTACTTGACCGGCATAAATCAATTGACGGGATTATGGGTCTCCAGTAAACAACGTTTCTTCATCGACAATACAAAATGGATTGCCGAATGGATCTCGCCCGTAAAAACACCGTTCGCCCCACGGTTGGGTCACCATCTGATCACCAAGCTGTTGGCAACCGGCCTGTTGTGCCCGTTCGAAGAATGCCTCGGGGTTTTTTACCGCAAAATACATATGCTCCTGATTGGAACGGGCGTCAAATCCATCCCCATCCGCTTGAGGATCGAAACAGGCAAGGATGGTTCCGCCGCAATCGAAATAATGCCGACCTGGAGAAACCCGTTCTCCTTTCATATTCAACAGCAAACCATAGAAGTGTGCTGCCTGATCAATATCCGATACCGGTAGGATAATACGAAATAATTTAATCAACATGTCGCCTTTTAAGGCCTTTTTCGAAGGCGTGCTTTCGGCTCCATAAAGGCGGGACAGCGATGAGCGACATCAGATTATATCATGTGGGCGAAGATGTCATGGCAACGCATCAACTCCGGCATTTTACCGGTTCTACTTTTTCTTAGCACGGATAGCCACCTCAACTGCTTTCAGTCCCCAATTTCTTAGTTCTTCGGGGTCTGTTAACACAGATTCCGGTACCTCATAATACTGCATGGTCGGGCCTGAATCACCGAATGGGCGAAACGGTTCCATCTCTGCTGCTAGATAATCGTCTCGATTGGTATCGTCGACCTTAAAATATAGAAGGTCATCGCCGATCAGGGCGAAAATAATGCCAGCGAGATACAAACCGATGCCACCGAACATGCGTTTATAGGTCACACCACCAAGGCTGCTGAGTTGTCCCAGAATGTAGTCGAGATATTCTATGTTGACAGGTATTTTTTGATAGGTTGAAGTCTTACTTATGTCGTCTGAACAATGGCCTGGCGGGTTCGGTATTTGTAACGAAGACGCAGATGGCCGCCGTATACGTTACCGGGAATGAGAAAAAGGAGAAACAAGACGTGATACCAAATCGGCATGAGATCAAGATATTGTATTTGAACTAAAATACCAACGGCCAGTTGCAGTATACCAAGGGCGACGGTATGGGAAAATTCTTTCTTCCCGATGAGCCATGCGGTGAGATAGCCTGCGATGATCGACAGAATTATGCTGACAACAAGGAATAATCCAAGTACGGCGACATTATCGACCCGACCATCCCCACGGGCGATATCCGGAATAATGGTCTGAAGAATGCCATTCATGGTTACCCATAATACACCCCAGCAAAGACTGCCTGCCACCACGGAAAAAACACTTCGGATCATGTCAAGCCTCAATAGAATACTTTCCTGAGATGCGTCGCATCAAGACGGATAGCGGATAACAGAGAATTATGGTTCTGGATATAAAAAAGTAATTAGATTCGTGCTTTGCTGCGATCCAGCTTGAGTTTCAGACGATTCTGAGAGGTGATGGTCAATCGTCCTTCTACACGTTGCCGAGCACCATGATCTATGACAAAAACGTCCAGTGATTCCTCTTGCATACTTTCACTAACGTCAATCAAAAGCGTTTCCCCTTCAACATAGATGCGCATGCATAACTCCTTTGGATCTGATAACAGCTCATACCTTATTATCTCTGGTATGTAATTGGAAACATTTAAAACTACACACAAGTATACTAAACACGTGTGCCAATGTCAAGGTCAATTTCATTTTATCTTGCGGAAGGGCGCTGGTAGGCTAAGCACGCCGAAACATCGACCGGGCAACGGTATATTGAGCGATTGGGGGCGTGAGTTTGGTCGGCGGTTGGCTGAGTTAGCATTTAGAGAACCGTTGCTGTGGAACGGGGGATTATTTTCGCTGTAAAGGGACAGCGTATATGATGTGAATCCTTCAGGTAATTTAACTTGAAGGTTCGTCGGTGTCTGGTTCCAATGACGAAACACGATGGCCATATGACCTGCGGTGTCTTTGGCGGCAACGCCCATGATTTCCGGTGATGTGTTGCAGGACAGATGGGTGCCTTGCAGCTTGCCCAGACTTTTAAATGCCTGGCCGACAGGCGTGAGAAGGCCTGATTCTACGTCGGCAATATTATAAACGGTGTAATAGAACGCCGCTTCCACCTGGGTATCCATCATACCCATGGCTATTTCAATGACGTCAACGGCTTCGATCCACGGGTCACCGGCGGAACCTCTGTTTGCATGCCATTCCGTGATGACGATGGGCGGTAGTTCTATCCCGCGTTGCACCGCCCAGGTTCTTAGCCATTGCACATTTTTTTTATGTTCTTCCGGATATGCTGGGTAATGCCACGTGATAAAATCCACGGGTAAATTCTGCTCCTTACTGTGGTTCAAAAATGTGGTAAGCCATCTTTTGTTGAAGGAGGACGGGTTCGGACCTCCAACCCTGGCGTCTGGGTCTACCCGCTTAATCGCTCTTGCGGTCACTTCATACAGTTTCATATACTCTATAAGGCGTGCAACTTCATTTAATTGCCCTGAAGCTGCTTGTCTTATTCGTGAGGGATTCCATAGTTCCGGATTTCGTGCGGTCATGGCCCCGTGGGTATACCTTCGATGGTCCACATCCCAGAACATACCAAGATCTGGTTCATTCCAGACGGGCCAGTATGCGACTTGCATTTTTTTCTCTACCAGTACATACCGGGCGGTCTGGTAAACCAGATCTTCCCAGGCTTTATAAGAAATGGGCGGTTGGTTTCTTCGCAATGAATTATCAAGATAGGGGACCGGGGATAAAGCTTGGGGGGTGAAGTCTGTCCAGATCGCCAGGCGATCCCCACTTCGAGCAATGCTCGTCAACACGTCACCCAAACCAGTAAAATCGGCCTTTACCCTTCCATCTGAGAGGTATTCTACGGGAATGATCAGGTCGAAAATCTGATCGATACTAACGATTGGGTCCTGAAGCTGTCGTAACGGTTCGGTAAGCCTTTCATCAAAATAGATAAAACCGGTCAGATTAGGGATGGGACCGCCGTTGCCTGGAGACATCACTTCAAGCCAGACGGTGTCCGCCACCTCGACCGTCACAGGCATCTGCACCTGCTCTGCTCTGACGGGTTGGCCTGCAAGACCCCAAAACAGTATACTCAGGAAGAAAAGAGGATAAACAAACGGCACGACGAAAGGATGAATACAGGATACACGACGCGTCCTCACGAGTTCTCTTCTGTCCTTAGTTTTCCGCATGCGTCTTGCCCCGTATTGTTCTTTCATCCATTTGCCCGTCGTTGCGCCGCAAGGACCGTATTCTGCATCAACATGGCCACCGTCATCGGGCCCACCCCACCAACACGCGGTGTGATCCAACCGGCGACCTCCTTGACGCTTTTATCCGCATCACTGAGCAGGGTTTTTCCCCTTCGGGTAATGCCAGCAGCAACGATGGCCACCCCTGGTTTGACCATATCTTTTTTGATGACGCCCGGTGAGCCCGCAGCAGAGATGATGATATCCGCATCACGCATATAATCGGCCATATTCGGTACGCCGGTATGCAGCACGGTGACGGCCGCGTTGCAATGGGGCCTTTTCATGGATAGAAGTAAAGACAGAGGTCGGCCGATCGTCAAGCCTCGACCGATGATGACCACATGTTTTCCTTCTATGGGGACCCCATAATGAATCAGCATGGTGTGTATCCCATTCGGTGTACAGGGTAATGGTCCCGGTGTACCGATCACCAGGCGCCCCAGATTGATCGGATTGAGGCCATCCGCATCCTTATCGGGGTCAATCGCCAGCAAGGCGGATTCCTCATCCATACCTGCCGGCAGCGGAATTTGTACCAGGATAGCATCCACTTCTGGATTTTCGTTTAATTGATGGACCGTATCCAGTAATGCCGATTGGGATGGGGTTTTAAGGTGGGCATGGATAGACCGGATACCAATTTCCTCACAAGTTTTGCGTTTCATGGCAATATATATCGCGCTGGCTGGATCATCACCCACCAGAACGGTCGCCAAGCCAGGTGTAACCCCTTGTTTACTTAAAGCCGTCGTTTCTGCTTTAAGCCTGTCCTGAATCTCATCCGCCAGCTTGCGCCCACTCATAATCACGGGCTTATTCATTTCACTCATCTCACGCGGCTCCTTAATTAAACGCCTTATTTACCCTTGTTACTCACATCGCATATAGTAGTAATGGAATTTCCGCCTCTGCCGGTGTTAATCCGCCATGGTGGCCATAGAATTTTTGGTCAAAACGCCCTTTTTCGTACCACCAGACACTCTGACCCGCATACGGCAGAATAACCAGATTGCCCACTCTGGCGAGAAATACCTCTGAAACAGGCAGCGGGCCGAAAAAACCCTGATCAATTAGATCCTGCACGCGATGTACATCTGCTATGCCCTCCAGGCGATCACTGAAGAAATCGAAGGCCTTCTCTAAACTATCCTCATGAATATACAGGAACATATCTCTGGCCGACCCGGCTGGCACCAGCCATTGACCATCCCGATTCTGCTTCAAAAATTGTTCATATCCTTCGAAACGCTTATCGAGATTTATATAGACTGTCGTCTTGGGGTCCACTTCAACTTGTCCATGGTCTGCGGTGATAAGAAACAGCGTTTTCTGTAATTTTCCATCCAGCGGTCTGAACAAGTGTTGGTCCAGAACAGTCAGCATGGCTTCAGTTTCTGCGGCAGCGTGAGGCGATTGCGGCCCATGGTGATGACAGATGGTATCCAGTTTATCAAAATATAAAAAATAGTAAGCCGGGGTTTCTTTTTCAATGAGCCGTTGGCGAAGCCGCACCAGAGCTTCGGGAAGCGAAACATAGGGGATTACATTGGCCCCTTTGAAGACGACCCGAGAATATGTTGACGGGGTAAACTCCCGAGCCTGAAGAATGGTTGAACGTACCCCATGGTCCTTAAGATCCTGGTAGATGGTCCGATCAGGATACAATCTGGCAGGATCGATGCCGGTTTGGTTGAGCGTATCCCGTATCTTATCGCCTGCAAAAGAAAACAGCAGGGGCGAGATCATTTTATCCAGCAGAGGTTCATAATACTGCCATTCGAATACGCCGCTCTGCCCTGGTGTCTGCCCGGTGTGGATGGCTGTAACGTGGGCAGCAGTTGTAGAGGGGAACTGGGAGGAAATTTTGGCAACAACGCCTTCCCGATCGAAGCGCTGAAGAAGGGGGATCTTGTCGAAGAACTGGTCTACAAAACGCCATCCGAACGCATCGAGATAAAGGACAACAACCCGGTCATATTGTTGTGGCAAATCATGGAACAGATCAAGGGACCATGCCGGGGGGACTGCGCCGGTCAGCATGGACAAGACGGTTTGAGGGATATCTGAAAAACATCGAGAGCCGTATTGAGGTTTGATAAATGGTGACATGTACAACCGGGAACCACTGTTTTTAATGTAAATAACTGTTTATTAAAGCAAGAATAAATGACCTGATTAATTATCCATTTAAATGGATGGCATGTCAAGCAAACATATGTGGATAAACGATGCCCAATTGGGTTTGTAAATCTATGAAAAGGGTACAGCGAAAGAGGTGTTTTACCCCTGATAGAAGGAATTCACCCCATTATATTTCTTGTTTCATGTAAAAAGAGGTTTTTTTATTCAAAATAAAGCCCCATGGGTTATTTATGCTAAGTGTATTATTAACAAGTATTTATATAGTATAATATAATGAAAGTCCTATCGCCTATTTATTGGTACACCTTGTGCTGTTGACAAGATGATGCAACCATATAAAATTTCAGCTTATTGTAAAGGCGCGTTTATCACTCACATCGTTTAAAGAAAGGGACTATAATGGACGTACTTGAAAACTGGCAAGAACCTGTTACCGCAGTCGGTATTAAACAGATTGCTGCCATCGATATTCTGGTTCTTGGTGAAATTGTTGCCAGAGTTATACAGAAGATGGTTCAACGGGGGATGACCAGAAGGGAAACAGATGAAACGCTTATCACATTTGTTGGGAACTTAACCTATTCCGTTTCCTCAGTGGGATGTGGATGTCTATAAGCATGATGCCTAACCCCGTACATCATTCAATAAAAAAGACCAGGGCACAATTTTCCTCGGGTCTTTTTTTTGCCTGATCCTCCTATCCTCCATCTGTTCTGCTCCCCTTATAATGAAAGCATGTTACTTTTGCATATCTCCAGTAAAATTAGTGAAACAAAGTCTTTACTTTGAACGTATAAATAACTACTAGGACTATAGGAAATAAGAAAACTGGTTTGATCGTTAAAAGTTGAGCCTGTGTATGGGGTATGCTTGTCAACTGCTTGACAAGCGGACTTTTCCCGGGATCCACCCAAGCTACCGTGAGGCATCGGCATGTTTCGTAAAATCCGTATATTGATCGGCCTGCTGGGCGTATGGAGTCTCCATCTATTTTCTTCCTCGGGAGATGCCCGGGCACAGAACATGATATTGTCAGAGCCTGAAACCTGGATGGGGCATACCGGGGCAGTGACCGCTCTGGCTTTTTCACCGGATGGCCAGGTATTTGTTTCCGGTGGCGCCGATCATCTCATTAAATTGTGGGACAGCGAACAGCATGTGGACCGGGGTGCTTTCAGGGGGCATGAGGGGACAGTATGGGGATTGGACTGGTCTTCTGATGGAAAAGCGCTTGTGTCAGCCAGTGAAGATCGGACCATTCGAATATGGACACCTGGCGATCGCCAAGAATCCAAGAGACTCACACTCTCAGCCCCAGTATTTTCAGTCGCTGTATCTCCAGATCGGTTATGGCTGGCGGCTGGCAGTGGGGACAAAGCCGTCCAGACCTGGAGTTTCAGGCAGTTAAAACGCGCCAATCCTGTGCCTGAACAAACAGACCTTTTAGGGCAAGCCCGTTTCATTCCCGGAGATAATATCCTGGCAGTGCCTACCGCGTCGCGGTCTATCCTGCTATGGGATCCCTATACAAAAGAGCCGGTGGGCGAATTACGCGGCGGGGCATCGCCTATCGCTGTCTCAGCCGACGGTCGGTGGTTAGCCAGTGGCAGCGGGGCAGATGATGCTATCCTGCTCTGGGATATGTCCCAGAGCACCGTGGTAGCTACCTTTCCTGCCCATCTGAATATGGTTACCTCGTTACATTTTTCATCAGATGGGCGCTGGTTGGCCTCGAGTAGTCTCGACCAAACGATTCGGATATGGGATGTAGAACGTCGACGTCTGATGTTAACACGAGATGAGGAACGGCCGGTTTGGGCGGTGGCCTTCAGTCCGGATGGCAGGGCCTTAATTGCCGGAGAAGAAGAAGGGCTTTTGCGAAAATGGCATATTCAGATCGGACTGGAAACGGTAGCCACAGATCCGGGGCCCGCAGTTACACCGTCTCCCGTATTTTCCAGGCGGGGTGGAGATGTTAATAAAGCGCCGATTTCAAAAATACAACGCCCCGATGCATTAGGGATCATTCTCGGTGTGGAAACCTATCGATATGCCCCGGAAGTTACTTTTGCCCGAAACGACGCCCGTAGCATGCGGGACTACTTTGTAAAAACGCTCGGTATTCCGGCCAGTCGGATTTATCTCCGTATGGACCAGGAAGCGACCCAAGGCGAATTCAGAAAAATATTTGATCCGGCGCAAGGCTGGCTGGCTAAACGTATTAAGCCGGGCAGTACAGAGATCTTTGTGTATTATGTCGGTCATGGTGCCCCGGATATCTCCACGGGCGATACCTATCTGATGCCCTCGGACAGTGATCCCAATTATCCGGCTACGAGCTACAGGCTTGCGGAAATGTACCGCAGCCTGGAGCAGTTGCCGGTCCAACAGGCCACCGTATTTCTGGATGCCTGTTTCAGTGGTCGGGTAGGTCGAGGGCGTCAGGTAGAGATGTTGCTCGCTGGTGCGCGCGGTATTGGTGTACAGCCCCGCCAGGCGCATATCGGAGATAATACCATGGTCCTGGCTGCTTCCGCTGGCAACCAGGTCAGCTCATCATACCCTGCCAAGGCCCATGGCCTCTTTACGTATTTTCTGATGCTCGGGCTTCAGGGCGAAGCGGATGTCGATAACAACCGGACGATTACTTTACAGGAATTGTACACCTATGTTCGGCAACGGGTAGGGACCGAGGCAGGTTTACTGGATCGTGAACAAACGCCGGAACTTTTCGGCAACGCCTTAGGCCGAACGTTGGTGACCTATTAGAAAATGGGCCAATGATCAAATGAACTATCGCTTTCTTTATACTATCGGGCTGGTTGGGTTCATATGTGGGATCCCGTGGTATGTTTCAGGACAAGCATTCACGGATGTCGCTACCAGTGTCGGGGTGGCAGATGGCGGATCCGCACGGGGTATCGCCTGGGGTGATTATGACGGTGACGGGGATCTTGACCTGTATCTGGTTAACAGTGGGCAGGCGAACCGTCTTTTCCGGAATAGCGGCGTTACGTTAGATGCAGATATCGCTCTGGTAACAGGACTGGCTGACAACGCCAGTGGTTTGGGGGCCTCCTGGGGTGATTATGATAATGATGGAGACCTTGATGTCTACCTGTCACGTAACGGACAGGCCAACCGCCTGTTCAGGAATAACGGCGACGGCACCTTCATTAATGTGGGACTTGAGGCAAAAGTGGATGACACGGATGAAGGCCGTAGTGTTGTCTGGGGCGATTATAATAACGATGGCCATCTCGATTTATATCTTGTCAATGATGGGCCCAATCGTCTGTATCGTAACGATGGGAATGGTTCTTTTACCGATGTAGCCAGTGTGGCCAGGGTCGGTGATAGTGGGGTAGGCCACGCCGCGGCCTGGGGTGATTACGACAACGATGGGGACCTCGACCTATATTTGGCCAATGGTCGGTCTGGCCTCATTCATAACGGGGACCCGAACAGGTTGTACCGAAATAATGGCGATGGTACTTTTACCGATGTGGGGGCCTCCGCGCGTGTGGATGATGATGGAGACAGTCGAGGCGTCGCCTGGGGTGATTACGACAACGATGGGGACCTCGATTTATATGTAGCCAATAGTGATGATGCATTGCTGGTCGTTAATGCGCCCAACCGTCTATACATAAATAATGGTCCCGCCGGGTTCACGGATATTGCCGGGTCGGTCGGAGTGAATGATCCAGGGAACAGCCGGGGTGTCGCCTGGGGTGATTATGATAACGATGGCTACCTGGATCTATACCTGGCCAACAAAAATACCAATCGTTTATTCCGCAACGATCACTCCGGTGGATTCACTGAGGTCGGGGATCAATTTGATGTAGATGACGGTCGGTCTGGCGTCAGCGCGGCCTGGGGTGATTTTAATAAGGATGGATGGCTTGATCTGTACGTTGGAAATGATAATCAGCCTAACCGGCTGTATCGCAACAATATCACGGGTAGCCGCTGGTTAAGTGTACGTCTGGTTGGTGCCCAGAGTAACCGAAACGGTATTGGGGCGCGTGTGGTCTCTGTGCTGGGTACCACCCGGCAACTGCGAGATGTGGATGGCGGATCCGGCTATTTTTCACAGCCGTCTTTACCTGTAGAATTCGGTTTTGGTACCCAGGCCGTGGTCGATTCTCTGATTATCCAATGGCCGTCCGGTTTGCGACAAGTACTTAATCAGGTGCCTACAAACCAGCATTTAACAGCCTTCGAAGTGGATGCACCAGCAGATATTTCAGGACCGGTTATAACCCTTAATGCTGAGATTCATCGGGTTGACGAGCAGGAAGCCTACACAGTGCAGGCGACTGTTACGGATCACAGCACCATACAGAAGGCGCTTCTGTTATACCGGCTTTCGGGCGTACTGGACTGGACCGACAGTCTGACGATGACGGCAGGTTTCAATAACCTATATAGTATATCTATTCCTTCCGGAAAGGTGACCCGGCAGGGCCTTGCGTTTTCTATTCGAGCTCAGGATCAATTCGGTAATGTAACGGAATCTACTGTACAGGGTTTGTCTGTCTCATTTACAGATTTTCAGAGTGAAGGCTTCTCTCTCCCTGCCAGTCAAAATGCAACAGCCGAGGATTTCCGTATGATCTCCATCCCCGCTGTAGTGGGAGATCGTAACCCCGTGTCGATTCTGGGGGCCAGTCTCAACCCGAACAACGCGAGCACCTATGATAGAGCTGCATGGCGATTGTTGAGGTGGAATGGTTCGCAATATCTTGAATATCCTTCGGCCGGTCAATTTGATCCAGGTACCGCGTTCTGGCTTATTGCTCGTGATCCGGCGACGATTGAACTAGCAAGCGCCACGGCCGCTTCCGATGTACAAAGAAAGGTTACACTTACCCCTGGCTGGAACCAGGTTGGAACCCCGTATCTGTTCCCTGTGCATGTATCTGCCATAATAGACAGCAACCAGGCGGGCCTTATCGAACCCACGTTCTGGTTCTGGAACGGTTCCGGATATGAACAAGCTACAGTCCTGAAACCCTGGCATGGGTATTGGGTGCGTAGCCTGGCTTCCGCCAATATCGATCTGGTTATACCTCGTCTGGATGCAGATCTCATTTCGCCTAAACGGCTGTCACCCGGAACCAGATCGAGTATGGATACGGATGGATGGACCTTACAACTAATCGCTACCGCTGGCCCCATGCGCGACGAGGTTAACTACTTAGGCGTACATAGCCGAGGTGTGGAGGGGTGGGATCCCCAGGACATCTCTGAACCACCACCCATAGGTGAAGGTGCCGTCTCTCTTTCTTTTCTGCATGAAGACTGGCCCTTATTTCCGGGCAGTTATGCTGGCGATATACGGGCGAAAGGACAGGAGGGATATACCTGGTCGTTTGTTATAGAGTCTGATCAACCTGTTGGGTTACCGACGTCAGTTGAAGTCGCAGGATTTGAGCGTTTGCCATCAGGCATACACGCGGTGCTTATTGACACCGAAACATCTGTGGAAATTGATCTACAACACCAGCGAACGCTCACGTTCAGTTCAGATAAACGTCATGTGCGGCGCACCTTCACCCTTATTGCCGGCTCTGCGCCCTATATAACATCCACGCGTGAAACGTTAATACCCGCAACGATATCTCTTAAACAGAATACCCCCAATCCATTCAACCCATCAACGACCATCGCCTTTGAGTTACCGCAATCCTCCCGTGTTAAATTAGTGGTCTATAATCTGTTGGGCCAGGAAGTGCGTGGATTGGTGAATGAAATCAGAGCTGCTGGACGACATACGATCCGGTGGAACGGGGACAATACGACAGGCCGTTCTGTGGCCAGCGGGATCTATTTTTACCAACTCCAGGTAGATGCGTTTGTTCAGACGCGGAAAATGATTTTGTTGAGATAAGCGTTTATTATTGATGATGCAGTGTTTTAGTTTTTTTCTGATCGGGACCACATTAAATATGATCAAACGATTCACGACCCTTTTTCTCGTACTCAACTTTCTGGCTGTTGATGTGCTGGCCCAGAACATCAACACATACCGGCTGTTGATTACGTCATCACCAGGTCAGGCTGAGGTGTTCATCGAACGGACCCGGGTAGGCATGGCGCCGTTCTCTGCACGCCTTACGGCCGGGGGGTATCTGGTACGCGTAACCAAAGAAGGATATGATCCCTGGGAGCAGCATGTTCAACTCCAGGAAGATCGACGTCTGACGGCGACCTTGACGTTCAGACGCCCGAAACGAAAGTTGTCCTGGCTTTGGGGTGTACTTACCCTGGCGGTACTCGGGGTAGTCACAGCGGGTCTTGTCTCAGAGTTTAAAAAACAGAAAGGTAATTCTACGAGCAGTAGCGGCCCGGAACTCCCTGGTTCACCCCCGTCGCCACCTTAGGACTAACGCAGCCTGTCAGAAAGACCTGGTATCAGTGCCACGTGCACCCGCACCCGCGGCTATCCGACCTTTAGTCCCCAGCCTATACATACCATACATGCGGCTCAATGGCGATGGATACCTCCATCCCACCGCCGAAAAATCGGGAGTCGGGCCGGCTTGAACGGATAGGATTTCACAGCATCCTCGTCAATATCGATACCAAGTCCTGGACCTGGATTGGGGTTGGCCATACCATCTTTAAACGTACAGGCCCCCGGCATCACATCATAGGCCGGATCGGGATAACGGACCCACTCCTGTGCGCCGGCATTATGAATCGCCAGGTTAAAATGAATGGATGCGGCCTGCGCAATGGGACCGATATCCTGAGCGCCATGAAACGCGGTCCGTACATCGTACATTTCCGCCATGGCATATATCTTACGGGCCTCGGTCAACCCGCCCATACGCATCGGTGGTGTCCGTAAATAATCGATCAGTCGTTCGGTAATCATGGGGATAATTTGTTCCCGGTTGTAAAGAATTTCACCCAGGGCGATTTTGGTCGTGGATGCTGCCCGTATCTGTCGCAGCCCCTCCCATTCTTCGGGCATGACCGGATCTTCGAGAAAGTAAAGCCGATATGGTTCTAATGCCCGTGCCAGCCACGCCGCATCGGTGGGATTAAGCTGTTCATGGACATCGTGGCATAACTCGATCGTATCTCCCAGCTTCGACCGTAAGTATTCGAACATTTTGGGCGTATCGGCCAGATAGGCTGCCGGTTCAAATACAGGGACCGGCGGAAAACCCGGCCCTGGAGGTGGGTCGTGCCTCAGAATACCAGGGCCGCCATATCCGCCATGCTGGACCCGTATGACCCGGAATCCTTCTTCTTGACAACGCAAGACATCCTCAGCCAATGCTTCATGACTGCCTCCGCCGGCATGCGTATAGCACAATACACCCTGCCGTGCCCGCCCCCCCAGCAGTTCATAGACCGGTACGCCTAATGCTTTTGCTTTCAGATCCCAGAGAGCAATATCCAGGGCCCCCAGAGCGGTCCGAAAAACAGGGCCTCCACGCCAGTAGGTATTCCGATACAGCATCTGCCACAGGTCCTCGGTACGAAACGGATCATGACCAATCAGCCATTGGGAGGAATGCTCCAGAGTAGCGGCTACGGCCTGTTCCGAACTGTTCATGGACCCTTCTCCTACCCCATAGACCCCTTCGTCCGTCAAAATCTTAACCAGCACATAATTGCGTACAGGACAGGTTAAAAAGGTACGTACTTCCGTGATTTTCATAGCGTTTTGCTCCCTATGTCAGGTATCAAGTTACCAGATTATACATCATGGCTAATACTTTTTCCTCAAACACACGGCCTTCTAATTCGAGGGCTTTCACATCATTGGCGTTTCGTTCCAGTATTTCATCGACCATGCTCAAAGCCCGATCGTATTCATCGTTTCGTAGCGCCTCTCGTGCTTCGTCAAGCTGAGCATAAACGGAGGTTCCCATGAGCATCAGAAACATCAACAGGACAAAAGAGTGTTTCATCCTCTTATCCTCCATTAAAAACGTTAAATTAATTGGTTAGCGCGGTGATCACTGGACTGGATCGGTGTCACCGTGAGTAAAAAGGGAATATACTATACGAAACCGGTGATCACCAGGCGATCCGACAGGCGCTGCCTGTATATACAATTATTACTACGTCACAAATCGAGTTTATTAGATCGCTCCCTCGGCTCTCCTATTACAATAGGGCTGTATCCATGTGATCTTTACACTTGTGTTCTTCTGAGAGATACACTTTTTTATGTCTTATATTCAATGATCATGATTCAATTACATCTTACCTTTGAAGCTTCAAACTGGGAGAGATATACATGCATTTCCGGGCCATCAGATTCATTTTCGGGATGTTTGTCGCTACTATCCTCCTGCCGGGGGCTGGCACAGCACAAATCACCGACGTGACGGGCGATGCCGGCCTTTCAGGCGTAACAGGCACTGAGGGGGCCGCCTGGGGTGATTATGACGGGGATGGTAATTTTGATCTTTTTGTAGCGAGAAAGGGGCTTTATCAGAACAACGGAAACGGCACGTTTACCGATGTGACCGGTTCTGTTTTGCTGGACCCGCTTAGTCCTAACGCGCTAGGTGCCGCCTGGGGTGATTATGACAACGATGGCCAACTTGACTTGTATGTGACCGAAGGTGGTGCCGGCAATCCTTCTAATTTGTACCGTAACAACGGCAATAACACCATGTCAGATTTAGGCGTTGCTGCCGGCATCAACGCCCCTCAATCCACATCTGCTTCATGGGGCGATTACGATAACGATGGAGATATCGACCTGTATGTGGCTCGATTTATTGCTGATCACATTTTATATCAGAATAATGGGGATGGCACCTTTACTGATGTAGCCCCCTTCGCTGGCGTGACAAATACCGGTACAGATTCCCGGAGTGCCGCTTTTGCTGACTACGATAACGACGGTGATCTGGACCTGTTTGTGGTGAATTCGATCAATGGAACGCAAAAAGCGGATGCCTTATATCAGAACAATGGAGACGGCACCTTCACAGATGTAGCTCCTGCTCTGGGCATGGATAACACGGGAGATGGTGTCGGCGCGGCGTGGGGTGACTATGACAACGACGGTGACCTGGACCTCTATCTGGCTGCCAGGGGTGGCGAGACATTGTATCAGAATAATGGGAACGGCACCTTCGCCGATGTGACCGGTACTGCCGGCGTGGGCGAGCGAGGGGCCGCCCCGCAATGGGTGGACTATGATAACCACGGTGACCTGGACCTCTCCCTTATGAGAGGTGCCGGAGATGACAAAAACATATTATATCGTAGCAATGGAGACGACACCTTCACCAACGTGGCCGGCGATCTGGGTATCGACGACGCAGGAGCCAGTAATGGAGGCGCCTGGGCCGATTACGACAACGATGGCGACCTGGACCCCTATGTCTCAAACGGCTCCAACGGCGACAATCGGCTTTTTCGAAATGACATCAGCAATGGCAACAATTGGCTACAGATCAAACTGGTAGGCAGGCGAGGCAATCGAAGCGGCATCGGTGCCAGTGTAAAGGTTATTACCGGTGGCCTGAGTCAGTTTCAGGTGGTCAACGGTGGGCAGAATTCGCAGCCTGCATTACCTCTCGCCTTCGGGTTGGGCACGGTGGCCACTGTGGACCAGATTACTGTAACCTGGTCTTCTGGCCTTGTACAGACGTTGAATAATGTATCCATAAACCAACGGCTGACTATCGCAGAACCCCTTCTGGCTGCGCTTCATATAGAAGACTCATTCTCCCGTCCCGGTGGGTCTGCCGTGGTTGGTGTCAGGCTCACGGCTGATGGTCCGGTCGCTGGCGTCCAGTTCGCGGTCCAGCCGGAAGATGATGGACAACCGACCAGTCTGGCCCCATTCATTGGTGTGATCAATAACCTGGAAACTCAGGGCTTCACCGCGTCTGTCGGCCCCGCTGATTCCAATGGCAAAAGGACGGTGCTTCTGTTCAGTGCCTCCGGTGCAAGCATTGATCCACCAAATTCGCTTGCCTTTCTGAATCTGGTTTTTGAGATAGATGAAAATATATCCCATGGTAAACGCATCGATGTGAAGATCACCGATGTCACCATTTCCGATCCGGCCAGCCAGCCAGGTACCACGAACGCCGGGATGGGCTCCATACTTATCGGGCGACCGGGAGATACGGCAGGTGGGGAACAGGGTGACGGGGACGGTATTGTCAGTATTCTGGATCTGATCAAGCTGATTAAATATATCATCGGAGTGCTACCGGACCCATCTGGATTTGCTTTGTTTGTGGCTGATGTAAATGGGGATGGAAACATCAATGTTCAGGATGTTGACGCCACGGTGAATCAGATCCTTGGACCACCACAGGTTAAGACACTGGCTACAGGGCCTTCGATGCCCGTGGTCGTGAATCTGGGTGAAATGCAGGTACGATCCGGCCAGACCTATATGCCTGTCGAGATGGTTACCGATGGTGTGGTCGCTGGCATGCAAGCGACCCTTACATACGATCCTACCCGATTACAACTCGGCACGCCCGTAGCGTCTGGTCACAGTGAGGGCATGTTCGTCGAGCGTCACATGACGGATGGCGTTATGCGGTTTATTGTCTATAGTGCGGATGGTCAGCACATTACACCGGGTAATGGACCCATACTGTTTATTCCGGTGACTATAACAGAGGAAAGCATCTCAGCCCCGCTTCTTTCCCTCTCTGAAGTTATGGTGGTAGATGCGCAGGCTCACATGGTGGAGGTACAGTTGCAAACGGATGCCGTGAAACTGCCCTCTCTTCCGGGCACCTTTTCTCTTGGGGGGAATTATCCTAATCCATTTAATCCTTCCACGGTTATTTCATATGACGTACCGCAGCAGACCCACCTTACCCTGACCGTTTACAACCTGCTTGGCCAGGAGGTTGTCAGGTTAGTCGATTCAGTTGTGTCGCCTGGACGATACCAGGGGTCACATGGGATGGAACCAATGCCCGGAGAGAGGCTGTAGCGAGCGGGGTTTATCTGTATAGGCTGACAGGCGGGACAGGATTTAATGAGACCAGGCGAATGCTGCTTTTAAAATAAGGTATGGGGAGGAAAGGTATCATGAAGGTTGATCTTGAGGGTAAGGTCGCGCTTGTTACCGGTGCGGCACGGGGTATCGGTCAGAGTATTGCCGATGCGTTTGTTCAGAATGGGGCATTCGTTGTATATACAGATATTGATACGGCAGAGGTAAAGCATGCAGCCGGTCGTTTCGAAGCGACGATTGATTTAAAGATGGACGTCACCGATGAGGAGGAAGTCCAGGCCGTGGTTAAGACCGTGGTTGAAACTTACGGTCATCTGGATATTCTCGTGAATAATGCCGGGGTCAACACCATCAAGCATCGGGTGACCATCGACGCTTTTCCTAAAGCAGAATGGGATCGGATTCTGAATGTGGATCTTAATGGATTGTTTCTGGTGAGTCAGGCTGTAGCCCAGGTGATGAAACGGCAGCAAGGTGGACGGATCATTAATATTTCTTCCATTGCTGGCCTGGTCCCAATACGCTTGCAAGCCGCTTTTGTGGCTGCTAAGTCCGCCGTGGTCAACCTGACTAAGGTCATGGCCGTCGAGTTGGCGACGGATGGGATACTGGTCAATGGTATCGCGCCTGGTTCGACGCTTACTGATGCGACCAAGAAGCTTTTTTACGGAAAAGATGGCACGTTCAGCGATTCGGTGCAGCAGCTTCTCGCTCATATTCCGTTGGGACGACCGGCAGAAGTGCACGAAATTGCCCAGGCAGCTTTGTTTTTTTCTGACCCGGAGAATACGTACACCACTGGCCAGGTCTTGGCTGTTGATGGTGGGTGGACTTCGGGTTATATTCGGGATTTTTAAAGCATCCCAAAATCAAACAAGCCAGTACGGAAAAAGCCACAAAGGAGAAGCACAAACGATGGCAAAAATTACCGAATTTAAAGGGTACACGGATGAAGATAAAGCCAAGATCCCCAATATCCCGAAACCGGAGACCCCTCCCGATCCGATGATTGTCAATGTACAGGATGGCGTGCCAGTCGTCTATCCCGGTTGTAATGGATTGGGGGTAAGAGTGGTCCATCCGGTTAACCCGAAAGCACCGGCAGAAAATCTGGGGTTGGTGTTGTTTTACGTCCCGCCGCATGTGATCCTGGAACCCGGCTCACATCCCACTGAGGAGACGTATGTCATTATGGAAGGGGCGGGTGAAATGACCTTCGCCCGATACAAACGTAACATCAAGAAAGGCGACTTTGTCTACCTGCCGCCCTGGTGTCTCCACGGCATTGAAAATACAGGTACAGAAACATTGGTCGTACTCATCTGTACTTCACCGCCAAATCCATAAAGCCGTAAAACTCGAAAAGCAACTATTGATGAAGGGCTACTCGCTTAATGAGTAGCTCTGCGATCTTCATCAATCATGCTTTGCCAGGCCCCCTGTTCGCGGACCGCAAACAGGGGGTCTTCCCCAAAAAGCCTCATCACACGGCGATCATTTCCTTGTCGAGCGGTGGCCCGTATCACATCGATACGCGGATGATTGAAATCGTCTCTATGAGGCAGACCTATGCGCTCAAAGTAGATGCTGATAAAATAACGGATATCCTGCGAGGTGTTGATCGACCCAGCGTGGAGAAGCTCATTATGGGTGAAGACCATGTCGCCTGCTGAGAGTGTCAGGCATGCCTCCCTGGGATGGGGTTTGTGTCGGTCCTCAGGTGCGATGTGTGTAAAATCGAGATGGGAGCCTGGTACGACCCGGAGTGCCCCGGTTTCCTCGGTCATATCCTGAAGATACGTGATAGAGTTACAGGCCGTCGGTGCCGTATAGGGATGTGTAGAAAATCCTTTACTTGCGGTATCACCAGCCCATGTATCGGAGTAGTTGAAGGCATCTCGATGCCATTCAGCGACCTGATGCCGGTCATCGATTGGCCGAATCGGGAAGCCTGTAATTTCAAAGCTGTCTAACTGGACAAAAGGTCCCATGGCCTGTTCTGCATAATCAAGGAGTACGGCATTCAGCAGGTGCCTTTCCATAAGAGGGGCCAGGATGTCGTGGCGGAGAATATCGGCAATCGTCGTACGGTGTATCTCCGGCTTGGCGGTGAACCGTGTATGGAATTCCCGGTCGACGGCCTGTCGCACCATACCTATCAACTCGGGGGTCATGTACCCTTTGAAAACGGTATATCCCTGGTGCTGATATTCCTCGAAATGTTCTGTTATTGAACGTTGCATAAGTTCACTCCATCTATATATAAAAATTCTTTAAACCCACAGATCAGCTTCTTGATAATGGCCCTTTCCGTAATCCATGGCGTTCTACCATCCCCTGGCGGGTGTTTCGAATCCATTCCTCTATGACATGGGCCGGCATGGACGACTGCCGGTAATCCCGTTCCATGGCATCAAGATCGTATGCCACCAGGTGATAGCTGAATACCCCATCCTCAAGAATCATACATTGGGCCCGATAATCACCATCCCGAGGCTGCCCCACAGAACCGGCGTTTACGATCCATTTACCATCTACATTCAGAATCATGGCGACATGAGTATGTCCACATAGCACGCCATCGAGATGATCAACGGCGTCACGAGGGGATTCGCCTTCGGTATCATAGGTAAGTCGCCCCGTCAGCGGATCGGATGGCGACCCGTGTACAAGGTGATAGGTGGCTCCATCACAGGTCACCTTGCGTATCAATGGCAGACGGTGCAGATAATCCAACTGGTCCGATGTTGTGCTCTGGTGCTCCCATCCGTTCCATTCCGGATGGGCCGTGGCTGGGTCGAAACGGGCGAAACTCTCATCATGATTACCCTTGACGACATACCGGCAGGTTTTTCGAATCAGGTCAATGCACAACGCCGGGCAGGGGCCTATTTCAACGATATCCCCCAGACACCACACTTCATCCACATCACTGAATCGCTCGAGGATGGCTGTTAATGCTCTGTAATTAGCATGAATATCTGTGATGATGAGCACTTTCAAAGGCTATTTCCTCATTAAGGGCCGATTGGGGACAGGACGCGTCTATCGAGGCGGTGTTTGATAGATTATGCTGAAGCCTGTCGTTCTGCGGTGCGTGGTTTCATGCACCCGGATATGGCCATGGATGATCTGGGTTTTCGACTGGTGATGACTATCGGTCCTTAAGGTCCGATGGAAGCCTATGATCCTGAGGTTTCGCCAGCATTTTTCGGCGTATCCAACCATATTGGACTCAGCCAGGCCCGGTGCCCATCGGCCTGCTTCAGCCGCAGATAATAATAGGCCGATTCATTATCTGGTGGGGGGAGGGGGATTTCGTTTAGTGCCACATCCCAGTCATTGGGCTCGGCTCGCCACACGGTACGCCCATTAGATATGATTTCTACTCGCTCTATCGGGGCGGTCCCGTGAAGAGCTGTGGAAAAATACAAGTCAGCTTCATTCGAGTGGGTGCCTTCACTGCCCATAGACAGGCCGTTGACGGTGAAATCAGCGACAATATGGACCTCTGTGGTAGCATAGGTGCGCCGTTGATCCATGGCCTCCCAAATAGATGCCCGGGTCAGTTCGGGTGCGATAAAGCAGGTCATGCCTATGTATTGACCGTTCATCTGGGTCGGATAGGCCTGGTGGTTGTCCGTACCTCCGACGGAACCCAGACGCCATCCCATTTTGAAAGCCTCTTGAGCGGAAGCCCCTCGGTTTCCGTATGTAATACCCCAATAATCATCCAGTTCTTCAGCTTCAAAGTCGCCACGTCCCTGAACAATTTCGACCAGCCGAACGCGAGGATTGGGAATCGACCAATCGTAATTGGTCCAGTATAGACCATGCGATAAGGCCTGCTGATAATCCTCCCTGGAGAAGGGTTCCTCACCTGCGCTCGGATGATGCGGGACCACAATCGCATCGGACGGCCAGGTCACCTCCGAGGGATTTCGGGCTGGATCCCAGTGGTCCGGCGCGGCGTTCGTCTCTGGTGATCTGAGATAGATATTGGCATGGCCGTAAGCGGTCGAACTTTCCCAGGCGGGGAGGGTCACGAACTGCTGTGGATTATAGAATGCCTCGTTGATCTGGAGCGTCTCATCCCATTGATACCCGAGCGGGGCATGATCGGTAACGGCCACTACGTCCAGGTTCAGCCAATCCCTGGCATAGGCGTAGGCATCCGCCAACCTGCTATCCCCATCGACAGATAAATCAGTATGGAAATGTATGGCACCAAAGTAATGGGTGTCAGTGGAATTTCCACGCTGATGAACAGGCGGACTCACCGTATCCAAGCTATTCGCCCCGTCCTTTTCTTCTATTCGGATTGGTTTGCCTCCAATATTAGCCTGACCTTTTATGATATATCTACCCTGCTTTTTTTCTTGTAACGCCACCTCTTCTGAAAATGTAAACTCCCCCGTATACGATGGCACTGGATTACCAAAGGTATCGGTAGCGAAAAGAACGCCTTGAAATAGACCTGTGCTATCGTGGGCAGGTTTTGTCCGGAGTTCCAGTCGTTCCGGTGGCCCTGGTTGATTATGGAGTATGACCGGTTCCCCGATCATCGTAAAAGATGATTGGCCCTGTAACCGGGCATTCAGTTCCAATGTGGGGAAAATACGGGCATGCCTCGGGCCTCTGACCATGAAGGAGAAATCCAGCTTAGCACCAGGCTCAAGCGCCCTGGTTACAAGGACGGTACATAATTGGATACGCCGGTCGTCGCCACCGACAAGCTGCCCACCACCAGGGGAGATACCCGGCCGGACCAATTCCCGTAAATGAAGCGGCAGACCACGGCCCATAATAACGCGTCCATCTCCCCCAATGACGTCAACCTTTTCCAGATGCCATCCGCCATCTGTAAAAGCTCGAAAGCCTTCGATGGTCACCCTTACTTCGGCTGGAACGGGTCGGCCTACCGGGCGTGATAGACTCAGACAAACGGGCTTTGTTTCCAGATCCGTCGCGATGAAATTTCGTGGCCCCGTGTAGGTGAAACTAAGTGTGCCGAGCATTCTACAGATCCTTTATTTCGGATATCCACACAGGACGATATCTGGTCTTTTGGTGCCATGAAAGTGTGGGCAAATGATGCCGCCTTTATCCATGCATCGGTGGGTGTCGGTTTCTTCGGCGGCATTCCACGGACAGGTATCTTGTGACAGGGTGTCGGTGGGATCTGGTTGCACATGGATCTGCATCTGGCCGGCCTGTAATTCCCGGTAATTCGAGGGTGTGGCGGCCTGCATCTGTGGTCCATACAGATCCTTTGCCTCCGCCTCAGCATGGTCACGCCATAAATCTGCCGGGATGACCATATCGAGCTTGCCCAGTTTTCTGTCTCGGTGACAATAGTAGATCTGGATCGTTTTTCTCTCGTATTGCGTCGTACGGACGGTCGCCGTATGTAGGACGGACGCGTTGAACAGCGTCACGGTGCCTGCTGATCCATGCAGGTATTGCATACCCCCCTTTTCCAACTGTTCATCTCTCTCCAGAATAGGTCCATCGGCTGACTCCGGGGATATGGTAAAGCAATGGGTATCTTCATGTACATCTGTCAAATACACCATAGCCTGTATATAATCCATACGCAATGGATGCTCCGCGAGATGTGGCGTGTCTCGATGCCACTGCTGGGCGATTTTAACTGCACCGGGGTGCACATCCATATGCCGTGCACTCACCTCAAGGATCGATAACGGATCTTTCATGAGGTCCTGTACAACGGGCAGAATACGATGATGCCGAACGATATCGTCCAACGCGAGCCAGCTTGGCAGGGCATCGCAGTTACCGGTCTGATGCGTATCCGTACCGAGATATCGCCACAAGTAAGCACATTCGTTATGGTTCCGATCGAACCCATGGACGAACCGCGCAATCTCTGCTTCATTCAGGACTTTACCCAGACCGAGATAGCCGTTGGTGTGAAAAAAATCATAATCTGCCTGGTTCATAGCGTTTGTTCCTCTGAAGATATAATACTGATTAGCCTGTATGTGGCCCACGGGCATGAAAATATATCTCGCCTCCATCCTGGTCAATTTGCTCTTATAACAACTCAATACTTTGTAACCCGGCAGCCAGCGTCTCCACGTCCTCATCTGCCAGACTCCGGTAGGGTGGCCGTCGCCAACGTGGATAGATCCCGATGATCCCACCCCTGGCATGAAGACCGGCATCGAAGCCACCGGTGCATCGATTCAGTATCTTGAACATCGGGATCTCGTACTGATGAATGAACTGTCCGGCAGCCACGTAATCCTGAGATTGCACCAAATGCCAGTAGTGGTGTGCCAGCTTCGGATTGTAAACGATGAGCGCAGAGAGGTGTCCCTGGCAGCCGTAGGGGGCGAGATATAAATGGAGTTGCTTGGTACCGCCCGCGATGACGGTCCAGCGGTCATGGACCAACGCACTCATCTCACGGCCAAAAGATTCGCCCAGATCATCTTTGACGGCTATCACGTTCTTGACCTGTTCATGGACCTGTTCAACGACCTCAAGACCGAAAGCCCCGCGCCGTGCCCGGAAATATCCGGTGACCAACATGACGGGTATTTCCCGTGCAATCAAATCGTAGTGGGTGACGAGGGTATCGGGGGTACATGATTGAGCCCAGTCGGGCGGTAGGACCATAAGGATGTCGACACCAAGATCGCGACAATAGCGGGCGAATGCGACGGTTTTTCCAGTCCACCCGGCCTGGTCCGAGGCAATCATTTTCACCCGGCCATTGTTACACCGAACTACAGCTTCGGTAACCTGCTCGACTTCGGCGTCGGTCAGCAGCGTATAGAGGCTGTCACCATAGGTGAGCATGAGGGCCTTTGCCCCGTTCTCTATGACTCGGTCGACATTGTTGTCTAACTCCTCGAAGTCGATGGCCCCATTTTTATGAAATGGTATCCGTATGGACGGAATCATGGTAGAGAGGGCCGCATGGAGTTTGGGATATTTATGCATGAGATCAAAGTGTCCCGTAAGAAGCATCGTTGTGTATACGAGGGCGCTGTTTGTCTGTCGAACGCATGCTGCTAACCTTTAAATAAGGAGGGAAAGAAACGATGTGGATCTCCAGGTTCACGGAATAGAATTTCCTGGCGAGGGGTCAGTTCTATATTCGATGGAGGGGAAACACGTTTTGACGTCCAGGCCATATGAGATATACAATATTTATACAGCAGGGTCCTTCGTTCATGTTTTCCCTTCCAGGCGGCCGTGCCGTGGGTCAAAGACTCCGTAAACAGGGTCACAGAACCTGCCGGTGCGTTTGGTGTGATCACACACGAAGCTTTTTCGGGTGCTTCATCAATTTCTTCAGGCACCTTGAAATGACTTTTATGGCTGCCAGGGATGCAGCAGAACCCGCCATGGTCCGGTCCTGAATCGGTTAGATTCCATGACACGACCATAAACCCGTTGTATATTTGATTATCTCGAAAAGGGTAGTATTCTCCGGGCTGCATCCCCTCAGTCGGAGACATCGCCCCGTAATCAGCATGCAATCCTCCCTTAGGCATGCCTTCCTGCATATTCATGCCGTAAATCCGGTCGAGGCGAAAGCAATCACCCAACCTGAATCGCAGGATTGGCATAATCTGAGGGTGATCCAGTAGATCACAAAAAGGGCTTCCCCAATCAAGAAAACCTGATCCCTCCGGTGCACTTCCGAACCTTGGTGAACGATCAGAAACAGGTGGTTTTTTCTCGTCCAGCAGATGGTTGATTGTAGCAATATTTTCGGGGGTCAATGCATTTTCAATGACCAGATAACCTTGCAAATCAAAAAGGTACTCCTGCACGTGAAGATCGCTCATGATGTGACCCTTTTTAGTCTTTTAAGGTTCAATCAACTTCCTATAGCATATCCCATAAAAAACCAAAGAAATGCTGCGTTATCCTCTTTTCGAGAAAATGATGTGTTTCTATTTCTCTATATTACCATCTCTCACAATGTGTACATAGTGGTCCAAAATTCCATCAGTAAGGCAAAAGACCGCCACACACATTATAGGTCTGACCTGTTATATAGTCCGCATCTGAGGAGGTTAAAAAGGCCACCACATTGGCAACATCTTCCGGTTGCTGAATGCGGCCCAAGGGAATACTCGCGACGGCCGCTTCCTTGACCGAACCGATGGGGGTTCCTTGTAGTTTCGTTGTTTCACGATCGATCAGATCCCACATTGGCGTATCTACAATACCGGCACATACACAATTGACAAGAACCCCGTGGTCCGACAGTTCCAATCCCATCTGTTTGGTGATCGCAACAACCGCGTGTTTACTCGCAGCATAAGCGCCAAGGGGTAGCCCTTTGCCCGGTGCCACCTTACCAGCGCCCGAGGCGTTATTAATAATCCGGCCTCCCTGGCCCTGGGCGATCATCTGTCGAGCCGCCGCCTGTGAACAAAGCAGAACACCTTTGGCATTCACATTCATCAGCGCATCCCAGGCTTCTTCATCGGTATCCATGAGCGGTGCCACTATCCCGATACCAGCGTTATTGATCTGAATGTCCAGTCGGCCAAACCGGTTCACAGTCGCCTGTACCATCTGGTCCACCTGGGCCTTTTGCGTTACGTCCACTCTGAGGGCAAACGCTTGACCGCCGGCTGCAGTGATTTCTTCAGCCACTTCTTGTCCATGCGCTTCATCGAGATCAGTGACCGTGACGCTAACCCCTTCGTCTGCTAACCGCAGGGCAATGGCCCGACCAATCCCACGTCCAGCACCCGTCACGATTGCTACTTGTCCCTCAAGGTCATATCCTGGCATACCGAACTCCTTGTCAGGCCTTGGTTTCATAAGGCACCTGCATCAACTCAAGGACATACCCGTCTGGATCTTCGAGGAAAACCACATGGACAATAGCCCATTCTAAGTCGAAGCTGACCGGCTCAGAGACAAACCGAACCCCTTTTCCGGTAAGATCCTTGTACGCTTGTGCCAGGTTCGGCACACCAAAACAAATATGTGAATGGCCCACATCGCCTAACTTCGCGTTAGAGATCTTGCCATCAGAATCTATATATTGTTGCAGGTCAATCTCTATACCCTCTGTATCGGGCGCAACGAGCCGAACGACATCCATAACGACGTTTTCCTTGCCGGCCATCTTCGAGATGCTTTCCCCATCAAGCCGATGCCGTTCGACCTCCTTTAAACCAAGCAGATCACGGTAGAAGGCCAACGAACGGTCCATATCACTCACGGTTACCGATACATGATCGAATACATTAACCAGATTGAGCATGGTATACCTTTCCCGAAGTACAGGTTGATGGATGATTAAATAGGGACGACATATGTCCTTTGATGTAAGTCGTTTTTGATAGGAAAATCACTTCTCCGGCCATTGGAGATGTTGCTCGAGAAAACGGAACGAACCTTCCCCATGGATGGTGTGTCCGCCATTGAAATACTCGATCTCCGTCCGATCCTCCAGCCCCAGTAGCACATACGTCTGCCGGGTTTTTGCAAACTCACTTGCAAGCCATTCATCCGGCCCCACCGGGTCCTGGTGGCCCCGCTCCACCATAAATGGTCTTGGACAGATCAGCCAGCTCAATTCCGCATAGTTGAATGTAGGGCCGATATTGAATTCCGGCATCTCCCATTCGCTCGAAAACATATAGGAATAAGGCGACTGTACCGAAACAACTTTCGAAAGCCAGTCGCTATAATTCGCAGAACTGATGGACAAACAGTACTGTTCGAGTATGGCCGGGACACGCATGGCGGCCATACCACCGTAACTAAGCCCATAAAACGCTATAAGTGCCGGATCCACGAAGGGCAAAGAAGCCAGCCAGGTCAACGTGCGTTCATGCTGGCGTACGATAAAGGAGAAAATCGACCATTTTAACGGGTTGGCCATTCGCTGTAACATTCTAAAGGTATCGCCACCACGGTAAGGGTTTTGGGGGGCATAGGTAATGAATCCGCGCTCTGCCAGACGACAGGCATACTGGTTGTAGCACGGATCATGCACTTCAAGATCCGCGACATGCTGCGGGGTCCCCTCCAGACCGTGCTGGCAGACAACGACCGGGCGTTTTTCGCCTGAGTCGAGATCTTTGGGGACCAGAAGGATACCATAGGCAAAAACATCCGGATAGACATCCAGCATGACTTCATACCCACGATAAGAAGGCTCGTCATAGATCTGTCGTGTACGTGGTCTTATTGGCATGCGCGGTGCAGGCAAGCGACCAATAATCTCTTTCCAGTAATACTTACGGTACCATTGGCTCTTCTTCTGCCAGGCTACCGTATTTCGGTCATCGCCCCGGGGCCATTTCTGCTGGACATGGTCATCGCGACATTTGACCCGGCGGCCCACTTCTTTGTGTTGCATTTTTCGGGTCACCCAGAAATCCTTGCGGTGAAATTCGGCTTCGGCCAGTAGATGCTGCGTGTGATCCAGCAACTGGGTAAATTGACGTTGCACACGTGTATCCGGATCAACAGAAGCACCATGTATTGCAGGTTTTTCACCAGATGACTTGATGCGGTCTTTCATCCCAAGGCCGTTCAGGAAGATTTGCAAAAGCGAATCGCTTCCTGGTGGTCCGTCGTTGTTTTTAATCAGAGTTAATTCCGGTTCAGGGGTGAGGGCAGAGATTAATGTCTTGGCCCGTTGGAATTCCTCTTCAACGTTTTCAAAAGACGGGGTACGTAAGATCCCGGGTGCGGCCCCGCTTCGGGTGTCTGTGGCCGGCGGTGGACCCGCTACCTGAGGATGTGGAGAGGCTTCTATGTACAGGCTGCGTGGGGCAATCATGCTGGCGATCTCCGCATCGCCGAATTGTTCCAGCAGGCCGAACACGTTGCGGTAGATCGGTTCCTGCCAGAGCTGTTCCCGCTGACAAAAATAACCGCATATCGCTGCCGCATCAATACGAGGATCCGCGGCGGCGGCATACATTGCAACCAGACCGCCCTCACCATATCCGATAACGCCAACGGGTCGGTGGCTGTCCTGCTGCTGCATGAACCAGTCCACAGCCGCAAGGGTTTTCTGTACTTCATACCCGATTATGTGACGACCCAACGGAAATGCGGCGCGATAGATAAATTCGCGATGTGGTTGATTGGTCTTCGCCAGCCAGGGCACACCGGAATATCTGTCCTGTCGATCGACAAGCATGGGGATTAGAACACGACACCCATTTTCTACAAGCCGCCGAGCAAACTGAGCCTGTGGGGGCAGGCCATAAGAGCGTCCAGCTAGCATTTCCGGTGTATGGTCACAGTCGGGCAGGGCGATAACATCTGCGATAGGACTTCCATTGGGCACGAGCAGCAGCCCTTCTCCATCGACCCCTTTCAGAACCGTCCAGCGGACGGCATTTACTGTATAACCCGGCCTTTTACCCGAGCCGAGGTCAGTTTTCTGCCGCGTGGGGATATCCGCTACGCGCTGAAGATACACCGCCACACGATCATCTGCCAGGCCGATGATCTGACGAAACTGGCGCCTGTTTTTCTCAATGGATTGTTCGTAGCCAGCATATGACGTATAATCTCTGTGCCAGTGGCGCGACCGACGGCTCACCGAAGCCTGTAAAGCACGCCTAAGATAGCGGCTAATACCGGCTACCATCTCGTCGGCAAAGTCTCTGTCAAAATCGAGCAGATCGGTAGCCGGGAGGGGCTGGGGCTTCTGAGATTTTTGTTTCATCTAATATTTAAGATAACGATCTGAATTGTTTCGGTGTATTGCCCGGACCGTCCGATGACCTTCATCGATGATATGTCGAAGAGGTACGCCATGTCCTGTGTCCAGACTGTTTTACGTCACAGCCAGGTTACGCCAATTTTCCTTTGAGCCTACCGTCAATTCAGGCGACAGGCGACTTCGAATCAGGTGGCCATGGAGATCGATCAAGGTTGGTTGTCGGGCATCCTGATACCGAAAATCAACACTCCAGCGTGCATGTTTAGACTGGTTGTCCTGCCCTTGATGATACAGCAGTGTATTGAACAGAACCACATCGCCTGGATCAAGGGTGATGTCAACCACATCGCCGGATTGAAGGGCGGGGTCGAGCACCGCCCGGTCAATCTCCAGATAGTTATAGGGCGGTTGCGGATGATGGGGGGCCATGCCGTTTGTGTGGGTACCGGGTAAAAATTGCATGCACCCGTTTTCCTGGTTTACAGGAACCAGAGGCATCCAGACATTCATGGTACGAATCTGATCGAAGGCTTCTTTTTCAAAGCCCTGGTTGCCCAAGAGGAGGTAGGCTGGATCCTGATGCCACAAGCTTTGGAATCGATCGTCCGGAAAGGCTTTCGGCCGCAGAAAATAACCGGGGGCTAAACGGATCTCATCACCCAGAACCGATACAGCGATAGCCAGGAGTGGTTCATAAAATATCACATTGTAAAATGCATTGGTATGTAATTCATTTGTGAATTCAATCGGTGCATTATTAGGGTCTTTCTCGAAAACTTTGTTGAATTTCGTATCAAACATCTCTTTTGCATACTGTTGCTTTTCTTCATCCGTCGCGGTACGCTGTTGTATTAAGGCCTCCACAATCTGGTTTATCGCCTGCATCATCCCCAGAACCAGATGGGCAGGTAAAAACTGCCGGAGCACAACGAAGCCGTCGGTTTCATATTGCTTGATCAAGGTTTCATCATTCATGGAATCTAAGCTCCTGTTCAGATGGCTCTGAAAAATCAAACCACTTGGGATTCCCGGGTAAATACGGATTGGTACGTGTCTAATGCAATGCCCCCCAAACGGTTACTCATGGCTTTCATCGTCTCGCGCTCATACTGCCAACCTTTATCTCGTTCTACCTGTTCTAAAAAATCACACAGATGTAACCTTATTAAATCCTCAAAGGCCCTGGCGGTTAGATCAATGGTACCACCGGTAATTCGATCTTTTATCTGATAGTCATCCTGATCATTTTTCACCTGACCGTAAAAGGAGGCGCGGTTCATGGCACTATTGGCATATGAGAGTTGTTCCGCCCGTTCACCGATGAGTGCACACACCTCCTCCCGGCGATCAAGTGGAAGGGTGAAATCCTGAAATCCTTCGGTGCCATAAATGGAATGGAAAATGGCCGCTCGACACATCTCATCCTCCTCGGCCCAGGATTTCATGAGCCGATAGACTCCGATCACGTGGGCGAGATAGGTTTTTCCGGAGTGTTGTACGTTGTCAGCACCCACCTGAATGACAAAATCCGTCATCGTTTTCATTGGAAGCATCATGATTGACTCCTGTAGGATGAAAGAAATGGGACCTTCGGTCTTCTTAATTCTCGGCGGTATGGTTCGTATCTCCATCCCTCACGCCAAATTTCGGCCGATGAAGGATTGCCCCGTCTCATGCAACTTTCCCGGTTATTCCCATGTGCCGTGTGTGTCATAGCCGTTCGTAGATTTAGGCATCGGTTCAGCTATTGTTTTTATTTTTTCAATAGCCGTGTCTCATGCCGCACCGTTGAGCACATCCTTAACAACGACAAACCCTTGCAGATCGAAAACAACGACAAACCCTTGCAGATCGAATAAATATCGCTGTCGCTCGGTCATTCTATGACCTTCGATTCATTTTCTTTTCTTTGGAAATCTGCGGCGTGCTACAACCCACAATAATGTCCATGCAGTCCGGTGTCAAGAATCGGATGCTCGCTGTAATTATCGTAAAGTTGACAAAGGGTGTTCATAGATTATATTTTGCTATAGTAAACGTCAAGATGTCATCCTGCTGAGATTTTATTTCTGCTGAGGTTTTAATTTGGAGGCCTATGTCTAATAGTCATAATCCCATCAATTTTGACCATCAGATTCGTGGTCGGGAAACGGGTGAAATTCAGGTAACTTCTGCTGCGCTCGTTCCGTCTGTCATTGGCATTGTGGTCGTGGATGTATGGAATTTCCACTGGTGTAAAACTTCGTCTGAACGGGTGGCGTGTCTGGTTCCCCGTATGAATCAGTGTTTGGAAATCGCCCGGTCGATCGGGATGCAGGTGTTTCTGTGTCCGACGGATGTTGCGGAAAATTACGTGGGAACGCTACAATATGAAAGGCCTTTGGCTGCCACGCGGGCCCCAGTTCCTGATTTGCCTGATCCTGATTTTCCAACACCGGCTGACGGGGGTGGTTGCCCCTGTGGAACGACCGAGAAAGCCCGTTGTCAGGTCAATTATGGATGGGATGGGATGAATCCTGATCTGATCATCGCAGATCAGGATTTGATCGTCGATGACAGACAGTTGTTGTATTCCCTTATCCGTGAAAAAGGGATCACCCATCTCATCTATATGGGGGTGCACACCCAGATGTGTCTGCTGGGCAAATCCATTGGTATGCTCGGTATGCTAAAAGCCGGTATGCCTTGTGTCCTGGCAAGGGACCTCACAGACGCGCACGGGTATTATGATCCACAGAATGGTATCACACCGGATGACTTTACCGGCGATATCGTTGCCCACTTCGAACGATATCTTTGTCCCTCCATCAACCTGGTCGATACATGGCGCGGCGCAGACCTGTGGAACGACACCAGTTTGGTCGATCCGGTACGCATCACCCCCTGGGGCACGCCGGAACGCCCTCATCTATTTGAGGACCCCATTACGGTTACGCTGACCACGCCCTGGCAGCAGCATGCGGCCATTTACTACACCATCGACGGCAGCGAACCCACACCACAATCGCTGCGTTATACACAGCCATTAGCTATTCATTTGACCACCTGTCTACGGGCCTCTGCATATCATGGTTCCCATCCAATCTGTTTGCCGTCACATGGCTACTTTGCCCGTCTGATTGAGCACCCGCCCGCACCGAATGTGCCCCTGTCCGACTTGATACCGATAAAGGCGTCCGGACCGGGGCATACCTACAACGGGGACAACCGCTGGACGCCCGGCATCAACCCGCCTCAAACGGACCGGACCAACAGAAAGCAACCGCTTCGGCTTCGTAACATAATTTACGAAAAAGGGATCGGCATTCATGCGCCCAATGTGATGGCTTACGCGTTGCAGCCGGAATACAGGCGTTTCGTAGCGCTTGCGGGGGTTGATGAATATATCATCGATCACGAGCTTGGTTCAAATCTCGCCATGTATCCGAGTGTGGTCTTCAAAGTATTCATCGACGGCGCACTCATGGGTGAGAGTCCGGTCATGCGTATTCAGGAAGAGCCCTGGCGGTTTGACGTGGAGATTCCAGAGGGAAGCAGGCAGATACGCCTCATTGCTACAGACGGCGGCAACGGCAACCGGGAAGACCTGGCGAATTGGGTACAGGCAGGATTTGTGATCTAAGGGTCCGTGAAAAAATACCTTGCCGGATTTTAGTTGCTGCGATACCGCCCCGGCTGCGTCGTTATGCCTCGACGAATCCGAGATTCGTCTGCTTCAAGCGCTTTGGCCCGCCGTCCTCTCGCTAACGAAAAATCAGGCCATTTATTGTTCTACCTTTTGTCCTCTCTGGGGTCACCCTACTGGCCTGCTGCAATCCCGTACGGTGGGCCACACGGCTCAAGCCGAGGAGGCATTACGGAAGGGGTGAGGACGAAGGTGCCCCTTTCTGCTGGTGTATCAGCCGGTGAAAACCACAGCCTGGTTGTAGTCTATCCACAGAGGTTTCGGACCATCGACCGGCAGGTGATTCGCCCAGTTCTGCAGAATCTCTTCGCCGCCGACAAAACAACCGTGATGCGTCGGCATCGCGGCTTTAAGCCCGATTTCAACCGACATACGGGCTGCGCCTTCGTATGATGGGAATTCACTACGCTGCGGATGACAGGTGAGAAAACCAACATCGGGGTTAAGATCTCGCACCGGCTTGAGCAGGGATTCATGTTCGGCGAATGAATGAACGGGATCACCGGAGATGTATACCCGGACTACGCCGGTGTCCACCACGAAACCCAGGTGCTGTACATCAGGTGGATCGATATCGTCTTCGGGCAATCCGCCCGGTGGTTTGGCCCAGATGGTATGTACATGCATAGTCCCCATCATGGCCTGATCGCCAGCCGTCACCTCGTCAATTTCATCAGCAGGCATGCCCGCCGCCTGCATGGCCTGGCTGCTCTCGACCGGCCCGATGGTACGGACCTCCGGATAGGCCATGCGAATACGCTCGATAGATTCCAGGCAGGTGTGATCTGCGTGGTTGTGCGTCAATAGGATAAAGTCGGTACGCAAAGACGATTCATCCAGAGGCGGTCTGGTATGAATAAAAGTATTGGCCGGCCGTTCATGAGGATAATAAGGATCCACCTGCACAATGGTGCCGGCCGCATCTTTGATCCCAAGGGTACTCTGACCAAACCAGTGCAGGCCGACGGCCTTTTCCGGTACGATAAGATCTTCAAAAGGGTGCACAACAACCTGCCTTTCGTTTGTCTCTTCTGGGCTTCTAAGGATGATTTTCTCAAAACATCTGCTTCAATAGTACCACAAAATGATGTTTCGCAAAACGCATAAATCGCCGACATGGGCGCGCGATTTATGCGTTTACCTATCACCATTTTAAGGTTCGCCTCTTCGTCATTTTTACTGTCCCGAGTGTTGGTAAGCCAGTTTTTCCTTCTGCATCGTTTGCCTGTAGTTGACGGCCACTGCATCGAACTTCAGATGCATTTCATCAGCGAGATCAAAGGGAACCATCTCGGGGCGCTGGGATAAGATCACCCGTTTGTCCTGGGAGAAAATAGTATCTTCGAAGGCCTGTATCACGGTCTCAGGTTCATCGAAATCATAGTTTCGTGCGACGATACAGTATCCTCGGCAGGCATCGTGGGCAACAGGTTGGGATACAAAAAAGTACACCATCCCCTGCTCTCCACCCCATCCTAGCCTCAGGACAATAGTGTATGGACAGTGCAACTCATATCTGCTTCGGCGTTCTGGTGTTGCTTTTTCTTCGTTGGCAAAAATGGGAAAGTCCTCGTTGTCGGTAGACTCTGGCCGGACCACATTGTAATGGAGCACATGGTCTGTGACTTCGACCGTGTGTACCGGCACTTCAGGCCGGTTGACATCCCCTAATAAGCCAGGATGCACCCAGGGAAAATGACCAAAGTCAGTAAAATTCTCTACCTGGCGAGAGGCATCACACGCCCACGCATGTGGACCGGTATGGATAACCTGCCACGCACGGTCTTCCAACTCCGGGATATCAGGTAGGGGATAAGCCGGATCCGCCAGGGCTACCCAGATCAGGCCATATTGCTCCTTACATTGATACTTTACTACTCGAGCTTTTTCAGGAATGTTTATATTAAGGGTTTGAGGAATAAGGGTGCACGCCCCCGTAGCATCATATCGCCACCCGTGATAGGGGCAGACGATACAGTCGTCTGCCAGATGGCCCAGGGAAAGTGCCGTACCACGATGGATGCACAGATCTTTCATGGCATGGGGTGTCCCGTCTGACGTTCGCCAGATGACTATCATTTCCTCCAACAGTCTGGCAGCAAAAGGCGTTTTTGTATCCACCTCTTCGCTATAAGCCACCGGATGCCAGCAGCAGAGTAATTTTTCCGGGAAAGCTGAGGGCATATGATCCTCCTTTTACATACGTAAATCGGGGTCTACTTGGGCATAATATATTGGTCTCTGATGGGATAACGAAGGTCTTTTTGATATTTTGGTGTCGGCACCTCTGCCGCACAGCGGCCTTGCGCGATGTAGGTTGTTATTTATATTAACCTATCATGCCGGTTAACCACGGCTCATAATGAATGATTAATTTTCCGGAAACATGCTATGAATGTATATTTTGCATTGAAATCAGGAGACGAGGATGACAACTGATACACGTTTTGAGATGCTTGAGAGATCCGTACGGTGCCAGCGGATCGTAATTACTGCGCTTGCCCTGGCCGGGGTGGCGGCTGTTGTTATGGCCGCTGCACCTCAGAACAGGGACGCCGAATTCAATACGATCACGGCGAAAGCCCTGGTGATCGAAAATGCCCCAGGCGAAATGTTCGCGTTGATCACCGGGCATGATCATGGTGGCTTTCTGGCCATCTATAATAACGAACGTAAACCGGTCGCCGGTATCAAAGCCGATGTAGAAGGCGGGCGCGTGTCTGTGTGGAATAAAACGGGTGATACGGTTGCCGGGCTAAGCGCTACTGAAAACGGTGGTGACCTGTCTATTTTCAATAACGCCGGTAAGAATGTCGCCCTCATCAATGCAGAACAGAATGGAGGGTATATTTCCACTCATAACAACGCCGGTGAAAGCGCCAGTATCCTTTATTCCGGTGAGAATGGGGGGTGGCTGAGCATCCTGAACAAAGCGGGCGAGGAAGTCGTACAGGCCTATGCCGACGGTGCAGGAGAGGGACATATCAGCGTCTGGGACGAGCACGCCCAGGGTCGAACGGCTGGTGCTGCAGTAACCGCGATAGATGCCCCTCGTCCCGCGCCGACGATGGATGTTGCCACGATAGCCCGCATCGAATCGTTGGAGCGGCAGGTGGCCTCGGTGAACTCGGTAGATGTTACGCCCTCGACCATCCCTACATTGGATGCAGTGACGATAAATCGTATAGAGTCGTTGGAACAACAGATAGCCGCGGTAAGTTCGGTAGGTGCCACACCTTCTCCCGCCCCTGCATTGGATGAGGTGACGATAAGCCGTATCGAGTCATTGGAACAACAGATGGCCGCGGTAAGTGTAGTAGAAGTTACGCCCCCGACCGCCCCTGGGTTGGATGCGGTAACGATAAGCCGTATCGAGTCATTGGAACAACAGATGGCCGCGGTAAGTGTAGTAGAAGTTACGCCCCCGACCGCCCCTGGGTTGGATGCGGCGACGATAAGTCGTATCGAGTCGCTGGAACAACAGATGGCCGCGGTAAGTATAGTAGAAGTTACGCCCCCGACCGCCCCTGGGTTGGATGCGGCGACGATAAGTCGCATCGAGTCATTGGAACAACAGATGACGGCGTTGAGTGAGGCATCGGGGGTAAATAACCTATCTAATGGGGCTGGAGGGACAGACCTGGTGGTGGCCAGGGAGATAAGGCTTGTGAACGCCGCTGGTAAATCAGTTATCAGTTTAGTTTCTGATGACTTTGGTGGCGTCATATCCATCTTTAATGGTACCGAAAATCTGGTCGCTTCCCTCAGTGCCTCTGCCAACGGAGGGGATATGGCTATCTATAATAATACAGGTAAAAATGCAGCCTCCATTAGTGTGGAAAAGAACGGCGGCTATTTATCTGCTAAAAATAATGCGGGCGAAACAGCCTCAGCATTTTATTCAGGTGAAAATGGCGGGTGGATGAGTATTCTGAATAAATCGGGTGATGAAGTCGTACAGGCCTACGCCGATGACGGTACGGAAGGCTATGTCGGTGTATGGAATCGAGAGGGCAAAGGGCGAACCCTCAGGCCACGATAAAGTCGATATTCTTTTATAGACCTCATCAGGACCTGATTGCAGGTTATTTCATATCGATCTGCATACCGGACAGCGTGCGATTGCGCAGCTCTGCGTAAGCCGCTTTCCACTTCAAATCACCGCCAGGGTCTTCGAAACTGGCTATGGACAGTCCATACCGGGCAAGGTCTTCAAGGTATATTAACATGAGTTCCTGTTTTTCATTCCCGTCGAGGCGCACCAGCCGAATGCCCATGACCTCATCATCCAGATGGTACCCTTTCTGTTCGAGCAGCCTCAGGACATGCGTGATATCCGAGTCGTCTGACCAATCTTTACGCGAATCCGCCACATGGTAGTAACTGACCCCATCGAAAAATTCATGCTGGCCAATCGTGGTGCGAAACGGTTCGTCAGTATAATCTCGTAGGTTCGTGGAATGAATGACGGCAGGTACCCCTCAAATTGAAACCAGTATAATCGAAGGACACGTCCCGTTTCATCTGCTTCTACATAGAGGTGTATTTCGCATCTGGCTATATCATAAAGGATAAAAGTTTCGCCCCGGGGTAGGTTAGCGTCGTATCCATTGTAATCGTGTCTTCAGGAAACCCGCTGGAAACAAGCCTGTTGCCCTCCGCCGTGACCTGGGAGGACAGAGCAGATTCCGGATTTCCCCGGTACTACAGGCGAAGAGACATACACTGATTTATAAAGGGATAGCCGACAAACCTGTTAAATAAGTGGTCGTAGGTTTCTTCCCGCTAGATTCACCTCTGGTTTACTTCAGGGTGGCGGTAAACTGTCTGGTCCAGTCGACCGCGTGATAGCCACAATTGGCGTAAAATAGAAGTGCTCTATGATTGGCCAGAGCGGTGGAGATCGCGGCGTGCCGATAACCGACTTTGCAGGACTCGGTCAGCGCAGATTCCAGCAGGTAACTGCCCAGCCCTTTCCCCTGAAAGGGTTCTGAGATTCCAAGCCATTGGGTAAAAATCCAGTCTTCAACCACATCGCGCTTTGAAAACGTACCCGCACTGGTGGAGATACATTCTCCAATCTCCTGCCCTTTATGATATGCTTTTACCGTGAGGTCCGGCAGGCGCCCCTTTCCCGGTTGATGTATTGTATTGAGATTAATGTCTAACCCGGAATTATACTTTGGCGAGCCAGGATTCATATCAGGCCAGTCGAGGAATACTTCGCCGCCACAGATCTGATATCCGTTGCATAGCAGCAGCGCCTGTATGTGTTCAAGGTGATTTGAAAGATAGGCATGTGAAAAGTGGTAAAAGGGATATCGATACGCCTGAGGGTACACAAGGACGGACGTCAGATTATACGACCGTAACCTTGCTTCCGCCTGTGTGAGCAATGCCTGGCCGACATCACGGCGCCCACGAGGGTAAGCCAGAAACCGAATGACTCCCTGCGCCGCCGAATGATCTCCCTTATCCAGGTGACCTTCACCAACGTGTACGAATCCAATGACAGCCTGGTCAATCGCTACATATACCGTGTCTCTCGTCAAGCGGTTTTCAGAGGATTCATAACTGCATTGGCCTGCAAAAGCTCCAGCGAGTTCTTCCGGATAGATCGGATAGCAGTGCGGGACGGATTTGGTCAGCGTATTGTAAAGGGCTGTAAGTTCCGGTAAATGATCCGGCTGGTATTCGACAATTTCCACAGGATACTCCTCGTGAAGATATCGGGTTCAATAGGTCTTGGACTCGATTTTCCCGTCGTTATTCAGCACAGGTCGGTTAAGCCGGATATGGTACGGCGGTTCAAGAACCGCTCTTTGGGCATCTGTTAACCCGTCGAGCATAGCTGCCGGCCATGCATACCCGGTAGCATAGGCCAGATTACCGGGAGAGAAACGAAACAAAAGAGACCGTCGATCATGATCGGCCGTCCAGGGCAACGTACCGTGGGTGACGGCTTCGGTGAAGATCACCACATCGCCGGCTCTGCAAGTCACCTGCTTGACAAATTCCTGATGTGCTTCAAACCGCTTTATGGATTTTGGACAGGCGAAATTCCCCTTATGGCTACCGGGAATCAGACAGAACCCCCCATCCCCGGGATTGACATTCGCGAGTTGCCAGGAGACAACCGTCAACCCACAATGCATTTGGCCATCTTGAAAAATATAGTACTGATGTCGATCGAAACCGGGACCGGACGATCCGTGAAAGATATGCCCTTCGGCCCCTTTTCGCATGGTGATTAATCCGGCATTGTGATCCATCCGATACCCTTTGCCAAGGATATCATGAAGGTGCGGCGTGACTTTGGGATGGGCCAGCATCTCCCGAAACGGATCGCACCAGGGTTTCTCCCAACCGAGCATACCACCAAGATCACCTCGTCCGGTGATGCCGTTAAGTGCAGGTGAATTATCAGACAGGGAAAGATCACCAACACGCTCTTTGCTTTGATCCGCGTGCCTGTCGATGGCCTCGTTACACCGGGCGACTTCTTCGGGCGTAAGAACATTTTTCACTACAAGATAGCCCGTAAGATCAAAGAGATATTTTTCTTGGTCATTCATGGCAGGATGTCCTTTCAGAACGGATCTTTTTAGACATTTGTCACACTAACCTCTCGGTCTCGAATCGATGGCGGGGCCATTATACGTCGTTGTTGGTCGGTCACATCAGGGTAGTCCTCTGGATTATAAGTTTCATTAGAATAAGACGAATGTCCAGGACTGTATTTAAACAAAATCCCTCGCCGGTTATGATCCGCTGTCCAAGGCATCGTGCCATGAATGAGTGCTTCGGTGAAGATAATCATATCGCCTGCTTCGACCTCAGGCTGTACAACGTAGTGGGCGGAACGTTCGAATGTCCGGACGTCATCCGGCAAGTCGGCAAGGAGGTTTGTTTTATGACTTCCGGGAACACACGCAAAGCCACCGTCTCCGGCACGGGCGGGACTCAGGCAATACGTAAAGACGGTCAACCCATTGCGGATGACCCCATTTTGGCATTCATACCAATGATCCCCGGGCATGCCGTCTCCCCATTGTAAACGGGGACCACCATGAAGGCCGCCGCCTTTGCCGCCTTTCCTCATGAGGATACAGTAATCGTGATCGATACGAAAATACATGCCCATCAGGCCAATCAGATAGGGTAAGACCCGGGGGTGATCAATCAAGGCCAGCGTAGGTGGCCCCCATTTTGACACCCACCTGGTCATCCACATGCCCTTCTCATTGTACTCACCCGGAAAGACCTGGTCCGTCAGCCTGTTCAGCATGTCTACTTCGTCCGCATCAAGGACTTGTTTTACCACCAGATATCCTTCGAGATCGAACTTGAATTTTTCTTCAGGCGTCATAAAAACCCCTTTCAGATATAATTATAATATACAGCATAAAACGTAAACCTGTATTTATATACATAGCACGCGGTTATATGGAATAACGAAGCAGAAAATAACTTTTGTCATGCACGATGGTTTTATGTCAATGGTCGCATAATAAAACACGTTTGGGCAACTTATGGATCTTGGAATAAGGTGTTTCGGCTCTTGTCTAAAAACATAATATGTAGCGTACTTGTAAAGGGATTCTTTTCATGGTCGCTAATCTTGTCCCGGGGCGTGATAAATCGGAGATCAGGAAACGAATTTACCGTAGGTATCGTATCAAGTCATCCCTGGTTCGTAGGTACAATTCCCGTTGACAGAGAGAGGCCGTCTCCATACCCTGTCTTTTATCTCTGCCGTAGAAAAAACTCAAACCCACCAACGACACCATCAAAACTCCAGGGAGGCGCATATGCAGGATCAAACGCAGGAAACAGATCATGTTACACTCCAGCCTACCAGCCAAATGTCTCGTCGAACACTTTTGAAAGCCGGGGTCGCAGCCCTCGCTGCTGGCGGTAGCCTGGCTAGTTTTGAAAACGTCAGTGCCCGACTGCCACTCGACGACCGGCCCACCCCACAATCGAATGAACACCTCGCCGCCCTGAAGGGCGTGCCGACCACGCTGATCATGGATGCGTTAAGTCGCCTGGGACATGACCGGACCAAATTAGCAATGAATGGGAATATTTCATCTGTATTCAAGACGACCGGCACCATTATCGGCCCAGCGGTCACTACCAAGTATGAGCAGACCAGGGCCGGGGCCACCCTGGACGACATTCGAAAATTTGTGTTCAAACCGGTAGATTCCGCTGCGCCGGGAGATATCTGGGTCACCGAAAGCGGTACGGACGAGACCCTGAGTATGTTCGGAGATGTGATCGTCCTTGCGTGTGCGAAGAAAGGGCTGGCTGGTCTGGTTACGGACAGCGGGTGCCGTGATATTGAAGCGATGGAAAAGATCGGCCTGCCGGTCTATGCCACCGGGCCCTGTCTCTACGGGCCTGGATCGGAGATCACTCCGGTAGCCGCCAATGTGCCGGTGATCTGTGGTGGCGTGGAAATTCGACCGGGCGACATTGTTGTTGCAGATGTCAACGGGGTCCTGGCGTTTCCAAAGGAAGCCCTGGCCGATGTCGTCCAGAAGAGAATGGAATTGGAAGAAAAAGAACAGAAAACCCGGCAATTGATTGAGCAGGGCCAGCCGCTTGAGACGGCCTATATTTTCTAATGAAGGAGATCAGGATGCCTTCGGTTTCAAAATCCATGACCTTTCATCCGTTGGAGTTCATGAATGGGTAGATCTTTGAATCCGAGGTCGTTCATACCCTGGATATAATCCGGTGTCACGCCGTGATTATGCGCTTCTACAAATTCATCCAGAGATAGGTCTTTGAATCCGAGGTCATGCAAATCCTGGATATAATCCGCTGTTACACCATGATCCTTCAACCTGCGAAGGGCATCAAGTGAGGCCCAAGTATATCCTGCATCCCCCATCCCTTCGATGTAGCCGATGGAAATTCCATGATCTTTTAAGGTAATGTAGGCTTCAAGAGCCTGATTCGGGTAGCTCAGGGAATGCATGCCCCGGATGTAGTCGGGTGTTACGCCGTGGTCCCTGGTACGGACCAGCTTATCGGCCGTCAGCCTTGTAAAACCCAGATCGCTCAATCTCTCAATGAAGTCCGGTGTGACGCCATGATCCCGACACCGGATCAGCCGGTCGACATCTCCGAGCATATAGCCTGCTGTTTTTATCCGACGAAGGTATGCCAGGTGAACCCCATGAGTGCCCATCTTCACGAGTTGGTCGGTTGAAGGTTTATCATATCCCTGGGTTTCCAGTAGACATCCTATTTCATTATTCCGTGGATACGCATGCTCACCATGTCGTCAATAGACAGGTCTTTGAAGCCGCGTTCTCTGGTCCGTTCGATAAAAGTAATGGTCACACCATGAATACGCATCGAGATCAATTGTTCGGCAGAGATTCGCCGATTACTTCAGGCCTGCATGACATCAACATAATCAGGTTTGACGCCATGGATGCGCATCGCCACGAGGTAATCCGTCGATAAACGGTCATAGCCACGATCTTTCATGGCCAGCAGTTTATCCACCCGCAGGCGATCGTAACCCAAGGCCTGTAAATCTTCAATGTAGTCCAGGCTGATGTTATGAACGGCCATCTGAAACTGCTCTTCCTCCGAGATCGATCGCAAGCCCAGATACCGTAGATCCTCTGAAAAATCCTCATTCGGCTGAAAAGTGAAATGGCCTGAACCTTCTAATTCGTCGAACCAGCCTTCGGATACCAGCGTGCCCCCATCCCGAATAATCCGAAATGTCGTGTTGGTTCCATCTGCCATCATCTGATTACGGGCCAAGTTTTCAATCGAGGCCAGCGAAAGGGTATTAGAACTCTGTGATCCGCCAAACCCATTTCGAGATTTTCTATACATTGAAAAATAGATCTCATCATCGTCTACCGATCTCAGCTCGACCGTTCATTGACCCGAAAAGCGATCCTGGGCAAACCCTGTCGACAGGTCGGTTAACACGATAAGCCCTATGAGAACAACATATCTCAATCCGTGTATCAGACCTGGAGGTTCCTGTATCATCACATGATCTCCTGAATAAGTACCGTCTCTTGAACTAACGCGGCACGTCGTGTAATCCACCAGATTCGTAGCAGCCCGATGCTAAATCGTGTCAGAACAATTATAGCACCTGACAACCGGAAGACCACGCACAACGAGACGTTCCAGGACCATGGTGTTTGTGATAAGGTCGCTTCAGATGCTAACGAGGTCGATATCACAGAAGAAGTGGCCTTCAAATTTGAGCGGGCATCGGTGGAGACCGTGTCAGGCGTTTCTGAAGTTGGTGGCGGTGCAATGAACGGACCTGGTCTGGCTGAAAACCGGTCCAGCTTCGATTCGGATAATTTGGCATCCGAGATATCCAGCATTGCCGCAACCGCCTCTTCCGTTGAGTTGCCAAAAAACGTATGGAGGATATGCTTGAGGGCGGATGTTCTGGCCTGGTCGGGAAGTACAGTCGGACTGAATACTTACCGCGGTCCATCCGCTTTATGGTCCACAGGTCCTTTTTCTTCCAGCAAGCGAAGCGGGGCCCGAATGGATGAATACGATGGAGGATCGGATATTTCATTCAGTACTTCGGCAGTTGTGGCACTTCCACGCCGATAGATAATGTCCATAATCTGCCGTTCCCGTTTGCTGAGTATTTTGGCGGATGCCATGGGTTTATACTTTGAAGATATGCTTATGTCGCTGCTAATAATTTAGCAGGCCTATTTAATCAGACCAAGATAGGTAAGAAAATGTTGCGGCGTCAGATGACACGACGGGGGTTTGTCGTGTCCATATGTTGCGCCTGCATTTTATGAGGCGTGGGAGAGTATTGTTTGTATCTCAGACGACGGGCGTGTCGTCCGGACCAAATCATCAATCGATCAGTGGATGTGATGACCGTCCAGCAGGACATTATATATCAATTGGGATACCCTCTCGTGCGAAGAAGGCATTTGGGAAGCGTTCTTGACACTCTTTTTCCATCTTCTCGATGAAGGCATCGTCGTGTTCAGGATCATGGTGGGTAAGGGCCAATCTCTTCACGCCAGCCTGTTCGGCCACCTCTACAGCTTGTTCCCAGGTACTGTGTCCCCAGTACCTTTTGCCAGGCAATTCCTCCGGCGTATATTGCGCATCATGAATCAGCAGGTCCGCGTCATGGGCCAGGGCCACAACATTGGGATTTATGGCATCTCCATGTTCCACATCCGTACAATAAACCACCGTAGTATCGCCCTCCCTTATCCGGTACCCGAAGGCACCGCCCGGATGGTTGTGTCGGGAGGCATCAACGGTGATGCCGCTGGGATGGGTATAGCCGGACAGTTCCAATTGCTGGAAGTTAAATGTCGCGCTTAGATTTTCCAGAGGTACGGGAAAAAATGACGCATTCATCTGGGTTTCGAATACGCGTCTGAGGTCAACTCCAGTGCGGTCTATACCGCAAATGGCCATAGTGAAAGTTCTTCGCGGATCGTAGGCGGGCTTAAAAAATGGAAACCCCTGTATGTGATCCCAATGTGTATGGGAAAAGCCAATTATAATCTCTTCAAATTGCTCATGACCGCGTGCAATTAAGTCATTACCCAGTTTACGAATACCGCTCCCGGCATCCAGAATCGCGATAGCACCGGTACTGAATGTGATCAAAACACAGGTGGTGTTCCCGCCGTACTTAAAGAATCCGGGATCGCAAACAGGAGTGGAACCTCTTGTGCCATAGAACTTAATCTGCATGCCATGTGCTCCATTTCTTTTATTTATTAGCTGATACCCGAACATTACTCAGTTTGAATTTTATCGATGTATACACCGTAAATTATGGCACCGCAAGTTTTTTAAATGTTTATCTTGAGAGGATAAACTCATCCCATCACCCTTGGCATAAGTAATCGGCCATCGCGGGCAAGCGGTAGGCCAGCAAAAGCACATCGGTTATTCCACTGATCGATGGCCTCTGCCGTTTTGTATTCATTGACAATGGCGTGCCGGGCGGTGTTGGTATAATTATGGCCGGCACGGTGCACCACCTGAACATGAATGATCGCTACATCACCTGCCTTCGCGGCAACGACGGTTTCGGTTCCCGGCGGAACCAGTTCATCTGCGATACAGACCCCGTTGTGCGTCGGCCATTCGCCTTTGAGATGGCTGCCGGGCAAAACTTCCGTTGCCCCCTGCTCGAAGTCGGTGTCATCAAGATAAGTGATCGCAGCGGCCAGCTCCGGACTGGAATGAAGTTCATACGGCCAGTCCTGATGCCAGCTCTGTGTGCAGACAAAGCCCGGTGGTTTGTTACGCACTTTGCCATTATGGAAATCGATATTAGGCCCGAACAGATCAACCATGGTCGACACCACACGCGGGTCTGTAAACTGGTCAAACCAGTAGTCATCCGCCAAAGTCTGATCCATCATACCGGACACGTTTTTCGGATTGAAAGAATCGATCTCATATCCTTCTGCCGGTTCCATTATAGCATAACTCATATTTTTCGGACGGTCCTCGGTCTGTGTCATCAAACCGTGTAATCGATCTCGCATCTCCATGATTTCATCGGGACGATAGAGCTGTTCAAGGATCAGATACCCGTTGTCATCGAAAAACTGTTTCTGGTCCTGATCTAAGAATTGTAATTTCGAAGGCGACTCGTTCATTTCATCTCCTTAGACAAACATATATCAATTTATGATTGATAATTTATAGATTATGATTGAAAAGGCTATTATTTTTAATGACAATCTATAAAATTCTGTTTAAAGAGATACGATGTTTTTTCATGTGCTGTAAATGTGTCAGGTATAATGAATAGATTACCGATGTTACGCAGTTGTTGAATTTCACCTTACTTATCGCTCGCAGGAGCGAGCTCCTACCAGGCTATATCGGTATCTTGGTTGGAAGGAGCCCGTTTTACGGGCGATAAAAGGGCGCTGCGTAACATCAGTAGATTATATAAAATCGGATATTTTTTTACATTTTATATTAAAACTTCACCAATCACCAATACTATAGCCGGGGCTTAACATGACGGAAGAACAGAAATTTGTATTTGATTTACAAGGGTTTATGGTTCTGAAAGATGTGGTACCGAAACACGTTATTGACAGCTGTAATAAGGTCCTCGATGAATATGAAGAGATGCCGCCTGAAGATTATCCATCGCCCATGACGCTGGGCACCGAAAAAACAGAGAAAGAACTCTATATATCCAACATTCTCGAGGGACATCCTGCATTTAGAGATCTGATTGACATCCCGCCTGTACTTGATGTGGTGGAATTTGTATCCGGTGGGTCGTATCGGCTGAACCATACCTACACCATTTATCGCTGGGACGGCGGATATACGGGACTGCATATGCATGGCACCCCGTTGATTCCCAAATGTCAATACCATTGCGAAAATGGCACGATAATGTCCACTTTGACCAAAGCGGTATTCCCGCTGCTCGATTGCGATCCTGAAGATGGGTGTTTCGCTGTCGTTCCTGGGGCACATAAAAGCAATTTCCCCTCTCCATTGTCCAAACACCCGAATGAAAATCTCTATTTGCAGCCCGTGCCAGCCAGGGCTGGTGATGCGATTATTTTTACGGAAGCCCTGACCCATGGTTCCACCGTGAATACCTCCGGCAAACCGAGACGCACCCTGTATTACTGTTATAGTATCGGGTATATGCCCGATTGGGGCGGACAGGGTCTGCACTTCAGCGAGCAGGTTACGGAGGGGTTGTCGGAAGAGCAGAAAGAGGTTGTCAGGCTGAAGTGATAGGACGGCAAGTTAGAAAGTGAGTAAGTGATTTGCGGCATAATTACTTGCTCACTTTTCTACTTTCTGACTTGGCGTATCAAAACGATGATGTGGTTGAAAATAAATAGTCTACTACGGCAGGCCACGTACCTTTCGTATCGGTAGACACTACCTTGAATTTGACATACCCATTGGATGTTTTGGCTACCACTGCATGATTAGATTGCAGGGGCGGTATTGCGGGATTGACATCCCACGTTAAAGGTGCGGCGGTTACCGAGGCCAGGTCCACGACGCCCATATCTTTGGTCTGGTTCAGGCGGGTGTTCATATCAATATGTGAGTTACGCCACCAGACAGGGGCTCCGTTGGTAAATAGCGTATGCGTCCCACCGCCGGGCATCCAA
>Ga0114999_10000352_pt1 | contig 68552 bp, 63 predicted proteins | sample ArcticOcean_MG_C_3_FD_89820 | JGI IMG/M metagenome (GOLD analysis project Ga0114999, IMG submission 89820) | Marine microbial communities from western Arctic Ocean - ArcticOcean_MG_CB8_126 | ecosystem: Environmental > Aquatic > Marine > Oceanic | place: Arctic Ocean: Canada Basin | collected...
GCTCACCGCTGCCGGGGTCGAGGGCTACCACCTGGCCGTGGTTGGTATTGGTATACATAATGCCGTTTATCACTAACGGCACTGCCCGGTAGTCACTGGTTGGGTAGGACAGCTCTGCGGGGATGGTTAAATCGTCCGACCGATAGCGCCAGGCAATTTGCAGTTCGGCAAAATTACTGGCATCGATCTGGTCCAGCGCCGCATATTTGGCGGAGGCATGATTGCCACCTGCGTGGCGCCACTCACCGACAATATTGGCCCCCGCCATGTCTTCGGTCTCTGCGCCACAGCTCAGAAGCAATAACGAGCACAAACATACTGCAACTAGTCTCTTCATTTTTATTCTTCTTATAGCTCGGATTTTAATGACATGGTCTTTTAAAACATGAGGGAGAGAAGAGAGTTTATAGGCTCAGCTCTGCATTTGCACATATTGGGGGTTAAGAGACGTCGCTAAGCTGTTATTCTAGTCGCTCTCTCAAAGTGGCGGAGATTACTTATGAAGAAGCGATTGCTGAATGGCCTGGTAAGTTCCATGCTGGCGCTAGGGTTAACCTCGCCGCTGGTGTTTGCGGCACAGTCCGAAATCACGGCGGCACCGGGAGGGTACACTGCGCTTACGCCCTGGGGTGATCCCGATCTGCAGGGCATGTGGTCCTATGCCAGCCTGACTCCACTGCAGCGACCGCAACGTTTGGAGGGCAGAGAGTTTTACACCGCCGAGGAAGCCGTCGACATCAATGCCCAGGTGCTGGAGGAACGGCCCATCACGCAGGGGGTCGTCGGTGACTACAATATCGCCTGGTATGATCGGGGTAATGTATCGCCAAATCTGAGAACCTCGTTGATCGTCGACCCGCCCAACGGCAGGCTGCCCTTAAGAGCTGAAACAATTCAGCGACAGGCAGAGGCGGCGGTGTATAGAGAGGAGCATCCCGCAGACTCATGGCTGGATCGAACCAATTGGGTTCGCTGCATTAGCTACCACGGTGTGCCCCCTGTCTCCACCGGTTATAACAACAGCTATCAGATCGTACAGAACCCGGATTTCGTCGCCATCTACGTCGAGAATATCCATGACGTGCGGATAATTCCCCTGGACGGTCGCCCCCAATTGCATGCAAACATCCGCCAGTGGAACGGCGATTCACGCGGCCACTGGGAAGGCAATACCCTGGTAGTCGAAACCGCCAATTTTAGTGACAAGACCCAGCATCGCTTTCCTTCTTCAAAGAATACGCGCGCGGTAGAGCGCTACACCCGGGTCAGCGATGAGCTCATCGACTATGAATTTACAATTGAAGACCCTGACGTGTACACCAGTTCCTGGACTGCGGTGCGGCCGATGCCAGCGGTTGCAGACTACGTCATCTACGAGTATGCCTGTCACGAAGGCAACTACGCCATGTTCAATATTTTGCGCGGTGCCCGCGTGCAGGAACAGGCAGCCCGCGACAATAATTAGCAGAGGGAGGTCTTCAATATCTTATGATTAAAGGCTTACATCACAACGCTTATCGCTGTCGGGATTCGGAACAGACTCGAGAATTTTACGAAGTTTTTCTTGGTTTACCTTTGCCGCTAGCCTTTGAAATCAAGCAGACGATAACCGGGCTTGAAAGCAAGGTGCTGCACAGTTTTTACCAGATGGACGATGGCTCTTTTCTGGCCTTCTTCGAAGAACCCGACGCGCCGTTTGACTTCAAGCACCAGCGCGACTTCGACTTGCATATAGCATTGGAGGTGGAGCCTGATCACCTGTTGGAGATGCTGGCAAAAGGCAAGCAGGCGGGTATCGAAACCCGAGGAGTTTCCGATCACGATTTTATTCACTCGATTTACTTTCGTGACCCTAACGGCTATGTCATCGAACTCACGACCAAAACCGACACGCACAATTCAACAACCTTCAATTCAACTGCAGCCCACGACACATTAGTCCAATGGCAAAATAGTAAATAGACTTCTCCGGCACTGCTGTCCTTCAAATAATACTTAAACCCGATTGACATCGCACTGGCCAATGTCTACCTGATATTGGCTTAGTGACAGATATGAATGTGGTACTCACTTCCGTGACCCGCCGTAAATACATCCCTGTAGGCTCGGCGCCCGCTCCCTGCGGGCGACGGTCACTACACTGAGTACCAAATTCACATCCTGAAAATTTGTGGAACAACAGTGACTCTGATCCTGAGATATCCTCGCAAATCACCGAGACAATTCAGCGGTCTAGACCCTCCAATTTTTTGTACCTGCGACCCTAATTGTAAATGCAACAAAACTTGCAGTTGAAATGAACACTGAATCCGACAGGGGCTTGGGACAGGGTGTTGTTTTATCGTGACTAGAGCCCAGGGATGGAGCGCGGGACGGGCCAGGGATGGCCCACCGGAACGATAAAACAACACCCTGTCCCAAGCCCCGATACACGCATCAACTACCTACAGCGGTTTTTAAATTTCTGGTGGAGACATCTAATCCTCCGCCCCTTTTTATCCTCCAGTAATAAGACATCTGTAAGATTTTAATATCTCTGTTTAACCCTGCTCACTTAATCGGATTGCCCACGTTAAAGACGCCTGAATCCCCATAATTCTTGTTAGGGTCTCGCTCGATATCGGGAGGGAAGACCTCGCGTTTATTCTGATAGTACTGTTCTCTAAAACCGCCCTGTGAGGCTTTGTTATAAGTAACATACAAAACCCGGCGTGGCCTTGCGCTGTTGTTGGGGCCGGAACGATGTGGGATGTAGGAGTCGAAGCAGACGATATCTCCGATCTTGGTGAGGAGGGGTTCCCAGCGCAGGGTATTGGCGAAATCAGGGTCGAGGGTGGCATCGTCAGCCGCCGGCAATATCCCTTGTAAGTGATGTCCCGGCACCATTTCCAGGCAACCGTTTTCCAGGTTGGAGGCGTCAATGCTTAGCATCATGGTGATGTGATAGCTTTGATTGAAAGAGGTAAAGGCTGGTGCGTCCTGATGTGGCAAAAAACCGTTACCACCGGGTAGTTTAAAGTTGATTTTTTCCTTGAACAAAACCGCTGGCTCCTGCATTAGCTCGGAGAGAATTCCTATCAGCTTTTCACCCCGTAACAATGCCTCGAAGCCGTCATGAAATTGGAGGAAATTTTCAACGCGGCAAAGTTGTCGGCCAGCCGGATCATGCAGTGGCACTTCGAAATACTGCATCCATCGGCCGACAGTTTCGGGACGCGCTTGCAATTCTGTAGCCCAGGAAATCAGCTCTTGCTTCTGGGATTCGGTAAACAACTCGCTTATTTTGAGGAAGCCGTTGGCCTCCCAGAAATCGAGTTGTGCTTGGTTAAGAAAGTTGTTCATAGGGAAAGACAATGATCATTCGGCGGCTGTCATTACGACAAGTTCAATTGTTGTTGCAGATGCTTTCTCGCCATGTCCCGGTAAATGTTCAGATCCGGCAGTGGTTTGTTTTCTGCCTTGCCCAGTTCGTCCCAGGCCCTCACCTTAAGACAAAGCGAGAACAAGGGGTCGCTTTCGAAGGCAGTTGTCTCTGACGCGGACATGGGTCCGCCCTGAAACTCCAGAGTCTGCTTCGACGCCCTGGAAAGTTTGTCATAGTATGCAGAGTTGCGGGCACACAGGTAGCGTTTGGCCTGCACATGCTTTTCGACCAGAGTGGCGATCTTCTCAGAAAAACCTTGCTGGCGAAGCAAATCGGCGCCGATTTTTTCGTGACTAACACGGCCAAAGCCGTCCATATTTTCGGCATCACCATACTTGCCGTAGATATGACCGAGGTCATGAAAGAAGGCGGCGAGAATAACTTCGTCATCATGACCGTGCTGTTGCGCTAATTCGGCGCATTGGCTCATGTGTTCAATTTGAGAAACGGGCTCGCCGATGTAATCGTCTTCACCGTGCTGCCGGTAAAGCTCGAAAACCTGGTCGAGTACGGACTCTATGCTGGCGCTCATAGGCTTTTACAGCTCTCTGATTTCAACCTTTCGAAACCGTAATTCGCCCCGGCCCCACTGTAATGCGAAAGGACCACTGGCAAACAAGCTGTCTCGCACATCCACAGTTTTAGTGCCATTTAATTCCACCACCAGGTGATCACCCTGCAGCGTGAGCAGGTAAGTGTTCCACCTGCCCCCGGCAGTCGGCCTGGGTTCGGCAACTGCGGCGATATGCACGATGCCACCGGTGCCAAAAGCAGGATCTGCGCGTTGATCGAAAATATTGGCTTCATAGCAATTACGATCATTAACCGAAGCTGGGTCCTGACAACGCATGAAGATTCCGCTGTTGGCATTATCGCTGGCCCAGAACTCTACTCGCAGCGAGAAATCGCCGTAGCTTTGCTTGCTGACAAGAAAGGAAGCTCCATTACCTGCAGTGGCCCGAATAGCGCTCATCTGCGCTGACCAGTTGGCGTCGCCGAGCTGGTTGAAATTATCCATACCCTCAGCACCGTCAATCAGGGTCACCCAATCGCGCTCGGCGCTGTACGCGAGAGCACTGGCCAAGCCCAGAAAGGTTGGCAAGAAAAATTTAAGTAAAACGGAAGTTGCATGCATTAGCTTGATTCTCGTTATTGGCTTATTTAAAGATACTCGGGTAGCGAGCAAGTTTAAAGCAGAAACCCGGCACTATTGCCGGCCGGATTTCAGCTGTAATAAAGCCAATGCAGGGAAGCAGCTGGATGATGCTAGCCTGGGTAGTGTCACTTTCATCTGCCTCTGGATTGATTTATATTCACGCCGGGCGTTACGATGACTATTTAGAGTGCCTCTGATTAATGAATCAAAGGTTCCCTGATTGTTGGTATAACAGCTTTGCATAGCATCAGATAGACAAAGGCCAGGTTGAAATGAGCAAGCAAAGGTTAAACCAGAGCACCAAAATGGGAAGGGCTGCCTATCAAAGGAAAAGCCCCTGTCTCTGGCGTTGAAATTGGGGGCAGGGACGGTAGCACTGTTCTACATTTTTTCTGCTTTCTTCAGCCAGGTCGAGAGAGACGAGCTGACGCTGTGCCGAATGGACCGGGCCTACCCCCGTGAGACCGCCTTATTGTTAGACACAACCGGAGGTTATTCTGCGGCGCAGGCAGCTGTCATCTCGGCAAATCTCAACAAACTGCTGACAGACTCCCAGATCGATGAAAAGTTTAGCTTCTACTCATTGGGCGCGGCACCAGGCAGCTATTACCAAAACGCGACTATATGCAATCCCGGTGATGGCTCCGATCAGGGCGAGCTGACAACGGATCAGGCAAGAATGTTTGCTGGCTGGCAAAGTAATTTTAACGCCAGAATTGTCAGTTCAGTAAATGATCTTATGGGTCGACAGGCAGCAGAGCAGTCACCGATCATGGAAATGATTCAGTATGTATCCAGGCAGAACAGTTTATCGCCACCGGATACGCCGAAACGGCTGATAATAGTTTCTAATATGATTCAGAAGACACCGGAATACTCACAATACGGTGACTCGCTAAATTTTTCCTCGCTCGCAGGCACTGCCTATCTCAATCGAGTGCAAGCCCGATTGGCGGGGGTAGAGGTGGGAATACTGTATGTACTACGGCCCCAGTTACTGGGGATTCAGAACCGTGGACATATAGAGCAATTCTGGCGGCCCTACGTAGATTTTTCCGAGGGCCGCATTGTTTCGACTGAGCGAATTAGTCTGTAGCAAAGAGGCACAGATTTATTTTCTGTTTCATGAAAAAGTAATTCTGCTAGCTGTAATCTAAAATTCCTCCACCTTCAAATCCAGCAAGCTCTTCGGTCCATTCAGCATTACTTCCTTGTGGTACTTTGCCCGTGGCAGCAATTTCCTGTAGTAGAAACGTGCGGTCTTGATCTTGCCTTGATAGAAGGCTTTGTCTTCCGCACCGGCATCCAGGGCCTTGTAGGCAGCATCGGCAATCGTCGCCCAGAAGTAGGCCAACGTCACGTAACCGGAGTACATCAGGTAGTCCACGGCGGCGGCACCGACCTGATCGCGGTTGCGGATCGCCTTCAGGCCAATCTTGCGGGTAAAACCACCCCATTCCCGGTAGTAGCGGCGTAAGGGTCGAATGAATTCCTGCAGCTTGCGGTTATCATTGTCGCGGCAGAAGCGGTGCATGACGCGGGTGACGATGCGTAGATTAGCGCCGCGGTCTCCCAGCACCTTGCGGCCCAATAGGTCCAGGGCCTGGATGCCGGTAGTGCCTTCATACAAAGTGCTAATACGAGTATCTCGCACGATCTGCTCCATGCCCGATTCGGCGATGTAACCATGACCACCGAACACCTGTACCCCGAGATTGGCCGCTTCCAGGCCGGTCTCGGTTAAAAACGCCTTGGCGATAGGGGTGAGTACACTCATCAATGCCTCGGCTTCTGCCTTTTCTTCCGCGCTGGCGTCGCTGTGCAGAATGTCCCCCTGCTGGGAGCAGAAGTAAATCAGGGCACGGCCACCCTCGGCAATCGCTTTTTGGGTCAACAACATGCGCCGCACGTCCGCGTGCACGATGATCGGATCTGCCGGCTGCTGGGGAAATTTTAGCCCGGACAGGGAGCGCATCGCCAGGCGCTCCTGGGCATAAGCCAGCGCACCTTGATAAGACAGCTCCGCCGCAGTCATGCCCTGCAAGGCGGTACCGAGGCGAGCAAAATTCATAAAGGTGAACATGTAGCGCAGGCCCTGATTGAGTTCGCCGATCAGGTAGCCGCGGGCATCGTCAAAATTAAGCACGCAGGTGGCATTGCCGTGTATACCCATCTTGTGTTCGATGGAGCCGCAGTGCACACCATTGCTGGAGCCGCTGTCTGGATCCATCTTTGGCACGATAAACACTGAGATTCCTCGGGTACCAGCCGGGGCATCGGGCAGTCGCGCCAGCACAATGTGAACGATATTCTCGGTCATGTCATGGTCGCCGGCGGAAATGAAGATCTTGGTGCCGTTGAGGGTATAACTGCCGTCCCCTGCCAGCTCTGCCTTGGTCTTCAATAGCCCCAGATCGGTGCCGCAATGGGACTCGGTCAGGCACATGGTGCCGGTCCACTCGCCGCTGATGAGCTTGGTGAGGTAGGTCTGCTTCTGTGCCTCGGTGCCATATGCTGCCAGCGTCAACTTGGCGCCATGACTGAGGCCGGGGTACATGCCCCAGGACCAGTTGGCGGTGTTATTCATCTCACTTAAGGCCAGTGACAGGGACTCCGGCAGTCCCTGACCACCGTAGGCTGGATCGCCTGCCAGGCTGGGCCAACCGCCCGCTACATACTGTGCATAGGCTTGCTTGAAGCCCGTTGGAGTCGTGACCTTGCCGTCCTCAAAATTGCAGCCCTCCCGGTCCCCCACCTGATTCAGTGGCGCCAGTACTTCTTCGGCGAACTTGGCAGCCTCGGCGATGACTGCATCCACCAACTCGCGGCTAGCGTCCTCGGCGCCAATGCGCTGATAGTGCTGCTCTGCCCCCAGCACCTCATAGAGGGTGAATTGAATATCTTGAATTGGGGCTTTGAAAACGGGCATGAAACATCCTTTTGATGTTACTAAACTGGCGCGCGACATGGCGCCGTGTAAAATTTAAGATACCAGTGGTCCAGTTTTTTAACCACAGCGTGAGTTGTTCGCGTTGCCAACGAAGAGACCAATAAAGCAGCTCATTTATTCTGGCGTCTCGCAAAAATTAATCTCCCCTCTGCTACTGTTGAACACCAGTTGTGCTAGCCGCGTAAATAGTCGTCGGTACCATCCAGCCAGTCATCACGCCGTGGCGACCACATGTCAATCTCTTCAACCTCGCCGATACAAGTTGCCTGGTGCGGAACCTGGGCTGGTATCACCACTACATCTCCAGGGCCTAGCAGCATTTCCTTCGGCTCCTTACCTTCGAACACGAAGCGCATCTGGCCTTTTAGTACCTGGGTAATCTGCTCGTTGTGGTGGCTGTGCATGGGTACCATGAAGCCATCATCGAAGTAAATTCGCGCGACGGTCATCTTTTCCCCCGTCACAATACGGCGCTGCATGCCCGCGTTAACGCGTTCTAGTTCGATTTCTTCCCAGTTGAGCAACTGCAAATTTTCCGCACTCATAGCTCGCTGCCCTTAGCAATCACACCGGTTTCTTCCAATTTTTTTATAGCGTCGACATCGAGTCCGAGCTCCTGCAGTATGCTCAGGTTCGCCTCGCCCAGGCACGGTGTCGGCAAGTCATCGGACTGTTCCACTCCCCGCATTGTAAACGGCGACCTGATTTGACGCAGGCTGCCCTCCGTGGGATGTTCGTATTCTTCAAACAGTCCAACCGCCTGCAGATGCTCGTTGTCTAAAAGGTCATCCAGTCGATTGACCCTGGTGTGAGGGATATCGGTTTTACCCAATATCTCACACCATTCATCTGTGGTTCTGGTCGGGGTAAATTGAAGAATTTTCTGGTAGAGCTGATCGATATTCTCGCTGCGCTTGACCGGGTCTTTCACTATTTCCAATTCGGTAAGCTCAGGGTGATCGACCAGGTTGAAGAATTCATTCCAGTGCTTGGTGCTATAAGGCAGCAATGCAATAAAGCCATCTTTAGTCGGATAGGGGCGGCGATAGGGAGACCGTATGCGTTCGTAGCCAGTGCCGCCCACCGAGGGCACGAAGCTCTGATTGGAAAATTGCTCGATCATTATAAATGACACCATTCCCTCGAACATCGGAATCTCTATACAACAACCTTTGCCAGTACGAATTTTTTGGATCAAGCCTCCCATGATGACGAAAGCCAGTTGGTGCGCAGCCACCTTATCGACAATGATAGTGGGCGCGTAACGTGGATTACCTTCAGCGTCGGCATTGAGGTGCGCGAAGCCGGAAGCCGCCTGGATAATATCGTCATAGGCGGGTGCGTCAGCCAGAGGCCCTGCTGCACCATAGCCCTGGGCCCCGCAGTAGATGATCTCCGGCTTGTGTGACTTCACATCCTCATAGCCGATGCCCAGCTTCAGCGCCGTCTTGTTGCGCATATTGTGGACCACCACGTCAGCTGTCTCCACCAGTTGGTAAAACAGCCGCTTGCCTTCCTCGGTTTTTAGATTGAGTGTTAACGATCTCTTGTTGCGATTACTGTTGATAAACCCCGCACCCATCTTCGCCGAGCGTCCCGGCCGTACCGTGCGAAATAAATCTCCATCGGGGTTCTCGATCTTGATAACTTCTGCGCCAAAATCGCCCAGCATTTGAGTAGCATAAGGGCCAAGCACTATGGTGGTTAAGTCCAGGACTCTGACACCGTTTAAAATGGCAAACATTCTGTGATTCCTTTAAAAAACAGGCAGCAGTCTACCATCTATGCTGAATAATCAATATTTTAGCGACTTTACCCGCCTGCTGTATTACAGGCGTTCGCGAAATAATTTCAAATCGTTTGGAATCCATTGTAATTTGGAATGAGCTGGCGTTAAGATGCAGGAATTCCGTAGAGAGCTGCTCCCCATAAATTCGGCAGCCAATATCAAGAATAATAAGCACTAGCTCAGTGCCATATCGGCTATTGGAGGATCTCATGAAAACAACACGTCGCGGATTTGTAGGAACGATCGCGCTCGGCACTGCTGCTGACGTACTCGCGGGTACATCCCTCCTCAACCAGGGCGCCAGGGCTCAGACCCGGACTGAGTCAGCATCAGACATGTACGACAATGGCATCATACAGCTCAACCAGAACGAGAGTGCTCGCGGTCTAGGCCCCAAGACAGTCGCGGCCCTGCATTCCCACATCAATAAGCGGGTCGGCCCCGAATCACGTTAATGAACTGCGCGCGGACATCGCCAATTACTACGGCCTGGCAACCAACACCATGATCCACATCGACGAGGCCTATATTAATTACGCCAAGCCCGCTGCTATAGAAACGGCACTGCCACTGGTGCTTGAGTTTGAAAACGTTTTTATTACCCGGTCGTTCTCCAAGGCGCATGGATTAGCGGGCCTGCGCGTAGGTTATGCGTTATGACAGCCACAGACCCTGGCCAGAATCAGAGCCGCCTGGGGCATGGGTGATGTCAATATGCTCGGAGCCATAGCCGCATTGACAGCATTGGAAGACAAGGAACATATCGCCTGGGAAGCCCAGGAGAACGCCGAAATTCGTGACATGGTAGTTGCTGCCTTTAACAAGATGGGCTTCGAAGTTGGGGATTCCAACACCAATCATATCTTCGTAAATATCAGGCGGCCGGCAGCAGAGTTCCGCGCTGCTTGTCTGCAACAGAAGATACTGGTCGGCCGGGGCTTTCCACCTTTGCAACAAACCCATTGCCGAATTTCACTCGGCAGCAGAGAAGGGATGAAAATAGCAGTGGAGGTATTTAGAAAAGTTTTAGCTTAAGACTAACAACCCGGCTATTCACAAGCTGGAAATTAGCAGCAGGGCCGCCAGGTTTCTTTTGCTGAGAACAACCCCTGGCACTCTTTGATTTTAAAATAACGTTGCTTTCAAAATAAAAGGGGAACAGCGATGTCGAAGATTGTCGGACTGAATAGAAGAACCTTTATTAAAAATGCTGGCTTGACGGCGCTGGCCGGGGCCACAGCTACGGTGGCTTCTGTTAGCAGCACGGCTTCCGCTCAAAATCCAAGCAGTATTCCAAAACTGGCAACGGGTCAATACGATTTTGAGACACCCTACAATCGTGTTGGCAGCAATTGTTCGCGTTGGGATTCTCCCGCGCGCAAATACCCGCAAGGTGTATTCAAATACGGCATGGGTGTGGCATCGATGGATTTCGAATGTGCGCCCTGCATAACTGAAGCGCTGGCGGAACGCGTTCAGCATCACAACTGGGGCTACATCAGTACCACCGAACCGCTGAGAGATGGCATCGTCAAGTGGAACGGTGAACGTCATGGCGTCGATCTCGACCCGGCTGCCGTGGTTATCTCCGATGGTGTCTACCCCGGCGTTATTGCTGCACTGAGATCCTTCGTCCCCATCGGCAATAAAGTGTTGTTGACGTCACCCTGCTATTCCGTTTTTTACTCTATGGCCCGCGCCGCCCAAGTGGGCACCTCTGAATAACGCGGTTGGCACTCAGGCTTACAGGCGAGCTTGCCATCGAGACGTCACTTTGCAGGCATACGCCCGTACGCCAAAAAGTGACAACGAAGAGGGCAGGCTCGCCTGTATGCCCCTTCGGGCGGGGCCTAAAGCACCCATCTGCGTTGTTGTGCTTCTTGCTAAGGACTAAGGCCATTAACTTCAAAGCACGCCTAGCATATGTGTGCTTTATGCCCCGCTGAGAGCTAACCGCGTTATTCAGAGGTGGCCCAGCTTAAAATGCTCATTTACGGCAAAATAAATCTGTCCCTGTTTATTTACACCCCAATCTGTCCGCGCTAGATTGGGGGCCCTGTTGATCGCAATAATGAGAACACTCCAATGATGCATACAAAAACAAGCAATAATTCGCTCCATCTAACCTTGCTCGCGTTGCTGTTCCTCCCTGCCCTGGCATTGACCCAGGACTTCGACAACATCGAAATCACCACCATCCCGGTGCGGGACAACATCTACGTGATGCAGGGTAGTGGCGGCAATATCGGCGTGTCCATCGGTGCTGACGGTGTTCTCATTATAGATGACCAGTTTGCACCGCTGTCGAACAAGATCGCCGCCGCCATCGCCGAGCTTAGCGACCAGTCGGTTACATTTGTCGTGAATTCCCACTTTCACTACGATCACAGCGACGGCAATGAGAACTTCGGCCGCGCCGGCGCTTATATTGTCGCCCAGGACAATGCCCGCCGACGCATGGAATCTACCCAGGTACTGGCGGGGAGCGGGCGCGTACAGGAAGCCTATGACGACGTCGGCCTGCCCAAGATCACTTTCTTCGATGACATGCGTTTCTACTTCAATGGCAACACCATCGAACTCGTCAACTCCGGTCCCGGTCACACCGACGGTGACGCTCAGGTTTACTTTCGTGAAGCCAATGTCATCCACACCGGTGACATGTTCGTACGCTATCGCATGCCATTCATCGACCAGGCTAACGGCGGCACCATGGATGGCATGATCGATGCGGTTATGAAAATTGCTGATCTGATCGATGATGACACCATCATCATTCCCGGCCATGGTGAATTATCTGACCGTGATGACTTGCTGGACTATCGCGCCATGCTGGTGGTGGTTCGTGGCAATTTGATGCGGGCAAAAGTACAGGGCCTATCGCCCGAAGAGATGCTGGCAACCGAGCCGGCCGATGGCTACGTGCCTGCCGATGACAGCACTAACGATTGGTTGCTGCGGGCGTACGCGGAGTACACCGGGCAGTAGTATTCGAAGAGTCAGACTAGTGAGAATCTTCCTGCTGGCGAAGAATCACTTTAGCTTTGTCGAGGGTCGTCGGGGGTAGGCGTTACGGTCATCTGCTGGTTCGAAAGCAAGGACCGACTTTCATCTTCAGAGGGTTTTGCAGCTGATTATCCAGGGCAATCGGGGATCAGGTCATTTTCCTTGTGCACGCTAACGTGCAAGACCTGACCCCGTGTTATGACCCGGTGTTATCGCTGTCGCTGCTGGCCGCTCTGGCCCAAAGCTTCGAGCATGCGCCAACCGCGCATGGTGGCAGCCATGGAATAGTTGCCTTCGTGGCAGGCGTATTCATAGATAGGAAACTCGTTGCGCAGCATAGGGAACATCACAGTCCAGGGTGCCTCCCAGGTAGTGGGATCGGTAATGGTGAATTCGTAGCCCAGGGTGTCGGCGTCGATTAGCCAGAACTTCTCCTGCAGGTGCATATTGGCGCTGGAGTTTCCGAAAGCTGTGTCACGTGCGAAATTACTGGTTTCGACAATGAGCGTGTCTCCATCCCAATGTCCGATGGAATCACCTTCCCACTTGCGGGGTACTTCGCGATGAGCCTCGCCATTCATCTTTACGGGACGGATGTTATGTACCATCTCGTTATGTATGAGCGTATAGTTTTCGGTTTGTACCAGTTGCACATTGTTGTTGTAGGCACTGGGGAGCATGGGTGGTCCGGAATTAAATCCCATGATACAGCGCTCGGCCAGTGGTCTCACTTCGATGCCGGCAGCCTCATCGGCGGCTTCTCTTCGGACCTGATCTCTGGCCTGTGCAGCCGCGGTTAGTGCCGGGATGCGGCCGTTGGCCGGGTCGGTAATCAAGGAAGTACGGCCACCAACCAGAATTTCGGAGCCGCGGTCGTACCAGAAATCGTTGTAATCTCCGGTGGTAGTGGTATCGGTGAAATTATCCCGGTCCACGAGCTCTTGTTGTGCAGCCTCGAAAATCGCCGCATCGGCTTCGTTCAGAACCTCGATATCGGCGACCCTTTCGGGCCGCTGCAGGGGAGTGATGGTGCGAAAGTCCCAGGTGCCCTGGAAATCTGGTCGTCCATCGGCAAGACGCGGGATGTCGTCTGCAGCTGACTGCGCACTGACTGTGAAGGGGATACCGAGTGATACCACTAACCATATTGCATTCAAGCGAAAATTTATAATCATTCTAATCTCCTTGTCGCTGAGTCTGTATTTGAGTATAGCGCGCAGTGCTCTGTTATTCGACAGTTACGCTTGCTGCAGAGGATTATCAATTGTTGAACGACTGAAAAGCACAGAAAGGGTGCAGTTTACCTAGCCTTTCTTCAATTCAGTAAAGCGTCCTCGTTCCGAATTCCGTCGGTAAGATATACTCTTCAACTGCTGTTCTGTCAAGTCCAGCGGCTGTTTCAAGGTAACCGATGCAAAGTAAGCGACACTGCTGCTATTGGTTTCATCGGTGTCGCAGAACAGTGCGATGTCGGTGATAGAGGCCGCAGTGTCGTCTTTCCAGATTTCACGGTAGATCTCCAATAGATTAATTTCTTCATCCTGCCAGCTGCCTACGTTCTCAGCGCCACCGTTGGCCACATAGTGGGGAAATCCACCGATGTATTTGTACTCTCCACGCCGTAGACGGTTGCCCCAGATTATCTCCATGGCGCGGCGCTCCCCCGCCTCTGTGCGAAAGCTGATGAACAATCGCGCCGGATGATCATCGCCCTCACGGGTGAGTTCATCCAATGGATTATCGATGGCTTGCTCGACTAACCATTGCCATGCCAGCACTGGATATAGCCCAAGCTCCACATCGACATGCCGGAATAGCATTGAGGCGCTATTGTCAGTGGCGAGCCGGATTGCCGGCCGGCCATTTTTTTCGGCAAAGGATCTGTCCATAGGCGCGCGGGTCAAAAACCGGCGATGTCGCCAACCTGGGGGGACGGGATCGAGAGAGAGTGGGGTGGAGAAATCCATGACCACGAGCTCAGCCGGGCCCACGGCTACAGTAAAAGCCCGCACGTTGGGCTCGGTAGTATCAATGGCTTCGAGGCGGGATTGACTATCGGCGGTCAGGACATTGAGACGTTCGGGTTCTTCAAAGTAGGGGCGCAGTATGAGAGTCGCTGCGATTGCCGTGGCTACAAACAAGAAGAGCAGGCCAAACAACCCTCTGCGCAAGCGTTTAGATTTGAACAGCCTGCTAAGGAAGCATTTCATCATCTTCGCCTTTAGCCTCCCCAAATCTCATTGCAGCTTCCGCATTAAAGCAAGCGCCACAATGCAGGCACTTATGGGTAATCAAGTTCAGCAGTATCGACTTGACGAAAAACTGCTGCTTGCACAATGGACAGCGACGCATGGACATATCGAGGGCAAAGCCGGCATACAGGACCATGTAGATAAACATGAATGAATCTATGCCCTGTCCATTGCTAAGCAGAACCCACAGCCCAATGACATACACCGGCAAGGTCCAGAAACAAACCAGAAGCCGCATCCGCGCTCGACTGATTTTTTTCAGTACCATTCGCTGCTGCAATTGCAGCGCCGCTGCTTTTGCACGGGACTCAGGCTCGTGGTCTGGAGGATCGGAGTTATGATTCATAAGTACGGCCTGCACAAACAGTCTGCATTGCTTGGTCCGGGGAATCGCTAATAATAGCTGTGATTAAAGCATCAGCTTGGAATAAAACCCATCATAGCGGATTCAGGTCATGAGCGCCGAAATGGCATTCCAACCCTGGCTAATACCGATAAATAACAGCACTGCCGCCAGCAGACGATTCACCAAACGGCTACTCTCCTGTAAATGTGTCTTCAAATAATCACTGACGACGACGAAAGCGTACAAGGCTGATAGTTTTCCAACAAAAACCCCCAGCAGAAAACCAAGTAAATAAACACCAACATATTCGAAAACGAAGTACTGGTTTATTGCCGCTAGGGCAAATATCCAGAACGGGAGAGCCTGGGGGTTGAGGGCGGCAATCAACAAGCCTTTGCGAAAAAAAGATTGCGGCTCCTGGCCCTGGTCTTGTAACGATGGCCTGGATTTGCGGGTGACTACAAAAACCGCCAAACCAATAAAAATCAAAGCGATGATCAGACTGAACAGCCAATTACTTTCCAGATAGCTGCCAATCAACAGGCCAAAATATATTGCCACCAGTGCTTCCAAAATCTCCACCAGCGACGCGGCCAGCGCCACCTCTGTGCCGCGGCGGCGATCATGGTCGACTGTGGTTTTCACAACTGTCAGGTTGATGGGGCCGAAGGGTAAGGTGCCGACAAAGCAGGTGGCCAAACCCACCAGGAAATACAGCACTGCACTAGCCATAACTACTGGTAACCCTTCGCTTGCAAGTTAAACAGCGTGGCGTACTGACCGTTCGCCTTTAAAAGCTCGGTATGACTGCCCTGTTCCAATACTTCGGCCTGGTCCAGAACAATAATATGGTCCGCCCTGCGCACCGTGGAAAACCGATGAGAGATAATTATCGAAATCTTGTTGGCGGTAAGATCCCGAAAGTGTTCAAAAATTTCTGCCTCGGCTTTGGCATCGATCGCTGCCGTCGGTTCGTCGAGAATCAGTATGTCTGCCTGGCTGCGCATGAAGGCGCGAGACAGGGCAATTTTTTGCCATTGTCCACCAGATAATTCCTTGCCATCTTTGAACCAGGTACCGAGTTGAGTCTGGTAGCCCGAAGGCAGGTCTCTGACAAAGACATCCGCCATACCTTTTTTGGCCGCTTCTGCAACCTGGCTGTCTTCGTGAATATTTTCAACATCGCCGATGCCAATATTTTCGCCGACGATTAACTGGTAGCGTGAGAAATCCTGGAATATCACACCTATCTTCTGCCGCAGGGCGTCAATGTCCCAGTCACCTAACTCCAGTCCTTCCAAATATATCTTGCCCTCGGTGGGCGAATACAATCGCGTGAGTAGTTTTATGAGCGTGGTTTTACCACTACCATTTTCCCCAACGATAGCCAGGCTCTCTCCCGGTTGTATGTGCAGGGTTATATGATGCAGAGCCGGGCTATTGCTGCCTGGATAATAGAAACTGACATTTTCAAAGCGGATTCCTGCCGCCGGATCCGGTCCTGTGGTCTCGGTACCGGTTTGCTCGGGTACTTTGTGAGCAAGATATTCGCTCAGATTAGACAGATACAGATTGTCTTCATACATGCCGTTTATCGCGGTGAGGCTGCTGGTCACTGCATTCTGACCCAGACGAAACTGGGCGATATACATGGTCATCTGACCGATGCTTATGGTTCCTGCGATTGCGGCAAAACCGACCCAGCCATAGGCGAAGTAAAATGCCGCACTCGCCAGCAGTCCGAGCACGTACCCCCAAAAGCCGCGCCTGAGTACCAGGCTTCTGTCTTCTTTATAGATGTTTTTGAATATATCGACATAGCGACCCACAAACAGCTTACCCAGTTGCAGGAGTTTGACTTCTTTAACGCCGTCCTCACGGGTAAGCACCATCTCCAGGTAGATTTGCATACGGCGCTCGGCAGAGCGACGCCGATGAATCCGAAAAGCCTCACCGGAAAATCTCGCTTCTGCCAGAAACGCCGGCACTCCGGCTATCCCCAAGAGGAGCACCGCATAGGGAGAAAATTGAAATAACCAAATGCCGATAGTTACCAATACGATGCTGTCTCTTATCAGATCAAAGGTTTTGATGACCAGGCTTAATGGACGGCTGGAGGCCTCTCGCCGGGCTCGCACAAGTTTGTCGTAAAACTCCGAATCTTCAAAATGGGCGAGTTCGAGGGTCAGGGCTTTTCCCAAAATCATGACGTTGATCTTATTGCCAAGCAGAACTCTTAAAATAGATTGGCAAACCGTGTTGATCCTTTGCGCGCCAGTCATGAGTACCACTAAACCCGCTTCCAGAAAGACATAGTAAAGCGCGTCACTGCGCATCTGCTCGGCACTGGCCGCGGTGCCCTGAAATGCCGAGGCGACTGCGTCCACAAACAGACCGCCGACGGATGCAATCGCCGCGGGCAGAATACCTGCTACCAGAGTCGTGACCGCCATGACCACAGTTAACGCCGCACTAGTGCCCCAGACGATGTTGATCGCGGTGCCACTGTATTGGAAAACCGAAATGAATTTTTGTATCGAGTTGGAAGATGTTTCGTTGTTCAAACTGGTCTCGGTAAAGGGGGACGAAGCAATGGTTTAAAAGCGGGAGCAGAATGACTGCTGTTTGCAAAAAATAAGTCTGTCCTTATTATGGCCTCAATCCTGACGCAGAAAAAAGGGGCTGCGGTTAAACCGAGCCCCTTTACTCAAAGTTTTTAGGGAACCTCTGAATAATGAATCAATATCTCTGGCCTGCCAGCTCCTGCCACATCAAGAACACGCGTGTAGCGTCTACTATAGCTTGATCAGCTGCAAGACGATACGGTCGGTGTTTCTACCCAGGCTGGGGTCGGATTGATGAAGATCATGAGCGTCGGCGGGGTTATCCAGTATGTCGCTGGCACCTGCGAGCACGAAGCCCGCTTGTAACAAAGCCTTTACCGCGTCATCGAACGCGATTCTGTGCAGACTGGCATTGTCCGCACCGGAATTGCCTTCGTGATCGATCACACCCAGAATCCCGCCGGGCTTAAGCACTCCCAGCACCTGTGCAAGAATACCCTGAGCTCTGGCAGGATCGGCATTATGGAAATCGTGAAGATTCAGTCCAATTATGGCGAAGTCGACTGAATTTGCTGCCACATCCGTAATCGCAGCTACCTGCTCAATATTGGAAAGCCTCGCCGCCTTGGCATTAGCCGCTTCTTCGGCACGACCGCCGGGTCGATTCTGCATGAATACCTTGCCGTTGGGTCCAACGGCATAGGACAGCACTTCGGTGTACCAGCCAGTGGATGCATTAACATCCAGTGCGGTCATGCCTGCTTCCAGACCTAAAAAATCCAGCACCGCTGGAGCCTGTCGGCTGGCATCTCTGTCTTTTTCAGCGGTCGGTCGGTCCGGATTCTCCATTGCCCGCTCCAGGGCGGCGATATCGAGCGCTGACGCGGTACTGCACGCTAAGCAAAAAACTGTAAGCAAGGGAAAAATACGTTTCATAATCATAAGCCTTTCATAAATTCGCGGGATTTCAACTGAGTTCTTGGTTGAAGATAATGGTTGAAGATTGCTGGGGGCTAAGTACTGGCTCCCTGATTCCAAGTAGCCCTATCTAAAAATAGCCCATTTTTAGAGCAGCAGGCAGCATAAACCAAGCATCAGGAGCTGTATACCGTTATGCGATGAGTCGAATACAGCGCTTGGATCAAAAAACACAGGGGAGGAAAGTTCGGGTCAGTGTAAACGGCGATCTGCTTTCAGCTCTTTCTCAAAGAATTCTTTCACCTGCAATAACTGGGAGAGGTCGCCTTCATTTTCCATCAGCGGGAGATGCCACTCGATATCATTGAGGATGTTAGTAATGCTACTTGTGTCCAGAACACTGAGGTCCAGATCGAATGGGAATTTTGACTCCTTAGACATAAGAGAACAACTACTCCTGAATCGCCATTACACCCCCCACACTCAGAGGCTAATCCCGCACAAGCATAGTATCGACTGACGTTAAGAATTCTTCATAAGAAATTCTTATATAAAGGATTTTTGTGCTTTCTCAGCCTGCAATTGAATTTGTACACCGCGTATCTTTACCTTGCCAAATTCGCGTATTACACTGTCCCCTAACTCGACTAAATATTGATTTTTCGAGCCTGTTTGTTAGGGCTCCTCTAAATAAAAAATCGGCAATTGGGCAGAGCAGTCCAGTTCCAAGGCAGGAGTTTCAGAATGACAGCTCTGATTAAAGCCTGGGCAGACTTTGTTATCGCGCATCGACTCGCGATCATTGTCATGCCGTTCTGTTACTACCGTTAATCCTCCTCACCGGCGACGACATTCCCTTCGACAACACCACCGAGCGCTATTTCGTAAACAGCGACCCCGCTCTGGAAAACTACCACCAGCTAACCGAACTGTTTGGTGACAACGAATATCTCATCATTGGGGTTGAAGCCACAGTGGGCAGCGCCGACCTGTTTAACCCAGAGACGCTGGAAGCTATCTCGAAACTGACTGATTTTCTCGATTTTCACCCCTACATCACCCAAGTGCGATCACTCATGAACTATCAGTATATTCACGCAGACGGTGATGATCTGAGTACTGACTATCTCATTGGCAATATCGAAGAAGTGACCGGCAACCAGGCTTCGCTGGAACAGTTACGATCGATGCTACCGAATGAGTTGCTGGCTATAGGCACACTCATTACCGAAGATTTTCGTCACACCAGAATTGTCGGGCGCGTTGAATACCGGGCAGAAACTTCGGAGCACAAGGTGGAACTTGTTGAGGATCTGTACCAGTTCATCGAAGCTGAAGATCTTGTCTCCGACAATTACGCACTGCACCTTTCCGGTTATCCACTGGTGTACGAGCGCTTCGAAACAGTTTCGGCCGAAAACACAGGCTTTTTGGTTCCAATTATGATTGTGTTGATGCTGGCGATACTGTACGCGAGCTTTCGCTCCTGGAGTGCAGCGCTGTTTCCATGGCTGGTGATCGCATCTGGCTTGCTGCTGGTACTGGAGATTCAATCCTATCTTGGCATTCCTCACACCACCATCGATTCTTCTGCCCTGCCTTCGACATTAATTATTATCGGCATTGGCATTACTGTTCACGTGCTGGTGGAGTTTTTCCAGTTCCAAAAGCTGAGCGGCGACAGTGTGCAGGCGGCGCATTCGACCATTGTGCATTTGTGGCTGCCCGCATTTTTTACTGCGATAACAACCTCAGCAGGCTTTTATGCCTTGTCTGTTACCAAGATTATGCCGATACGAGAATTCGCGCTGTTGGGAGCTATAGGGCCGCTTATTCTGTTCTTTTTCTCGCTCAGTGTTCTACCGGCAATGTTGAGCTACACGAACACTATATCGGACAAGACTCAATATACACTCGGCTCCGGCATAGCTTCGAGGATCACTCAAAAAGTGCCAAGCTTCACACTAAAACACAGAAACAAAATTTTGTCTCTAGGTGCTATCGCTTTGCTGTTATCTGTCTTGTATTTACCCAACGTGCAGGTCGACACCAACTATGTAACGCTGTTTAAACAGAGTAGTGTAACCCGGCAGGACATCGAGTATTTTGATGATGTCTTTCACGGCATGATGACGCTGGATATCGTGCTGGATTCCGGCGCGGCAGATGGCATCAAACACCCCGATTTTCTGCGGCAGATGGACACAATACAATCGTGGCTAGGCCAGCGTGACGCGCTCGGACCGGTGAATTCGGTGGTGGATTATCTGAAAGAAATCAATCAGGCCCTGAATGCCGATGATCCTGCTTATTTTCGTATTACCGATAGCCCGGAAATGACGGCCCAGTTTCTTTTGTTGTACGACAGTTCGAGTGCCAATGAAGATCTGTCCGATATCAAGGATTTCGACAACCGCTACGGCCGACTCGTGATCCCGGTCAAGAACATGCCCGCATCGGAAATGCAGACAGAACCGGACAGCATTACTGCCTACATGAACAACAACTATTCACAGCTGCAGCCACTGTTAACTGGCACCATGGCGTTGAAGACGGTGCAGGATATTTACGTCTCGGAAGGCATGGTACTGTCCTTCAGTATTGCGCTATTAGTAATATCCATACTCTTCATTGTCTTGTTTCGCTCAATTAAATACGGTCTACTGTCCATAGTCCCCAGTATTTTACCAATCATTCTTACCGCTAGCGTGGCGTCTTTTATGGGCATTTATATGGATCAAAGTACTATGATTGTAGGAGCGATGACGATGGGGATTGCCGTTGATGATGCCATCCATGTCATGAATCGATACCTGGTAGCAAAAAAATCAATTGCAACTACGCAGCAATCGATCGAGCAGGCGATGAACGAGTCGGGCAGGGCCGTCCTGCTCAGCTCCATGGTGTTAGTGTGCTTTGCTTTGCCAGCTTTACCACCGTAATCTATGTAGGGTTGTTCGGATCGATTATCATGTCACTGGCGTTGCTTGGTGATTTGATTTTTCTGCCGGCAATTTTGTATCTGGTTGACGGCAATGATGAGCTTGAAGTCGCACCGTCTGATACCAGCCCTGCCTAGCTGTAAAAGCCAAGTAGGGGACCAGGTAAAGAGTTAGGTAAAGAGCTAATAAGGACTCATAGTAGAGCGCCTAAGCCTGAGAATTGACATGTGGGTATCGCAGTATGAGGATTCAAGCATGAAGGCTGGAATGTGGGGATGCTGGCAGCTGGGCACGAAGCCAGCAAGTGGGATTTGTCCTACAATATTTTCCCGCTATCAGCTCGAGTTGAATCTATCGATCTTTGCACTTCTCTGTAGTATTTTCACCACCAGCGTCGCCGCCGCCGCAGACATGTCGGCACTACAAGTCATGCAGAGAGTAGCTGATCGATACGACGGAGACTCCTCGATAGCCGAGTACTCCATGGTGCTTTTAGATCGCCGTAACCGTCAGCGGGTGCGTGAGCTGCGTATAATTTCAAAAGATTTCGGTCGCGATACCAAAGCTCTCTCGCTGTTTGAAAGTCCAGCCGACATCCGCGGTACGGCCTATCTTAATTTCGATTGGGATGACACCGACAGAGACGATGATTCATGGTTATATCTGCCGGCGCTGCAGCGAGTGAAGCGCCTTGCGACCGGTGATAAATCAGATTCGTTTCTGGGCAGTGATTTTACTTACGCCGATATAAATGGCTTCGAGATTGACTGGTACGACTACCGCTTCATCAACGAATCAGAATTGGTGGACGGTCAGGACTGCTGGGTAATTGAAATGACTCCAAAACCGAGATTCAAACAACGCGCCGAAGCTCAAACTGGTTATTCGAAAATACAAAGCTGGATACGCAAAGATAATTTTGTGCAGACACGAGGCCAGGTTTGAGAACTTCGAGGCAATCGCGTGAAATTCTTTACTTTTAGTGACATCGTGGAAATTGACGGCGTGTGGACAATCAATCGCTGACAAGTAGTCACTACACGCAATGGTCGACAGGAACACAGCAGTGTATTACAACTCAACAGTGTGCGATACAACATCGATGTGAGTGACGAAATGTTCACTACCGAGAACATGCAACGGGGCTTGGGGAGCCTCTAATCGAGTATCCCATGCCTCTGCGTGAACTGACTTGTAATTACGAAAAATGGCTTATTAACAGAGCCAGTAGCTTGCTGCTTATAAGCCTGGCAATCTCCATTGCCGGCTATCTCACTCCGAGCCATGCACAAGATGATTTTTTTAACAGCATCAACATTGATCTGGACTCCAGCGCCAACGCAAGCGACAACAGCTACTCTCTGATTGGCTGGATTACCGAAAAAGTCTCTTATGGACTCGAAGCTCCAGGTGGATTGTTTAGCCGGCAGGAGAGCGAGCTGAACAAAGTTGAAACCAGTGTATTCGCTCAACTTGATACCCGTATTAGCAGTAAGCTTAATCTGCGTATTAGTGGCAAGCTTTACCATGATGCAATTTATAGCGTAAGCAATGACATTGACTTCAGCAAGGACGAACGCGAGAAATTTCGTAACCGGGTTGAAGTCAAAGATTTTTACCTGGAAAGTCAGTTCGACAATGGCTTCTACCTGAAGATCGGCAATCAAATTCTAGCCTGGGGCATGGCAGAATATTTACGGGTTACTGATTTGATCAATACCGAAGACCAATTCACCTTTGGCCAACAGGATCTCGAAGACATTCGACTGCAGGTGCCGGCGATCCTGGCGAGCTACTCGGTAGCAGACTGGGTATTCGATGGAGTGCTGTCCTATGACGCCGGTCGGAACGATATTGGACCCAAAGCCGATGAATTTGATCAACTCATTAGCCTGAGAGATTCCGCAGCAGGTTTGTCGCGACGTGACCCGAAGCAAGATGCCGAAGTATTCCTGCGGGCTTCGACGCACTACGAGCAGGGAGATCTGCAGTTTGTAGCCGGCGAGTTCAATGACAATGCCCTCGGCGTTGAGCAAATTTTCGCCGCAGATTCGCTAAGCCCGCAGCTGGTTTTTTCCCAGAATCGAATGCGAGCTGTCGGCTTTGCTGCTAATTGGACACAAAACTCCTGGTTAATCTTCGGCGAATTGGCAGCGCATTTTGACAAGGCGGTACGTCCGCGCAGGGATTCGTTTTTTAGACAAATCAATGGCTGGGACCAGAAAGATCAGATTCTCTCGGTGCTGGGAATTGAATACAGTGGTTTCAGAAATTTATTGCTTAGCTTTGAGCTGGATAACGTCCACAGCCGCGATCACGATGAATTCATGGCCGCCGACAAAGACCAGAGTGGTTTCGGCGCCAGGCTTTACTGGACCGCTCTGAATGATCGACTCGAGATGCTTGCGGTTTGGAATGAACCGGGCAGCGAAAGTCGGTTCGCTCGTCTCTCAATTGATTACCATTGGTCGGACAATCTTGAGCTTGGCATGCTCTGGGTGGACTATCACAGCGCAGCGGATTCAATCCTGTATGACTTCAGAAATAATGTTGTCTTGCAGTTACAACTGCGCTACAACTTTCAATATTAAGGAGCCTTTGAATTATTAATCAGAGGTTCCTTAAGGCCAGAATCGGCGTGCCCGATGCTACCAATCCATTCCCATGGCGCGCCGCGCCAGCAAGTTTTTTAGCGCCGGTACGCTGTCCACCGCATTCATGCCAGAATTTCTTAACCACCTGACAGGCAGCGCCTGCTCCGCGAACAGGTGCTTGAAGCCTTCCATCAACCACATCATGCCGAGGTTGTGCCCTCGGCGCCTGCGTTGATAGCGCTGCAAGATTATAGGATCAGAAATTTTTCTGCCGGCCTCCATAGCGCCGAACAATTGCTGCACCAATGCCGCCGCGTCCAGTAAACCAAGATTGACCCCCTGCCCGGCCAGTGGGTGAATTGAGTGAGCCGCGTCACCCACCAGGACGATATTCCCCTGTACATAATCGATGGCGTGTCTCTGCCTGAGAGGGAAAGAAAATCGTGGCGCGCTCCACTCAATCTCTCCCAATTTATTTTCGATAGCGGCAGCCAGTTGGCTGCGGAAGTCGGCATCATTCAATGCCATCATTGCCTCGGCTTTTTCTGGCAGCATGGACCAGACGATCGAGCAGTAGTGTTGATCGCTGGAATTTGAATCTGTGCTTAATGGCAGGAATGCCAATGGCCCGGTATCCATGAATCGTTGCAGAGCTCTATGCTGGTGAGCACTGGCCGTTCTTACCGTGGTAACCAGCGCGTGATGATTGTAGTCCCACTGCTTGGTAGCAAAGTTTGCCAGTTGCCGAATTTTTGAATTGGCACCATCGGCGGCAATGATGAGTTTTGCTGTTAGCGCGCGCCCTTGATCCATCTGCAATTGCACCACGGACTCGCCGACCTGCTCAAGAATATCCAGGGAAACCACCGCCAGCGGAGCCAGGATTTCTATATTGGGTGAATTCGCGAGCTTGTCGTAGAGCGCTGCTAATATCAGTGAATTTTCGACGATCGTTCCCAGTTCTGCCTGGTTGATGTCAGCAGCTGAAAAATGCACCAGACCGGTGCCATCCGCGTCCCAAACTTCCATGTGCTGATATCCACAGCAGCGCCTGTGTTCAATCTCAGCCCAGATGCCCATCTGGGTAAACAGGTTTTTTGAAGCTGCGGTGATTGCGCTCACGCGAGGGTCAAAGTTTGGCTGGTCTGTCTTGAGGTCGGCAGCAGCTGTTTGCCGTTGCAGAAACGGTATGGCGTGCGCATCGAAAGCGGCCTGGTCTACCAGGGCAGCCCGTAACGGAGTGTTCTCTAATAAACAGGCAACGCTCGCCCCCACCATTCCACCACCAACAATGATGACATCGAAATCTATAGAGTCCGCTGCTGCCATGGCTTGTCATTATAAGTGCAGTATCTTTATATCCCTAGCAGCTTGTTGAGAAGCTTTCGGGCGAGTGCTAGAGAAGGCAAAATTTAGCGAAAACGTGGAGTTTACAAACTGTAAATGCGCATTTTGCGCCGGATTTTAACGCCGTCATAGTGCCGGCTAAGATTTTTTCAACGTCCTGCCAGTCCTGGACTTAAATAAACTGCTAGACTCCTGCGCAAAATGAGCCCATCGTTCAGCCGGGATTTGGCAGGCGATGAGGGCATAACAAAACATTCGAGTGCTGCCATGGCCAAAACGCCAGCGCCTGATTCGAAGAGGAGTGAAAGATGACTAATACTGTTAGCGCTGAGCAATTAGAAAATTATATTGGTCAGGAAGTGGGTGTCACCGAATGGATCGAAATCGACCAGGATCGCATTAACAAATTCGCCGACGCCACCGGCGATCACCAATACATTCATGTGGACCCGGAGCGTGCTGCGGAAACAGCCTTCGGTACAACTATCGCACACGGATTTCTTACCCTTTCCCTGATGAGTATGCTTAGCTCCATGAACGGCAGTATTAAACTGGAGAATGCCGTCATGGGCATCAACTACGGTCTGGATAAAGTGCGATTCCTAAATCCGGTCAAAGTCGGCGATAAAATACGGGCCAGGTTCGAACTTGTCAGCGCCGAGGAAAAGAAACCAAATCACTATTTAATGAAGCATAATGTCACCATCGACATTGACGGCAAAACCAAGCCCGCACTCATAGCGCAGTGGCTGGTAATGACCGTTGTCGCTTGAAGCGATAGCCTGATCCTCGCCACAAGCAACTATTTTGAGATACGTTTATGAATGAGAAACTTTTATGAATAGGTCCCTGCTCTCTATCCTTCCATTTCTCGCCGCCTGCGCCGGTGAACCGCCCCAAAATATTGGTGTTGTAAATGGCAGGCTGACGCCCTGCCCCGAGTCGCCGAATTGCGTGTCCAGCTATGCATCTGATGCAGAGCATTCGATAGACCCAATCGCTGCCAGCCTTGAGAAGATTGAACAATCTCTGCTACAACTGGATCAAGCCAATATCGTCAATGCTAACGATGATTATCTGTATGCCGAATTCACCAGCAGCATCATGGGTTACGTGGACGATGTGGAATTTCTGCATAACCAGGCGAGCGGATTAACCCATGTGCGCTCGGCATCCAGGCTGGGTTACAGCGACCTCGGCGCCAATCGAAATCGCATAGAAGCTCTGCGCGAAGCAGTGAAGTAAGAGAAACAAGACAAGTAAGAGAAGCAATAGAAATAAGAGAAGCCCGATTTATTTGCTGGTAATCCCCATTGCCCGTTCTGTAAACCCGCGTTTGATTGACGGCAGTAACTCGAGAGCGATCAAGCCAAATTTTCTCGCCAGGATATTGCCCGGCTTGTTACTGGAAAACAGGCGGGTAATCGTGTCCGTGAACATTATTGTCCGCTCTTGATCCCGCTCTTGTTTGCAAAGGTATTGTTGCAGTACATCCATCGAGCCCAGGCCAGCACCCGCTGCTGCCGCCGCACACAAAGTTTCCACCAGCTTTGCGGTATCCCGCAGGGCCAGGTTTAAACCCTGGCCCGCGACCGGGTGCAGCGCATGCGCCACGTTGCCCAACAGCACCAGTCCCGGCCGTAGCTGTTCCCGCGCTACCGACAGTCGCAGTGGATATGAAAATTTCTCGCCGAGTTGTTGTAATTTGCCAAGCCTGTTGCCGAAACGTTGCTGCAGTTTTTCCAGCAATTCATCTGTAGCCATGGCCATGTATTCTGCAGATTGCTGCGCGCTTAAAGTCCAAACCAGCGAGGCCCGGTGCTGCGCCCCTATTGATTTCAGTGGCAATACCGCAAGCGGCCCGGTATCCGTAAATCTTTCGTAGGCGATATTTTCATGTGCTTTTTCGATGCCAATATTCGCAATTAACGCGTGCTGATTGTAATCCTGCACATTCTGTCCAATGCCCAGTTGTTCGCAAATGGGAGACCTACCCCCATCGGCGAGCAGCACCAGGGATGCAGATACCGGATGCTCCATTGAACCGCATTTCACGATCAGATCCATCCCCTCTGCCGTTGGCTTGATTGCGACGATGGAGGCGGGGCAGAAAAGATCAATGCCAGAATCTGCAGACATAGAGCTATTGAGAACCATGCCGAGTTCTCTGTTCTCAACTACATATCCAAGCGCGTCGACCTTATAATCTTTATGGTCTATGCGGGTCGAGCCTATTCGCCCACGATCGGAGACGTGAATTTGCGTGATGGCGGATACCGTGTGCTGTAGTTGTGACCACACCCCCATAGCCTCAAAAATCTGGCGGGAACCATAGGACAGGGCAGTAGATCTGGCATCGAAACTTGGTTGAGATGCGTCGGTAGAATCTGAGCTTGTTTCCAGACCAACGGCTTCGACAACCAGTATGGAAATTTCCTTGCTGGCTTTGCTCAATTCGCGACTCAGGGCACAGGCGAAGCTGGCGCCAACCATGCCGCCGCCAACGACTACCACATCATAGGTTTGCTTTGGCTGTTGAATACGCATGAGAGGGGTTCCTAGTGAACAGTCTCTGCCATGAATGCTTCAATTTCCTCAACTGTCTTGGGAATACCGGCGCTGAGAATTTTATTGCCCTGTCTGGTAATTAACACATCGTCTTCTATACGCACACCGATTCCACGCCACTTTTTAGCCACTTTCCGGTTGTTCGGAGCGATGTATATGCCCGGCTCTACCGTCGTCACCATGCCCGCTTCCAGCAGACGCCAGTCGTCATCAATTTTGTAGTCGCCCACATCGTGAACGTCCATACCGATCCAATGTCCTATCCTGTGCATATAAAAATCTTTATAGGCTTCGCTTTTGATTAGCTGACTTGGACGCCCCTTTAACAGACCGAGTTTGACCAGACCCTGGGTAATAATCTTCACGGAAATAGTATGAGCCTCATCCCAGGGTACACCAGGCTTGAGGACTTCGATGGCGGCAAGCTGTGCCTTAAGGACGAGGTTATAGATGGCTTTTTGCTCAGGGGAAAACTTGCCATTCGCGGGAAATGTGCGGGTAATGTCCGATGCATAGTGACCATACTCACAACCGGCGTCGATTAGAACCAGATCGCCGGTTTTCACTTCGGCGTTATTTTCGATGTAATGCAAAATACAGGCATTGTCGCCGGCAGCCACTATAGACGTGTAGGCAGGAGCTCGACTGCCATTGCGCGTGAAGGCATACAGCAGTTCTGCTTCAAGCTCGTACTCTTTAATGCCGGGTCTGCAGTAAGCCATGGCCCGCCGGTGGCCCTGCGCTGAGATTTTCGCGGCCTGCTCCATGAGTTTGATTTCAGCGCTGCTCTTGATCAAGCGTAATTCGTGGAGCAAATGATCGAGCATCAGAAACTCACCAGGCGGATGTGCTCCCAGCCTGGCTTTGCTGCTAATGACCTTGACCCAGTTCATGACCTGATCATCGAACTGATCGTCTTTTCCCATGGAATAGTAAACCCGGTCCCGCCCTTCGATGAGTCCAGGCAATATCTCGTCCATATCGTCGATGGGATAGGCGTCATCGATTTCCAGTTCCTTACAGGCCCCATCTGGTCCCATCAGAGTTCCATGCCAGAGCTCCTTTGCCTTGTCTTTCTGCTGACAGAACAACACTACTTCTCCCTGCTTACGCCCCGGAATGAGAGCCAGCAACGCCTGCTCCTCGGTGAATCCTGTTAAGTAATGGAAATCACTATTCTGGCGATACAGGTAATCCGCGTCGTTATTGCGAACGCGAGAAGGCGCGGCGGCCAGCAAAGCGATGCTGTTTACCTCCATTTGTGCCATCAATTCTTTGCGACGGCGCTTCATTTCCCGATAATTACTAGTCATAGTTCCTCGATCGTGTACGGCATTATTTTAGTGCAGGGTAGCTCCGGTGGCGTATTCGACAGCTCTGACCTGCAGCATATCGGGGTCTCATTCCATAGCCAAGTGCCATTTTTTCCCAATCCATTATTGACCCATTTCCATCACCACTCTATAGTTATGGCATTGTTAATGTAAATCCTAAGCTAAGAGCAATAGTGCATTGCGGCTATTGATAAATAACTGTCAAGAAATCAACAAATTGACAACAAATAACTAGAAGAAAAAGCACATGAGTGAAGACAAGTTCCAGTCTCTGACCGATAAAGTTGATGATCTCATCGACTTATGCGCCGAAATGAAGCACGACAATCAGCAGCTAAGAGCCACTGAAAATTCCTGGCAGTCTGAACGCAAGCAATTGATCGATAAGAACAAACAAGCCAAATCTAAATTGGAAGCCATTTTGCTCCGCCTGCGAGCGATGGATCAGTCCTAGTCAGCTGAGTGTAAAATCATGAGTGAACAAAGTACTGCCGTACAGGTAAAAATTCTCGATAAGGAATACCAGGTCAATTGCCCTCCTTCCGATCAGGAAGCGTTGCTTAAATCTGCCCGCTATCTGGATGAGAATATGCGCAAGATCAAGGGACGTGGCAATATTCACGGTGCCGAAAAGATTGCGGTAATGGCCGCACTGAATATAACTCATGATATGTTGCGCAAAAATCGCATGATTAATGAGTCGCGGCAAAGCACTGCACAGCAGGTGAAAAGCCTGGAAGACAAGATCGACACGGTCCTTGCCAGCAACCGTCAGCTGGAGATTTAGACTTTACTACCAATGCTGTGGGAGCAGAGCCAATCTTTCTCTGCTTCCCCTAGTGCCATCCTACCGCCCGATATATACTTGCCTTGAAGTTCCCTAGGACATTTGCCAATCAAAAGTGTTCTTGAGCCGATATCTTTATCACCGGAGGCAACTCGATAGATGTTGTTGTGCACGTCCGCTAGCCGGAAAGCCTTATGCATCGCGGGAGCCACCACCTGGACCTTTGGGTTCAGGGCATATTTGGTAGCGGTGTTCCGGGGGGCTCAACTCTCCATTTTTCGACACCTCTTCTTGTAGTCATGACTGATGATAACCGTGGCGCTTTGCGCGCCTCTCGAAGACAATCTCGCCAACAACTTTCTTCTGAGCAACAGCTTGTAGCAGCCAGGGCCCTGCTGGACCTTATTGGCCACCAGGATTTTTTCCGCGTCGCCCAGCGTATCGCTTTCTATCAACTTATTGATGGTGAGATCGATCCCCGGTTGCTGCTCAATCTGGCTCTTAGTGAGCGCAAGACCTGTTTTCTGCCGGTCATCTCCAGAGAGACTCCGGAGTTTGTCTCTTTCGCTCCCTACGATACCGACACACCGTTGATCGAAAGCCAGTGGGGTATTCCCGAGCCGCCGTCCGAGACAATTGTCTCTCCCACCGATTTCGACGTGGTTTTCGTGCCACTGGTAGGATTCAACGCACAGTGTTTTCGATTGGGCATGGGTAAAGGCTGCTACGACCGCACCTTCAGCTTCAAGATTTTTAATCGTCGCAGTCGACCGCTGCTGGTGGGCCTGGCTCATGAAAGCCAATTGGTGACGGAGTCTTTTCCCATACAGAGTTGGGATGTGAGGCTGGACGCGGTGGCTACCGACAAAAAAATATACCGCCCCGATACTGCATAGGGCGGAATACTGAGCACACCTATCCCTGGCTAACTTCTTCCCTGTGTTATCTTGGAACCGACATTAATCCTAAAACTGTCGTTGTCCTGAAATTAGTATTTTAGATTTGAGGGCCCGATTACATCAAGGCGCTCTGAGCAACGCTGCTGGCCAATACACTCACAACAAACAATGTAATTATTACCATGACCATGTCCGGTTTTTTGCTCATTCCTGTCTCCGGTGCAGATTTAACGTTCAAATGCCATAGCGGCTCCTCTCTCGAAAGCTTTAATTTCCCGGAATAACAACTGATTACCGAACTTTCATGCAAAGCCATCTCATGACTTCGAAAATGGGTCAGAGTCTGGGATATCTTTAGGAAAATAGGGATGGAGGGAGTTCTTTCCTCGATTTTATTCCCTCCGTCCCTATTTTCCCCAAGCACCGATACACGCATCAACTCCCTACAGCGATTTCTTTGAATTTTTGTGGAGATATCCCAGACTCTGCCCCATTTCCCAGGCCGATATTTCGTCTTTAGCTGTTGCTTCCAGAAAAATTGTCTTTATGGTACTGTATGTATATACAGTATATAAGAGAACCTTTCAAAATGAGCCTGAACGAAACCTCCCCCAGCACTTCTGAATCCATGCCAGGCAGGATCGGCAAAGCCGAAAACCGCATCGATGAGCTGCTACATGGCAACCCCAATCTATGGCGTGGTTGCGATATGGCTGGCCAGGACTGCCACGGTCGTAGCACTGGCTTCCCCACGCTGGACGATATCCTTCCCGGTCGTGGCTGGCCCGACCGTGGCTTAGTCGAAATCGTCAGCCCCTGCTGGGGCATGGGCGAATTACAACTGCTGATCCCACTCATGCGTTCAATAGTTGAACAGGGAAAATGGATTCTGTGGGTCTCTCCACCCTACCTGTTGTATGCCCCGGCCCTGGTCCAGGCAGGAATTAACACCGAACAGGTGCTAGTAGTAAAACTGGACACCTCCTGCAAGGATGCATTGTGGAGTATGGAAAAAGCCCTGCAGACTGAGAACTGTGGCCTGGTACTGGCCTGGCAAAATCACTTGCCCAGCAAGGTGCTGCGTCGTTTGCAACTGGCAGCAGAGACTGGTGATACCCTGGGGGTGCTCTTTAAGCATCATAATAGTAAGCACTCACCCTCTCCAATAAGGCTTCAAATAAAGGACTCCAGGCGTCATGCAGATTGTTTTCCCGAATCTGAGGTGACCGTGATTAAAGCCCGTGGTAATTTCCGCCCCCTGACCATCCACGTCGACTTATACCAGCAGATCTAAGCCTGCCTGGAGCGATGACCTTGGAAGATCCAGACAGCACAAGCCAACTCCCTCTGCCATCGGCAGGATCAATGCCAGCCGCAACCACTGCTAAAATCATCAGCCTGCCGCAGCGCGCAGGAGCAGTCACCGCGAAGACCGCGACTACGAGCAGGGCGGCGAGTCATGCTCTCAGGGGGCGCCGATCTACACTCTGGTACGCGCTTTACCTGCCCCAACTGGAGGAGCTACCTCAGTCACTGCAGCGACAATACCTGAACGAACTGGCCGCTCTGGTGCAAGAGGTCAGTTCTACTGTCAGCTTTCAGCCGCTGGCGCTGGTTTGCGAAATCCGCAGCAGCCTGAAGTATTTTGGCGGTATCGATGTTATTCACCGCCGGCTACGCCAATTGCTTGGGAAGCAATTAAAACAATGGGCCCTGGCCGATTGTTTCTTCTACGCCGTTAGCCCTACTGTGACCGGCAGCCTGCTACTGGCCAGGTCTGGTCACAATACGCTGGTCTATCAGAAGGACAATCTGCGTTCGGCGCTAGGCCAATTGCCCACAGCAGTGTTACAGCTGAACCAAGAGCAGAATCGGCGCCTCTATAACATGGGCGTGCGCCATTTAAGAGATATATGGCGTTTACCGTCTGCTGGTTTGCGCAGGCGATTCGGCAGCGATTTCGTTAATCAATTGCACAAGGCCCTGGGTAAGGCTCCGGAGCCTACCCGTAATTATTTGCCTGCACCTGCTTTTCTTAGTTCTTATGATCTGCCTTATGAACTGGAAAACCTGGAGCGCTTGCTACCGGTGGCCGATGAGATCTTCGCTCAGCTCTGTGACTTCCTGCGCCAACGCGACCTTGGTACCAGCCAGTTGTTGTTCTCTTTACTGCATGAAAAACGTGGCTGTACCGAGCTCAGCATAGGCCTGCGTCAACCCAGCCGCTCAAGAGAACATCTCATGCTGCTGTTAGAAACTCATTTCGGCAATCTATCAATTCCGGCACCGGTGACGGCAGTGAAGCTGGAGGTAAAGCAATTCGATGCCTTCGTTAGTCTCAGTGGTCCTCTGTTTAAAAAAGGAGGTGAGGAAAAAAGGGGCCAGAGTAAAAATTCCTTTAGCTCAAGAGAAAACATGCAGGACAGTGACAGGGAAAAAAAGGGTCAGAGTAAAAATTCCTTTAGCCCAAGAGAAAACATGCAGGACAGTGCCAGGAATTTTTACTCTGACCCCTCTTTTCCAGGGCCCGCTTTCCCCAGCCAGCTCATAGAGCAACTACAAGCCAGGTTAGGGGAGCACCGTGTTAAGAGCATTAACAACGTAGCAGAGCACTGCCCCGAATACGCCAGTCAGCAAGCTGACTATTTCGAGTTTGCTACCCCGGGGAAGGGATCGGAGGCCATGAGCAAACAAGTAGCCCTGAATCCTCGACCTTTCTGGTTGTTGCAACAACCCCTGCAGCTCAGCATCAGAAGAGGCCGACTCTATCACCGCAAAGCCATCGCCATCGTCAGTGGCCCGGAGCGCATCGAAACCCATGGCTGGTCCGACACGGAGGTACGTCGCGATTACTATGTCGCCAGGGAAGAGAATGGCAGTCGTCTGTGGATTTATCGAGAGAAGGGAGCAAGCAAACACTGGTTTCTGCATGGTTTTTTTGCTTAGCGGAACGGAAAAAAAAGAGCCAGAGGATAAAAGGGGTCAGAGTAAAAATTCCTGCCACTGTCCTGCATGTTTTCTCTTGAGCTAAAGGAATTTTTACTCTGACCCCTTTTATCCTCTGACCCCTTTTTTTGTTAAGTGAAATTACGCGATGAGAGTTCCATCGAGCCCAACCAATGGCTCAGATCCACCAGATGCCTGGCAATAAGATGAATTACGCCATCACTCTTCTGCACATGCCCTACCACACCAATCAGCATCGCCTGTCGCACGATGGGGCGTAGCTTTTCCCCCAGGCTCGGCCAAACTACGACGTTGACGAAACCGCTTTCATCTTCCAGGGTTAAAAATGTGACACCTGCTGCCGTCATCGGTCGCTGCCTGCAGGTAACAAGTCCCGTTACCTTGGCATTTGCTTCATTTTCGATATCGGCAAGATCGCTGGCGGTGGATACTCGATAGTTATTCAAATGTTGACGAAACAATGCCAGCGGGTGGCGGCGCAGAGTAAAGCCGGTAGAGTTATAGTCCCCTGCAATATTCTGGCTTTCGCTGGCAACCGGTAACAATACGTCTACACCAAAATCACTGTCTGCGAATTTGGGGTCGGCGTAAAAACTCATGGTCATATTGGTACCCAGCGTTAATCTTTCAGGCCTGTCATCCTGCCTCTTAATGCTATGCCCCTTCTCAATATCGACACCGGCAGCCTGCCAGAAGGCGCGATGCCGATCGCCACTCAAACTTTCCAAGGCATCTGCTGCTGCCAACGCCTCCAGGTCTTTCTTGTTAACACCGCTGCGAAATACCAAATCCTGTATGTTCGCGAAGACTCCCGCTTGCCGAGCCTCCATAACTGCATTGGCACCAAGCTCTGACATACCTTTCACTAATCTGAAACCAATTCGCAACTCGGCAAAATGGGGGTCAGAGTAAAATTTCCCTTCACTACTTCCTCTACCTTCATCCGACTTAATGGGATTTTTCCTCTGGCCCCAATTTGTCCCCTTATCGAACTCCAAGGTGCAGCCATAGGCACTCTCGTTCACATCCACCGCTAATATTCTGACGCCGTGACGCTGGGCATCCTTGAGCAGTTGTGCCGGTGCGTAAAAACCCATGGGCTGACTATTGAGGAGGGCGCAGCAAAACGCTGCCGGGTGATAGCATTTAAGCCAGGCCGACACATAGGCGATCAAGGCGAAGCTGGCGGAGTGGGATTCGGGAAAACCATAGTCACCAAAGCCTTTTATCTGCCGGAATAATTGTTCCGCAAAATCTCGCTCGTAGCCGCGCTCTAACATACCGTTAACTAACTTATCCCGGTAAGGCTCCAGACCCCCCTTACGCTTCCACGCCGCCATGGCGCGACGCAACTGGTCCGCCTCGCCGCCATTAAAGCCCGCCGCTACCATCGCCAATTGCATAACCTGCTCCTGAAAAATGGGCACTCCCAGAGTTCGTTCCAGAGTGGCCTTTACCGCGTCGCTGGGATAGCTCACCAATTCCTTGCCGCTGCGTCGATTAAGATAGGGATGCACCATGTCTCCCTGAATAGGGCCAGGTCTCACAATTGCTATCTGGATTACCAGGTCATAATAATTTCTGGGCCGCAGGCGCGGCAGCATGCTCATCTGGGCGCGGGATTCAATTTGAAACACACCAACCGTATCCGCCCTCGCCATCATGTCGTAGACTCCGGGATCTTCGGCGGGAATTTTCTGAATGGTCAGGGGCTCATCACTATAAGCACTCACCAGGTCCAGGCATTTCTGGATTGCGGTGAGCATACCCAAGGCCAGCACATCTATTTTTAACAGGCCCAGGGATTCCAGGTCGTCCTTTTCCCATTGTATGACCGTGCGATCAACCATGGCGGCATTTTCGATTGGAACCAGGTGAGACAACAAGCCCTGGCTAATGATAAATCCACCAACGTGCTGGGACAGGTGACGAGGAAATCCAGTCAGGGCCTTGGCAAGGTACAGAAGTTTTTGAATTAATGGATCAGAATAGTCTACATCCGCATCGCTGAGCTGTTGTTCCAGGTCTGACCCCCACCAATAGATTGATTTGGCAAGATGCTCCAGCAATTCAGCTTCCAGGCCCAGGGCTTTTCCCACATCACGAATTGCGCTGCGGGAACGGTAGGTGATTACGGTAGCGGCCAGGGCCGCACGATTACGGCCATACTTGTTATAGATGTACTGGATGACTTCTTCGCGTCTAGCGTTTTCAAAATCGACGTCGATGTCTGGCGGTTCATTACGCTCTTTCGAGATGAAGCGCTCAAATAGAACCTCGATACGCGCCGGGTCGACCTCGGTAATTCCCAGGCAATAGCACACGGCGGAGTTCGCTGCCGAACCCCGGCCCTGACACAGAATGTGTTGGCTACGGGCAAAAGCCACCAGGTCATGCACGGTGAGAAAATAATGCTCGTAGCCAAGCTCCTTAATCAGGGTCAGTTCATGCTCGATGAGATTACGAACTTTTGGCGTGGCACCCTCAGGCCAGCGCTGACGAACGCCGGCTTCGGTTAACTCCCGCAACCAACCGCTGGCTGTATAGTCCAGGGGCACCAACTCACGGGGATACTCATAGCGCAGTTCATCCAATGAGAAATTACAGCTGTTGGCGATGGTGACGCTGGCCTCGAGTAGCTCTGCCGGAAATAATTTTGCCAGTTGCTCGAATGAGCGCAGGTGGCGCTGGCTGTTACATTCGCTACTAAAGCCGAGTTCATCAAATTGCTGCCCCAGTCGAATTGCCGTCAGGGTGTCCTGCAGAATCTTGCGCTGTGCAATGTGCATAAAGACACCACCGACGGCACATAGCGGCAGTCGAAATTGCTCGCCCAACTTCTGCAGGCGTTGCAGTTTTAAGCGATCATCTCCCCGCAGCAACAACTCGACGCCTATCCACAAGGACTTCCCCAGCACCCGGGATAACCACGCCGCCTGTGATGCAATGTACTCCGGAGCTTGCAGCAGATCCGGAAGCCATAAAGCCACGCACTCGCCGGGCAGATTTTTTTCTATCATGGCGCGGTTGATCTGATATTCACCCTTGCCTGCTTGCCGTCGCGCACAAGTAATGAGATGACTGAGCTCACCATAAGCTTTGCGATTGCGAGCAAGCAACACCAGGTGACAGCCATCTTCCAGTATAAATTCACTGCCGATGATCAGTTTGATCGCCCGCGCTTTAGCCGCCATGTGTGCACGCACCACGCCGGACAGTGAACACTCGTCAGTGATAGCGATAGCGCTATAAGCCAGGCTGTCTGCCCGCTCCACCAACTCTTCCGGAAATGACGCGCCCCGCAGAAACGTGAAATTGGAGATGCAGTGCAGCTCCGCATAGGCAGGCTCTGAGTTGCTGTTAGTTTCAGGTTTTTCGGTGGGACATTTCGCCATCATGACAATTTAAGCGACTCGAAATACTGTATATACATACAGTATCAGAAGCAAACCAATTGTCAAATACAGGGAAGGGTGCCGCGGTTTGATCGTTTGAATTTGTAGGTGAAATAAAAAAGGCTCCCGCAGGAGCCTTTTTATCTGAATGTTAGATAAGCAATCTAGAAAGATTTGCCGATGCTAAAAACAATTGCCTCACTTTCGTCAGGCTTGCCTGCAGAGGTCAACTCACCATTGACTCCGGCAAATTCATCGCTACTGAATATTACAGCAACACCTACATCAAAATCAGCAACGGTAGTGCCGTAGCCAAATTCGAAATGATCGCCATCGAGTTCATCGCCGAAAGTACCAAATTTGCCGTAGAACCCACTACCGAAATCCAGAGTTAGAGCAAAGTAATCATAGTCCAGTGAAGGGCCGAAATTACCGTATTCACCTACTGAGTACTCCACACTGGCGATGCCATAGCCGAAATTAAAATTAACTTCTTCATAGGTGTCGTCAAACTCACCGGTGTAATAGTAACCAGTGAAACCAATACTGGCCGTAAAACCAGAATCCAATTCAATCCCGTACGCACCGTAGAGGTCAACCTCAAGGCCGTCACCCACATCTGCAGTCCAAGAGCCTATACTAAAGCCTCCTTCTCCATCCAGAATATCTTGACTGGCGAATTCATAGTCGATTCCTGCGCTGCCAGAAGAATTCTTTTGTAACGCTCCGCGATAAAAGTACTCAGATGCCCAGCCAATGTTATAGGACACATCAGCTGAGGCGGTGGATGAAACTACCACGCCTGATGCTAGAATGACGCCTGCGGCTAGTTGGGTTAGTCTGTTCATGTTTTCCTCCAAAAATAGTATTTGATAGTGCAATATCAACTGGTAAGTGAAAGTATTTCATTTTCTGCTTACCAGTTATTACCCGTTAGTTCTAGCAAAGAACGAGCCAATACCTACAATAGCCCATAGTCATTGCTCTGTAGCGGAGAGTCATGAAAACTTGAAACTAATCGCGCCACATAAAGGTGCGCTAATAGAGTGGCATTTTAGTTATGCACCATAATGAGGCCAGGCATTGAGCAAGAGGAATTACCGGAAATGCGTATTAGAGAACACCTGATCAATGGCATGAAGCATGCGTTGCCAGTTTTGAGCACAATTCTTTTAACTTTGAGCTTCTCGGCAACGGCTGACGATACCTGGCCCAGTCAGGCGGCGGGCGCTCAAGCGGCCGGATTCACTGAGCAGGGCATAAATCGTCTCGATGCTGCCATGGAAAAAATTGTAAATGACAACGATGTTGCGGGTATGGTTTGGCTGCTCGCTAAAGACGGCGTAGTCGCCACATTCGATACGCAGGGTTATAACGCCCTGGAAACTCAAACTCCCATGGAATTGGATTCTTTGTTTCGAATCTATTCCATGACCAAACCCGTGACCGGCGTAGCCCTGATGATTCTCCACGAGCGAGGGCTATGGAATTTCGATGATCCAGTAAGCAAGTACGTGCCAGAGCTGGCTGATCTCAGCGTAATGACATCTTATGATGACAATGGCAGGGTCACTACAGTACCTGTGGGCCGAGAACCTACCATGCGTGAATTGCTCAATCACTCCGCGGGTTTTGGATATGGTCTGAGCGGCAGAGATCCAGTAAACACTGCCTTTCGCGAAACCCGGGTATTGGCTTCGGACGACCTGGATCAACTGATTGATAAAGTAAAAGACATCCCACTCCTGTTTCAGCCTGGCGAGCAATGGTTTTACTCGATTGCCGTCGACATTCAGGGCTATATCGTGCAGCAGATTGCCGGAATGAAATTTGGCGATTTTCTGCAGAAAGAAATTTTCCAGCCACTGGCAATGAGCGATACCCGATTTTTCGTGCAGGAGGAAGATCACGAACGCCTTGCTCAGATACACTCCTGGGACAGGGGACGCAATAAGCTGGCACAACGAACACGACGATCTAGCAGCTTTGGTTACTTCGACCCCAGTCGCATCGAATCCGGTGGCGACGGATTAGTTTCTTCTACTCACGACTATGCACGCTTCTTACAGATGCTTGTGAATGAAGGCGAACTGGATGGGCAACGCATTCTTACCCCCGAATCTGTTCGCATCATGCGTACCAACAGCCTGCGTGATGAGCTGAATATCCGCCAGACAGATACCGACCCAGGTACGGCCGGAGAAGGATTTGGTGTGGATTTCGCCGTTATTTACGACCCGGCAGCTACCAATTCCCCACAGAGCGCTGGAACCTACTACTGGAGTGGTGCGGGAGGAACCTGGTTCTGGATTGATTCAATTCAGGACATGTTTTTCATTGGAATGGTTCAGAGTATGGGCACCAGTCGACCGGGTGAAGCCGATAAGCGCATCGTTGCCCGTGACATCATTTACGCAAGCCTGGCTGACTAATTATTAAACTAGATTTGCGGCTGAAAGTATTTTACAGCTTGCTAGGGCAGCGGTATTTCCAAATCCTGAGGCACGGCATAGCCACGCTGGACAGCGGGCCGCGCAGCAATTTCAAGATACCAGCGTTTTAAGTTTGGAAACTTGTACAGGTCCATCTGCTGATAGTCAAAACGTGAAATCCAGGGCCAGGTGGCGATGTCTACAATGGAGTAGTCACCGCTGATGTAATTCCTGTCGCCCAAGCGGGTTTCCAGCACCTGGTACAGACGCGCGTTTTCCTTGCTGTAGCGCTCTTCTGCGTAGGGCGACTTGCCCGGATTGAATTTGACGAAGTGGTGAGTCTGACCCAGCATAGGGCCAATATGTCCCATCTGAAACATTAGCCACTGCATTTCCTGCCAGAATTGTGGTCCTGCCGAACTCATGAGCTTGCCGGTCTTGTGGGCCAGGTACATCAGGATGGCCCCGGACTCCATCAATGCAATGCCGGTTTCATGATCGACTATGGCGGGAATCTTGTGGTTGGGGCTAATCGCTACGAACTCTGCAGCGTGTTGCTCACCATCGGTTATATCGATTGGAAAAACTCTATAGGCAAGGCCAAGCTCTTCCAGCATGATCGACACCTTACGCCCATTGGGCGTACTCCAGGTGTAGAGGTCGATAATTTGCTGCCCGGAATTCTTTTCGTTATCTACTTTTGTCACACTCGATCCTCTGTAATGTCTCTGATTCAGAGCTGCACGTTGACACGGGACAGATACAGCCCGATGTTGTCCTGCACTATATCTGCCAGCTTCAGTTGGTCATGATCGCCTGATTGCATAAGAGACACTTTTAGCACACCGTTAATCCTGAGAGGAAATAATGATGAGAAAGAAAGGAAGTGCCGAGAAGATCGTTCGCGGACCGGTGGTGCCAGCCCAGGGTTATGGCTTTACTAGCTGAGTTTTTGTTCTGGTGTTCCTGGTGCCCAAAAAGGTAAGAGGGGACACTAATAGTGTCCCCTCGGAAAACGGAATTCTGCGACACAGGGACAGCAGCTAATCAGGCGTCGCGAATGAAGTCGTAGTCGATCGGCTTCCCCAGATCGATAGTGTGATGTTCAGATTGCATGGGATATTTTAACCCGGTCGCACAATTAAACAGCATCACCTGCTCATGCGGCTTGATTCTGCCGCTGGCCAGCTCCTGCTTTAGGGCAGCCAGCGTCGCTGCGCCTTCCGGACACAACAAGATACCTTCCGTCTGTGCGCATTCCTTGTGCGCGGCATTGATGTTGTCATCGCTGACCGCTACCGCAAAACCATTACTTTCTCGCACTGCATCCAATATCAAAAAGTCTCCTACTGCCGCCGGCACTCTGATACCGGAAGCGATGGTACTGGCGCCCACCCAGGGCTCGGCGTGGCATGTGCCTTCCTCAAATGCTTTCACAATGGGTGCGCATCCTTCTGCCTGTACTGCCACCATGCGCGGGCGTTTCGAGTCAATCCAGCCGATTTCTTCCAGCTCGTTGAAGGCTTTCCACATGCCGATCAAGCCGGTGCCGCCGCCGGTCGGATAAAGAATGATGTCGGGCACCTTCCAATCTAACTGTTCTGCCAGCTCTAACCCCATGGTTTTCTTGCCTTCGATTCGATAGGGCTCCTTCAGGGTTGAGGCATCGAACCACCCCATGCGCTGTTTGCCTTCGCCGACAATCCGACCACAATCGGTTATATAGCCATTCACCAAAAATGTTTTCGCCCCCTGAAATGCGATTTCTTCGATGTTCACCTTCGGCGTGTCTTCCGGGCAGAACACATAGGTCTCGATATCTGCTGCTGAACAATAGGCGGCCAGAGCGGCACCGGCATTGCCATTGGTTGGCATCGACATGGTGGTGATGCCCAACTCCTTTGCCATCGCCACTGCCAGGGCTATACCTCGCGCCTTGAAGGATCCGGTTGGCAGTCGCCCCTCATCCTTTATCAAAATTTCGCCGCAGCCATATTCACTTTGAAGTTTCACAGCCGGTAGAATCGGCGTCATTACTTCTCCCAGCCTGACTACATTGGCCGACTTTCTCACTGGTAAAAATTCCCGGTAACGCCAGAACTCCGGTAAGCGTGATTTTAGATCGTCTTTCGAAATGGCCTTGCCAAGCGCCTCGAGATCGTATTTCACCAGTAGGGGTTTGCCGGCTGCGGACAGCCCATGCAACTGATCGGCCGGATAAATCTCGCCGGTATAACTACATTCCAGGTGACTTACAAAAGTTGGGTACTCGTTCATGCTGTGCTTCCTACTAGTTTGAGGTAAGAGGGGACACTGATAGAGTAATAACTTAACTAGCGCCGACCGTACTTCCTACTAGATTGGCCAAGGCTTAAGTTATTACTCTATCAGTGTCCCCTCGGAAACATCTTGTCTATAAGGCCATCGTTGGCGAATCCGTGAAAAACCGCAGCACCTATATGCAGGGCAATAACTGCCAACAACGCCCAGCAACTCCACATATGCAATTCAGAAAAAAGAATATTAAGATTGTCATTCTCTTCGGCCCAGGCGAGGAGATTCAATAGCCACCAGAAAGCAGTATCCCAACCGCTGTAGGATGACGAGAGGTAACCGGTTATACAGCAGGCTGTCAGCAGAAAATACATGATCAGGTGATCGAATGCCGCCAGCTTCTGCATTCGATCCAAATTCTCAGATCGATTAGCGCTGCTATTGACCAGGCGAATTGCCACCATCGTCACCACAATCAACAACAGCGTCATGCCAATATTTTTATGCAGTTGAAACGGCAGCACCCGATAGGTGAAATCCGCAGACGGCAAGGGCAGGGACAACATCCACCAACTCGATGCAAACAGAAAAAAAACCGAGCCTGCCAGCACCCAGTGCAGTGTCAGGGTGATGCCTGACCAACGCTCTTGCGTTGCTGCTGGCTTAGTCAATTTTCTTCTCTTGCATCATCATATTCAACACCGCCGCAAACAGACACAGATGTATAAAGAACCACAGCAACAGTGGCCACAGATACTGCGCACGTAATAAGGGTCCGGTACCCATCGCTGCGATAAAACCCGCAACATCCAGAAATACCAGCAGAGCAAAAGCGGCTACGGTTACATGCGTGATTCGCGCAGCATTTTTAACCAGACCAAAGCCCACTACCAGTGACAGCAGGGCGGCAGCAGATACCAGCGTAGACAGGCCTATTTGCAAGGGGCGAAACCATGTCGGGCTCGAAGCCAATATGATTTGGACGCTACTCACCAGCAACTGGCATTCCTGCAGGCTCAGCCCTTCTTCCTCCAACTCATCAGCACGACAGTTGGCGGCCAACCCCAACTCCGCGGCACTGCCAGGCGCAATTACAATCTGTTTAAGAAGTTCGTTGCCCTGATTTACCAGCAACAGCAATGCAAACAAGACCGCGATTACTCCCAGCCAGCTGTTGCCTGTTGCGATTCTTTCATTCTGGTTCATAGTTGACTCAAATAGAATAAGGAATCGTCGCACTCGGTAGCTTCAGTCCTGCTCTGAATTTTCCCATTATGGGTGACCTGCTGCTATGAATGGAAGCCCGAATCAAGCCGATCTGACTTTTCGATTTTGAAGGAGTTTACAGCCATATCCTTTGAATTATAAGAGCCGGACCACCTTAAGCTCTACCTGAATTCAGGTATACTCCCGATCCTACCGAAGCGTTGTAGCGTGTTAGAGGTCTATAAATGTCGTCAGTTCTGAAATTTCTATTTGCATCACTGAGTTTACTAATGATGAGCTGCGGTTCTGAAGAAACCAGCAGTCAGCCTGCCAGCGACAGCTCTGTAGCTGAGTTAACTACGGCGTCGGAAACCAGTACCGCCGGTGCCGAGCTGGGAGAGTTCGGAATCGATCTGAGCTACCAGGATCCGAGCACACGCCCCGGCGCTGACTTCTTCAAATATGCCAACGGCGTCTGGCTGGACACTTATGAATTGGCGGCCGATCGCAGCCGCTATGGCTCCTTCGATGTGCTTAGTGATAACTCCGATCGGAGAGTACGCACGATCATCGATGACCTTGCCGCCATTGAGCCCAGCGCAGGATCCATGGAGCAGAAAATCAGTGACTACTATCTGAGCTTCATGAATACCCAAACTCTTAATGAATTGGGTATTAGCCCGCTGTTGCCCGGCCTGGTGGCGCTTGAGGAAATTGACTCAAAAGAAGAATTGACTAAAGCCTTCGGTCGATCCCAGATCGATAACACCGCCAGCCCGTTTGGGTTTTATGTCGGCGCCGACCGTAGCGACCCCGACCAACACCAACTGGTTATCTCCGTTGGCAGTCTGGGCCTACCCGACCGGGACTATTATCTGCTGGGCACGGATCAGTATACCAATGCCCGGGAAGAGTACGTGGTACATATCGCGCGCATACTCGATTTCGCAGGCATAGCGGATACCACCGCGAAAGCGCAGGGCATCCTCGCGCTGGAGACCCGAATCGCCGAACACACCTGGCCCCGTGACCAGCGTAGAGACCGTGACCTCACCTACAATCCAATGCCTTTTGATGAATTCCTAGCTGCCTATCCGGGCTTCGATTGGACTGGCTATTTTTCGGCAGCGGGCATAGAAACTGTGGAATCTCTCAACGTGTCTTACCCTAGCGCCATGTCTCCCATTATAGATCTGGTCAATGAACTGACAGTCGATGAGTGGAAGAACCACATGACTTATCGCTTTATAGTCGACAGTGCCAGCACCCTGTCTGAAGAAATAGCCGAGGAATCTTTCCATTTTTACTCTACGGTACTCAGGGGAGTACCAGAGCAACGGCAACGGTGGGAAAGGGCTGTTGCCAGGGTTGGTTCACTCAATAGCCTGGGAGAAGCCATAGGCCAGGTTTATGTCGATCGGCATTTCCCGGAATCAGCCAAACAACAAATGGGAGTGCTGGTTGAAAACCTGCGTCAGGCACTGGCGCAAAGTATCGAGGACCTTGACTGGATGGGCGCCGCGACGAAGGCCGAGGCAAAAAAGAAATTGCAGTCGTTCCGACCCAAGATCGCCTACCCCGATGAATGGCGCGATCTCTCTGCCATCGAGATCACGCGCGATGATTTGTTTGCCAATGCGCAGAATGTCCGAGAATTTAATTACGAGGACGAGATAGGTCGCCTGGGACAGCCCACCAATCGGGAAGAGTGGGGCATGACTCCACAAACCGTGAATGCCTATTACAATTCTTCATTCAACGAAATCGTTTTCCCCGCAGGAATACTGCAGGCACCCTTTTTTGATCCTGCCGCTGACCTCGCGGTTAACTACGGCGGCATAGCAGCCGTTATAGGGCATGAGATGGGGCATGGCTTCGACGATCAGGGCTCGAAATCAGACTCTCTGGGGGTACAGCGTAACTGGTGGACCGATGCAGACCGCGCCAATTTCGAAGTATTGACCACGGCACTGGCTGCACAATACAGCGAGTTTGAGCCAGTACCGGGCTATTTTATAGACGGCAACTTCACGCTTGGTGAGAACATTGGTGATGTCGGAGGTTTGTCTCTGGCCTATCGCGCCTATCACATGGCACTCGATGGCGAAGAGGCTCCGATACTCGATGGCCTTAGCGGCGACCAACGCTTTTTCCTGTCATGGGCTCAGGTCTGGCGGGCCAAATATCGAGAGGATGCCCTGATTCAGCGCTTAACATCTGACCCCCATTCTCCGGCCGAATTCCGTGTCAATGGCGTCGTGAGAAATTTCGATGAATGGTATAACGCCTTCGATGTGCAGCCAGACGATGTCCTGTATTTGCCCCCGGCGGAGCGCATTCGAATCTGGTAAAACGGAGTCAATTATGAAAACAAAGTATGTTTCGCTGCTACTGAGTTTTTTCGCATTCGGACATTGCATAGCGCAAGAAAACTTCGACATTATCATTCCCAATGGCAAGATCATCGACGGTTCTGGTAACCCCTGGTACGAGGCTGATGTCGGCATTAATGGCGAACGCGTTAGCGCTATCGGTGATCTCAGCGCAGACTCGGCAAAATCTGTCATCGATGCCAGCGGCCTGATCGTTGCTCCCGGCTTTATTGATCCCCACACCCATGCCATACGCGGTATCTACGATGTCCCCACCGCGGAAAGTTCCTTACTGCAAGGCGTGACTACTCTGACCGAGGGCAACGACGGCAGTTCACCTTTTCCCATCGATGCGCACTATCAAAGTATTATAGACAAGCAGATCAGCCCCAATTGGGCCGTCTTTGTTGGCCAGGGCACGATCCGTTCACTGGTCATTGGTAGCGACGACCGGGAAGCAAGCGCCGCCGAATTGCAGCGCATGAAAGACATGGTTGCCGAAGCCATGGAACAGGGTGCGCTTGGAATCTCTACTGGTTTGTTCTATGTGCCCGGAAGTTTTACACCCACTTCGGAAGTCATTGAGTTATCGAAAGTTGCTGCCGAGTATAACGGCATCTATATTTCGCACATGCGCGAGGAAGCGGCGCAACTGCTGGACTCCGTGGAGGAAACTATACGCATCGGCGAAGAAGCAGATATCCCGGTGCAAATAACTCACCACAAGGTCATCGGTATAGAGAACTATGGCGCCAGCGTCGAAAGCCTGCGATTGGTTGATGCAGCCCGCGCGCGTGGCATCGATGTAAGCATCGATCAATATCCCTACACCGCATCACAGACAGGAATTACCGCCTTGATTCCGCAATGGGCGCAGGAAGGTGGCCGCGAGCGCATGCTGGAGAGAATTGACAGTCCGGAAACCAGGGGCACTGTGAAAGCCGCCATCGTTGACAAGATTCTCTACGATCGCGGCGACGGCGACCCGAAAAATGTCGTCATCTCGCGCAACCCCCGGGACCGATCCATGGAGGGAAAAAGTCTTGCCGATCTCACGGTCGAGAGAGGCCTGTCACCGACGCCCGAGAATGCTGCCGACGTCGTTATGGATATTATCAAGAGCGGTGGTGCCACGGCGGTATATCACGCCATAGGTCCAGAGGACGTTGATCGAATCATGCAACACCCGGCGACCGCTATTGGTTCGGACGGTCCCCTTTCCGTTTTCGGAGAGGGCGCGCCGCATCCAAGACAGTACGGAACCTTCGCGCGCGTGCTCGGACATTTTGTTCGGGAACGTGGTGTGATCACACTGGAAGACGCGGTTCGCAAGATGAGCAGCATGACGGCGCAACGCCTGGGAATCCGAGACCGGGGTTTGCTGGTGGAGAATTACTATGCCGATATTGCCGTCTTCGATGCCGATGAAATAATTGACATGGCGACCTTCGAAGACCCGCATCAATATGCCGTGGGCATGAAATTTGTGCTGGTGAATGGACAAATTGTAGTAGCAGACGGTCAACACACCGGCAAGCGACCAGGCAAGATTCTCTATGGTCCCGGCTATACGGGCCGCAAGGATTAAGCCACATGGGTTCTACTGTTCCACAAACCTTCAGGACATGATTTTCACGGCGGCGTAAAGCCGCATAACTGCTGGTGAGATTCGCTAATTTTGATCTTTCCTGACACTTCCCTCTTGTTTTATAATCCTATCCTATTGTTTTAATTATTATTTTATACTTGGCACGGTATTCGCTACTATTAGCTTTCAGGCATCCAATTACTAGAGAGAACTCACCGCTTCAGCGGAGAAAAATATGAAAGCAATAGGCAACTTAAGCGTCATCTTCCTCGTCATACTCGGCCTGCTGGCCCTGATTCCACTCATCTCGGTTGGCTTTGCTCTCGTTGGTACGGTGATGGTATTCGCCATTTGGCTACTGCCCATGTGGATAATCGGCACCTCGGACCAGACCACGGGATTCGAAAAGATTGCCTGGCTATTGGCAATACTCTGCCTGTCATGGTTCGCCTGGATCTTTTACTTTTTCCTGTCGCCGATTAAACCCAGACATCGATATTACTATTAGGGAACCTCTTTCTGCAGCGACCTGGTTACCAGGCATTACTTCAAATAGTGCCCGCTAACCAGCAATCGCTTCTAATGATTTTCGGATCAGGTATTATACTGTGCACAGCTACAGGATTCGTTAATGCCAATAATCGATGTCGAGAACCTCAGTAAGAAATATCCACTACCGGATAATCCCTCAGAATCATTCTTCGCCGTAGATGGCATCTCCCTGCAGATCGACAAAGGCGAGATCTTTGGCATTTTGGGACCGAACGGCGCCGGCAAGACCACAACGCTTGAAATGCTGGAAGGCCTGGTTGATATCGATGGCGGCTCCGCCCACATCGATGGTATCGATGTTGATGCCAACCCCTATGCTGTGAAAAAAATAATCGGCGTGCAGCTGCAAGCCAATGAATACTTCGATAATTTGTCCCTGCTGGAATTACTCACATTATTTGCCGCTCTGTATGAGCGCGATGTCGACGCCAAAGATTTATTGGGCAAGGTAAATCTACTCGACAAAGCCAAGGCAAAACCTGGCAATTTATCCGGCGGTCAGAAACAGCGCTTTTCTATTGCCTGCGCCCTGGTAAATGACCCAAAAGTTTTATTCCTGGATGAACCCACTATCGGCCTGGACCCACAGGCGAAACGTAATTTGTGGGACCTGGTACTTGAATTGAACAATGCTGGTATGACCATTGTTCTCACTACGCACAATATGGAGGAGGCAGAGTCTCTTTGCCAACGCATCGCCATCATGGATCATGGCAAAATTATTGCCGAAGACACACCCCAGAGTCTTATTCTTAAACACGCACCCGAACCACCCGGCGCGCCATTGCATGGCAACATCGAAGATGTCTTTTTAACGTTAACGGGCCACGCGCTCAGGGATTAGAAGTAGGTTTTATGTTTACCAGTGTCCAACTTCACCTCGCCAGGGTGCTCCTGAAAATATTTCTGCGGGATCGACAGTCAATTTTTTTCAGCCTGTTCTTTCCGATTATTTTCATGACCGTGTTTAGCTTTGCTAACAGTGGCGAGCAAGAGCCGATCAACATCGGAATTGTTAATAATTCCAGCAGCAGTGCCGCCATCAATTTCACACAGCTATTGATTGACGATCCCATTTTCAATGTCAGCAGCGGTGAGGAAGCAAGTTTGCGGTCCGAACTGGTCGAAGGCGAACAGACCATGGTGTTGGTCTTGCCTGCAGCATTCGATGCCAACAGCGATGGTGCCGAACTCAGACTACTGGTCGATGCCGCTCAGGTTCAGCAGTTGGGCCTCATCATGCCGGTGCTGGAACAAACATTGATATCTATCGAGCGTGAATTTAGAAATGTCGAGCCGATGTTTACTCTTGCCGTAGAAGATATACAGGCACGCTCTCAGCGCTACCTGGATTTCCTGTTGCCCGGTTTGGTGGCATTCACCCTGATGCAGTTGAGTATCGCCGCAAAGGTATTCTCAAGCGCCTGTTCGTGACGCCAATTTTAACCCGGGATTTTATTGCGTCGATTGTCATGGCGAGAATGGCGATCATCCTCATTCAATTATCCGTGCTTATTGCCTTCGCGGTGTTTATGCTCGACGTTAATATCATCGGTAATTTCGCATCCTTCTATTTTATCGTGATCCTGGGAACTATCATCTTCCTGTGCCTGGGTTTCTGCCTAGGCAGTATCGCGAAAACCCAGCAGGCGGTGATGGCGGTAGGGAACCTCGTCATATTTCCACAGATTTTTCTTTCTGGTGTGTTTTATCCTATCGAATCGATGCCAGGATTTATCCAGCCGATCGCCTATGTGTTACCCCTCAGCTTTGTCTCCACCGGCATGCGGGAGATCGCCAACAATGGCGCGACACTGCTAAGCATCGCCCCGAGTCTGATCGGCATTATGGTATGGCTAGTAATCTCTTTCATCCTCGCCACACGCCTGTTTGTGTGGAAAGAAGTCGCCAACTAGGACACCTCTGGGTGCCCTAGCTCCTGGAATTTAAGAAGCCTCTGGCTAAATTTGATATAGAAATAAAACTCTTATCTGTACTATATTGCATCAGAATCACAATGAATCTATCCCCTGACGCCGCACAATCACACAGGCCTGAGTAATATTGAGCTTATATGATTAAAATCTGCCCCAACTCGTTCTCCTCGCAACCCTCTACCTCTGCAGCACGACGCTTGCGGCCCAGACTTACCGGGTCCACATCACTAACGACGACGGCATAGAATCACCTTTGATTGTAGCCTTACAGCAGGAGTTGGCAGCCCTGCCCAATGTAGAGGTCGTGGTGGGGGCGCCAAATGTGAACCAGTCCGGCAGTAGCCAGGCCACTGCAGGCGGGCCAACCGTTGTAGACCGATATTATCTGGACGGTAGCTTCTTTGGCTACGCCGTTCATGGCAAACCCGCAAATGCCACGCGGTTTGGTTTGCTGGTGCTTGGAAGGGAGCAGGCATTTGACCTGGTTGTATCCGATATTAACCGGGGCGCCAATGTGGGTGACGTGTCGCACCTGTCGGGTACGGTGGGCGCGGCAATGGAAGCGCTGTATCTGGGCGTACCGGCCATCGCTATATCGCAGGAAAGAGAGGGCGTTAACACCGAGGCCTCGGCGAAATTTGCGGCGCAACTGGTTGCAAGATATCAGCGACAGGGCGCACCCGTTGGCGTAATGGTCTCGGTCAACATCCCGGCTGGCGAGTTAAAGGGAGTCGCGGTCAGACCCATGGGGGATTCCTATTTACAAACCGGCGCCTATGAACTGGTGGAGGAGTCCGGCAATCGACAGACCTATGAAAGCGAGCGCATTCGGGTGCTGTCGAGCGACGAGAGTACGGATACTTATGCCTTCCAGCAGGGTTATATCACACTGACTCCGCTCAAGTTTGACTGGACTGCGCATGAGTATATCGATGAAGTGAAGTCTTGGGATCTTCAGTTGATCGACTGATTTAGGTCAAATGTCACTTGATAATAGCTGCTCAATGCAGAGCTGTATTACCTAGAAATGGAGGCTGAGATGTCCCTAATAAATTCTAAAATCGTTGTAGGTAGTTGATGCGTGTATCGGGGCTTGGGAAGAGGTGTTGTTTTTCGTTCCGGTGGGCCATCCCTGGGCGCTAGTCACTACAAAACAACACCTCTTCCCAATCCCCTGTCAATTTCAGTGCCCAATTCAACTACGAATCAGGGTTCTTAGTCTTGTTAGAGTTTGAGCATATCGTGCAGGTAAATGATTTCGATAACGCCAGCTTGTTGGTGTTGACCCGCAGTCAGCTAAGGAGATTAATAGGGACGGAGGCGATTTTCTTTTGCCGCTTTTGATTCCCACCGCCAATTTGGTTTATGCTCGGACTCCCTGTTATCTTGATGGGGACCAGACACGAGGACCCAGGCCATGAAAACAGTAATAATGCTAGCCGCTGTCCCATTACTGATATTTACTATCTTCAACGCATCCGCGGATCGTCAGGCAAGCGATGACGAGAGTTTTATCGATGACCCGAGGGTGCAGCACCGAAGTTACACCTTCTCGCCGACCGGAGAAACGGTACCTTTCGCCCTGTTTGTTCCTTCTACTTACGAGGCGAGCAGCGAGGCTCCCTTAATCGTTTCCCTGCACGGTCTCGGCAGGAGTTACGACTGGTTAATGGGTTATCACGGCTTGCTCGATCAGGCCGAAGCCAATGGCTACATCGTCGTGACTCCGCTCGGCTATACCCGTCGTGGCTGGTTCGGTTCAAGGCCTACAGAAGCCTCGAAAGACGCCAATTACAGTGAGCAGGATGTCATGCAGGTGCTCAAATTGGTCCGCGATGAATTCAATATTGACAGCAATCGACTCTATCTTTGGGGCCATTCCATGGGCGGTGCGGGCACCTACCACATTGCCGCAAAACACCCGGATCTTTTTGCCGCGCTGGGAGTAGCAGCGCCTGCTCCACAACGTGACGCGCCGATTGCCGCAATTTTAGAGAAGATAAAGCATCTGCCCATCTTGGTACTGCAGGGCGATGAAGATGGCTTGGTGACACTGACTCGACAATGGGTGGCGAAGATGCGCGAGCTGGGAATGCAGCATGTATACGCGGAAATTCCAGGCGGAGATCATTCCCTGGTAATTTCCCAAAATAGCGAACACATGGAAAAGTTCATAGATTTTTTTAATATCGTGAGAAAGAAATACTGACTCCACTAGTGCGATGAGAAACCAACAGGAATTCGATAGAAATGCTCAAAACTTTTAAATGTCTGCTTGGCGGCGCCGCGGTGCTCACTACAGCTACTACGATGGCGGCAGACGCCGAGGCTTTTGACGCCGAGGCCAAATACCAGGCTACCTGTTTCGCCTGTCACGGTACCGGGGCGGCCCACTCGCCCGAGGTAGGTGATGTCATAGAATGGGAGATCAGGCTCGAGAAGGGGCTGGATACCCTGCTCCAAAGCACCATCAATGGGCTCAACGGCATCATGCCACGGCGTGGTCTGTGTGCCGATTGCAGCGACGAAGACCTCAGAGCAATTGTCGAATACATGCTGGAGAGCAGCAAATAATTCCACTACCTTAATTTAAAATACGCCACACGCGGAGCGAAACAATGTCGATCTATAAAACCAAAAACATGAAGACGCTGACCCTGGTCCCGAGCTTGCTGCTGCTTTTGTTTGCCTGCTCACCGGCAACTGACACCACTACCATCGACGTGGCGACCAGCAGTGCTATTACCGGGGGCGAGGTAGTGGAAACGCTGGCGGCCAGCGCCTTGCCTCGAGAGTCTTCTGTGCGCAATCTGGACTGGCCCCTGCACAATCTGGATCTGTTGGGGTCACGCTTCTCTTCAGGCGATCAAATTACACCGGACAATGTCGCCTCACTAACACCCAAATGGCTGTTTCAGCATGGGGTTATCGATGGTGTCAGCAATCAAACCACGCCGATCATCGTCGATGAAATTATGTACGTCACCGACTCACGCGGCAGTGTTTACGCCCTCGATGCCGTAGAGGGGCATCTGTTGTGGACTTACGATGTCACCCGGCTGCTGGGTGGAGGCCGGCGGGAGGGTTATGTATTCAGGCATCGGGGCGTGGCTTACGACGATGGCGTCGTTTACTCGGCGGCAGGATCCTTTATGTTTGCCCTCGACGCCATTACCGGTGAGCCACTGGAAGGCTTCGGCGATAACGGTCAGGCACCGGTGATTCTGGACGTACTGCATATCAAGAATCCTGAAATTGAAACAGCTATTTCCGCCGGTTACTGGTTCACTACCGCTCCCCAGGTGTACAACGGCGTGATCTATGTCGGCACTACTCGCTCCGAGAGTCATATTGCCGGGGGCTACGTGCTCGCTATCGATTCCAAAACCGGTGAGGTGCTGTGGAATTTCAACACCGTGCCCCAGGACGAAACCGATCAGGGCTGGGATATTGCCGGCCCCACCTGGGTAGGTAACGAACGCAACGGTGGTGGCATCTGGGAGACACCCTCCATCGACCCGGAGCTGGGCATGGTGTATTTCGCGGTGGGTAATCCCTTTGGCGACAGCACTGAACGTGATGGCATGAACCTGTTTTCCGATTCATTGATCGCCCTGACGCTGGATGAAGGCAGACTCGAATGGTATTACCAACAGGTGCATCACGATGTCTGGGACTACGATTCCGGCAATCAGCCTATCCTGTTTGACATGGAAGTGGACGGACAACCGGTGAAGGCCATGGCGCAGGCCAGCAAGAACAGCTGGTTGTACATACTCAATCGCGAAACCGGTGAGCCGGTGCACCCAATCATCGAGACCCCGGTCTCCACAGTTACCGATATAGAAGGCGAAGTGCCCTATCCGACTCAGCCCATTCCTCATAAGGCCAATGGTGAGCTTATGGAGCCAGTCTCGCCTGTTTACCCCACGGATATTCCTGCACAGCACATGGAAGCCAATAACCTGGTCGAACAATTTACGCCTATTGGTCCCAACCAGATCTTTGCACCGGGTTATGGTGGCGGTTCCAGCTATTCTCCAATTTCCCACAGCCCACTGACGGGGCTGTTATACGTTGCCGCCATCGACCAGCCCTTCAATTCGGGACGTGATCCCAAGGGCTATTTCTCAGCCTATGATCCTACTACCGGTGAGTTAATCTGGCGCCAAATCTTCGAGGGCTATGGACAGGCTGGCTCTGTTGTCACTGCCGGCGGTATCGTCTTCGTCGGCGCGGGCAGCAACACCGCCGGCTATTTTTATGCCTATGACGCGGCTACCGGCGAAGAATTGTGGAAATTTAATACCGGTGCCGGCGTTTTTGCATCACCCTCGATCTATGTTATCGATGGCCAGGAATATGTCACCGTTGCCTCCGGTGGCGGTTCGAGGGGACGCCGGGGTGGCGACCTGATACTGACTTTTGCCTTGCCAGAGAGAAACTAGCAGGTTGTTGAAAAGCTCTCAGGCGAGTGCGAGACAAGGCAAAATATGGCGAAAAAGCGGAGTTTACACGCCGTAAATGAGCATTTTGAGCCAGGTTTTAACGCTGTATCGTGCCGGCTGAGAGTTTTTCAATAGCCTGCTAGGGGAGCGCTGATTAATGTCAGCCTGTCAGTCAAAAAATTGAATTAGGGATTTAGCGCTTAGCAACCAGGTCGGCGGTTTCGATTCTCATGGAAAATAATTTTCTCGTTTTGATTTTCGCAAAACTGGGTACACCATTCCTTGGTGGTACTATCGTCGCGTGCCTGTTAACCATGCGCTTCGAATGGATTCACGCCAGCTTGATGGCAATTGGATTTATCGCACTGTGCATCGATGTCTCTATCACGATGAAACTACGCCGCGAAAATTAGACAGCAATGCATCAATGCTCTATTTTTATAAGCTGGTGATAACCACTCGGAAGCCAATAGTGGTGTTGCGCACGCCCGGATCCACGCCGCCGCGCACGGCGCTTCGTACATTATTTAGCGCATCGGCATAGGAGCCTCCACGCATTACCCACAGCGCATCGGCGGCGAGATTGTCGCTGTCATCGTCGGCATCGTAGGGGTAGTCCTGCATGGGACTGCGTGTGAGTTCCCAGACGTTGCCACTCATGTCAGACAGTCCGTAAGCACAGGCTTCGCAGTCCACAGACCCCACCGCAACCACCGCTGAACTATCGAAATTTGCCAGCCCGGTTCTGGGTTGAGAGCCCCATGGAAATACTCTGCCGTCGCTGCTTCTGGCAGCCTTTTCCCATTCCGCCTCGGAGGGCAGGGTAAGCCTGGCGCCAGAGCGGAGTAGTTGCTGCAGAGCGGGGGGGGTCTGCGATGATTGCTGCAGCTGTTGTTGCAGCCAGCGAGTGTAAGCCAAAGCCTCTGGCCAGGTGACGCTGGCTACCGGTAAGTCGCCCGCTGCGTTGCTCGTTGTTACTTCGTGCTGCAACTTGGTGGCCGCGGCGAAGGCCCTGAACTGAGCATTGGTTACCTCATAACGACTGATATAAAAAGTGGGTAGTTCTACCGATCCTTGTCGTCTCGTTGCCGACCAGCGCTCATTCTCATAGGCCATTCTGTCCAGCGCCGGATTGCTGCCCATGGAAAAGCTGCCCGCCGGAATTTCTACAAAACCCAACATATCGTCAGCGGGTAACATCCAGGCGTCGCTGCGAAATCCGCTCAATGATTGGGCGGCGGCTGGCGCTGGAACTGTATTTGAATTTTCGGCCTCCTGAGCAAGATTCCAGGCAGCGAAAATAATCGCCACCGACATTATGACGATGCCAACTAATCTGCCTGGCACCTCTGCCTCAGACACCGCTGCCGGACTGTCCGCCTTGTGTGCTGGCTTATTGCTCATAGCCGACCCTCGCTGGCTTCACAGGCGAATGACCAGTCATGTTCGCAGGCTCTGGCGTAGAGATCCGGCAAGGATGCCTGCATCAGGTTTTGTCCGCCCTGCCTTAGCAGCAACCTCAGGTCTAATTCATGGGGTCGGTCTCTGTTAAGCACTTCTGAATCGATAAGATTCAAACAGCCGGCCTGAAACTTTAGCTCGCAGGCGCGACTGAAATAGGCCAGTGCAAGCTCGGCGTCAGTCTCCACTATCAAGCCTTGCCGGTAATTTGCCCCCAGCTCATTACATGCCCAGGCGGCATTGTCGCCACAGTAGGTCGATTGCAGTTGCAGCAGTCTGCCACAGGCATTGGGCAGATCGCTGGCGCAGGCTTGTTGCCAGAAGGGCAGGCTATCGCCGCTGTGCTTACCGTCGGTTTTTCCCAACATCGACATCGTCGCAAAAAACAGGATCCAGATACTCATGTGGGCAAGATTGGCGCGGCCGCCAAACCAGTTCGAACGCCAGACATTGAGCAGGGATTCGGAGTGAATGGAGCGCACCGCACGATCGATGGCAATTACACTCAGATTTAACAACGGCACACAAAGCAGCTTGTCATAAAAAGTTGGCGCACCCAGGGTGCCCAGCAACGTATACAGGCCAAATACCCCGCAGCCGTATAAGACGCCGAACAAGGTTTTTCCCAGCGGTGTACGTGGCGACGTCGAGGGATCGGTGATGAGCAGATGCAGACCGAGAAACACAGCGGCAGGAATTTCCGAATCGAGAAAATAGGGAACGCCGGTGGATGCTGAGTACAGGGCGCTGAGGGCAAACAGGGTGATAGCCGACATGCCCGCCACCAGGGTGATAGAAAAGTAATACATCACCACCAGGCCGATCAGAAAAAGAAAGGCGTAGATGTACGGCGCCAGGGTTAAGGTCGAGGCAATCTCCTGGCCCCAGGTTAAACCGGTAGTATTGGTAACAATCAGAATCAGGGAGAACAGACCCAGGGCGAAAGCCGACGGGTTAAAAATATGCACATTACGGCCTTCTCGCTGCCAGCGCACATACTCCTTGCCCATAAAACCGACCGCAATCATCAGAAACTGCAGATAGAACCAATCATCTCGAAACCAGATGAAAAGATTAATACTGAGAATGATGGGGAAGGGGCCAAATCCCAGCGTGTAATCCCGGCGCCGTGACCAGGACAGCAATATGTCGAAGACGAAGGCAAACAATAGCTGGCCGATAATAAGCCAGAGATGGTCGTAAACCGGCCGCCAGTAATATCCCCAGTAGGCATAGAGGCTAATCTGCACCAGGGTCTGAATATAGTGCTGCGGTCGCAACACTATCGAGAAAGCGTGGGACTCATTGTCCCGCCTGGCGCTGAAATACAGATAGGCCTGCCAACTCAGAAGCGCGACACAGGCGCCCCAGAATGACCAGACCAGAGCGGTATTGGATTGAACTCGGGAGGTGAAAGACAGCAGCAGCAACGCTGCCGTCAGTGCCAATGGTAGTGTAAAGCTGCCCAGAGAAGAAGTATTAAGATTTCGCGCTTGCCCCGAGCCTGTTCGCTGTTGCGCGCTGTTGCCGGCCTTGATGTTTGCGGCGCTTGCCATTGGTTTACTGCCTTTGTCTCGTAGTATTTCTGCGCAGCAAGAATAAACCACCTACTGGTGAAATTCAATTTGACTACTGCCGTTTTGCTCGTTAATTCCTGCTCAACGGAGGTCCCTCACAAGCGTAATTTCTGCTTGAAAAATCTCTTGAAAAAGCTTAGTTTCAGGCAGTTAGGCTTATGCATGCCCGTATTAAAATGAAGAGAACCTCTGACCAATGAATCAAAGGTTCCTTACAACAGAGTTGGAGAATCGAATGAACAACAGAGCGCTAAGTAAACTCACCGTGGTACTCGCCAGTGTACTGGTCGCGCCCCTGCTCTCGGCTCAGGCCGAGGTCATGCCCCGTACCGAATACGGTACACCGGATTTTCAGGGGACCTACACTTTTCGCACTATTACTCCACTCAATCGTCCGAGAGAGCTGGAAAACAAAGCCACTCTCACCGCTGAAGAAGCCGCGGAGTGGGAAGATTATGAAAATCGACGCCAGAACCGGGATTTGATTATCGATTCCGTTGGCGGCGCCGGTTATCCGCCGGGGGTGATTTCCTACAACGAATTCTGGTACGAGCGCGGCGTGGAAACCATTGCCGACCGGAGAACATCGCTTATTTACGATCCTTCCAACGGTAGACAACCGCAGACAAACGCCGCCGGTAGTGAGCGCCGAGCCGTTTACGGCCAGATGGTCTTTGAGAGTGCCGGCCCGGAAGGCCGCACTACGATTGACCGCTGTCTTACCGGCTTCAATGCCGGTCCACCGATGATTCCCGGCGCTTACAATAACAATATGCAGATCGTGCAAACCAAAGATCACATCATGATTCTCAATGAGATGGTGCACACGGCCCGTATTATTAGATTGAATAGCGAACACAACACCAAACAGCTCAAATGGGAGGGCGATTCCATCGCCCATTGGGAAAACGATGAGCTCGTGATCCACACTCAGCACTTCTTCAAGGACTACAACTTCCGCGGTATGTCCGGTGATGCCGTCGTTCAGGAGCGCTTCCGCTGGGTAAACGAGGACACCCTGGAATATGATTTCACCATCGAAGATCCACGTTCCTGGGACGTGTCCTGGTCTGCCAAATTACCGATGCGCCGGGTTGAAGATCCTCTGTTCGAATATGCATGCCACGAAGGCAACCACGGCCTACCAGGCATCCTCGCCGGTTGGAGACGCTACGAATCAATGGGTTTCAATGGCGATGGCACGCCCAAGTCTGAAACCGGCAAGGTTGACACCGAGGAAAACTAAAAGCGCTACAGGCTGTAAAACGCCCACCAGTTGGCGGCAAGCTATCGCAATAAAAAAATGCTCGGAAAGGCAGCGCGCATCGGCTCTGGCTCCAGTGGCTGAGAGTCGCCTGCCCTAATTCCTGCTTGCCAATGCCAGTCGGCGCAATTGTATGCTTTCGCCACACAATAGTGTTTGAATTGCTAAAACCTCTAGCCTATTCTGTATCCCCCCTAAAAACGCAACGAGAGTTATTTAGAGATGACTAAAAATAACACCCTAAAGACTGTATTCATCAGCTTGTTATTGGCTCCAGTCCTGGTTTTAGCCCAGGCTGATATGCCTCCCACTAACGATTCCCCCAATCCCTATCTCACTCAGGCTGGCTATATGAAGCTGCCCGCAGGGAGAAACTGGGGCTCTTCCAGTACCGTCGATATTGCCCTCGATGGCGAGAGTATCTGGGTTGCAGAACGCTGTGGCGGCAACATCAACGCCTGTGTACAGAGCCCTGATACCAACCTGATCATGTTATTCGACAAAGCTGGAAACCTGGTCAGAAGTTTCGGTGCGGGTTATATCACCTGGCCTCATGGTATACACGTAGATACTCAGGGCAACGTTTGGGTAGCCGATGGCAGAGACAACCAGGGTGGAGACAATCCTCCGGCTAACGCCTATGGCCACCAGGTACACAAGTTCAGCCCTACCGGTGTCCATTTGATGACACTTGGTACCAAAGGTGGCGGTCGAGACGAAGAATTTTTCTACACGCCAAATGACGTGCATGTTGCACCCGACAGCTCCATCTTCGTCGGTGAAGGGCACTCCAGTGCCGAAGGCACTCCCAATCGCGTGCTCAAGTTCGACGCGGATGGAAACTTTCTTTTCTCATTCGGTGAGTGGGGTGAAGAGCCCGGTAATTTCCGCCAGCCCCATAGCCTGGCCATGGATTCCAAGGGTCGGCTGTTCGTTGCAGACCGCGGCAACAACCGTATCCAGATCTTCGACCAGCAAGGAAATTTTCTCGAAGAGTGGCATCAGTTCAGTCGCTTAAGTGGCATCTTTATCGACAAGAATGATGTCCTCTATGGCGCAGATTCAGAATCAGGTTCTGTGAACTCCGATCATGGTGCCTGGACCCGCGGTATCCGCGTCGGTAGCGCCATCACCGGTGAGGTGGAATTTCTGATTCCTGACCCGCAGCCTGATTGCCGAGGCACCTGTACTGCAGAAGGTGTTGCGGCTGATGCCAATGGCAATATATACGGTGCCGAGGTTGGCCCCGTCGGTGGCATCAAGCGCTATGTTCGAGCCATCAAATAGTTTGCTTTAAGCAATAAAAAAGCCCGCCTTTCGGCGGGCTTTTTTTTGTGCATAATTACTACTGCTTTGCTGCTTTTAAAAACCTGAGTTTAAAGCCCTGAATTGAAACCCTGGGCCTGAACTTCCAGACCAGCTAAGCCTTAGACAGGATCTCGTTAAAAGTAGCACTTGGCCTCATCGCCGCCAACGCTTTCGCAGCATCAAGCTTGAAGTAGCCACCCAAATCCAACGCCACTCCCTGCACCGCAAGCAATTCCTCAACAATCACGGATTCACTGGCTTTCAAGGCTGCTGCAAAAGCTGCGAATCTTGTCTTCAGTTCGGCATCGTCGTCCTGATCGGCCAGGGCCTGAGCCCAGTACATGGCCAGATAAAAGTGGCTACCCCGGTTGTCGAGTTCATTAACCTTACGGGACGGCGACTTATTTTCGTCAAGGAACATCCCTGTGGCCTTATCCAGTGCATCCGCCAACAGCCGGGCACGGGCATTTCCAGTGACATTAGCCAGGTGCTCAAGGGCCGCGGCCAGCGCGAGAAATTCACCCAGGGAATCCCAACGTAGATGATTCTCCTTCTCAATTTGCTGTACGTGCTTGGGGGCAGAGCCACCGGCACCAGTCTCAAACAAGCCACCACCCTGCATCAATGGCACGATGGATAACATCTTCGCGCTGGTGCCAAGCTCCAGAATCGGAAACAGGTCGGTGAGGTAGTCCCTGAGCACATTACCGGTAACAGAAATAGTGTCCTCGCCAGCCTTCATGCGTTGCAGGGAGAACCGCGTCGCCGCCTCTGGTGTCATGATTTGAATATCCAGGTCGCTGGTATCGTGGTCCGGCAGGTATTTATTCACCTTGCTAATAATCTCGGCATCGTGAGCCCGCGCTGAATTGAGCCAGAATACCGCCGGCGTGCCGGAGAGCCTGGCACGACTCACCGCCAGTTTTACCCAGTCCTGAATCGGTGCATCTTTGGCCTGGCACATGCGCCAGATATCCCCGGCTTCGACGCTGTGCTCAAGCAGGGCTGTGCCCTCACTATCCACTACGCTCACCTTACCGGCGCCGATAATTTCGAAAGTCTTGTCGTGAGAGCCGTACTCTTCGGCCTTCTGCGCCATCAGCCCCACGTTAGGAACACTGCCCATAGTGGTGGGGTCGAAGGCACCGTTGGCCTTACAGAAGTCGATCACTTCCTGGTAGACACCGGCGTAACAACGATCGGGGATGATGGCCTTCATGTCATGTAGCTGACCGTCGGGCCCCCACATCTGACCCGATGTGCGTATTGCTGCTGGCATCGAGGCGTCGACAATGATGTCGCTGGGCACGTGCAGATTGGTAATACCCCGGTCGGAATCCACCATCGCCATTTCCGGTCGCGATTCGTAACAGGCGGCGATATCCGCTTCGATGGCAGCGCGCTCGGCCTCTGGCAGAGACTGAATCTTGCTATAGACGTCGCCAATACCATTGTTGGGATCCACTCCCAGCTCGGCAAACACCGCCCCGTGCTTGCTAAACACCTCGGCGTAGTAAACGGTGACGGCATGACCGAAGATGATGGGGTCGGAAACTTTCATCATGGTGGCCTTAAGGTGCAAAGACAGCAGTACGCCTTGCGCCTGGGCGTCATCAATCTGCGCCGCCAGAAATTCACGCAGCGCATTTTTGCTCATGACCGAGGCATAGATCACCTCGCCGGCCAGCAGGGCGATGCCGTCCTTAAGCACAGTCACATTGCCGTCGGCGTCGCTGTGTTCGATACGCACGCTGGTGGGGCTGGCGAGGGTGGTAGACTGCTCGCTACCGAAGAAATCACCGTTACTCATGTACGCCACATGGGTTTTGCTGTCCGCCGACCAGGCTCCCATGGAGTGGGGGTGCTTGCCCGCGTAAGCCTTAACCGATGCCGGTGCCCGCCGATCCGAATTGCCTTCCCGTAATACCGGGTTAACCGCACTGCCTTTGATTCTGTCATAGCGGTCTTTGATCTCTTGCTCCTGCTCATTGTTCGGCTGCATCGGATACTCCGGCAAGCCATAGCCTTTTTCCTGCAGCTCTTTGATCACCGCCATCATCTGCGGCACTGAGGCTGAAATATTCGGCAACTTGATGATATTTGCCATGGGGTCCTGGGTCAGTTGGCCCAGCTCTGCCAGCACATCCGCCTGCTGCTGCTCAGCGCGTAAAAATTCCGGGAAATTGGCTATTATGCGACCGGATAGTGAGATATCCCGGGTTTCTACAGCAATGTCAGAGGGGCCGGTAAAGGCCTTGATGATAGGTAGGAGGGAATAGGTAGCCAGTGCTGGCGCCTCATCGGTTTCGGTATAAATGATTGTAGATTTCTGCTCTGACATCGTTAATCCTTGAATTTAATTCGCTTCTCGGTTTTTCAGTTCGGGCTCGCGGGTCTATTGTCTGTTGGCTCGGCGCCTAAGGCATCGACTCCACATGCTGCTGGTAAAAAGGGCGCGTATTATAGCAACCAGAGGCAGCAGCGAATAGTGGCTCGCAGTTCCGGAGCTACAGAACGCACTCACTTGCCTTCACTGTGTATAATTACTGAAACCAGAGCCGGCAAACCAACAGCTAAAAACCAGAGCTTCCTAGCTATCAATTCCTAACTACAATTACCAAAAGCATTGAGAATTATTCATGAAAATCGACACCGCCCTGGCTGATTTCAGTATCCGCAGTAGCACTGCCGATGACTGCCAACTGATTCTGGACTTAATCAGGGAGCTGGCCGAGTACGAGAAACTAAGCCATGAAGTAGTGGCCACTCCGCAAATTCTGCAGCAGTCCCTGTTTGGCGAACATCCCTATGCCGAGGTAATTATTGGGGAATTCCAGGAGCAGCCGGTGGCCTATGCCCTGTACTTTCACAGCTTATCCACCTTTACCGGGCGGCCTGGCATTTATCTTGAAGACATTTATGTGCAGCCGGCGATGCGCGGCAAGGGCTTTGGTAAATCCATGCTGCGTTTCATCGCCAAACTTGCGCTGGGGCGTAACTGTACCCGGCTCGAATGGTCGGTGCTGGACTGGAACCAGCCTTCGATTCAATTTTATCGCTCTATCGGTGCAACGCCCATGGATGGCTGGACGGCGCAACGCCTGGACGGCTCGGCACTCAGCAGTTTCGCCAGCGAGTTCAGCCAGGGCAGCTCTGAATAATGAATCAAAGCTTATTTAAATTGCAAACGAGGAAGATAGCTTGAGCAGGATTGTGTATGTCAACGGCGACTATGTCCGTGAAGAGGAGGCAAAAATTTCAGTATTCGACAGAGGTTTTCTTTTTGGCGATGGCGTTTACGAAGTAGTGCCAGTTATCGCTGGCAACGTCGTCGACACGCAATATTTTCTGGAGCGACTGGACCGCAGTCTGGTCGAGCTGGACATTAGCTGGCCCTGTAGCAAACAGCAGTATCTTGAGGTAATGGAGCAGCTGCTGCGACGCAATGAACTAAGAGAAGGCATCGTCTATTCCCAGGTTACCCGGGGTGTTGCGGACCGCGACTTCCCGTTTCCCGCGGATACGCCAACGACGCTGGTGGCTTTCACCGCCGTGATGGATTTACTGGAAAATCCCGCCGCTGAAAACGGAATCACCGTAGTAACCACCGCCGACTTGAGATGGAAACGGCGTGATATCAAATCCGTGAATCTGCTCGCGCAAGTGCTGGCAAAGCAGGACGCTGTTGCCAGGGGAGCCACAGAAGGCTGGATGGTAGAAGATGGCTTCGTTACTGAAGGCGTTTCCTCCACCGCCTACATCGTTAAAGACGGAACCGTGATTACCCGGCCACTTTCCAATCTGATACTCCCCGGAATTCGACGTCGCACACTCATCGAAATCGCCGAACAGGCAGGCATAGCGCTAGAAGAGAGATTGTTTACAGTGGATGAAGCCCTGCAAGCAGATGAAGCCTTTATCAGCAGTGCAACAACCATTGCCCTGGCTGTCATCAAAATAGACGGACAGGAGATTGGTGATGGTAAGCCCGGGCCAATTACTTCGCGCTTGCGTGCGCTTTACAAGGATCGAATTATTGCGGAAGCAGAAAGCTAGCAGGCTGCTAGGCAAGCTCGGTAGTAAAGCCGATGACGTCACGAATATTCGATACTCCAAGCCGCAGCATGAGCAAACGATCGATGCCGATTGCAACTCCCGCACATTCAGGAATACCGGCATCCAGCGCCGCGAGAAATTTTTCGTCGGCCGCATACTCCGATAATTTCAGCTTCCTGCGTTGTTCTGCGTCCGCTTTGAACCTGATGCGCTGCTCGCCAGCATCGATAAGTTCATCGTATCCATTCGCGATTTCCATGCCTTCACAAAATAGCTCAAAGCGTTTGGCAACCGTCACATCCATCTCATCCTGCTCAAGCTTTGCCAGTGCTGCCTGTTCAACGGGAAAATCATACACAAAAAAGTTCTCGGCGAGCATTGGTTCTATTACATGGGCCATCAACAATTGCAGATACTCGGTCTTGCCAAGATCCCTGCTGTAAATATCGATCTTATCTCGAGTTACTATGGCGAGATCTTCCAGCGTAATCGCGTGGGGATCGATGTCCAGTTTCTCCAGGAAAACCTCGCGGTAGGAATAGCGCGGAATCTCTTTATAATTCAGCAGCACTGCGAGCAACTGGGCTACCTCATCCATCAGTGCAGTCATTGAGTAGCCAGGCTGATACCACTCCAGCATGGTGAATTCGGGATTATGCCGCGTGCTGGTCTCTCCCTCCCGAAACGCTTTGCAGATTTGATAAATTGGCCCACTACCAGAACCCAGCAAGCGTTTCATGGAAAATTCGGGCGAGGTCTGTAAATACAGGATTTTTGATTTACCCTTGAATTTAGTATTTACCTGCAGTGATTCGATGTAAACATCCGTTACTGTAGCGTTGGCCAGCAGCGGAGTTTCGACTTCGAGAACATTTTTCTCAGCAAAGAAATCACGAATCCTGGCCAGCATTTCAGCACGTTTTCGTAGACTGTCTATGCTCGCTCCTGCTTGCCAATTGGCTATTGGTAGCCTCACTTGCTTACGCGGTTTTGATACTCACTACTGCGAGTATCCACGCGCAGCACATCTCCGATATTGACGAACAGGGGAACCCTGATCACAGCGCCAGAACTCAAGGTCGCTGGCTTGGTGCCGCCCTGAGCCGTATCGCCTTTCAGACCCGGGTCGGTGTCGGCAACCTCCAGCTCGACAAATTTTTGTGGTGTAATCGAAATAGGCACCTCGTTCCACTGGATGACCGTGTACAGATCCTGTTCTTTCAACCAGGTTTTGGCTTCAGTGACCGCGTTAGCATCCGCCGCCACTTGCTCGTAGCTGTCATCGGTTTTCATGAAGTGCCAAAACTCACCGTCCTCGTACAGGTATTCCATTTCCGTTTCCATGACATCCGCAGCCTCGATGGATTCACCGGATTTATAGGTCCGCTCCCAGACCCGGCCATTCATCAAGTTGCGAAACTTGACCCGGTTGAAAGCTTGTCCCTTGCCGGGCTTTACCATCTCGTTTTCCAGAATGGAACAGGGCTCGCCGTCTACCAAAACTTTGAGTCCGCTTTTAAATTCACTGGTGGAGTAATTCGCCATTATTTCCTCTCGTTACGCGATACAAGCGATATCAGTAATCGCCATCCTAACTATGATCTATTCAAACCAGGGTTGCTTTCCTTGCCTGAGCCGTCTTTGCTCTTCAGCGACAAGAATATAGCCAATATCCATCACCGATTCTGTGGTGCCTAAAAAACGGCAACAAATGGTATCCGATCTCTATACATATCCAAAGCAATTACTGGAAAAATCACTGGTCCAGTCGTGTGGCGCTGTTAGGGTTGTTGCAGTACTAGTCCTGTTTCAGTGACGGCGCGTTGCGCTACCGGATCCTTCTGCCTCAGCAGCTTGCACCCCTCCCGGGTTCCCTCCCTCGGTCAATCGGTGCTACGCTTTTATCGCTGAGGCAGAAGGATCCGCTATCCCAGCGCTTGCAGTGCCATCGCAAAACACAGAAGTAGCCAGCAGCGCACCTACACTGAGCTTCATAGTCTTATTGCCAGAATTTTAGTTCACCCTCTCGTCGATAAATTAAATACAATTAAAGGAAGATATGCGATAATTTTAACTTTTTAGCCACTTTTAGACACTTTTAGCGTCATTTTATTCGTCGTGCTTATCCTTCACAGCCTCCTTCTCTAGTAAAATGTACTACCCTATTAGTTAGGAGTGGATTCCACGGACGAAACTTATGGCACAGTAAGAATTTACCCGCCGCGAATAGTATTCAAACTAAGCCGAAGCGAGACGCTTTAACCGGCTTGTTTGAGCAGGATTTTCTCAGCCAGCAAGTTGATAAGCTCTTGCACAAGTGCAAGCAGGCTCCGGTAGAGGCCACCCTGGCGCTGCTGCAGCTGGAGAACTTCTATGAGATTCGGCGCTGGGTCGGAAAATCTGAGGCCAGCTTGTTGTTGAGCGATATTGCCCGGCTGTGGCAAAAATCGCTGCCGGACCAGGCCGTGCTCTGCCACTGTGAGCACTACGAGTTCGCCGTCTTATTGCTGAACCAGTGCAGCCTCAACGCGCGGCTGATAACCGATCGGGAGAAACTGGCCATGCAATCGGCCGTGTCGGCCTCGATTCCGCCCCAGCTCGAGCTCAAATGCGGGATCGGCATGGCCAAACTGAGCCGGCAAATACCCTCTGCCGATGTTGTCTTTGCACGGGCACGCCATGACCTTAGCCTGCGGCACCACCGCAGCGATGTGCCATTGCCGCAAATCCCAGCCCCGGTGGCGCTGCGCTGCCTGCGTCAGGCGCTGAGGGAAAATCAACTCAGACTCAGCTATCAGGCCATCGCCGGCTTTAAGGAAGACGGCTTGCGACACTATGAAGTTCGTACTCGCCTGGCCCGCCCGGATGCTGAGCTGCCCGCTGTCACTCTGTTCGAAGCCGCCGTGCAGAACGCCATGGGTGAGGCCATCGACCGCTGGGTGATTGAACAGGCCTTGCAGGTGCTACAGCAGGACCGTCAGCGCACACTGCGATTAACCGTAAGCCTGACTCAGAATTCAGTGGTCAGTTCGAAGTTTTTCCACTGGCTGGAGAGCCGGATGCAGCACTTTGGAAGTAGCGCCGAGCAGTTGGTGTTCCAGATCAGCGAAATTGATGTGTTAATTGCCCAACACCACATGGACTATTTCTGCCATAAATTGGAGCTGTTGAATATCAAGCTGTGCGTATCCCATTTTGGTTGCACCGCCGATCCTTTCCGCTACCTGCCGCTGCTACGTGCGCATTCGGTAAAGCTGGATATCGCCCTGACCAAAAAACTCTCGCTGGACTAGGTAAAATTTCAACGGCTTAACCACACCATCTCGCAACTGCATGAAGCCGGATTGCGCGTAATTGCGGCCATGGTGGATGACATGTCCCTGCTGCCTGCGCTGTGGCGATCGAAGGTAAACTTTGTGCAGGGTCACTGTCTGCACAAGCCAGCCAGCGCTATGGATTTCGTTTTTCTAAAAGATGAGATACTTACATTGTAGAGCACACGCCCAAGCTTTGAGAAAACTGATTGGGGAAGTGGTTCGCGCCTGCTATTCTTGCAGCGTAATTTTTAGATCCTGGAACATGAATTATTTGGAGGCTCTGGAGCTGTTCCGAGACTCACTGGTAAAGAGTGGCACTGTTGCAAGAACATCAAGCACATACTGAGCCTGCCGTTGAACCGGTTCAGAGCAGTGGAAATAAAATCTCCCGCACCTCCAGGAAGTTCAGTTTAGCGGTTAGCTTGCTGCTGTTGCTTTCCATGTGCGTGTTCTGGCTAATCAGCGCCTACAACACTCAAAATCTCCTGCGCCAGCAGGCTGACAGTCTGGGGCAGACTGTTGCGCAGCAGACCGCCGTCCAACTTACCGAACTGGTGCTGGCGAATGACCTGATCAGCATGAATGTTGTGCTTGGCGGCATCACCCGTGATTCCAGTATTGCCGAAGTCGCCGTGTTGAATATAAATAACGAGGTGATAGTGGCTGCTGGGGGGGCGCAGTCGGCGGTCAAGACCATCATCCCGCTGCCCGTTACGTTGAATCCGCTGGAGGGGGTCTATGTCGCGCCAATTTTACTGGCAGATTCGGTGGCTGGTTACGTCCGACTCACCCTCGATCTGAGTTATATAGAAGTAGGGATTGTAAATAATTTCATCTATATTATTGCGGCAAGCCTGTTGCTGATGACGGTGGCAGCCACCCTTACTACAACCTACTTTCAATACCTGATCAGTTTTCCCATTAACTATCTGGCGCTTACACTTAGCAATATTCGCAAAGGCAAAATTGAAACCTGCCCCGAACCTGACAGCAATAGCGAAATAAGTACCGCTATCAAACAGTTCAACGCCACTGCTGAATTTTTGGCACAGAATACTTTTCTTGATAATTTTGGTCATCGCAAACCGGCAGCAGACGCACAAAATTTCAAATCCATTCCCGGCAAACAAGATGTGACCTTGTTGAATATCAGGATGGCAAACTTTCAATTCCTTGCTTCTACTCTAAGCGAAGAGCGACTGGTCGGCTTGTTAAACAAATACTATTTCTTCGCAGGAAAAGTATGCCAGCTTTATAATGGCCACGTTTGTTATTGTTCCGATGGAGAAATCGTAATCAACTTTAACTCGGTGCAGCTGGAAGAAGAGCAGGCATTCTATGCGATCTGCACCGGACAGCTATTCCTCTATCTGCACGGAGATCTTGCCGATATTGACGGCGAACACATTGCCGCAAACTTTAAACTCGCGGTACACAGTGGTCAGGCCGTGAGCGGGCTGTATTCACCAATAACTCAGGATACCAATAATTTTACTGGCAAGACCCTCGACCTGACCCGTCA
>Ga0114999_10000353_pt1 | contig 68551 bp, 70 predicted proteins | sample ArcticOcean_MG_C_3_FD_89820 | JGI IMG/M metagenome (GOLD analysis project Ga0114999, IMG submission 89820) | Marine microbial communities from western Arctic Ocean - ArcticOcean_MG_CB8_126 | ecosystem: Environmental > Aquatic > Marine > Oceanic | place: Arctic Ocean: Canada Basin | collected...
GTAAGGTCAACAGAAACAAGGTCGACAACAAAATGAACGCGCGAGGACGCGTTGTAATGAATAACGGCATTGGGCTAGGTTATCCGATCGTGACCTCTGGCTGGCCATTAACGGGTAGCAATCAGTGACACAAGATACCCACTGCATGAACTTAAAATGCACTCGCAGGATTTCTTGGACCATGACGTGAGCCTGGAGGACGTAGCGCGATCTAGACGGGTAGTTGCGCCTTCAGGAACTGTTCTCTGGCGACTACCGGACAGGCGCGAGTTGGCGGTGCTGTGGCAGGTGACGGACTACCGGAGTTGAAGGCAATGTTGCGCGTAAAGGTCTCAAAACACTGATCTCACCGGACAACTCCAATCGCTGTGGAGATTCCGATTTCGCGAACCTTTGTGTCCCAATTGTGTCCATTACGCGAAAAGAGGCACGCATTTCTGAGTGCCCCTCTTACGTTTGATTTACGAATGGAGCCAACGACAGGAATTGAACCTGTGACCTGCTGTTTACGAAACAGCTGCTCTACCCCTGAGCTACGTTGGCAAGTTCGTCTCTATTGATTCAATCGCAGATGGCGCGCAGGGTCAACCGGCGATTATGCTTATACAGGCTCGAGTCGGAAATCGACGCGGACCATACAGTGGGGCTGTAGCTCAGTGGGAGAGCACCTGGTTTGCAACCAGGGGGTCGCGAGTTCGATCCTCGCCAGCTCCACCAAGAAAACAATCGTAAAACCGGCCTCGGAGCCTTAAACGGCCCGGGGCCGGTTCGCGTTTGACAGCAGATTTGACTGCAACCGGTATTGGTTTCGCCTCAGAGCCGGTAGCCCGTCAACTGCCACAGCACTGCTAGCTCTCGCCGATCAGGTAATCGCCAAACAACGATCCCTGAGGGCGTAACTACCCGCCGAGCGCGCTCCACGTCATGGTTCAGGACGGCGTAAATGATCAGCATGTGCGGGAAGCTCAGGGCCATGCTCGTGTCGGTGATGGACGGACACAGGCCGCAGATTAACGCGCTAGGGCGCTTGGCGTAGCTCTTACACGACTGCACCGTACGACGCAGAGGCTTGCTGTCATAGGACAACAAGTGTCAATCAGGGGTTGTGCAGGGTGTGCGGGGCCAGTAGCGATGCGAGACGGCGAAGGTGGGGGTGGAGTGGTACTCGTTGTTGGATCGGGAAGCTGTGAGTTGAGCTACTAGGTCGCTGATTTCGCGCTGCGAATTGCGAGACCAGTCAAAACCAATATTCGGGACGCGTTCCCGTGTCGTCGTATGTCGGCAACGTTGCACGTTGGATTAGGAATCTGGTGACGCGGCGCACAACCCTGTCAGGTCGGATGATCAATGTGGAGATATGTGTGATGGAAGACATGTCTTCACGTTAATTACCTATGCGAATGGGCAGCATGTTAGGTCCGTTGGTCGTTGGTGTGAATTTTTCAATTAGAGGCGTCTCAGGGCCGCAGGTCGAATTATCAAAACCGTGGGGCGCCTGAAGGGGCGATTCTGTCTTGTCGCCTCTCCGCTACGGGTACCCGGCGTCCAGCATTTCGAGTCCACCGGTGGCCGGATCAAACATCAGCCCGTGCACAGGGACGTCTTTCGTTATGAGTGGGTTGTCTCGGAGTAGCTGCGTCACGCGACGGACATTCGCGTAGACATCACGGAATCCACCAAACCATTCGTCCAGACCCGGTTTCAGCGCGTCGATCACCTCGGCAGGCACGCCCCGCTTCAACATATCCGCCTTGACCTGCCCCACGTCGAGGTCCGCCATCCCGCAATCTAGATGACCGATGACAAACAACTCATTACAGCCGAGCGCATGAATGGCTACCGTCAAGCTCCGTATGACCCCGCCGTGTGGATCAAGCACTGCCGTGCCAGCGTTCTTAACCACCATCGCATCGCCGCTCCGAATGCCCATCGCAGGTTCAAGGAAATCGACGAGCCGCGTGTCCATGCAGGTGAACACGGCCACCTTTTTCTGAGGTGCACGCTTCAGGCGGCCCTTTCTTTCGGACACGAAACCCTCGTTGTGCGACAACACATCGTCTAGTAATGACATTGATGAATCTTCGTCTACCTTGGTTCTGTTCCGCAAGGCGGCAAACAATGGATTCCAGCGAAGACAACCTGTTGGACTTCAGTAGGGACCAACACACTGTTCTCGATGTCGCTAAATGTCTTCCCAACAGTCTTCGAGGAAGGGATGGTCCACTTCACACACGATGCTTATCGAAGTCAGGTGATAGAGCTAGCGCAATACTATTAAAAGCACGGCGAGTGTCGCCGTGCCGATCCGTTGACCTCGGGTCACCCGGCGCGACGATGTGTCCGTTGGACCGCGAAAAATTCACTCAGACAAGGCCCTTGTCGAGAGTGATTTCATGGATGGACTGTCCGATGCTGAACTGGTTGATTTCATCAAGGCCGGCCGCGACGCGGGAGACTCGGCCAACACCACCGGTATCGGGATGCCCGCCAAGGGCGGCAACCCGTCGCTGTCTGACGACGATATCCTGGCTATCATCGCTTACATCGATTCCCTGAAATAAACCGTAAGGGATGTAGGCGTTAGGACTTGGGGGGGATACGCGTCGTTTCCGGAACAGGAGACGGCCAAGATATTTACCCCGGCGGTTATCTACTGAGCGATCGATTCGATATCGCACCCGCCTGCGAATACGATGAGCCTCGGAGCAGGCTCACTCTCCGTGGCGACGTGTTCGCAAATGGTTCCTCCATCGAGATCGGTGACGTGAACCCGTGCGCTTGAGTCACCTGTGATCTCCGAAAGCTCCGTCTCGTACATCGTGTCGATCGGTACATTCGCCGTGCGTGATGCTCCAAGCTCCAGGGGGTGCTCGTCCGGAACCTCGGCTATCTCCACGACGATGGCTCCGCCTGTGCGGTTCTCCACAGCCAGAAGCTCAGTGGCACCACCACACGTCAGGGTGAGCATAGCCACCGCGCAAATCATCACGGCCAGCGTGAAGAGCTTCATTCCTGACTTCACTCGCATCTACAAAGATCCCTCATGCTTTTCTGTGTCTAATCCTGAGGTTGTGTTGTAAGCCGCACGAACCAGTAGTTGATGTTCCAAACAGGCACAGGAGCTTAACCGCGACTTACACAGGCGTGTGTGTGCGCACATGTGCGCGGTGAATGTACGGATGTTCCACCGTGTTTCGACTCGTAGTCTTACCGGCACAGGCGTTTAGGTTAAAAGGCGTAAAACGCCAGATGCCGACAATCGTACGACGCGAAAAGCAATCGCTTCACGCTTCAGGCGCGCGCGTTTGGCCCTTTAAGCATGACGTCGGGATGCTGGCCAGTGGTTGACGGGATGATCGGGCCGTACAGGCCGTTAAGCCGGATCGCTTCGGGTGCGCAGGCTACGGTCTACCGGGCCACGGATACGCGCAACAAAGCACTTGTGGGACTCAAGGTCCTGGACCCACGTCTGGCGTCCGATCCCGACCAGCGCAAACGACTTGAAAGAGAAGCGCGCCTAGCGGCATAGTTGGATCACCCCAACATCGTCAAGGTGCTGGACATTGGCGAGGACGACGGTACCCCAGATCGCGATGGAGTACCTGTGGCAGAGCATTGATGCGCTAATAGATCAGGAATCTCGAATCGCGTGACGAAAATAGGCGCGGATATGGCCTCCGGCCTCAACGCAACGCATCACGCCGGCATCATTCACAGAGACATCAAGCCGCACAATGTGTTGATCACGACCGAAGGTGTCGCACAACTGACCGACTTCGGTATAGCGCACGCCCGTGACATGACGGCGCTTACTCGTACCGGTGCACGACTCGGCACACCGCACTACATGTCGCTTGAACAGGTCGACGGTGGGGCTGCGGACGAGCGTTCAGACATCTACAGCCTGGGCTGCATGATGTATCACATGCTCACCGGCGCGCCTCCTTTCAACGCGGAGTCTGCGATGGCTGTGATGCGCATGCCTGGATGCCACGCCAGAACCTCTGTAAGCCCGGGTGAGTGGGATCAATCCGAAGCTTGCGCACATCGTCAAGCGCTGTATGGCCAAGAACCCTTCCGACCGTTACACGACGGCGTCAGAGCTGTTCAAAGACCTGACAGCTGATTTTGACGACTCCGTCCTGCGGTCCGGTGCCCAGAACTACCAGATCGGCGACGACTACGAGGAGATACAGGAGCCGCTCAGCCCGAAAGAGCTGGCGCTCCTACTCACCCCGGATATCGAGACATCGCCGGACACAGAGAAGAAATGTCGGAACTGTGGTCTCAGCGCTGAATCCAACGTGTTGAACTGCCCGCGCTGCGAATACTCCGAGTGGCGTGCATCTGGCCCATCGGTATTCGCTGACCCGTTCACTCTCTCAGAGGCTGACAAACTCGGTCGTAAAGACAAGACGCGGGAACAGGCCGTCTTCACCAAAATCACCTTGCTCACGCTGCTGGCCGTCTCACGTTCACTAGGAATGGCGCAGGTGCTAATTTGGAGCCAGCATGAAGACCCGGCGCTGGCCGGATATGAGGACCTGGCTGTAGCCAGCGCTCACCTCGATCTTCCTTTGGTCAAACGCCTGGAGACCGCATCCGGAAACGGCGAAACTCGGGTCGATCTGAATCCGGTTGATGCGAACGTCCTGGGAATCGACGTCCTCTCATTCAGGGCCAGGTTTGGCGGGATCGAGACGGCGATCACACTGAGTACCGATCTCGAAGACGGAGATCCGCCACCGGAGCCCGTATACAGGCAGTTCAGGGCAGACGTTTTCGCACAGCCGGATATCGCGGCCGAGCGATTTATCTTCCGATTCCACATCCCCACGACGTGGCTTGAACAACACGATATCGAGATGCCCAAGGTCCGCCTGTGGGCACACAACAGGTCGGAATGGGCGCCCCTTGAGACCTTCAACATCGCCATCGAAGACGGCGTCGCCACCTTCCTGGGCTTCTCGCCGGGACCGGGCGACTTCGCTATCGGGGCGCTTCCGTAAGTACCCGGTAGCGTCCAGCCTCTAAGGCCGGACCACGCTCCCGTCAGCACGGCGGGGAGCGGACCACGCACCACCGAAAGCTCGTTCCTGGAACGGGAACTTGGCGGCTAGCTCTTCGTCGATGTCGATACCCAGTCCGGGCTTGCCGTTCGGCCACATGTAGCCGTCGTGGACCTCCGGGCTGCCGGGGAACACCTCTCGTGTGCGGTCGCCGAAGATCGAGTACTCCTGGATGCCGAAGTTGCTGGTGTTCAGGTCCAGCATCAGGTTCGCTGCGTGGCCCACAGGAGACGTGTCACCCGGGCCGTGCCATGCCGTGCGGACGCCAAATGCCTCACATAACGCCGCCAGCTTTCGCGCTGGAGTGAGCCCTCCGATCTGCGAGACGTGCACGCGCATGAAGTCGAGCAATCGATCCTTCACCATCGGAGTCATCTCGTGAGGGTTGTTGTAGAGCTCGCCCATAGCGATCGGCGTGGACGTCTGCTCCCTCACCATCCGGAAATACTCCTGATCTTCAGGCGGGAACAGGTCCTCCAGGAAGAAGAGCTGGTACTGCTCGACCTCCTTCGCCAGCCACACGCCAAGGATCGGGGGGATGCGCTCGTGGACATCGTGCAATAGTTCCACGTCGAACCCGATGTTGGAGCGCAGATGTTCGAACAACGCCAGGGCTGAACGCATGTAAGGCCGGGGCTCAAAAACGCCGCCAGGGTGCGCGTACTTCAGACTGGGATCACGCTCTTCGATGCGTTTCGTGATCCAGCGCGGGCCTTCGTCCGGGGTGGTCGAACTAGTTTCGATGTTTGCCGAGCCGCGCCCACCGGTGCCATATGTGGCGAAACCGCCCGGGGTCTCGATCTGGACCCGGATGTGGTGGTAGCCCTCCTCCATGAAGCCACGGACCTCATCTTCGACCTCCGCGTTCTCGGCACCCTTGGCGTGGACGTATACCGCCGCCGCCTCGCGTGCCTTGCCGCCAAAGAGGTCATACACGGGCATGTTGGCCATCTTGCCCTTGATGTCCCAGAGCGCCTGGTCGACGCCCGACATGGCGTTGTTTAGGACCGGGCCGTTGCGCCAGTAAGACGAAATGTAGCTCGACTGCCACACGTCTTCGATGTCTGCGACGTCTCGGCCGATCAGGAAAGGCCTAAGGTAGTCATCGAGGGCCGTTTTGACGGCGGTTGGACGCTGCGTGAATGTCGCACAACCGATCCCGTAAAGACCCGGATCCGACGTCTCGATCTTCACGATCACAAGCCGAATTCCGTCCGGCTCGGTGAAGATAGTCCGGATGTCCCTGATCTTAACGTTGCTCATTCGTTCTCCCGGGAGACTGGATGCCCGCTCCTAGAGTAGGAGAGGTTGGGGTGGTTAAGTACTGCGATCACGTTAACTGAATTGCGAAAGTGATTTTACAGGCGAAACAGCACACTCCAACCCGGAATGTTCAACAAGGCGGGAATTCGATCGACCCTCTGGTTGTCCATTTGAATTCCAAACACCAACGTTGAAGCCCGGCGCGACCCACCTCCAAACCTACTCCCTGCCTAGGGTGGGTAAATTCGGGCGATCACGAACGTTAAAGACAGAATCGACGTATCTGCCCCTTCTCCCCTTACGGGAGAGGGGCTGGGGTGAGGGGTACACCAATCACCTACTCCCACGGAACCTCAAGTAGCTCATCGCCCCAGATCACCGGGCCGTCGTACACGCTGGTCACTTCTTTCAACGCCTGCGCGTGCATCACCGGCTCATCCATTGCGGGGATCTGGTGTACCAACGCAAGCCGCTTCACCCCGGCATCCTTCGCCGTCTGCCCGGCTCCATAAGTGCCTGTTTCACTATCGCCGTACGCATTGCCTTCGTGCGCGCTCTCCAGACGAATGCACTCCATAACCAACAAGTCAGCTCCGTAAGCCAGATTTGTCAGGGAGGTACAGGGTCGGGTGTCGCCCGAAAACACGATCGAACCCTCGTCGGAATCGATTCGGTACGCCAGCGAATCCAGATAGGGCTGAACGTGCTCCACCGGGGCCGCCGTGATCTCCCAGTTCTTGCCGGTAGCGATCGTGCCGGGGCCGATATCGCGGGCGTTGATCTTTGGCGCCCGTCGCGGCAACTTCCCGCCGCGCTCAACGTAAGCACCAAGAGACAGCGGGTGGTTCGTGCGGGCCACGATGTCGTGCCAGAACGCGCCGACGCCTTCTCCCAACAACCTCTCGGTTAGCTGCTCGGTAAGCGTAGGCCCATATACGTTCAGCTCGTTCTCTTTGCCGATCGACATGTCGAACCGAGTAAGAAGAAATGACGGGTAGTCGGCGTCATGGTCGGAGTGGTGGTGGGTGAAAAACAGGTTGTCCACCTGGGTCGCCATGAAGCCAGCTTTTGCCAGCTTGTACGTTGCGGCGAACCCACAGTCGAACATCATCCACTCACCGCCGATGCCGACCAGGAATGATGTGCCCCAGCGCGCGGTGTGGGGAGTGGGTGTACCGGAACCGAGGATGATCACTCGAGGCGGCATAAAATTCTCCCGGGAACTGAGATGGTCCCCTCCGGATGCCGAATGCCCGGGGAAGAGGGTTGGGGGTGGTTATATCAAGTGACAAGGCGATTGGTCACTGCCACCAGTACTCCGGCTGCGAGTCTACTAACGTTCCAGCAGAAACCGCCCGGAACTTCTGGCACGGATCGCCACCAACCCGCAAACTCGCGCGATACTCCCTCCAGATTCTTAGAAACAGCCCGGACGGGCCCAGCATGAGGAGACCCACTTGAAAGCGTGCACATGGCTTGGCGGCGGCAATTTCGAGTACGGCGATGTCCCGGACCCGGTCATCGGCCCGGATGACGTAATGGTCCGTATTGGCACGGTGGGCGTATGCGGGACTGACGTACACATCACGCAGGGCCTCTTCCCGGCGACTGCGCCCCAGATCCTGGGCCACGAGGCATCGGGTGAGATCATCGACGTGGGGGCAAACGTAAGCCGGGGCCGTATCGGCGAGAACGTCGTACTCAACCACAGCACGTCATGCGGAGAGTGTGACGGTTGCCTGACATGGACGGTGTCTCGATGTGAACGGAACACGCAGAAACACGAGTTCTTCGCAGAGCTGGCGTCGGTGCCAAATGCCTCCGCAGTGCCGATTCCCGCGGGCTTGGATGTTGAGGTTGCGTCGATCACCGAGCCCGCATCTTGCTGCCTGTCGGGAGTGAGCCGACTTCGTATCGACGACAGCGCAGTGGGACTGGTGATTGGCGGAGGGATGATGGGCCTCATGACGGCCGCGTTCCTCAAATCGTACGGGGTGGCGACCGTTGCGATCTCAGAACCGGTCGAATACCGGCGTGACTTCGCAGCCCAGATCGGAATCGACATTCAGCACGATCCTGCCGAATCCAGCATCGAGAATTTCGTTGCCGATCTCACAAACGGCAAGGGACTCCATATCGCAGCCGAGGCCGTCGGCAAGCCAGAGCTGGTTGCCAAGTGCGTCGAGCTTGTACGTCCGAGGGGCCAGGTGCTCATGATCGGTGTCGCACCTTCGGGCGCACCGCTCCCGGTCGATCTTTACGACATGCAGTACCGGGAAGTTACTTTGCAATCAGGCTTCGGTAGAGGCGATGTCTTCAACCAGACACCGGGCGAGCTGGCAAAGCTGAATCTGGACGGCGTCATTACAGGCCGATATGCGCTACAGGACGTCCCGCAAGCAATCATCGATTCCGGCGAAGGCAAGGGCGTGAAGCTGGTCATCAAGCCGAACGGATAGGCGTGACCAGGTTGATAGCGGAGTTAGGAACGAGATTTGTATGGATACGCTCAGCGAATTTGAAGACATGATCGAGGGCCTGCCGCGACGTTTGAAGTGTCTCGAGGAGTGCCCCCCAATGAAAAGGGACAATCTTCGCAACATTCCTGAAAGCGGGATTTACGCCTTTTACGGGAACGGATGACCGATCTAGGTCTGGCGGTCCAGCGGTATGCGAAACCGCCTGATGGCCCACGGTCAGCCAAGTTTGAGTAATCTCACGGCCACGTTTGCATTTGCATTTTTGTTAGCCGTGAAGGAAGCAAAAGAAATGAACGTTGACGCCTTTCGGGCACGGGATGTGTTGCAATAAGATCCTGTTTCGACCGGATTTACACGATGTCAAAAGCGCGGGTCAGGAGAATGCATATTCGGGTCGTTGAGATCGAAGACGACCACGAACAGACGGTTTTTGAGGTGTACGCAGCACTTGCGCTTGGAACGCCGTACAACAAGTTCAATAACACATGATCGGTTTACGAGAGCGTCGTCGGACTGCACGGTCCTTCGAGAGCCTCAGGACACTGGTGATTTGCCCTGTTACGGGCCGAGTAAGGTCCACCCTTAGAACGCGACGCTTTCGTCTATGTGTCCCTCAGAAACACAACGCCCTGTGCAAAGGCTTCCGCCGTGCCAGCCAAATCAAGCTGGCCGCGACCCTTCAGGGTTTGATCCCGACCGTCCCGCTCCGACTCCCTGTACTTGTCGAACCACTCTTCAAGCTGCCCGCGCATCGTAGAGATTGATTCGGCGAACGCCGGGTTATCGACCTCGCTCACGGTTTCGTCTGGATCGCCGACGAGGTCGTAGAACTCATATGGACCGTCCGGATACCGGTGCACATACTTCGACGACTCCGTGCGAATCATCCGCGTCGGGCCGTACTCGTCCACCATCACCACTGGCCGATTCGCGCCCAGCGAAGTGCCCTCCATGATGGGGACAAAGCTTTAGCCAGGCCGCTCGCCATCTGTTGGATTCTTATCGGCCAACCCCGCGTACTCCAGCAGTGTTCGTATGAAGTCGTAGTGGCTCAGAAGGCTCTCCTCAACCACACCTGCCGGTACATGCCCTGGCCGTGACATCAGGGTCGGGACCTTCACAGTTGTATCAAACATGTTTGTCGGGTAGGTTCCGTTTCCCTTGCCCCAGATGCCGTGGTGGCCCATGTTCATCCCGTTGTCTGCCGTGAACACGATCAACGTGTTTTCACGAAATCCGTTCGCTTCCAGCCAGTCGATCAGTCGGCCGATGTTGCTGTCCATGCCTGTGATCGCTGCAAAGTAACCACTTAGTAGCTGACGACGTTCTTCTTCGGTACTTCCGACACTCCCGGAAGAGCCCTCTTTTGCCAGATGGTTCGGATGCACCGGATCCCAGCGCACCGACTCAAAGTCGCAGTTCTGGAAATAGTCGTCATATATCTCTGAGGGGTGCTGCTCCGGACCCCAGGGTGCATGTGGTGCAGTGAAGTGAACATTCAGCGAAAACGGCCTGTCCGATCCCAGCTTGTCTTCCATAAAGTCGATGGCGTTGTCGGTAATCACATCGCTGAAATAACCATCGGATGTATACAGCTAGCCGTCCTTGAACATCGGGGCGTTGTAGTAGTCGCCGGAACCGGTGGCGTGCACATTCCAGTACTAGAACCCTGTCTGGGGCGTGGCGGAACCGCCGATGTGCCACTTACCACTGAGCCCGCAGGTGTAACCGTTCTCTGAGAGGATCTCCGTGTAGGTAGAGCGACCTTCCAGGTACCTCACCGTCTTGCCATCGCCCAGTAGCCCTGATCGTCGCTCAGGATGAACAGGATGTTGGGACGGCTGGTGTCGGTGCTTGCCACGGTCGCTCCTCGATGTGTTGTGTGCAAACCGGGATTCTAATCGTTCTCCAAACCCAGTTAACTCGGTGATCTCAAAGCTATGGCATACGCGCCACCTTCACCGCACAATAGGGCGTTATGGCTGAGACATCTGGAGACCCGGGGGCATACACAGCAGTGCGCGCAGCGGCGCCCTTGCCGCACGTACTTCGCGACGGCCAGTTCCGCCGATTCATTCTGTCTACCCTCACGTGGAGCACGGGCCACATGCTCGTGTTTATGTCCAACAGCTTCCTGATTTACGACATCACCGGGTCTGGTCTATGGCTCGCCGCACTTGGCGCGTCGCTGGCCGTCCCGCAGTTCATCTTTGCCGGTGTAGGTGGCGTGCTTGCGGACCGGGTGCCACGGCGGATCATGCTCATCTCCGGTTCCGTGATCGGGGCGGTGACCATGTCCATTTTGGCCGTGCTTGGATTTACCGATACGCTCGAACCGTGGCACATCGTCGCATCGGGAGTCGCCTTTGGCGCTGCGCTCGGTAACGACTGGACCGCCAGACAGGCTTTCATCACGAACCTCGTGCACCGGAGCCAGCTTGTGCGAGCGGTTTCTTTCGACCAGACCTCGTTCCATATCTCCCGGATGGTCGCACCGATAATGGGCGGCATTCTGTTGTCTCAGTTCGGAGGCGAGGGAACGTTCACCATGGGCGCTGTGACGTTCTCGATAGCGGCTTTGCTGTTGGTCACGCTACGTCCAAGCCAGGAGATTGAAGAACGGCAACCGCCTCTCTGGGAAGGAATATCGGACGCCTTCCGGAAAATCCGGTCCGACTCCATCGTCATGAGCGTGCTCGTATTCACTGCCGTCAACGCGATGTTCACCGGAGGATTCATCTACCTTGCTCCGGTGTACGCCAAGGATATATTCGGTGGGGGATCGGTCGAGCAAGGGGCGATTCTCACCGGGATGGGGCTCGGAGCCGTGGTCGGCGCGTTGTGGCTTGGCTGGCGCGGAGATGTTAGGAGGGCAGGGATGGCGATGCTCTTGACGAACGCGCTGACGGTGTTGGTCATCGGCGGGTTTAGTATCTCGACTTTGTTATTCGCCTCCGTCGCCCTGGCGTTTATTGGGGGGGCAGTGAGCGCAATCCACATCACGCTCGGCACGGTGGCAATTCAGACCCGGGTCGAAGACGCCATGCGCGGCCGAGTGTTCGGCATTTACGAGATGGCCTGGGGCTTCTTCCCGGCGGGCGGCATCGTCTTCGGAGGACTCCTTGCGGCATTTGGACCAGAATCGGCGCTCATCATCGGGGTGGTCGGCACCGGAATCGTGACGGCATGGATCTGGCTGGCCAGCCAGGCGATACGGTCCTACACGCTGGATTAGTGACCGCGGTGAGTGGCGTGGTCCCCGCCCTTCGAGAGCCTCAGGGTGGGTTGGCAAGAGAGCATAAAGGTGGGTTGGTAGACGGTCGGGGTGTGACTTGGCGCACCCGTCCCCGAAAACCTTGGTACGCGACCAACACACCACTACTGTCATCCTGAACTTGATTCCGGATCTCCCGGCTTTCCGCCGGTAACGATATTTGTCTGCACCTGCAGCGCCGGTGTCGTGATGGTTGCCCCTTCTACCCGCCGCTCACATACCTCGGATCCAGCCGTCTAAGCATCGTGTACAACAGCGGCTGGAACCCGGCCGGGCCTAGCCAGAAGCCTGAACCCTCAGGATTCGATGTCTCGAAATCGACCGTCGCCGATGTCCAACCCGATTCGTGGATCCAGCCCATCAAGGCGGCCAGCAACGCTTTGGAAGCGCCCGTCCCTCGCGCCTCTGGACGCAGGAAGGCCCCCGTGATGTGGGGCACAGGCGGAGACATGAGCGATTTAGGGTCTTGAGCACCGGCTTCTGCACTCATGAAGCCTGTGACCTGACTCCCTGAACTACTGGCTGTGCGACTTACGAATAGACCCCGGGAAGGTCGTTCGATCCACGTGCGGTCATACACATGGCCGCCGCCCGGCGACTTTGGTCGCCAGATTGGGGCTTCATCCAGGTGCGCGTGAAGGCTCGCCTCAAGATCGTTTACGGCGTCCAGTTCTTCCAAAGTCGGTCGTGAAACCTCGGCGGTAGAGTCGACCTCAAGCGTGGCATCGTCGGCACTGATGGCCTTGCCTCCGTCGATCAGGTGACGCCCGAATCCCGTCTGAACAAGACAGTCGTGCGTCGCCACATCGTCGGCGAACGTGATCGCCATGTGCAGCGTCGTCTCCGGCCGCCCGGACAGCCGACACCACGCCGTGTACATCTCCGAAAACAGCGTTGCGCTAGCGTCAAGCCGGGTGGCATGCGCCCACTCCCACATAAACGACATCCGGATACCGCCAAGACCAGTTACGGCCCGACCAGTCAAATACCCGACTAACGTCCCGGAAGCCTCCGCAACGATTCCCTCGCCGTTAGATAGCCAGCCGGATAACAGTTCCTCAACGACAGCGGGCGTATCTAAGTTCGCCGGGTAAAGCGAGTTGGCCGCTAGACGTGCCGTGTGTCGCTCAACAAACAGTTCGGCGCATCCGGCGAGGTCGGCCGGGGTCATCGCTCGTAATTTTGGAGAAGACAGAGTTATTCCGTGCCCGGTTCTGTCGCAGCCGTTACGCCGATCATGCTGTTGCGATTAACCAGTTCAGCAAGCTGATCAACGCTCCATCCCTCTGTGCCTGCAGGCCGCCGTGGTATCACCAGGAATCGAAGCTCCGAATTACTGTCGACCACCCGGACTTCGGTCTCATCCTCAAGCTCCAGGCCGAACTCGGACATGACTGCCCGCGGCTCCGTGACTGCGCGTGAGCGGTAGGAAAAACTCTTGTACCAGTCCGGGGGGGGGCCTAGCAGGGCAGTGGGGTAGCAAGAGCAGAGCGTGCACACCACCATGTGCTGCACCTCTGAAGTGTTCTCGAGCACGATGATGTCTGCGTTGTGCTCCGGCACGAATCCGCTCTCGATCACGGTTTCTTTGGGATGCTCAAGCAGCCGTGTCCTGAACTCCGGATCCGACCACGCCTTCGCCACCAGCGTTGCGCCGTTGGACGGCACGCGCTTGCTCCATGCCTCGATCGCATCATCGACCTCGTTTTCGTCGATTACGCCCTTTTCGACCAGCAACTCGTGCATCGCAAGAGCCCGTGACACGCGGACACCCATTCCGGTGTCTTCCTGCAATCCCGGGTGGTCGTGCGGACGGCCTTCTTCGTCCCTATGCACCTCACCGCTGGGACGCCAGCCCGTGTCGTAGAACCCGCCCTTATCTTTGTTGTCACTCATGAAATATCTCCCCCGGCCATGAATAGAGGACCATCAGGCCGGTATCAGCCAGTGCTCGTACAGGTCGATCCACAACTTATCGGTTGGCGATTCTTTGTAGCCCGTCCAGAGATCAGCCTGGTCGAACTTCACCCGATACATCGGTAACTCTGGTAAGCCGTCACTGCCATGCGCCCGAGTCTCCGAGTTCACCCACGTGCCTATGAACTCCACCACCACGCCGTGACGCCCCTTGATGTACCAGGGCGTCCGATGGTGATAGGGCGGCGTCTCGTCTTTTACGAACACGCGATCGCCAGCGGAGAAGGTGGGAAGGACAGTTACCACAGGATCAGATGGAGAGCGTGGTGCCACGATTAATCTTCTCCCTCGGTCTTGATGCATACGGGCCTCAAGACGGATAGCCCCAGCGATCCCTCAAGCCTTGTGCGCGTTCGTCGATCTCTGCCTCGATCAAGACGCCCTTCTCCACGAGATTCGTCTCGATACTGGCCGACCAGCGTTCGAAGTAGGTAGAACCTTCGTACTCGGTAGGGTCGATGGCCTCGATCCCGCGGCGCAGCTCGTCCACGTTCATAATCCCCTTGGCATCGAGCACCGTCCGGAGCGACTGCGTCTGCCGTTCCCAGTCAGCCCACTCATGCTCCTCGCGGTCGATCGGCTCGTCCGTCGGCCACCCTCCACGGTCATGTACTGCCGGCATATTTGCCTCCCGGTTTGATTAGATCGTGTCGTTAACGACTCGCCGCCCATGATTCAAAATCTCGGTCCATCTCTTCCGAAAACTCCCGGTCAACCTCGCCCGGCGTATACACGCCCTCGGCAATGCGCTGCTGCCCGAACTCGTCCCGCAATCGGACCGATTCCGAGCTAACGACCACCTCTTCCGCGAGATGGGCCGGGATGAACATGACGCCCTCCATCGTGCCCAACACCACATCACCCGGGAGGCAAGTCGCAATGCCAATGCGTATGATGCCGTTAATGTCGGGCATCGACACATCGTTAATAGCGGACGGGTCCATGCCGCGGATGAAGGCGTTGAAGCCCTCCATCTCGTAGATCCGCTGCGTGTCCCGAAGTCCGCCGTCGATCACCATGCCGCGTTTTGTGGCGACCCGGATCGCTGTGGACAGGTTGTCGCCCGCAAAGGTTCCGTCAAATATCTTCCCGAAAAGGTCCACAACGATTACGTCGTCCTCGACCAACTCGTCGATAACCCACGAGTTCTGCCCGCCGATCCGCCCCTCGGACTCACCCGTGCGCTCTATGGCATTGTTCAGATCCGGGCGCGTGGGAACGAATCGGCAGGTGACCGCACGCCCAACAAGGATTCGCTCAGGGTGGAGGATGTGGAAGTCGCCTGCGAAGTTGTGGTTATAGCCGTTGCGGCGAAGTACCCCCCACGCTTCCTCGCTGGTCACCTTCTCCATGCGCTTGATGATGCCGGAGTCCACAAGCGGTCGACCGCTGCGGTCCCGCTCGCCCTTCCACTCGCTCGTGATGCTGCGGATCATGTCCGGGTTGGTGAGATTCAAGTAATGGTCCTGTCGGCCTAGTTGACTTGGAAGTGGGTGCGCAGCATGTTGGGAATCGGGCGCATTGTATCGTCTGCCCGTACAGAACCGAGAGTGTGCGCCCGCTCGCTCAGTTTCTCGAAATAACACGCCATAAAAGAAAACGGCGACGCCATAAAGGCGCCGCCGCATTCGTTAGTCATCTCAGGCCCAAGTAAGGGCCCCACTGGGGCCCTTACTTGCTGGCCGCTCCGCAGACCGTCTCGATGATGAGCCGGGTCACGGTGTAGGGGTCACAGTTGGCGTTCGGGCGTCGGTCCTCGATGTAGCCCTTCTGGTCCTTTACGACCTGCCATGGGATACGAACGGATGCACCACGGTCTGACTCGCCGTACGAGTACTCGTCAACCCGCTGCGTCTCGTGCTCGCCGGTGAGGCGTTCCTCGATACGATCGCCGTAGTTCTCGATGTGCTCCTGGACGTTGGTTCCAAGAGCCTCGGCTGCATCGATGCAGGGCTGGTAACTCTCTCGCATCGCCTGTGTGGAGAAGTTCGTGTGCGCACCCGCACCGTTCCAGTCACCCTTGACCGGTTTCGGGTCCAGCGTTGCGGAAATGCCGTGCTCTTCAGCGATTCGGTACAGCAGCCATCGGGCCAGCCACAGCTCGTCGGCCGCACGTGGCGAACCTACCGGGCCAATCTGGAATTCCCACTGGCCGGGCATGACCTCTGCATTGATTCCAGAGAGGTGGATGCCGGCCTCGAGGCAGGCGTCCATGTGGTCTTCAACAACCTCACGTCCGAATACCTCGTCAGCGCCGACGCCACAGTAGTAACCACCCTGCGGGGCCGGGAAACCGTTGTCCGGCCAACCAAGCGGCTTGATGCCGTCAAAGAATGTGTACTCCTGCTCGATACCAAACCAGGTGTCGAAAGAGCCGTACTTTTCGGAAACTGCTGCACAGGCCGCCCGCGTGTTGGTCGGGTGCGGGGTCATGTCCGTCAGCAGCGTCTCGGTCATGACGAGCACGTGGTCGCCGCCGCGTAGCGGGTCCGGGAGGACCAGAACCGGGTTAAGAACGACGTCCGAGTTGTCGCCGGTTGCCTGCTGGGTGCTTGAACCGTCAAAACCCCAGATTCCGGGTTCTTCACCGTTCGCAATAACCTTGGTCTTGGATCGCATCTTGGCCGTCGGTTTTGTACCGTCGATCCAGATGTATTCAGCTTTGTAGGGCATCCATGTCTCCAGTCAAATACCAGCCGTCCGGGATGTTGGACGGTCCGTGTCCACCTGATAGCAAGGCCGAAATGATATATCTCCGGCCGCCGCAGTCATACAACTTCCGACGTTTTGCCCGTGACCTGCTCCAAGGATCTGCTTAAGGGATCTGGTCAACGATTGTCACCGGATCACGGACTCTCTGTCGAGACGTGCTCGATCCTAGCGCACGAGTGTTTCAAGAATGTTTCGGATTCCGTGATAACGCGTAATCGTTATGTTTCCTCACAAAACGAACACGAACGCCAAAAGGACGCCCCCGAAAGGGCGTCCCTGGCATCGTCTGGAGTTAAGGCCATCCGCTAAACACGGTCCCGAGAGGGATCGGGGTACTTCCGCCCATACGGCGTCGACCACGCCCCAGACGATTGAGAGCTGACGGCGGAGTTAGCCCTCGAAAGATTTTGCCTGCGCCATGTAAACGGACGCTTCATCGATCATCGCCAGCGAGGCCCTTGCCTGCGAGTAATCGGCGTCGCCGATGGCTGCTGCATCGAAGTACGCAGCGACCCCGGTCACGCCTCGTAGCGTCAGGTCCATTGCCTCAAGCAGAAGTGCGTGCGGCTCGGCCCGGCTTATTGGCTGAACAACCGCGGCCCATTCGGCCCGGATGGCCTCCATCTGGGTGACGATGGTTGCCACCTCTGCGCCGGCCTCTGCGGACTGCGCGCCATAGGCGCCCAGCGAGAACACCGCCGTAGCGTTGTGCTCATTCACGAACTGGTTCCAGTTCGCGACGGCCCCGTTGTGACGTTCAATCACCGGAGAGAGCGTGGTCTCGTACCGGCCAACCTCGCCGGACCCGCCCGTCATGGCAAGGATCAGGATAGCGGTCATAGCCGCCAACGCTGCGATCAAAATGGTTACGGCGATCCCGGAAGATATCCGGAGACTGCCAACTGGTAGGTGTGCTGCTCTTGTGGTTATGTCTGGCTATTCCCTATCTATACGTGGTTTCTGAGATGCAGACGTGTTGTTTATGCCAGTTGGATTGATGCGGATTCGCTGTGAGCGAATCACATTGCCAGGTGATAGGTCATAACCGCCCTCACCCGCCGGTCCACACCGGTGTTCTCTTCAATAGAAAGCTTGTCGTAGAGCGTCTGCTGCCTCTCGGCCAACTCATACGCATCGCAACCCGCTTGGAGATCGCTTCGTCGGAGTAACCGAGAGCCATGAGATGGAGCGTCTGTTGCTCATGGCTGGTCAGTCCGTAAAGGACTACCGCTCCCGAGTCGTATACAGACGGATAGATGGTCACCAGGCCCCATGCTGCGCCATCTATTGCACGCATCAGTTAGTCTGAATCCTCAGCGTTCTTGCTAAGCAGGTAAGACCATGCCACCGGCATCGCGGCTAATCTTGTCCTCAACATATTCGGTCTCGGTATCGCCAGCGATGACGACGATCCCCGTCTCAGAACTTGCTTCCCGGATGGCATGCGCTGTCTTGATCTACAGACTTTCGTGGCCGGGATCGATGCCAATGATTGCTACTTCCGGTGATATGCCCTGTGCAAATGCCACTGCCATGATTGGATCATCGGTCGTTGCCAGAAGCTCGACGCCGAGTGAGCCGTCCAGATGCGCCGCCAGGCTTGTGCGTAGTTCCTCATCGTTGGTCACCACTACTACCGATACCGCGGGGCTTCCCGCTCGGGAGGTGACCGCCTTAAGCGGGGTCGCACCGAACTCGAGGATCTTTCCTCGATCAGCGTCAACGCCAGCACCGACTTCAGCTACTTCAACCGAAGCCTGGTTGGATCTGAACGACTTGATGTCGAACGGGATCACTTTGGGTTCCTCAATCATTGTCATATTTCGTTCCCTCTCTTTATCTCTTCAGGCGGTCACCCGTAGATCCCCGTTACGTTCCGCCGTCCGGGATGGGCTTTAGGTTCTAAGAGAGATAGCCCCGCGTATGGCGGGTGTTCGGGAGCGCCGGGAGTTGCATCTCGGTTCCGCCCTCTGGCTCTCGAAATGAGCCGACCATCTCGCCTGTAGCGAGCCTTGCGGTGAACTCACGCCGCCTGCTCCAACGGCTCTAGCCCATCAAGTAACCCTGACCCATGAAACAGGGCACGACAGGGGAGCAAGCCGCCTTGGCCGCCGCAGGCCTCGAAAGGACCCCACGACGGCACGGCGGAAAGTGGGACTGCGGAGCACACAGACCACTTGCAATCAATATCGAACCGAGGCGCATTCACCCGACCTGCCACTTGGTCATAGTTTGCTGGTCCGTATGGCCCGCGTGAATGAGACGGTCAGGTCAGTCGGAGTACGGAGCAATTCGAAACCGGCGCGAGGAGTTGCCGGAATGTCTCCTGAAACGTCAGGGAATCAGCGCACAAATCCGAAAATGTAGGGGCGGGGCAAGCACCGCCCCTACGGCCATGTCACCAAACGCCGGTCGCTGTTCGCTCCCTAAACCGTTACGTGGACCTTCACCGATCCGCTGCTCTTGTCGTACGCCAGGTCGAATCCCTTTTCGATGTCATCTAGGGGGACCGTGTGCGTCACGATGTCGTTGAACCCGGTGTCCCTGGCGGACAGCATGTTCACCGCTACGTCGTAGTCGTGCTTTCCGTCCACGATCCCGTAGCACGAAGAAAGCTTGAAGGTCAGCTCGGACAGCATGGGGGGCAGGAACGCGAATGGCAGTGATCCACGGAACCCGCCGACCACGATGACCGTGCCCTGAGATCGCGCTGCGCCGCACGCCGTTTCCAGCGGAACCAGCGAATTCCCGCCAACGGTCTCGATCGTGACATCAGCGCCCAGTCCGTTGGTTATCGACTGCGCTGCTTCTTCAAGCTCCCCCGGTTCGCTCCCGACCACAAGATCCGCACCGCATGCTTCGGCCATCGCCTTCTGCTGCGGGTGTCGGGCGGACGCCACGATCTTTCGAGCGCCAAGTGATCGAGCTGCCGCGATGGCCGCAAGTCCGATGGTCGCCGAGCCAACAACCGCGACGGTGTCTCCGCCCTGCATCCCACCCCAGCGCACGGCGTGCACCGAAACTGCGAGTGGCTCCACGAGAGCGCCGTCCTGCCACGACATGCTGTCGGTGAGCTTGTGCAGCCCGAGCGGTGTTCGAGTCATGTACTCAGCAAACGCACCGCCGGTTTCTTCGGCCTTGTCGATGCAGTGGCGGTATTGACCCGTGCGGCAGAAGTAGCAGACCTCACATGCCTTGCCGGAGCCAATAGTCTCGATGGCCACACGATCGCCCGGCTTGATGCGTACCTCGCCCGGCGGCACCTCAACGACCTCTCCCGTTGGCTCATGCCCGGTCGGTAGAGTCTGGGGCACGGTCCGTTCGTTGTTCATATGGAGGTCAGACCCACAAATACCGATCTGCTTTAGCGCTATCAGGGCTGAGCCAGGAAATCGCTCCGGCATCGGGCTCTGGTGGATGCTTACGATCCCGTTGCCGTCATCCAGGGCGGCGCGCATTGTGTCTGGCATTGGGCTCTCCTCGTTGTGGCGGTCCGTGTGTGTGGGGGGCTGGGTTGAACTCGCGTTGAAGCATCAAGAAGCCGGATTGTAACCGCCGGGGGCTTATTAGACGCAGTTTGCCCACTCCTTACACCGATATATTCGGGGACGCTGGACACGGTTGTTACCGACGACCAGAATGACCCCGCCCGACTCGACTTCATATTAAGAATATTGCTCGATGCACGATTTAAGGAGTAGCCAGTGACCACGGCAAATGACCAGTGGCGCGGAGTCTTCACAATTCCGGTAACGCCGTTCCATGAGGACGGATCAATTGACTGGGACAGCCTTCGCCGATGCGTTGAGTTCTGCATAGAGGCGGGCGCACACGGCATCGTGATGCCCGTGAACGCCAGCGAGTTCTTCACTCTCACAGACGACGAACGGGACGAAGTGGTTCGGGTGGGTGTTGAGGTTACGAACGGCGCAGTGCCCTTTGTAGCCGGGACCACGGGAGTGTCCCCCCAGCACGCCATCGCACGGTCGCTTGCGGCACAGGAAGCCGGGGCGGACTCGGTAATGGTGCTGCCGCCGCCACGCGTCGCCGGGGCGTCCCAGATAGAGGAGCACTACCGCGCCGTTGGCGAGGCGATCTCTATTCCCATCTTCATCCAGAATCACACGCCTCCGGCAGGGACGGTAATTCCGAACGACGTGATGATCAGACTTCTCAAAGAGGTCCCGTCCATCCAGTACCTCAAAGAGGAATCGATGCCGCCCGGACATGTCATCACGGCGATACTGGAAGTTGCGGGTGACGACGTCAAAGGCATCATGGGCGGAGTCGGCGGGCGGTACGTCCTCGACGAGTACCGACGGGGATCATGCGGCACGATGCCGGGCTGCCAGATCACTGACGCCGCTGTGGCCGTATGGGACGCACTGGAGCGTGGTGGAAAGGACGATCAGGGGAACCAGATCGTCAGCGACGAGGCCCGTGACATGTACCAGCAAATACTCCCGGCGATCACCTTTGAGTCGCTCTACGGAGCCGGCGCATACAAAGCCATCCTCCACAAGCGAGGAATAATCGCAGGCACAACGATGCGTATCCCGGCACGACGAGTAATGGACGCCATCGACTTTGAAGAGTTAAACATCATCCTGGACAGGTTGTCGCCGCTACTCAGCTGGAAGAAGGGTTAAGGGGGAAGACGTGGGGCCCCCTAACCCGGTGGGAGAGGGCTGGGGAGAGGGAGGTTCAAGGTCTTCGCTTCGGCGGTATGTTTTCGGTGCACGTCGTTCTGGTGAAGATTTCTTCATTTCGGTCGGGAGAGGGCACAGGGTGAGGGGTGTGCCGCCTGGCAGGCGGCAAGTCGCAAGCGCGTGCTAAGTCGAAATCATGCGTACGCAAAGGAATCGCGAACCTGCGATACGCCCTCTACTAAGACCCCCCGCGGCGCATCTTCCTCACCCGAAGCATCGCCAGCACCATCAGTCCGATCGGGAACGCCAGCGTTACCGCACCCAGCACCACGACAATCATCGTCGGACTGACGCCAAAGATGGCGTCGATCTCGTCCTTGATCCACTCGATCAAAGTCGGATCCACGGACTCTGAATGGTGAAGCAGCAATGCCGGGAGCGACATCACGGCGTTCATGAACCACATATCTCTGGCCTAGTCCCCGTCGGCAATCGCGCTGACAGAAAACGGAGTTGCTGCAGGTGGCGCGGGGACAGGAGTCTGGTAACGGATTGAGTACTTATGCTCCTGAATTGCGATGCTCGCAAACCCAGCCGCTACGAGCAATACCGCGCCGACGGCAAAGGTTGGGTTGTATGTGTCCCACACAGCGAACACCACGCCGGTGACCACTACGGCGGTGCCTCCGGCGACCTGATGAGACATCTGGGCAAGGCCGTTGAGCGTGCCGATATTTCGGAGCCCATACACGTCTGCCGTGAGCCCTGAAGTGAGTGGGAGGGTTGCTAGCCAGGATGCCCCGCCAAGAACCGCAAAAGTCCAGAGGGCCATCTGTCCGGGCAGGAAGATCAGGCCCAGAAACGCCAGCGCCCTGGCCCAGTAAACGGTGGCCAGCAAATATTTACGCGGCATGTGGTCTGAGATCCACCCGGCCGAGACAAGCCCCATAAAGTTAAAGGCACTGAGCACACCGAACGCTAGGGCTGCCGTTCCCGCTGAAATACCTTCGGTCTCGGCCCAGCGAACAAAGTGGACGGAAATCATGGCGGTGGTGACCCCGCAAACGGCGAAGGTGAGCGACAACTGCCACATCGGTGCTGACCTGAATGAGTCCATCCACTTGTGGGCTTCTAGTGGCGCAATCCTGATAGTCGTGGGGGTAGAAGTTCGTCCCTCTGAATCGTCCGTTGTTTCGCGTTTTCCTGGCCCGCCGTCCGGCTCCAGCCCCATGTCGCTCGGACTATCGCGAATGATCGCCACCAGAAGCGGCATCCCCAGGAACACCATGATTCCTCCCATGACGAACCATGCGGTGCGCCAGTCAGCGATGACCAGGAGGTAAGCGGCGAAAGGCACCATGAGCATCCCGCCGAACGAGCCGCCGGCCGTGAATAGGCTGATGGCCGTGCCACGTTTGCGATGAAACCAGCGGGACACCACGGACGACATTGGAGTCGGGAACACGCCACCGGCAGTGGCCGAAAGTACAAAACCGTAGACGGCGATCAGGAAATAAACATTCGGAACCAGCCCTACGGCGATCGTGCTGAACCCCAGTGCCGTGATGCTGATGATCATCACGCGACGTCCACCATAGATGTCCGTCAGTCGGCCGAAAACGGGTTGAAGTAAACCGTTTACTGCCCACCCGATTCCGGCGGCCACTGAAATCAGGCCGACGCTGGTGCCAAAATCGTCTTCCCAGGCTTTGACGAACACCCCGAAACCCTGTCGCGTGCCGACGCCGATAAAGGTCGCGAAGAACATCGCAGCGACGATGTACCAGCCGTAGAAAATGCCACCTCCCGATTCAGGTTCGCCTGTTTCGATCTCGGGGGATGTATCGGATGAACCGGGCTGGTCTTCCAAGCAGTTGACTCCAATCGGTGGGACGCACAACGCAGATGTGAGAGGACATTCTCGTCTATTCGCTGTGGCCCGGTCGTCTCACTTGGTGTTGCGGGCTAATCACCGGCAGAAGCGGACGCGCTCTCTACGGGTATCGAAGTGGGCACCTGGTATCGGACTGAATACTTGCGCTCACGAATTGCGAAGCTGATCAGCCCCGCAAATAGCAGGAATCCGGCCGCTACGGCGAACACCGGATCATATGTGTCCCAGATGTCGAACACCATTCCGGCGATGATCACCGCCAGCCCACCAGCTAGCTGGTGGGCCATCATGATCAGGCCGTTCAAGATGCCCACGTTCCGAAGGCCGTACACGTCAGCAGTCAGAGAGTTTGTGAGTGGGACCGACGCCAGCCATGAGACTCCTCCAACCACGGCGAAGACCCAGAGGGCCGATGCGCCGGGAAGGAAAATCAGTGCCAGGAATGCGACGCCACGGATCAGGTAGACCGTTCCAAGAAGGTTCTTACGCTGCAATCGGTCTGAGATAGACCCGACCACCAGTAGTCCCACACCGTTGATCGCCATCAACAGCCCAAACGCCAGTGCCGCAGTACCTGAAGAGATGTCCCTGGTTGAGGCCCAACTTATGAAATGTACGGCGATTATCGCCGTAGTGATGCCGCACACCGAGTACGACAACGACAACTGCCACATCGGCGCCGACCGGTATGACTCACGCCACCGGTTGGTGACCAACGGGGCGACTCTCACGCTGATCGGTCCGACATCGTCACTTTCGTTTTCATCGTTGGGAGCACCACCATCAGGCGCAAGCCCCATGTCAGCAGGGTCGCTACGGACGATCGCCATAACCAGAGGGAAGCCGAGTATCAGAATGAGGCCGCCCATCACCAACCAAACCGTCCGCCAGTCTGTCAGCTCCAGAAGGTATCCGGCAAACGGGATCATCACGAATCCACCCACAGAGCCACCGAACGCAACGAAACTCATCGCCGTGCCACGCTTGCGTTGGAACCACCGAACTACTATCGAACTGGCCGGGGTCGGGAACACCCCTCCGGCGGCAGAGGAAAGGGCAAACCCGTAAAGGCCTATCAAGACATAAACGTTGGGTGAAGCGGCGATAGCTACTGTGGCCAGTCCCATCCCAAGAACACCGAAAATGAGGACCCGACGACCTCCCACTGCATCGGTCAACCGCCCGAAGAACGGTTGAACCAGACCGTTTACCACCCAGCCGACCCCGGCGGCGGTAGAGATCAGCGTGACAGATACGTCGAAATCTTCTTCCCACGCCGGGACGAAGACACCGAAGCCTTGCCGAGAACCGACTCCGATAAACGTTGCGAAGAACAACGCTCCAACGATGTACCACCCGTAGAAGAAGCCTTCAGGTTTTATTTTCGGTTCGTCCAAGCGGTGTCTCCGTTCAATAAAGGCACGTCACGAGCATCTGATGGGACCATTATCGCGTGACGACCCATTTCTAGGATGCGCGCCCCTTAGTCCACTCCCAGGATCTCCAAAGCGTCCCGGTTGATGATCCCCTCTATCTCGTCCTCCGGAATCACCGGGAGGTGATGGTCCTTCGCGAATTTGCTCAGATTTCTCAGTCCGTCGATGTTGTCCTGTGGAACCGTAACTGGCCAGTCAGATGCAAAAAGTATCTTCTGGGTTACACCCCATTCGTAGAACAGTTGCATTCCATTCCAAAATGACCACGGCCGGTAGAACTGCGCCGAAACGTCCGCCCACACATTCGGGTGCTTGCGAACCACCGCCAGGCAATCGTTATGCCACGGGTGACCGAGGTGCGCCATTACTATCTTTAAGTCGGGGAAGGCGATGGCGACCTGGTCCATCACCAGCGGCTGGGCGTAGCGAAGCGGCGCATCCTGCATGGGCGACGTACCCTGGTGAAACACGATCGGGAGATTGTCGGCCTCAAGGCGGGCGTAGAGCTTGAATGCGTCTTCGCCCACGGGATCAAAGTCCTGGTAGTTCGGTCCTAACTTGATCCCCTTGCAGCCCAGATCTCCAACGGCCCTGTCGTACTCGTCGTTCATTCCGGGATCCATCGGGTGGAGCGACATGAAAGGGATTACCTTGTCCGGCGCAGCCCTGTGCAGTTCTGCGGCCACGTCGTTGTGATTCTTCCCGTCGACCGCCATATCGCCCGCCTTGAAGACAAGGTCACGATCCTTGATCCACGGACGGGGTGCGATGCCGAAAGCAAGCGTGCGGTCCACGGGCTCCATCGCCCGTAGGTAATCTGCGATCGAGTTAGTCCTGGAAGTTGGATCGCCGGAACGCATGGCACTTTCGAAAGCGAGTTCTGAATCCGGGACTATGTCACGGTGAGTGGGCAGGTGGGTGTGGACGTCGACGATCATTGCAATTATTCCTATTTTGAAGGCGTAAACGTGGCAGTGGCGACCCGCAGTGTACGCCGGGACGCCTCACATGACGGGCGCGAAAAAAGCAGGGCACAGGTTCGCCTTTAAGGCAATTCGGGCCAGGTCTGCCCTGACATCAAGGACTCCCGGAATTTCTGGCTTCTGTGGCCCCTGCGTGCTTGATGACATTTGCCAGGGCTGCATCTGCAACCCGGTGTACGGCCAGTCGTACCGACTCTGGAATCTGGCTTGCTCCTGCTGGCTCCAGCGCCCGACCTCGTTTCCAATTGAGCCTAAAGCTGCTCATTCATCAATGCCAGACTTCGTCGCGTTTCTTCCAGCGCCCGCTTCTCATCATCGACGCGCATCCGGGACATGCGTTCTCCGCCTACCCGGACCACCTGGGTGCGGTACCGGGCCGCACCGATGGTCAACGAAACCTCGCACCCACTAACCAACAATTCGGCGTCGTGCCTGGAATAGGCATCTGGTTTCTTGCTGCGGAGTTCGATATAGCCCGTCGGGTCCGTACGGCTCCCAAGTTGCACCATCATTCCGGAGTTGAGTCCTGCACCAAGGAATGCGCTGTTGGACTCAGGTTTCACTCCGGCCCCCGGAGATAACCATCACCCGGCCGTCTACTATTGGCCCCCAGCCATCCTCGCCCAGGACGAGGGGAACGATGTCTCCCAACTCCCTGGACGCCACCGGAACTCCGGTTGCGTAAGCGACTTCCAGTTCGTCTCCGCCCGATCGCTCCACCACGATGGCGAAACGATCGATCGACAGAGACTCGTTCAATGCCAGGTATATGTCCGCGTACACACGGTCTAACAAATGGCTGGAGCTGGATGCGTGGCGGATGCGCTCAAGTAGGTGACGCTCTCGGGATCGTGACTCGAGTCGGGATACGGCGTATCGGGCGACGATGGCAGAAGTCACGATCAGTGACGCCTCTATGGCGATTCGAGTGCTGCTGCTAGAACCGGCATAGGCCCAGTATGTAGCGCCCAGCGCAGTCGCTGCGATCGGCGTGAAAGCGATAGCTAGTGGAAGCGCCAGCAAGGACGCCGTTAACGACACGATTGGCACAAGAATCAGACCGGCCGGCGTACTTGATTCGCCCGACAGGGAGACGATGCCAAATTGCGAAAATTGTAGGAAGTGCAATCCAGTTGCGACGGGTCATCGGACGCCCGCCTTAAGCCGCAATGGATCTATTGCAATCGATATTTCTGTGCGCGCTGGGCACGCGTGCCAGGGCGTCGCACGCACAGAAATCGAAACCGTTCAGGCAGATTGCGTGCAGCATCTCAGTCTGACGGTATCGCCCATAGAGGGTCTAGGACATCGGGTGGGTCACGTAGCAGTCATTGGCGGATTACGCGGTGTGCGTATGAGCGATTAAACGCACACGCTTCCTGACTTTCAGGAAGCTACTAGAGCGAGTCGAAGTCCCCAAAATTAGGACTGCCTATCATTCCAGCTGCCACTGTCTCGTTGGTCGACTCATCGATCAAGATGAAACTGCCGGTAGTCCGGTTGTACACGTAGTCGTCACACACGAGCGGAGTGCTGGTGCGAATGGAAACACGGCCTATGTCGTTTAGAGTCAGTGACGCACATCCCGGAACCGGCGACAGCGTGTTGATGTCTATCTGGCAATCCAGGCCAGTAATCATCGCTTTCGCCGTACGGGTTGTGTGCTTGATCCGAAACATCGCGCCCTGTCGTAACTCTGTCGTATCGCTCATCCAGCAGACCGTCGCGTCAAACGTCTGCGTGGTCCGCGGTGAACTTCCGATTGCGCTGATCATGTCGCCACGAGAAACATCAAAATCGTCTACCAGGCGTACCGAAACAGCCGTCTTGCTGGGCGCCTCCTGGGCCTCCCCGTCCGGGGTCTCGATGGCCGCGATCTGAGAAGTTTTTCCTGAAGGCAGAATCTCTACGCCCTGCCCGACCCTGACGATGCCGTCGGCGACGGTCCCTGCGTAACTTCGGTAATCGTGATACTCGTGCCGAAGCGGCCGAACAACGTACTGCACCGGCAACCGAAGTGGTCGGTCGATCAGATCTTCGCTTGCGTCGATGTCCTCCAGGAAAGACAGCAATGGTCCGCCGTTGTACCAGGGCATTGTGTCGCTGCCCGTTACGACGTTGTCGCCTTCAAGGGCTGAGATTGGAAAGTAACGAGCGCCTTCTACATTCAGACCGTTAAGTAGCTTCTGGAACTCGTCTCGGATTGCGGCGAACCGACCGTAGTCGTAGTCGACGAGGTCCATCTTGTTCACGCACACAGCGATGTGTCGGATTCCCAGAAGGGACGCAATCACGGCGTGCCTGCGGGACTGCTCGACCACGCCGTTTCTGGCGTCGATGATGATGAGCGCCATGTCCGCCGTGGAGGCACCGGTGACCATATTCCGCGTGTACTGAACGTGGCCGGGTGTGTCGGCGAGGATGAACTTGCGTTTGGGCGTGGCGAAATAGCGATATGCCACGTCGATTGTGATGCCCTGCTCGCGCTCCGCCCTCAGGCCGTCCGTGAGAAGCGCCAGGTTGAAATACTCGTCGCTTTTCCGACTGCTGACTGCCTCTGCGGCATCAAGCACGTCGTCATAGATGGCCTTGGAGTCGTAGAGCAATCGACCGATCAGAGTGCTTTTGCCGTCGTCGACCGAACCGGCGGTTGCGATCCTTAGCAATTCCATCAGAAGTAACCTTCGCGCTTGCGATCTTCCATCGCCGCTTCCGATGTACGGTCGTCGGCGCGGCTCGCACCTCGCTCGGACGTTCGCGTCGCTGCGATCTCCGTGATCACCTGATCCAGCGTGGTCGCCGTCGATGGGACCGCCGCCGTGATCGTCATATCGCCGACCGTTCGGAAGCGGACCGACTGCGTACTGACCTTTTCGCCCTGTCCCGGCTTCAGGAAGTCAGACACGGCCATCAACATGCCGTCGCGCTCAAACACCTCACGCTCATGGGCGAAGTAGATGGACGGTAATTCAAGGTTCTGGTCAGCGATGTACTGCCAGATATCAAGTTCCGTCCAGTTAGAGATCGGGAAGACACGGATGTGCTGTCCGGGGTGGATGAAACCGTTGAACAGGTTCCACAACTCGGGACGCTGGTTCTTCGGATCCCACTGGCCGAACTCGTCCCTGAAGGAGTAGACGCGCTCTTTGGCGCGAGAGCGTTCCTCGTCCCGCCTCGCTCCGCCGTACACGGCACCAAAGTTGTTGTTGCGGATCGTGTCCAGCAACACCGGCGTTTGAAGCCGGTTACGCGAACCGCCTCGTTCAGAGCTTTCCGCAATGCGCCCTGCGGCGATGGCGTCCGGTACGGACCCGAGGACCAGCTCAATGCCGAGCTCTTTCACGATTCGGTCCCTGTACTCAAGAACCTCCGGGAAGTTATGCCCGGTGTCGATATGCACCACCGGGACAGGCAGGCGCGCCGGCGCCATCGCCTTCACAGCAAGGTGAAGCATGACGATCGAGTCCTTGCCGCCTGAGAACAGGATGCCCGGACGGTCGAACTCGGCGATTCCTTCGCGAATGATGTGGATGGACTCGGACTCCAGCGCATTGAGCTGGCCCGTGTCCGGGAGTGAGGGCGTTACGGCTACGGTTGCGTTCATATTGTTAATTACTTAAATGCGGGAGCAACAAGATGAAGTCCGCACTCCTTGGCGCTCGGGTCGCTCTCCCACCACCAGCGTCCGGCGCGAATGTCCTCTCCCGGTTCAACCGCTCGTGTGCATGGATCGCATCCCAGGCTCGGGAATCCGTTGTCGTGTAGTTCGTTGTACGGCACCGAGAACTCGGTGATGTATTCCTGGACCTGTTCAAAGGTCCAGTCGGCAAGAGGGCTGATCTTGTACGAGTCGTGCGCAGCGTCCCATTCGACGATGTCTATGGTGCTGCGCTCCATGCCCTGGTCTCGTCGCAAACCGGTAATCCAGCCATCGACCGAGTTCAGGGCGCGTCCCAGCGGCTCGACCTTGCGGACGCCGCAACACATCTTTCGGTTGTCCATGCCCTTGTAGAACAGGTTGTATCCGAGACCTTCTACCATCGCCCGAACTTCATCCATGTCCGGGTAGAACGCCTCAATCTTGATCCCGTACCGGGCGCTGGCCTGGTCGAACAACGTGTAGGTCTCGGTCGGCAACCGCATGGTGTCCAGCGTCATGACACGTGCTTCCGGCGTGATACGCCAGAAAATGTCCATCAAGGCCATGTCCTCAAGGCCAAAGCTGGACATCAGGGCGACATCATTACCCAGTTCGTCATGCGCCCACTGCAGGACTTGCTGCGGTGGGGCTCCCTCAAGTTGCTTGTTAATCTCCGCCAGCCTCGCAGCTGACGGCTCTGTAATTCGCTTCGTCAAAAGTCCCTCTGTTGTGAATAGTAGTAAGAAATGATTAGTAATCAGGCCAATAAAAAACCCCCCGAGACCGGAACGGTCGTCGAGGGGTTTGAGTCAAAATCCGTTGCGCTTAAACGCTGTACGTCAGGACTGCTCCCCCTCTGGGATCAGACAACACGCGCAGGCGCAGGTTTTGGCGTTTTTCATGTAACTCACGTTTTGAGTGTAAGCCTAAGTCGGCACCTTTGAAACTTTCATCACAAAGAATCACCTACGGGCGTATTCCCAGTTCCACGTCTTTTTCCGTCTGGTTTCCACCGTCCTCAAGGATTTGAAGAGTCACAACATCTCCGGGGCGGGTGTTGCTCGTCAGGTATGAGATCAGATCCGCCATGCTTCGTATAGGAGACCCGTCCACGCCTACAACGGTATCTCCACCGACGTCGATCGGCTGGCCTTCGATCCTGATCGTTCGTGATGTTTTGCTGAGCCCCGCATCCTCCGCGGGCCCATCAAAGATCACGTCTGATATGTAAGCGCCCTGGGTACCCTCGGGGAGATCAAGCGCCTCAGCCAGAAGCCGACTCACGTCGTGTCCGGAAACGCCGAGCCATGAGTACAGGTACTTTCCACTCTCGATCAGGTCAGGGACTACCATCTTTGCGATATTAATAGGCACCGCAAATCCAACGCCGGAGTTCTGTCGACTGTCGCTCCGAATCTGGGCGTTGATGCCGATAACCTCGCCGCTCCGGTTGAGAAGTGGCCCGCCGGAGTTACCCGGGTTGATAGCCGCGTCTGTCTGGATGACGTCCGGGGTTGTGAAGCCCTGGTTACCGCTTCGGATGCTGCGGCCCACGGCGCTAACGATGCCCTGTGTAAGTGTGAACTCTTCTCCAAATGGATTGCCGATCGCGATGGCGAGCTGACCGGGTACGGCTGTGTCGCTATCGCCCAGCTTGATGGGCTTCAACACATCGTCCGTGTCGACCTCAAGTACCGCCACGTCGGCGTCTGTATCCTCACCCAGGACCGTGGCCGCGTAAGACCGTCCGTCTGAGAAGGAAACCTCTACCCGCTGAGCGTCGGCGATGACGTGCTGGTTGGTGACTATGCGGTTCTGGTCATCCCACACAAATCCGCTACCGCTCGCACCACCAGCGGCCGTAGTAACCGATATTTCGACTATCGAATCCAGCGAATCACTGAAAACCCTGCTGACCACGGATTCAAATGCGGCCGCTATGTCGTCTGGAGACAGCGCCTCCACGATGAAAGCAGGCTCTACTTGATCCGAAGTGGGGGTCGGTATGTCGCCAATGACGTCATTACCAAGCTCGTCGCCGACCGCCGTGATCGGCAGTCCCTGCAAACTTGTCGCCGTTGATTCCACCTGTGTTGCGACCGATCCAGATGTGGTCGTCGCTGATCCAGCGAAATCGATCGGTGAGCTGTCGTCGTCGATGGCGCTGCTGCAGGCGACCGCAGCCACAAGCAGGAGGCCCCCGGCCCTGCCCAGCATCACTTTTCGGCCTGGGAAGGCGGTGAAAAACCGGGTCGCAAATATCGTGTTCAGCGGCATACCGCGGGCTCTCTTCCTGTGTCGCTGTTGGTTCTGATGGTGAGTTCTCAATTTAGACGCCAGTTGTCTGGAAACTGTCAAGATGCAGTAGTTTGATAATTTCAGAAGGCTGACCGAAGATCCTATAGTCGGTACGCATTTTGCGGATAAATCGCCACAGGAAAATCGGGGCTTCTCCGCGATGATCTGAGAGTAAACCTGCACTCTGCCACCGGAAACTAGCCCGGAAGTACGGGACTTACCAATTGATCCCTGTGAGTGATACGTGCGTTTAACCGTCTACGGTCGTGTCGGTCTCAAACCGGACCAGATGCTGGGGCTTCAGAAACCGGTTGTCCGGTTTCGATCAATCGCTATCAGGGCTATCTCGATTATCAGGCACCGTTACCGGTCTCTTCCGCTTGAACACGTGACTCCGTGCGGCGCGGGCTTCGATCGCTTCCTTCATCTCACGCATGTGCTTCCGGATCACGCGCTCAAACCAGCCCTTTGTGACGTTTCGACCCAACACATCGCCCACCACCGGCCAACCGAGCCTGAACGACCCGGTGTGCGTCCACTTTGTCTTGCCGTCCGGGAGTTCCTCAAATGTGAACACTTCGTCGCACGACTCAAGTGGACCGTCCAGGTGTTTGAACGTGATCCGGTCCGGGCTGTAGAGGGTTACCTCTTCAAGTGTCACATAGGTCTTGTAGATCGCATCAGTCGTCAACTCGACGACCAGTCGATCGCCGTCTTGCTCAACGACACGGGATTTTTCTTTGGACCCCCGCAATTTTCCACGGCCAAATGCGGTCAACATCTGGAACACCATTTCGCGCGGGGCATCGACGATGGTTTCGTGGTGTCTCAGGGTTACGGTGCGTAAATTAGTCACGCAAATAGGATTCCGCTTCTTGCCGTAAAGGTGCGCGATTGTTCCAACTAGTCAGCAATTTGGCCACTTCTTCTGCTGATGATCGGTCCAGATGACACGAACGCCCCGTCCAGTCTTCTCGTTTCGATGGAAGACCAGACGGGGCGTTCAACAGAGCGTATTTAGGGTTGGCCCCTGGAGGCCACAAGATTCGTAGGACTACCCGTTCGAGTCGTCTTCTTCGCCTTCTTCGCCTTCTGCGCCCTCTGCGCCTTCTTCGATCTCCATACCCTCGCCGACTTCAACGGCTGCGGTACGGGTCATGGCGATTCGGGCGACGATCTGGTCGGGGGAGCTAAGGGCTACCACACCGACCGGAAGTATAAGGTCCTGGACTCTGATGTTATCGCCAATGTTCTCAAGGCCCTCGATAGAGACCTCGATCTCGTCCGGAACTTCAAGCGGCAGGACACTGACCTGTACGGTACGGACGCCACGGAGGAACTGTCCACCACCACCACGGGTTGCGGGCGCTTCGCCGGTCATCGTGAGAGTGACCTCGGCGGATACCGGCTGCGTCGCATCTACCCGGATGAAGTCGACGTGCTGGAGTTCGCCAGACACCGGGTGTTGTGCGATCTCTCGGACAAATGTCAGGGCGGTCTCGCCTCCACCGACCTCGATCGAAATCGGCTGACCACGGCCGGCCGTGTTGACGGCCAGGCGCAGGGCCTGGGTCTCGGCCTGGAGGGTGAGGGACTCGCCGCCGCCACCATAAAGATGGATCGGAGTAATCCCGGTGCGACGAAGCGCTCGGACTTTTTTGCCGGTCACTTCGCGCAGGTCAACAGAGAGGGAGACGTTATCGCTTGCCATATCTCGATTACTTCAGCCGCGCTACGGTCGAATCCTGTTAGGGAATCCCCGGGCACGGGTTTCATAAGGTTTCTGAATAAGAGTTCTGATCAACCAGGAAAGGCGCACGTGGGCGCAGCGAAAAATTGTAACACGAGGGCGCACCCATCTACAGGTACGGGGAACGGCAATGTGCGAGCAATGACACGTGATTTTATGAGTGAACCGTCCTTATTGCGGCACTGACTCGAACAAATTGCCGGACGTCATCGACCCTCCTGTATACTTGCGGTACGTTTGAATGGTCTGATCAGCGGAGCGTGCAGATCGCCAGACCAACGTAAGCCGCCGATGTTCGGCATGGGACGCCGCTGTGCTAGTTCCTATGAAAGTGGATTATGGTTTGAGGGTGCTGATGCACTTGGCTCAGACCCCCGCGTCCGGCCCGATTTCGGCTAGTGCAATAGCTGAGCAGCAAAAAATACCGGAGGCTTACCTCCACCACGTGCTGAGTGACCTTCAGGCAGGCGGCATGCTTGAATCACGTCGCGGACCGTCCGGAGGGCACATGCTCGCCCGGCCCGCGACCGAGATTACCGTGGCAGACGTCTTCATGAGCTTCGACAGGTCCCTTGCTCCGTTGGACTGCGTCGATTCGCCGGAGGACTGTACGCTCTCCGGAGCTTGTTCGCAGCGTGAGCTCTGGAGTGACGTAGAACGGGTGCTGCTGGAACGCTTGAGTGAGACCCGGGTTTCCGATCTTGTTGCCGAGCAACGAGAGATGGTCTGGAACAGCGTATAACAAGACGCAAACCCTCCTGAAACGTTATGGGAAACGTACTGGGCCAGAACACCGCCCCTTTTCACCATCGCTGCCACCGGACTACACTCGAGGCTGCGGAAATTGACCGGGACGTCCCCAAAGTGGATCTGAACACGTCAGAATGAATCTAACTGACAGAATTGGAAACACGTCGGGAACAAGGGCTGGCGGAAGCCGGATTGTTTCATAAATACCACTTGGATAACCAGAAATATCAACCTTAAGAGGCTGAATATCGGATGACAGAACTTAAAGCAATGACGCCGCGCCAGGTCCAACGTTACAGTCGGCACATCATCATGCCGGATGTTGGAAGCGTGGGACAGCGCAAACTGCTCAGCTCCAGCGTGCTGATAGTCGGCGCAGGTGGCCTGGGTTCCCCGGTCGCTATGTACCTTGCTGTCGCAGGCGTAGGCAAGATCGGGCTCGTCGATTTCGACACCGTCGATCTCTCCAACCTGCAACGCCAGGTCCTGCACCAGGAAAAAGACATCGGACGTCCCAAAGTTGAGTCAGCGAAAGGGACGCTGCTGGCATACAACCCGGACCTCGACGTCGTCCTGCACGAGGAACCCATCACGTCAGACAACGCGATGGATATCATTCCTCACTACGACGTTATCGTTAACGGCGCAGACAATTTCCAGACTCGATACCTGGTCAACGACGCCGCCTACCTTTCCGGTAAGCCGCTCGTGGACGGCAGCATTCTGCTGTTTGACGGTCAGGCGAGCACCTACATTCCCGGGAACGGTTGCTACCGTTGCATCTTCCCGGAGCCGCCGCCCCCGGGCGAGGTTCCGAGCTGTGCAGAGGCCGGAGTACTGGGCGCATTGCCCGGGATGATCGGCACGGTCCAGGCGACCGAGGTGATCAAGGTTCTCCTTGATATCGGAGAACCCCTGAGCGGACGACTGCTCATCATCGATGCACTGTCGATGGAGTTCCGTGTACTCAAGGTTCGCCAGAACCCGGACTGCCCGCTCTGCGGGACCAACCCGACCGTCACCGAACTCATCGACTACGACGCATTCTGCGGGGTCAACATCCCGCTGGTTGAGCCAGTCGAAGAGCCGGTAACCGCCGACTAGTAAACGCAATATTGAGGGTGGGATGGCTATGCCGTCCCACCCTCAATATTGCGTCATCTCTGGGCTCCCTCCAAGGTTACCAGGGCTCCCGGGACTTTAAGATGATCGGAAGCTCCCGGAATCTCAGGGTATTGAACTTACGGGTCGATCGATCTTCGTACCTGATAGCTGCCTGTACTTAGGAAACGGATGCGCGCGTGACCCTCAGAGTCAAACCAGCCCCGAACATGCTCAAACGTGACATCGTGGACGCTATCGGCGATACGCCGCTGGTGGATGTTTCCATACTAAGCCCGGTAGAAGGCGTTCGGATATTCGCCAAGCTTGAAGGCTTTAACCCCTCGGGCTCGGTAAAAGACCGCGTCGCCAAATTCATGGTTGAGGCGGCAGAGCGCGACGGCCTTCTCAAGCCGGGCGACACCATCATCGAGCCCACATCCGGGAACACCGGCGTGTCGCTGGCGATGATCTCCCGGGCACGCGGCTACAACCTCAAGGTCGTGATGCCGGCGGGTGTAACGCAGGAGCGCATCGACCTTCTAACGGCGTACGGGGCCGAGATCATCTTCTCGGACGCCGATAAAGGCACGAACGAGGCGATCATCGTCGCCAAGAAGATCGCCGCCGAAAACCCGGACTATTGGTTCCCTTACCAGTACGGAAACGAAGGGAATCCCCGGGCGCACTTTGAGACCACCGGCCCTGAGATCATCCGTGATCTTCCGGAGGTCGACATTTTCGTCGGTGGACTCGGTACCGGCGGCACCCTTATGGGCAATGGACGTGCGCTCAGGCTCCACAACCCGAACGTCAAAATCGTGGCAGTCGCGCCACCGCCGGACGATGTCATCCAGGGTCTACGGTCGATCGAGCACGGTTTCATACCGGAAATCCTGGACCTGGACAAGTTGGACGCGCGCATCCTCGTCGAGAGCGAAGACTCGTTCTTCTGGACCCAGCAACTGATGGAGCAGTGCGGAATCTTTGCCGGAATCTCTTCCGGCGCAGCCATCGCATGCGCCCGGAAGATGGCGGACAAGATCGGCGATGGATCGATATCGATTCCCGGCCGATCAGCGGGGGAGGCCAACATCGTGGCCCTGCTGCCGGATGGCGGCTGGAAGTACATGTCCACAAGTCTCTGGACCAAGACCTTCCAGGAGATCGAGTCCGATGTAGGCGGCAAGATCTGGTGGTAAAGGCGTAACAGCCGATTCAACCGTAGGGGCGGGCCTTGGTCCGCCTTTTTCGTGCCCCAAGACTGTCCCATTGATGTGGTCAAAGCGGGCGGTGAAAGAGCCCTGATGAGTGTTCCAAAGGTTGTAGGGGCATATGGCAATACACCCGGTCTGGTGCATGGGAGCGCGACTTGAACGTCGACCCGCGAGATGTGACAAACGACCGCCACGGATTCGCCGTCTACGGCGTATTCGCGATTGCCGGTCAGGCCCAGGTATCGGCGATTTCGGAGCTACGAAGGGCGATGTACAGCGGAGTCGAAGATCCACCGGCGTACGTCAACGCACCCGCGCACGTCACCGTAAAACGCCTCTTCTCCGGGATCCCAAATGTTGAGGATATACAAGAAGCGGTTCATGGCCTGGCCGAGTCCACAAAACCATTTCGAATCGAGTTCGCAGGAGACCCGGAGTCGAGCGGCGGTGGCAACTCATCTCTGGCGGTTCCGGTGAAATCCACTTCGGAGCTTGTAACGGTTAACACAACGCTGGAATCAGCGATCGGTCAGATCGTGGAGACGGAGTACAGACCCATAGAGTTCCAACCGCACATGACCGTCTTTCAGGATGCCGACGAAGACGAGTCTGAACGAGGTCTGCGACTGACAAAGGGACTGAGGTTGGGCACCGGATTCCACGTCGAAACCCTGGAGTTGATGGCGCGAACCGCCCCACTCAGGGGAGGCCGCTGGCAGTCACTCGGATCATTTGAACTGGATATCTGGAGCTAGAGTCGCGAAACCGTAGGGGCGAGGCTTGTTCCGCCCGACGCTTGATCATCAGTAACACGAGGCCTCGGCTAAGGCACACCTGCTGTCATCCTGAGCCCGGAGGCGAAGGATCTCCTGTCCCTTCAACGCCACGTCCGTGTCACCCAAACACTATTTACCCGCCGCCGACGTCCCGCCACATCTACCACATGCGTGGGCCGCCATCCGGCAGATCCGCCTCGACGATCACCCGATATCCCCGGCTTTCGTAAAACCCCAGATTGACCTCGTTTGAACTCATCAGGTTGGTCGGCACTCCCAGTCGATCCCAGCGGATCAAGCCCGAATCCAACAACGCTGACCCTAGACCCTGCTCGCGTGCAGACGACAGCGCGCCAATAAAAGACAGATATATGTGCCGTTGGTCGGGTCTATGTGCATCCAGTGCGTTACCGAGAGCACTCAAACGAACGTACGAATCGGGTCCCGTGATCTCCTCCCAGGCCGATTCGGGTATATCTGGCTCCACCGGCCGCTCACCGAGGGGTGGTTCCCACAGAGCGACGGCGTTGAGGTCCTCAGTTACGTAGGTCAAACCCTGTGGCAAACAGATATCTCGGGCGATTAGTCCGAAAAAAGCGCTGGATCGCTGTGTGCGCTTCTCATCCTCCGGAAAAATCCAGCGACTGACTGAATCGTGCTACAAGGCCTCCGAGAGCACGGCCGCAATGCCCGGCACGTCGTCCGGCATGGCCTTGCGAATTACGATCGGATCACGTCCCGTTTTTTCAGTCATCTCTACCTCCGACAATCGCCGCCAGTTTATCGCCATCAATACTGCCGCCGCTCAAGATGCAGACGGACCGACCACGCTCGCTGACATTCGTCGACAAAGCGGCAGCAACAGACGCCGCTCCTGCCCCCTCGACCACCAGCTTGTTATCCATAGCCAGTTTCCGCACGGCGCTTGCGACCTGCTCCTCAGATACTTCAATCGTTTCATCCACCACCTCACGCAACAGCGGCCACATCTCATCGGTCACAAGTGGTACACCAAGCCCGTCGCACAATGTTGGTTGTGGATCGATCCAGACAGGTTCGCCCGCCACCAGGCTTGCCGATAACGGCGCACACCCTTCTGGCTGTACCGCCACGATTCGCACATCCGGTTTTAGCGCCTTCAGAGCGCTTCCGACACCACAGATCAATCCGCCTCCACCGACAGATACGAATACCGTGTCTACGTCCGGTAAGTCTTTGAAAATCTCCAGACCCACGGTCGCACTCCCGGCCACCATCAACGGCTCAACCCACGGGTGTAGGAACGAGTGCGGCTCACTCTCCCAACCGGCCGACAACATCCAGTCGAACAGCTCGTCACCGGGCATCAAGATCGGCTCCATGCCGTATGCCTCGATAGCGTCGATCTTGGCCTTAGGTGTTGTATCTGGAAGCCGACTTCGGGCCGATGCACCCACGAGGTGAGCTGCGTACGCAACGGCCTGTGCCGTATTGCCCGCGCTGACGGTGGAGAGATCCCGGGCACGCTGCTCATCTGTGAGTGACGAGGCCCAGTTGTAGGCCCCACGTATCTTGAACGACGTGACCGGCTGGAGAGTTTCAGGCTTCAGAAGGATGTCGGGCTGTGCGCCTGAGTACGAGCGCAACGGGACAAGCGGCGTACGCAACGTGACTCCGGCGATGCGTTCAGCAGCTGCACGCATATCGTCCAGCGACGGCGCGCTGATGGGTGTACCTCCGAACCCGGTGGGACGTGGTCGTGTCGAAGTCATTCGGCTATCCACTCACGATGAGTGGTCACACACCTTCGACGATGGTGACGATTGAGTTGGCGGTCCGTTCCCGCAGGGCGAGGAGTGGCTGATACTCCTCGGCGTAGTAAAAACGGTCTGCATCTTCACGTGATGGGAATTCGAGAATCACGAGCCGACCGGGATCCTAGGAGCCTTCCAGGTTTTCCACCTCGGCACCTCGAACGACGTACTTTCCGCCGTTTTGGAGATCTGGGACGACACCTGTTCCCGATACTCTCCAAATCCATCGGGATCGTGGATCTCTAGTTGGAGAATTACGTATACGGACATCATCAATACCTCTTAAGGGTTCTGTGGTGTGGTCGGGTCGCTCTGACTACCTACGCGCCCTCGCCCGCCGTGTCATCGCCGTGGTCTGCCATGTGACCACGCAGCGCGTCCAGCACTATCGACGTCGCCCTGACGGTTGTTATGCGGTCCGTAAGCAGTCGTTTGCCGTGCACACGCACCCGTTCCGTGATGTGCCGGTGCGCCTCTGCCACATCCGCGTGACCCGGCTCTCCGGGGCGACCCAGCGATGCCGCCATGTCGTTCGGACCAAAGGTGATGCAGTCGATTCCGTCGACATCAAGTATCTCGTCGACGTTCTCAAGCCCCAATCGGGACTCGATCTGTGCGATCACGAGCATGTTGGCGTTCGCGTCCGCCAGGAACTCCGTGTTCCCGCCGTGCAGGTCTTTGATAGCGGCGGTGTGCCCGTAGACGTTCCCGCGCGCCGGACCCCACGACCGTTCACCTTCTGGCAAAAACAGAGTGGCGTCTACCAGGATTTTCGCCTGCTCCGCCGTCTCCATGTGCGGCCCCGTGATTCCCTGCACGCCACGTGCCAGGTAGCCATTGATCACGGAAGCATCGATCGCCGAAACTCGTGCCGTCACCGTCATTCCATAGGCGTTCGCCAGTCGGCATATGGCGTCGACCTCAGATAGATCGAAGTGGCCGTGCTCGCCGTCTAGGTCTACGCCGTCCATGCCGGCCATCGCCGCAAGCTCAATCAGCTCCGTGGACGGGTGATGGAACTGGAGCAGGTGCGCAATCTTACCGGCGCGGTTGGCAGCAAAAATTCGATTCTCCGGCATGCGGACTCCTGAAGATCTATTGAGGATTGGTTACGTCGTGTTCGCCGTCTGATATCCCCTCTCCCAGCGGGAGAGGGCCAGGGTGAGAACGCCACTCTCAAGCCAGCCCGAACTTATCGTCTCGGACCTCCACAGGCAACTCGTCCCATGATGGCGGAGTGTACCCGGTTGTCATGTCCACGCGCTGGCCGCTCTCGGCGGAGACCCACACCTTCTCAATGAACTCGATCACGTGCGCAAGCTGCCGAGGCCCATTCAAGAGCGGCTTCCCGTCCAGCACGGCGTCGGCCAGCGACAACAACGTCGCCGGGTGGAGCGCCCATCGAGTGTCCAGGCCCGGAATATCCACGTCCTGCCACCCTTCGACGTCGGTTTTCCAGTCATCGCGATACAGGCGAATACGCAGGACCTGATCGCCGCCGTACACCTCGATCGTGCCATCGGTCCCGAACAGCGACATCATCGGCGCTTCGGAGGCCATCGCCACGTACCCGGTGTCCATCGTGCCGAGCGTGTCGTTGCCCATGTCGAACACGATCACGTTGTTGTCCGGCACATCCACGGTGACCCGCTTACCGGCCGCCGGACCGTCCCGCATGACACGTTCTGGGATGGATGTCGTCGACATGGCCGACAGCGACTTCACGCCGCCAAGCAAGCCTGTCAGGCGTACAAGCCCGTACCCAGCCATGCTCGACATTCCTCCGGCTCCAGACTGGTAGAACCATGAGAAATCTGTAGGAGCGCCGGGCCGGGAGCCGGGCCCCATCGAGTTCTGGGTCAGCTTGATCAGGTTGATCTTGCCGATCACGCCCTTGGAGACGATCTCCATCAGTCGGCGTTGCCCCGGATGGAGCATGTTTGGCGGCGCACACGAGATCGAAAGTCCGTTCGCTTCCGCCAGTTCACATACCTTGAGGGCATCGGCAAAACCCTCGGTCATCGGCTTTTCCACCATCACATGCTTGCCTGCCTGTAATGCGGCCGTCACCTGCTCGGTGTGGAAGCGATGCGGCGTCAGGACCGCAATCGCATCCACCTCGGGATCACGTAGCATCGCCTCGTAATCGCCATACGACTTCCCCCCGTACTGATCGGCAAACTGGCCTGCTCGCGCCTCGTCCACGTCACACACCGCCGTCAGTTGCAGGCGGTCGTTCCAGTGCTGCGTCGCCGGGAGGTAGTACCACTGCGCCGCTGCACCAGCGCCCAGCACGCCAATCTTGAGCCGGTCAGGCATCTTTATCTTCTTTCTCTACTTGGCCTCGAATGGCGGCGCGATAACCCCCTCTCCCAGTGGGGGAGGGCAAATGCATCAGGCGTGAGGGAGAAGTCCCGTATCACCCCAACCCCCAAATAGCCTCGATGGCAATCGTTAGCCTCGTTGCTCCCAATCGCTGCCGACTGCGTCAAACCGACCCTGCAAATCCGAGATCGCAGCCTGAGGGATAGACATCCCGTCACCGATCATCTCAACGTTCGACGTCAGGTGCGCCGGGTTCAGCGTGCCAACGATCACCGTCGACACCTCGGGCTGACTCAGCGTGAATCCCATAGCAAGCTCGATAGCCGACTCGGGGGCGTCGGTTACAGGGCCCGATTTCGCCATCTCGACCCCACGTCGGAAATACTCCTCCGTGTAAGAGGTAGGCATGTGGTGATACGGGTTCGGGTCGCTTGCCCGGCCCCAGACGGCGTTACCGATCGGCCGCTTGATGATGAGTCCCATTCCTTGTTCAACAACACCCGGGAACAGATTCTCACGTGCGCACTGATCGACGAGGCTGTAGCTCGTCTGAAGCGTCTCGAACAATCCGCTGTCGACGGCCCATTTGGCGTTTTCGTTGTCGCCGGAGTAGCCGATGTGGTTGACCTTGCCGGCCTGTTTGGCATCTTGGATGGCCCGAATGGCATCACCTTTTTCGAGGATGTCGACCGTGCACGAATGAAGCTGAATCAGGTCCAGGTGGTCGGTCTTCATGAGAGTCAGGCTGCGCTCGATCGACTCTGTAACCAGCTCGTAGGTCCAGTCCTCGCCCTCGCCTCGCGGGATGTAGTGACCGGCCTTGGAAGCCAGGACGTACTCGTCACGTCGGTTTGGGATCGACCGGCCGATGAAGTCTTCAGACAGCCCGTAGCAGGCGGCCGTGTCCAGGAAGTTGATCCCTTGATCCAGAGCCGCGTTCAGAACGTCTGACGCCGTCTTGGTGTCGGCATCGGAAAGGATCGATCCGATCTCAGACAGCCCGATCCCGAGCCGGGTGATCTCCAGACCTGTTTTGCCGAGCGTTGTGGTTTCCATGAGGAGTCGTCCTTCCGCAGAGCGTTTGTGCCCGACGTGAGAGTGGTCGAGACGTTGGACTATTGTTTGCAGTGTTGAGTTGAAGACGTCTCAGGCGCGTACATGCGTGGTCCGTCGACCAAGAAGATACCCGAACATGGCGGTGTGCGCGTGATTTCAAGTCTTCGATTCACGTTGGCAGCACCCGGCGATAACGGGAGATGCTCACGCACACCGCACGAAGGACTGAACATCTCCGGTAGAGGCCACGTCATGTAAAACGGAAGCGACCGAGGGGAGCTCTACCTATCGTCCGACTATGCCCACCTAGGCAGCCCTCTTCAAAGTCGCATTCTGGGAATTATCCAATCAGAGTCGCTGTAAGAACGAACCTAAGCGGTATTTTTGTGTACACGTGATCAGGATGACAATGGGTGAGTCAGGCCGACATCAGTAGCGTCGACGCTAAAACAACGCACATCGCGCAGACCCCGATAGCACCAACAACCCCACCCCCAATAAGCCCCCCAGCATGGGGCATGGGGTTAGCGGGTGTTTGCTGCTTCTCTGGCCTCTTTTGCCTCGCGTCGCTGACGAGCCGTCTTCGGGCCATCGTCGCCGATCGAATCGACCTTACGCTTATCCAGGATCTCGGTCGCTTCGCCGTCCTTGACCTCGTACACGTGCGTCGCAATTCCTTCGACGATGCCCGGGTCGTGGCTGGCGCAGATGATCGTACCGTCGTATCCCGCCAGCGCCTCGATCAGCCGGGCGCGAGTAGTGCGGTCAAGATGGTTGGTCGGTTCGTCGAGGAGGAGAACATTGGTCGGCTGAATCAGAAACTTTGCCAGCGCCACGCGGGACCGCTCGCCACCGGACAGAACCTTCACCGGCTTGAACACATCGTCGCCGCCAAACAAGAACTGCCCGAGGATCGCCCGAAGTCGAACGTCTGGTGCGCCGTTAGAGCCGTCACGGACCTCTTCTAGGACTGACCGGTTCGGGTCCAGAGCCTCGTCTTGGTGCTGGTCGTAGTAACCGGGGCGGGCACGTTCTGCCCACTCGATAGTTCCCTCGTCTGCGTCCAGAGAGCCCACCGCAATGCGTAGCAGCGTGCTCTTGCCGCCGCCGTTCTCGCCTACCAGACAGATTTTGTGGCCGCGCTCGATATCAAGATTGACGCCCAGAAGCACCTGTTCATCGCCGAACGCCTTTGCGACGCCCCGCATCTTGAGGACTTCTCGTTCGGTACGGCCATTGGCCTGAAGTGCGAAACGTACCTCAGGGGCCTTTCGAACCGTCTCGATCACGTCCATTTTTTCGAGCGCCGCCTCACGGCTCCTGACCTGTGCGGCCTTGGTCGCCTTGGATCGGAACCGCTCGATGAACCGACGCTGTCGCGTAATCTCACGTCTCTGGCGCAGGCGGGCGCGTTCACGTGACTCGCTGCGGGCCTTCTTCTCGGCCAGGTATGCAGTGAAATTACCGGCGAAAGGCGTCACCTCTCCCCGGTCAATCTCCAGGACCTTGGAGACAATCTTGTCCATGAACTCGCCATCGTGAGTGACTATTACCACCGCACCCGGATAGTCCTTTAGATACGTTGCCAACCAGTCACGTGCATCGGCGTCCAGGTGGTTTGTGGGTTCGTCTAGGAGGGCGTGTTCGGGGACCGACGCCAGGATTTTTGCGAGTGCGACACGCATCTGCCAGCCACCGGAAAAGTCGGCGCACATCTTGTCCCAGTCCGGCCGCTCAAAGCCCAGCCCGTCCAGGACCCTGCCTATACGTGCCTCGATACGGTAGCCGTCGAGAAGCTCGTAACGCTCATACAACGTCGTCTGCTCATCGACGAGCTCCATGACGTCGCCCTCGCCGGTCTCGAGCATATTTCCGACCTCTTCGATGCGATGTCGAATCTTGAGGGCTTCCGGGAACGCCTTCCACAGCTCGTCCACCAGAGTGAAGTCAGGTGTCAGGTCGGCCTCCTGCTTCAAGAAGCCCATCTCGCCGTTTCGGTGTCCAACAGATCCCGCCTCGGGGATCTCCTGCCCGGAAATGAGTCGAAGAAGGGTCGACTTACCGGCCCCGTTTGGCCCGACGATCCCGACGCGGTCGTTCTCTCCAATGACAAACGTCACATTGGAGAATAACTCCTGCGTCCCGTAGGACATGGCTAATTTATTGGCAAAGAGCATCTATTTGTTCTCTATGTCTTCTGCGCCGTCGTGCTGAGGTTCGCGTTAGACCGCGGACAGATGGCGGGCATTTTGATTGATTTGGTGAAGGGTCCGAATCGTTCGGGTGTGACTTTGGGCGTTACCCCCAGATCACTTCATTTCCGAAACTGCGTTATGTGCCCGGCAACTCCGTTGGCGAATCCATCGGCAGAACTGGACCCCGGTCGAGCGGCGCAAGTTGCACCACAATTACTAATCATACCGCGAGGCCGTGCCAACTGATACGCGGTGAACACCCAAAAATCTCTGAATTACGCCGCGAATTCCACCCACGGAACCGACGTGTTGCATCTTCCGGAGATGCGATTCATCATATGATCCAGTAAAGATGACCGACGGGTCAGTTTTATTAATTCAGTAACTCACAACACCGCCCAACAGGTTTACATGTCTCCAAAAGTTTCAGAGCAGCACCTGGAAGAGCGCCGCAACCAGATCGTGGATGCGGCCGTTCGGCGTTTCTCAAGAGATGGATTTCACCAGACAACCATGGACGGGATTTCCACAGAAGCCGAGATGAGCAAGGGCGCGCTTTACCGATACTTCTCCAGTAAAGAGGACATCGTTGCGGCGATGTATGAGCGATCTATAAATCAAGAAACCACGATGTTGAACGAGTCCATTGACCTGAACGGTCCGGTGGCGACGTTGGTCGATATTGCCGACGGAATTTATGGAAAGGTGGCCGATCCAGAGGCCCGTGACGGCTATCGGCTGGCGGTTCAACTGTGGTCCGAGGCGATGACGAATCCACGGATTTACGAACTTCAGATGCAGGAGATGGACCTCTGGCTTCCCGTCATGATCGGGGTTATCCAGGAAGGCCAGAGGCGCTGCGAGATCAACGAAGACCTTGACCCGGAGCTGGTCCCGCGGGTCATAGGAGCGATGTTCATGGGAATCGTCCTGCAAAAGTCATGGGACAACGATGTCGACGTCGAGGGATGTAGTCGTATCGTCAAAGCACTCTTGGCCGGGGACTTCTCAAGGGCGGTCCCGGTTGATTTGGAAACAAGAAAACGATCAGCTACCTTGGCCTGATTTCAATTAAGAACCAATTCAAAAGGCGCAAATCACGTTGCTCAAACAAAAAATCTCTCAACTCCTTGACCGACTGAGAGAACTGATGGGACCGAGTCCCACACCTGTTCCTGTTCCGATACGGAGTGAGCAGGGGCGGGCGCGCCGACCAAGTTAATCCGTATGGCATAGCAGGAGAATCAGGGAGCGCTTACACCGCCGCCGAACTACAGAATTGGCGTGATGCCATTTGTGGGCTTCGTAATATGTGTGACCTTTATTTTTTCTCTCGGTTGGGCTGAGGCAGGTGTGTGGCTGGTGACTCGGTTCGTCGGATATGGACTCGGATACGGTTTTTTCAAGCCTTGGCAGCGACGGTGATGCCACTTCGATTCTGCTTTCGCTGAGTCTGAAGAAGTGCAAGACCTTCGCGAGAGTGGCGGTCCTTTATCTGCCCTGACGGCTGGGCGAGATACAGCAGACGCCCTTTGCACCGTGTTGGACCGCATCAACTCCGAGACTTATTTCGACGCCGGAACTTTGGAAATACGGGGCGCATCCCCGCCACGTTGGACTTCCTAGAACGTGGAACCAACAGAGATGAATCCGGGTCTGTGTTCCATTCCCTGAGAGGGTTGGGGTGAGGGTGTTTTCGTGCAATCACATCGTGATGGAGCGCAATGTGGCGAGATCCTTCGTCACGGGCTCAGGATTACTCATCGCACGCGACCATCTCAATACCTACCGCCCCAGGACCTCTGCCATCTTTGCGCCGATCACCGCCGGTGAATCAGCCACATGCACTCCGGCCTCTTTCAGCACACGGATCTTTTCGGAGGCCAGAGCCGCCTTACCCGTGATAATTGCGCCGGCGTGTCCCATGCGCTTCCCGGGAGGTGCCGTTTGACCGACGATCGCCCCGACAACCGGTTTCGTGACGTGGCTTTTGATGTACTCGGCGGCTTGCTGTTCTTTCGTCCCGCCGATCTCGCCGATCATCACAATGGCGTCAGTCTCGTCGTCGTTCTCAAACATTTCAAGCACGTCCACAAAGGTGGTGCCGTGAAGTGGGTCTCCGCCGATGCCGACACAGGTCGACTGTCCGATCCCCAGTTCGGTTAGCTGCACAACCGCCTCGTAGGTCAGCGTCCCACTTCGAGACACCACACCCACACGGCCCTCGCTCATGATGCTGCCGGGGATGATGCCTACCTTCGCCTTTGTTCCGGGGTGAATCAGCCCTGGGCAGTTCGGTCCCAGCAAGCGAGTCGGCTTGTCTTCCAAATACGCCAGTGTGGTCACCATGTCCTGCACCGGCACGCCCTCGCTAATGCATACCACCAGGGGTAGACCGGCATCGACCTGCTCGATGATCGCGTCCGCCGCACCGGATGCGGGGACAAAGATCAAACCCACGTTAGCACCAGTGGCCTCAACGGCCTCCACCACCGTCTCAAATATCGGGACGTCGTCCTCAAACTTGGTCCCCCCTCTGCGCGGGTGCACCCCAGCAACCATATTCGTCCCGTAGGCGCGGCAACTGCTTGCCTGGAACGATCCGTCCCGGCCAAGACCCTGCACCAGCAGGCGTGTGTTCTCGTCCACAAGGATCGACATTTAAGAGTTTCCTTTGTTGGAGCTGGCGGCGCTGGCTAGCACGACCGTAAGCGCAGTTGCGGCCTCGCCGAGATCGCCGACCGTCGTGACGTTGAGGCCGGCGTCGGCCAGAATCTGAAGACCTTCTTCGGCGTTGGTGCCGCGCATAGCGACCACCAGCGGCAATTTTGTAGCAGTGTTTTGAGCGCCCATAACAATGCCACGAGCAGCCACATCGCATCTGAGAATGCCGCCGAAAAGATTGACCAGGATCGCCTCTACATCGGTGTCCGAGACGATGATTTCAAAAGCCTCGGCTATCTTGTCCTCGGCAGCGCCGCCGCCTACATCCAAGAAGTTGGCGGGAGCTGCCCCGGCGGTCTTTGTGATATCCATCGTCGCCATCGCAAGCCCGGCGCCGTTCACCATGCAACCGACTCGGCCGCCGTCCAGCTTCACGTATGCAAGCCCGGCGTCATGCGCCTTCTGCTCCAGCTCGTCATTCTGCTCCGGGTCCTCAAGCTCCAATATCTCCTTGTGGCGGAAGAGGGCATCGTCCTCAAAGGAGATCTTGGCATCCAGGGCCATAACCCGGCCATCGGTCGTGACCACCAGCGGGTTAATCTCTACCAGCGAGGCGTCTAACTCCTGAAAGACCTTGCACAGGTTTGAGATAAGGGCCGTGGCCGGTCGAACAAGATCGATAGGGATGCCGATCTTCATAGCGATGTCCCGGGCGTGATAGGGAGATAGACCTATCAGCGGGTCGGCCGCCACCCTGACAATCTTCTCCGGGGTGTTGGCTGCGACCTCTTCGATCTCAACCCCGCCCTCGGAGCTGGCCATGACCATCGGAGCACGAGCGTCGGCGTCCATCGTGATCGCCACATACAGCTCGTCTGCGATATCGGTTAGCTCTGCCACGAGCACCTTGCGTACGGGGACGCCGCCGGCCTTCGTCTGATGCGTGACCAGATTCGTGCCCAGCATCGCCGCCGCTGCTTCCGCAGCTTCGTCGGGAGAGTTGACGAGCTTGACCCCGCCAGCCTTCCCGCGCCCACCGGCGTGGACCTGTGCTTTGACGACCACACGGCCACCCAACTCAACGGCGAGTTGCCGTGCTTCTTCGGGCGTGGATGCGTCGCCCGCACGCGGAACCGAGATCCCGTAGGACTCCAGAATCTGACGTGCCTGGTACTCATGTATGTTCATATTTGGACTCTGCTTTTATCCCGCTCTGAATATCGTCGTGATTTCCATCGGATCGATCTCGTCACACGAAGACCGTCTACCTGGCCTCCGCTTCCTCCACATTCACTTTGAGCCGATCCAGTTCCTTTAGGAGCCGTTTCCGGGTGAACATCATGCCTGCGACCCCGGAGACGGCTAACTCCGCTGTGATCCGTGTGCCTCCGTCCTCCGGCGTGAACGTGAAGTGCTGCAACACGCGCCCGCCGACCGGCAGATCCGTCTCGAATCCCAGTTCGCGGTCCGGATCGTAGATTGTGACAGCGCCGTGAAGGTCCATACCCATCACACGACAGAACATAGATCCGTCCACGGTCCAACCTTCCGGAAGCCGTACATTCTGTATCTGCGGCCACCAGTCCGCCCATCGTTCCAGGTCCGTCATAGCGGCGAACACTGATCCAACGGGCGCGTTAATAGCTATTGATTCTTTGTGGTGCGGCAACCTGACCTCTGGTTCCAACGCCAGCCCGACCACGTTGTTCGAGAGAATCGGGTAGTGACGAATATCGTAGTCACCCCCTCGGTGGGTGTCCACAGTCGAGAGTAGCCGATCAGGGAGCGGCCGGACTATGGATTGTCAAAAAGGGCCGATGCTCGGCCCAGTCCTTCTATGTTGATCACAACATGATCTCCAGAAACGAGCCACTTCGTCTCGACGATGCTACCCAAGAATACGATCTCGCCTGCTCTTAGTGGATTTCCATGCTGGACCGCCGTATTGGCTAGCCACGCCAGCGCCTCAAACGGGTGCCCCATGATGTCACTGCTTACGCCCGATCCAACCTCGATGCCGTTAATAGACATCGATCCCTTCAACGAAGTCAGGTCCAGATCACGCCAGTTCGTGACAGGACCGCCCAGTACGCCCCCTGCGCCAAAAAAATCGTCTGCAATCAGCGTCGCCACGTCCATCTGGGTGAACTCAACCCAGCGGTCGTCCACCACTTCGATCCCCGCCATAACGGCCTCGACAGCCGGCGCCACCGTGGAACCGGCGTACGGTGTACCGGCGTCGGACAGATCCTCTCCAAGTCGGACTACGACTTCGCATTCGACGCCGACGTGTTGGAAATCATCAAATACAAAGTCGCCACGGCGCTGTATCCCACGGCCCTGTAGCAAGGTCGGCGCGTACACGAGACCAGCGCAGGGATTAGGGATCTTGAGGAACTCCTGCATCACCGTGGTGGTGCAGCCGATCTTCCGTCCGACAGGCTTGCCGTACCCGTTGGCTGTCAGCCGCTTGCTTAGCGCGCTCTGGAGTTGGTAGGCGTCGGCTTCATCAGTGGGACGGATTGAGTCCGGCAGGCGATCGAGTTTGTGATCTTCGAGTCGACCTTTAGCTAGATTGAATGCAGCGTTGGCGATGGACTGTGAGTCCATGGTCACACCTGTTTCTTAAATCGGTTGAGAGTCTATGCGTGCCAGCTTACAACCGGGTAACCCGTAAATAGCTGCCCGGTCGGGACAAAAAGAAAATCGCCCCGATGACCGAAGTCACCGGGGCGATTTCGTTAACCAAAACTATCGGGCGCTAACGCCTACCAGCTGTTGGACTGCCGCTGTTGCGAGAAGCAAGAGTTGCAGTACACCGGTCGGTCACCGCGCGGCTGGAAAGGCACTTGGGCCTCCTGGCCACACTGCGCGCAGGTGGTGGTGAACATTGGTCGGTCGGATCGCATTCCGCCGCCGCCGCCGCCGCCGCCGCCGCCGCCACTGCCGCCGCCCTGGGCCCGTCGGGCTGCTCGACAAGACGGGCAACGCTTGGGGTCGGAGTAGCCACGCTCTGAGTGGTACTGCTGGTCGTCAGCGCTAAATACGAACTCTTGTCCGCACTCAACACATCCTATATTTCTGTCCTGGAACACTTAATCTAACTCCATGTTCTCGTTCGGGGCATCTCGGACTGGTCATCACGGATCCGAGCATTGCCGGTTAACCATGGGACGAGCTTTCTACATGCCTAGCTAGACATTAACATACCGAAAACGTCACAACCCCTTTATCAAATGAGCCACTCTCGAAGGATTTCGCAATCTAAGTCGAGGATCAGGACTATCTCCGGTCATGTCTGTGGTAATACGCGTCCACGGGAGTTAGAGATCGGAACTCTCACAAACTCCGTACTCTGAGTAGCAGCCGCTGATTGTTCCGGGTGGCTTACAGGCGAATAGGCTGTAATATTCATGCTCAACACGTACCCGCTGCCTTCAATTGATGAGACGCCTTAGAGAGGGCTCTAAAAATAGTGACAATCGGGAACAAAAACCTCCTGGTCATTTCCATCGCGCTTCTCGCAGCGGTATTAGTCGCCTGCTCCGGTGATGACAACGACAGCGTCGTGCTAGACCTGTCTGGGCTGGGCTCTCTCAACGACGGTTTCTATTACGAGGGCTGGGTGGTGATTGGCGGCGACGAAATATCTGTCGGCAAGTTCAACGTCTCTGTTGACGGTCTTCTCGTGACACCGACGGGCCAGACGATCAAGGACGGCGCGTTCGAGATCACATCGTCCATCGATGACGTGACCTCGGTAATAGTGTCCGTAGAGCCATCGGGAGACGCGGACTCGGAACCGTCTGACACACGCATACTCGCCGGAGACATTGCAAACGGTGTCGCTACTCTCGAAATCGGTGACACTGGCGCCATCGGCGACACCTTTGAGGGCGCAAACGGCTTCTACATCCTGGCCACTCCAACCGACGGCCACCTGAGGACAAACGAAAAAAGTGGTATCTGGTTCCGACGCGCTGTTGATCAGCTAGAGCCAGACCCACGCGGGCTCTATGTGCCTGAACTACCCGATGGGTGGCTTTACGAAGGTTTCGTGGACATCGAAGGAATTCCGGTGACGTCCGGCAAGTTCTGGGACCCGTGGGACATCGACTTCGCCGCGCCGTACAGCGGTCCGGCCGACATGAACACGACCGATATCTTTGACGTGATGTTTGATGAGTACGTTTCGGTAGTCGTCCATGGTGATGATGGCCCTGAATACGTCACAGGGGACGCCGGTTGGAAGATGTTCCAGAAAGACGGCCTTAGCCTAGAGCTGCTCTTCCACGGCCCGCCGGAACCGGGCGAGGACTACCTCCTTAACGCTCCTCCCGGCCTGACGTTCCCGGTCGATCTCTCCGGAGATCCGATCTACGTGACTATCGAGCCAGACCCGGACGACTCCCCGGAACCGTTCGGTCTAAAGGTGTTGATCGGAACAATCCCGGAAAACGCCGTCTCCCACCACACGTACATCCTCCGCCCAGGCTTCATGAACTTCCCCTCAGGAACAGCCAGGCTGAACTGAGGGTGCTTGATCACCGACGGTCATCGCGGCCGGTTCTGAACAACGCACACGTGTTGTAAGGGCGGGGCTGGCTCCCGCCCCCGGTCAATGATTGGCGAAACGCTGAACTCCCCGTTCAGCTGCCTATCGAATCTAGCTGCTTCAGAACAGTGGTTGCCGACACCTGGTGCCGGTAGTTATCGCCAAGCGATTGCCATACAAGTCGGCCGTCTTTATCGATCACGTAAACAGCCGCATCCGCCAACTCGGTCTTGAAGTTATCGAAACGCTCCCACTGGCGCGGGACCACTTTAGTCACGTCATATGCAAGTGGAAACTGGACTCCCACAGAATCGATCGAACCGGACGCCGCGCCCAGGTCCTGCGTGGTCACAGCGATAACCTCTGCATTGCGCGACACGATGGCCGGGTAACTATCCTGCAACTCGCCGAGTTGCCTGCGGCAGTATGTTCACCACCAGGCGCGGAAGAAGACTAATACGACGTTCCGATCCTCTGCGTACTCGCTTAGAGAGACGGAGTCACCCCTCGCCGTGGGCAGATTAAAGTCTGGCACCAGATCGCCAATAGCTGGCGAGCCGATGCTGATAACTTCGGGAACAGCGGTAGGCTGAACCGTGACGGCGTCCTCCATCCCATCCATAGCGTCGCCGGACATCGCAGTGTCGGATTCGCCACCTGATCCGCCGCCCGGTTGCCCATTCAGGGACGAACTGTCCATCCCCGCAAGTGAGGCCAAGACCTCAAGAAGCGAGTTGGTGGATGGGCGTTCTCCGATATTTGATCCGACCAGTTGGGTCTCGATAGAACCGTCCGTCCGGATAACAAATGTCGCGGGGGCGGACAGGCCGTCGCCAAGAAGGTCGAACAGGCCCCATTCAGTAGTGACGGAAGTATCCGCGTCATACAGCACAGGGAACTCAAGCCCGTACTCGTTCTTCATCGCCAATGCGTCCGGGGCGCTGTCCACACTCAAGGCGATTACCTCGCCGCCAAGTTGGGTGATCTCTGAGTAAACCTCTTGCAGCTCAACGAGCTGGTTGCGGCAGATACCTCAGAAATAGCCCCTGTAGAACACGAGGGCGGTGTTGGAACTAGAGTAGACGTCCGAAAGCTTGACCGAGCCTCCACCTGCTTCTGGAAGCTCAAAGTCCGAGACGTAGATCAGCTCACTGGTTGATGTCGGATTCCGAGTAGAAGTCGGATCGGATGTCGGCGCGGAGGGAATGGAAGTAGCGACTGGGTCAGTGTCGCCGGGCTCGGCTGTGCTTGTTGTATCTGCTGGAGCGAACGTGGCACCCGGTTGCGCGGCGGGAACATCTCTGGATTCAGGTGTACTACCGCAGGCGGCAATGAAAACGGCGACAAGAGCAATGGCGAGCAGTGACAACCGCCCGGCCAAACTCTGGTCGATCCGGTCACCGATGAAGCCGGCGCGTTCGTGATGCTCCAACTGGAGCCACCTTTCGCAAGTACCGAGACTGTCTAGATACTAGTTTCGGGGACGGCACACCGATAAAAAGACCGGTGCACTTCAGATAAGCCCCTTCAAGGGTCTACGAGCGCAGGTCCGCCAGCGACTTCTCGACCGCCGCAAGGGCTTCGTCGATGTGTTCCGGCTGTACCCATCCCATATGTCCAATACGGATGATCTGACCGGCGAGTTTCTCCTGCCCGCCGCCCAGCTCAACGTTGTACTCATTTCGTGCTCGTGAAACCAGCGCCTTGCCGTCGATGCCTTCAGGGACGCTTATGGCGGTCACCGTGTCGGATGCGATCGACTCGTCAGGGAAGATCTCAAGTCCGATGCGTTTCGCACCGTCTCGCGTCTGCTGTGCCCGTGCTGCGTGTCGCGTCAGGACCTCTTCGATGCCCTCGTCCACGATCGCCTGTAGCGAGTGGTCAAGCGCGTAAATGGTCGAGAGCGCTGGCGTGAACGGAGGCTGACCGATCTGGAGGAACTTTTCGTACTGATCGATATCGAAGTAGTACTTGGGAATCGTGGAGGTTTCGTGAGCCTTCCAAGCGCGGTCGCTCATTGCGACCATAGCGATGCCGGGCGGTGCTACCCAGGACTTCTGCGATGCTGTGCCGACCACGTCCAGACCCCAGTCATCCATCGGCAACGGAACTCCGGCGGCGCTGCTCACGGCGTCCACCAGGACCAGCGCGTCAGATTCGTCGTGAACGACTCTGGAAATCTCGTCGATAGGGTTCATCACACCGGTAGAGCTCTCGTTGTGCGTCACAATGACGGCGGCGCAATCTGGCATGGACCGAAGCGTCTCACGGACCCTCTCCGGTTCGGCGGCCTTGCCCCACTCGAACTCGATTCGGGTGACTTCTGTGCCGTACGCCTCGGCGATGTCGCCGAAGCGGTTGCCAAAAGAGCCGATGCTGATCGAGAGTACGCGGTCGCCGGGGGACAACGTGTTGACGATCGCCGCCTCCATCGAGCCGGTCCCGGACGCGGTCAGGAAGTAAGCGCGCCCCTGCGTGCCTAGCACCGTCTTAAAGTTCGTCGTCATCCGGTCGATGATCTCGGCGAACTGCGGCCCGCGGTGATTGATCATCTGTCCGCCAACAAGGTCAAGGACGTCGTCAGGCAGTGGAACCGGGCCGGGGATTCTCAGGTTCAAGTCGGACATTTCTTCCCGTCGTATTGCCAGCAAATATGGAGGTCAAAGTGTGGTGACGTTCGGACGCGCCACGGCACAACCCTTTATGGACTGTGTCGCGGGGGTCGCACCGTAGAACAAGTTTAGCGATAGTTGCGCTATTGTGGCGTGATGTCGGCGTGGACCTCTGATTACGACCCGCGGGCTCAGGCCAGTTGGACCATGAAGTAGTTGCGCGCTCCACGACGGAGAACGATTACTTCGCCATCGATAGCCTGCTCCAGCGTGACACGACTTCGTGCATCGCTAACTCGCTGATTATTCAGGTATACGCCGCCGCCTTCAATTAGCCGCCGAGCCTCGCCGTTTGATTTGGCTGCGCCAGATCCGGCGAGCACTTGCGCTATCGGCAGACCCTCGCCAGCAAACTCATCTTTTTGCATCTGGATCGACGGCACGTCGGCAAAAATGTCCAGCAGTTCGGAAGCCGAGAAACCATGCATCTCGCCCCCGAATAACACCCCGGTGGCCCGCTGCGCCGTATTCACACCGTTCGGCCCGTGCACCATCTCCGTCACCGTTTGGGCAAGTGCGCGCTGCGCCTCCCGTTTCTGCGGCTCAGTGTTCACACTCTCTTCGAAACCGGCGATTTCGTCCTGTCCCATCAGCGTGAACAGCTTCATGTACGGGATCACATCTGCGTCATCGACGTTGATCCAGAACTGGTAGAACCGGTACGGCGAGGTCTCTTCCGGGTCCAGCGTCGGCGCTCCGCCTACAGATTTGCCGAATTTCGCACCGGACGATGTCGTGATTAGCGGGTACGACAGCGCGTGTGCCTGGTGTCCGCGTGCGCGCCGAATCAGGTCCACACCGGCGAGGATGTTGCCCCACTGGTCAGACCCGCCCATTTGCAAATTACAGCCGTATTCGTCATGCAGCACCAGGTAGTCGTACGCCTGGAGCAGCATGTAGCTGAACTCGGTGTACGAAATGCCCTGTTCGCGTGTCATGCGACCGGCGACTGACTCTTTCGAGAGCATGTAGTTGACGGTGAAGTACTTACCGACGTCCCGGAGGAAGTCGGTCATGCCAACCTTCCGCAACCAGTCGGCGTTGTTGATAACGCGTGCCGGATTGGTCTTCACGTCAAAGTCCAGGAAGTGCGAAAGCTGGAGCTTGATGTTCTCGACGTTCTCGTCGATTTTCTCGACCGAGAGAAGCTGTCGCTCGTCGTCCCGGCCGGAAGGGTCGCCAATCATCGCGGTCCCCGCTCCTGCGATGGCGATAGGCGAGTGGCCGTGCTGCTGCATTCGAACAAGGCCCATGATCGGTACGAGGTTGCCGACGTGGAGGCTGCGAGTCGTCGGGTCGAACCCTACATAAACGGTCGTCTTTTCTCGTCCCAACATGTCTCCGGTGTCGGGAGTGGAGTCGAAAATTGCGCCCCGCCAGGTTAGTTCTTCAATGATGTCCATAGCGCTAACGGGATCCTGACTCTTGATCTGCCGCGCCAAGTATCCGGCGCGATTCTTTGACGTCGTCGTTCATCTGCACGATCAGCGTATCCACGCCGTCGAACCGCTCTTCTCCCCGCAGCCGTTCTACGAACTCCACAGTGATCTGCTGGCCGTAAAGATCGCCTTCAAAATCAAGAAGAAAAGGCTCTATGACACGAGGCCCGTTGTCGAAGGTCGGCCGGACTCCGATGCTGGTAGCGGCCTGGTATCGACCGCCCTTGGTCGTCACGAAACACGCGTAAACGCCATCTACTGGCAGTACACCGCTGGGATCCGGCTTGATGTTCGCCGTCGGAAAGCCCAGTGTGCGTCCTCTTTTGTCGCCTTCTGTAACAGTTCCCGTGATGCTGAACGTGCGTCCAAGCAACTCGGCCGCTAAGGCCATGTCTCCGTCTGCAAGCGCCCCGCGGATGGTAGTGCTACTAGCGACCTTGCCGTTCACCTTCGCCGGCTGAACGACACGCAACTTAAAGCCAAGTTCGTCGCTCAACGCGTTCATACGGGCCTCATCGCCGCCACGATCATGGCCGACCGTGGCTCCGGGTCCGAGTACCAGCCCCTTCATGTCCAATTCAGCCATCAGAATCCGAACAAAATCCTCGGCCCCAATGTTCCTGATCTGGTCATCGAACTCGATCTCGATCACGTGATCGATACCAAGGGCCTCTATCAAGGCTCGCCGCTCACTCAGTGGCCCCAGATGGGGCACCGGGAGCGTGGGAACTAGCAGCTTTCGGGGAGGGTACCGGAACGTAATTGCGATGCTGTCAGCCCCGGTCTCCTTTGCCAGTTCTATGGTCGCATCGAAAAGCCGCGCGTGACCGACGTGCACGCCGTCAAACGTGCCGACGGTAATCACGCCCGGTCTTCCAACTGAGGCCGCATTGAGCTGCGACTTAAGGGTCATCGTGCTGACATTCGGGGAATACGTGCCTTATCGGCTAAATGGATTGCGACTGTGCGCGGAGCGGAACGCGGTTGCCTGCTCCCACATCTGACACGCTGCGAACGCCATCCATGAGACGACGGAAGTTTTCAAAAGTCACCGACTGCGGCCCGTCCGACATTGCATGATCCGGATTCGGGTGGACCTCAATCAACAGGCCGTCTGCGCCCGCCGCGATCGCCGCAACACCCATCGGTAGCACCAAGTACCACCGCCCGGTGCCGTGGCTGGGGTCGGCCACTACAGGGAGGTGGCTCAGGCGGTGAATCACCGGAATAGCCGCAATATCCAGGGTATTGCGGGTGTAGGACTCAAAGGTCCTGATTCCGCGCTCGCAGAGGATAACGTTCCTGTTGCCGCCCGCAAGGATGTACTCCGCTGCGTTCAACCAGTCGTCGTATGAGTTGGCCATTCCGCGCTTCAAAAGCACCGGCGTGTCCAGCTTGCCCACTGCATCCAGAAGCATGAAGTTCTGAGCGTTTCGGGTGCCTATCTGGATGATGTCAGAGTACTTCGCCACTAGTTCGACATCTTTCTCCGACATCAGCTCCGTGATAACCGGAAGACCGGTCTCATCGCTGGCGGCCTTCAGCAACTTGAGGCCTTCTTCCTTCAAACCTCGGAACGAGTATGGCGTGGTGCGTGGTTTGAAAGCACCGCCCCTTAAAACGGTCGCCCCTGCCTCTTTCACGGCGTTGGCGGTCGCCATGAGTTGCTCTTCTGACTCCACGGAGCACGGACCGGCCATAACGACCGGATTGTTGCCCCCCCCTATCTTGACACCTTTGACGTTGACCACCGTGTCGGTCGGATGGAATTCACGACTACCGAGTTTGTACGAACGTGTAATTCGGACCACAGCCTCGACGCCGGGCAGAGACTCTAGGCCGGAGCGAAGGTCCTCATTGATGTGGTCCCCGACGATCCCGATTACCGTCCGCTCAACGCCGCGAATCAGCTCGGTGTTGTTCTGCGTCTCGGCGACATTTGCGACGACGGCCTGGATCTGCTCTTCGGTGGCCAGCCGTTCCATTGTGACGATCATCGAACTTCAACTTTCTGGCGACACACAGCCGCCAATTAACGACGATGTCTGTTCATTCATGGGCAGAGTATCAGGCGGACACGCCGACCTTTCCTGCAAGCGCAGCCTGCGCCTCCAGGAGAAGTTCCTCGGTAGTGGCCCAGTCGATGCAGGCGTCTGTGATGGAGACGCCGTACTCGAGTCCCTCAAGGCCGTTGACCAGCTTCTGAGCGCCGGGGTTGAGATGGCTCTCCAGCATGATCCCGGCGACCGAACTGTTGCCGTCGACACGCTGCTTGATTACGTCACGGAAGACGATCGGCTGGCGATTGTGGTCCTTGTTGCTGTTGGCGTGAGAGCAGTCAACTACCAGTCGTTCAGAAACGCCGCCCGCGCCAAGTAACTTCGTCGCTTTCGCCACGGATTCGGCGTTGTAGTTTGGGCCGTCCGCACCGCCCCTGAGAATCAGGTGGCCTCCAACGTTACCGGTCGTGTGTACGACGCTGGCACGTCCCCCGCCGTCGATTCCGAGAAACGCGTGGGAAGACTCGGCCGCTACTATCGCATCCACGGCGATCTGAAGCGTACCGCCGGTTCCGTTCTTGAATCCTATCGGCATGCTCAGTCCGCTGGCCATCTGTCGGTGAGTCTGGCTCTCGGTTGTACGTGCGCCGATAGCACCCCACGACACCAGATCTGCCATGTACTGAGGCGTGAACGGGTCAAGGAACTCGGTACCGGATGCGAGGCCAAGCTCCGCCACCTGTAGAAGGAACTTACGGCCACGTCGAAGGCCTGTGGCGACGTCGAATGTCCCGTTCAAGTTCGGGTCGTTGATCAAGCCCTTCCATCCCACCGTGGTCCGGGGCTTCTCAAAGTAGACACGCATTACGACCAGGATCTGGTCCTTTACCTGGTCTGCAAGCTTCGCCAGTTTCTGGGCATATTCAAATCCGGCCGTCTCATCATGGATGGAGCAGGGGCCGACCAGCATCGCCATGCGGTCGTCTTTGCCGGACATGATGTCCTCTAGCTCTTTCCGGGTGCGTGACACCAGCGCCGTCGCTTCCGGCGTAATTGGCAGCTCTTTCACGTAGTCATCGGGGGTTCTGAGGCGGTCCATTCGTTCGACATTAACGTTGGAGGTAGTCATATCGTCGGAGGCTCTTTCGGTAATTAGGTTGTTGGGAGGATTACTTGCAGGTGGGGGGCGGCTCTTCAGTGACCTGGATAAAAGAACCGTTGACGGTGGCATACCGGGCCGTCGCCTATGAAGAATCTGAGTTCTGGAGTCATGTGAGTTTGTGACCTTTAGTGAGTGATGTGCGCATACGCGCGAAGGCACCATGGGGCAGCGAGAAATTAGAAATTAAGGGCGCCCGGGCGGAAAGTTAGCCGCTATAGGTATAGGGACGCCCGCTCGTAAACAACGGGACCAGGGTGAAGCGCGTAAAAGCGCAGCGCGCGAAGCTGTGTGCGGTTGAGGCGCTTGCGGATGTCACCGGTCTACCGTTCATTTGCCAGATCTCTTGAAGGTCTTTTCAGGTCAGTTTACTCTGCTTGGTAAGCAAGTTTACCGCGTCTCGCAGGTATATGTGTTTTACTTCCCGGGCAGCGCGTTCCGTGTTCCACGTCATCAGTACACGGATGCAACGCGGAAACCCGTGTGGGACCGCCATTTCATGGCTGTTCATGAGCGGCACATGGACCCAGCCCATGATCCGCGCAGCGACCGCCGGGAACTCTGAGACGAGGTCTGTTGTGGTCGTGAACTGCACCGAGGCGAGATCATCTTTGTCGATCTCGTTTGCTGCCACAATCTCGTTGAGCAGCTCCGTGGTCGCGTCGATGATCGCTTCTCTGTTGTCCTCGGCCACCGTCGTGGCTCCTCGTACGCCTCTGACTGCCATTGTGCTCCCAATAGAGATGCCCGGAACCAGATCAGTGCCGGGCCAATTAATAAATATGTCGTCGTAACGCACAGGGTCTAATTCGATATCGATTTAGACCGACTACGCGGCGAGCAGTTTAGCCTGAGCGGGTCCCTGCGGCCAGTTCGCGGACAAATGCACCCGCGCGCTCGGCCGAAGTCTCTTCGCTACCGGCCCCGATAACGTCTACAAGCGCACTTCCTACGAGTGCCGCATCGGCAAACTCAGCCACCTTGCGCACATCGTCACTGGTGCGTACGCCGAAACCGACGCCAACGGGCAAACTGGTGTGTTTCCTTACTTCGTCCACCAGCGAGTGGACGCGATCAAATGCAGTCTCGCCAACGCCGGTAACACCAAGTACGCCGACGCAGTAGATGAAACCGGAAGCGGACTCGCATGCCTCGGCGATGCGCTTACCAGGGCTGGTGAACGCAACAAGCGGGATCATGCTGAGACCATTGCTTTCTGCAAAAGCCCTTAATTCGGCGCTCTCCTCGGTCGGGATATCCGGGACGATCAGCCCGTCAATTCCAGCGGCCGCTGCGTCCTTGCAATAGCGCTCAGGCCCGTACGAGAGGATCGGGTTGTAGTAGCCCATAAAGACCATGGGGATCGTTACCCCGGCGGCTCGCAACTGCGCAGCGATGTCCATCGCTGTCTCTGAAGAGACACCCAGTTCAAGGGCATGCTGGCTGGACTTCTGGATTGTCGGGCCCTCAGCAAGTGGATCGCTGAATGGGACGCCCAGCTCGATCAAGTCCGCACCGGAAGCCTCAAGCTCTGTAACGATCTTCAGAGTGGCCTCGACGGACGGGTAGCCGATGGTGATAAAGGGAGCCAGAACGGCGCGCCCTTCGTCCTTGGCACGCTTGAATGCAGAGTTCAGTCTTTCAGACATCGGTGTTGGACAGTCTTTCTTTCGGTATATACGGCCATAACAAATGGGGTTCTGGCGATCAGTTAGCCACCAGCGTTGCGAGGATGTTCTGGGTTACGTGGGCGACCATACTCGGATAGATCGAACCTGTCCGCACGTAAAGCCACGCTAGAACGATACCAAACACAAAAATCGGTACCGCCCCTCCGATACTCAAGTGGAACACGGAAAACAGGGCGGCGCTTATGAGTATGCCGCCCCACAGGCCAAATCGATTTGCAAACACGGGCAAAGCAAAGCCGCGGAAGAATACCTCCTCACAGAATGGCCCGAACAGGCCAATTATGATGAGGGGCAAAGCAAGTTTGATGCCGGAATAGTCCACTAGCTCTGGAGGCGGCTCCGGGATTTTGAGCAGGTCGATTCCCAGGGCCTCGGTGATAAGGCTCCAGACCACAAGTGCTGCTACGCCCACCAGCCATGCGGCTATCGCAATCAGGTACGGCCATCGACCCTGCGGTTGCACAAACCCTAGCTGCCGGAAAATGGCCCTGCGCCGCAGTACCGCGAAGTAGATAACCGGGCCAAGAAAGAACGTTTCCAACAGGACCGCCAGGGCCATCGCCATGGGAAACCCGAGTATATCTCCGTTCGTGGTCCAGTCGTCGTCCTGTCCAGTTACGTTGACGATCAGCCCTAACAGGAGGATCGTTACCAGCACGAGGCCTATGACGGCACCGATGCCCAGAAGAACATCCCTTATCGACCAGGGAACATCGACCCTGGGATGGAGGCCGGCAGACGGATCTATGCCGGGTATCTGCACTAATCCTCCAGCCAGGCCACGTTTCCGTGCAGATCCTCATCATGCGTCTTCGCCGCAAAGACACCGTACTCGTCCTTGGACTTAGCGATCGTGGTGTCTTCGCCGTGCCCCGGCAACACGATCGTGTGATTGGGCAGAGTGAGTAATCGGGACGTGATGCTCTGCACTTCCTGTCGGAAAAGCTCCGGGCTACCTGTGCGCCCGGGCCCCCCGGGGAACAGCGTATCGCCCGATAGCAGGAGCGTGTGCTCGCCCTGCTCGGTACTGACGACGTAACAGGTAGATCCGGGCGTATGACCCGGCGTGTGAATGGCGCGTATCTTGAGCTCGCCCACCAGATCGATCTCATCGTCAGATGGCCACTCGGTAACGCCGCGGCCATCCAGTGGTTCTCCGTCTGCGGAGCCTATGTAAACAGGGACATTGTAGGCACCGAACACCGTGTCAAAACCGGCCAGATGATCCATATGGTTGTGAGTGATCAGGATAGTTTTAACCGTCGTCTCGCGCGCCTGTTTGATCACCGCCTCTGGAGCCTCCGGGGCATCCACGATGGCGCTCTGACCGGTCTTCCGGCAGACCAGTAAATAGCTATTGTTGTCGTAAGGCCCGCACGATGTCTTGTAAACGACAATGTCGCGGTCCTGATAATGGATCCCCATAGGGCCGACTCCCGTGTGGTCCTTACAAATCAGGCTTGATAAGATCAACTCAGGTCAGGACAAGGCTACTCTAAAGTGCACCAATTCGGTCAAAATTCTTGCCTGATTACGTGCCACATTGCTAAATGGATGGCACTGGATTAGGCCGTAGGATAGTCAAACTCACGCATCTCGATCCCGCATGCCCTATTTGAGGAAAACTTATGAGCGCCCAGGACACGCCGTCATCTGAGACGTCAATTTACGGTGGCGGATTTACCCTCAAAACCGGTCAGGGGAGCGCATCAATGGAGATGCAGTGTCCTCATCAGAACGGCCTGCTCTATATGGTTCCCGGTGATCGTAGTTGGGTGTGCGAGGACGACGTGAGGTCGGCTCACGTATTGGCCGGTTTCTTCAAAGAAATCGCAGCGCTTGAGGACCCACGAATACGCGAGGCGATGAACCGATGGGGACTCTACTACCGAGCGAGAGCGCTCGTATCATCCGAGTCTTCGGGCGAAACCGAGTAGTCGACCGAGGCCAAACAACGCCCGGAACTGGGATCTAATCCAGTCCCGGCTGCGGGTTAGCATCTCTGATGTCCGGGGTCCGACCATGGTTCTCCGGAGATGGATTTGGCGGGCTTTCCGTTTTCTCGTCCTCGCCAGATACTTCCTCGGATACAGCCTCGATGGCTATCGCCGGGTTACGACCTTCGACGATGTCGATCATCTGTTTGCCGTCAATCGTCTCGTTCTCGATCAGGAACTTCGAGATATTGTTGAGGTGCTCTCGCTGTTCCGTAATGATGCGCTCAGCGTTTTCCCGGCCCTCTTGCAGAAGACGGTCGACTTCTGAGTCGATCAGTTCTTCGGTCCTCGGGCCGTAGTCACGGTGCTCGCCAAGATCTTTACCCAGGAACACCATCTCTTCGCGCTTGCCAAAGAGCCGTGGCCCAAGCTTATCGCTCATACCGAACTGCGTGACCATTGCACGGGCGATCTGAGTTGCCTTCTCGATGTCGTTCGATGCGCCGGTTGTGATTTCATCAAACACAATCTGCTCAGCAACGCGTCCACCCATGGCGGTCGCGATCATCGCCTCAAACTGGTTCTTGGTCTGGAGGGTTCGCTCCTCGTCCGGTAGGTAGCGAGTGTACCCGCCCATCCGACCACGAGCGACGATTGAAATTTTGTGGACCTTGTCGGCGTGGGGCATGAAGTGGCCCACAATGGCGTGTCCAGATTCGTGGAAGGCCGTGACCTCTTTTTCGTGCTTGGAGATCACCCTGCTCTTACGGGCAGGTCCGGCGATCAATCGGTCGATCGCTTCAAGCATCTCGTCCTGGCCCACGACCTTCTTGTTACGACGAGCCGCTAGGATCGCCGCTTCATTGATCAGGTTCGCCAGGTCCGCACCGCTAAACCCCGGGGTTTGCTGTGCCAGGTTTTGTAGATCGACATCGTCAGCCAACGGCTTGCCCTTGGCGTGGACGTCCAAGATAGCTGTACGACCGCGGATGTCCGGCGAGTCCAGCGTTACGCGGCGGTCGAAACGGCCGGGGCGGAGGAGGGCCGGGTCAAGAATGTCTGGTCGGTTGGTGGCGGCGATAACGATGACATTGGTGTTGGACTCAAACCCGTCCATCTCCACCAGTATCTGGTTAAGGGTCTGTTCTCGCTCGTCGTGTCCACCGCCAAGACCAGCTCCACGGTGGCGACCCACCGCGTCGATCTCGTCGACGAAGATGATAGACGGCCCGTGCCGCTTGGCCTGCTCAAAGAGGTCACGCACGCGAGACGCACCGACTCCAACGAACATCTCAACGAACTCGGAACCCGATATCGAGAAGAATGGAACGCCGGCTTCGCCCGCAACCGCTTTCGCCAGCAGGGTCTTGCCCGTACCGGGAGGTCCTACAAGCAGGACGCCGCGAGGAATACGAGCGCCCAGGGCCACAAATCTCTCCGGGTACTTGAGGAATTCAACGACTTCCTCAAGTTCCTGCTTGGCCTCAGGAGCTCCTGCTACGTCAAAGAAAGTAACGGTCGCCTTCGTGCCGACGAACATCCGTGCGCGGCTTTTTCCGAATCCCATCGCCTGGTTAGAACTGCCCTGCGCCTGTCGCATCATGAACAGCAGGACTCCGCCGAACAGGATCAGCGGCAGGAAGTTGATCAGGAGGCCGATGATGTTGCCAAGACCGCTTCCGGCCTCTTGAACGTCAATGGAAACGTTTCCGCTTGCACCAACCTGGTCCAATAACTCCACAATGCTGGAGCCCGGCTCTTTTCGAGACACGAAGGTATTTGCACCCACGCGTATCGTCAGATCGTCGCCCTGGACCTCAATCAGGATGCGTTCATTGCCCGGATTTTCAGCGAGTTCAACGACCTCGCTGATCGGAATTTCACGCGCATCATCAAGAGGACGGCTGTCGAAGAACAGAAAGAACACCGCAATCACGGCGAAAACGATCAATATGTAGATCAGGCTGTTACGCATCCAGCGCCGGCTCACAGTCACCTCCTAAGGTGACCGGACGTGCCTCACATTTCTGGATGAATCCAGGTGCGGGCCGTCCCGTACAATTTTGAAGTTCGTCGTTTAGATGTCGGCGATCTTCAATCCGATGTCGACTCCCCCTCCAGAGACATCCAGAACTACGTCCAAGGATGTCGGGTTCACAACAACAGACAGGTAATCTCAAAATTACGACTATTTAATCCTATCACAGGACCCCATTTTGACCCTCGTACAGGCACGGAACCTTTGGACGGTACTGGCGGCGGAGATGTAGATCGTCGCCGCCAGGTACTTACGTCGCGTGAAGCTGGCCAGATCTGGTGCATCATCTGCGGGTTTGGTGCAGGTCTGGAGATAAGTTGGTGAGCATAGGACGAACAAACGTAGACCTGTGCCCGAGCGACGTGGTATTCTGCATCGTGGTCAACTAGTGTCCAGAACCCCTAAATCCCTGATGCCGCAAAGGTTGATGGGCAAAGGATCCCGCATATAGCTCGCGATTACCGTATAAACCGCCAGATCCGAGTGCCGGAAGTGCGGATCATTGAAGAAGACGGCTCTGGAGCCGTTTTTGAATTCCAGACTGCGCTTGAGATGGCGGAGGGGCAGGGACTAGACCTCGTTGAGGTGGCTCCCAACCAGTCTCCACCGGTGTGCAAACTGCTCGATTACGGGCGATTCAAGTTTCAGCAGCAAAAACGCGAGCGTGACGCCAAAAAAGGTCAGGCCCGTAACGAACTTCGTGAAGTTCGGCTGAGCATGAAGATTGGTGAGCACGACTTTCTTTCGAAAGTTAGACGCGCCAGGGACCTACTGGCCGGCGGGGCCAAAGTAAAAGTGACGGTTCGATTCCGTGGTCGAGAGATCGCCCATCCGGATCTTGCCGTGAAGCTTCTCAGGCGTGCTGCAGAGGCGCTGGCCGACGGAGCAAAATTGGAAAGAGCGCCAATGATGGAGGCGCGTTCACTCAGCATTATCCTGGCCCCTGATGAGCTTGCCCTAGCTGCAACTTCCAAGGCCAGCGGATCAAGCGAAAGCACTGATTAACTAAAAATGCCTAAGATCAAGACCCATAAAGGCGCCAAGCGCCGATTTCACATAACCAGCACCGGAAAGGTTCTGCGGACCAAAGGTCCCAAGAGCCATCTCCGACGCAACAAGTCTTCGCGTGTACGTCGCGCGTTCGACAAGAAAGTTGGAACGTCGCCCGCGAATGCGAAGCGGATCAAGCGACTTCTAGGCCAGTAACCGGCTTTAAGGCATCAACACGCTTGCGGCGAAACGCTTAAGGCGTCATCCTTAATAGCTTCCAGAACTTAGTTTCTTAATTGTCGGGAACGGCGCGCGTCGTCGGCCCTGATCACCTTAATCACCGGAGAAGCCTCAGTTGGCACGAGTCAAGCGCGGCACCACAAAACACCGAAGGCACCGAGCCGTACTAAAGGCCGTTCGCGGCCACCGCGGATCGCGTAATCGCCGATACAAGGTCGCAAAAGAGTCGTTGTTACATGCAATGGCTTACCAGACCGCTCACCGCAAGCTGCGGAAGCGTCAGATGCGAGCCCTCTGGATACTTCGCATTAACGCAGCGGCCAGGATCCACGGCCTGAGCTACTCCCGTCTTGTGCACGGCCTGATACTGGCCAGCGTAGAGATTGACCGCAAGCAGTTGGCCGATCTCTCCGTCCGTGAGCCTGAGGCATTTGCAGAGGTGGCTCGTGTGGCAAATGAGGCGCTGGTAGCCTGATTCTGTAAGGTTAGCTCGTCTGATCTCACCGAAATAAGAGCATAAAAAAGGACGCCCCCAAATCGGGGGCGTCCTTTTTTGTTTAACTTAGTGCCGGGTGATTCGAAAAGTCGGCTATCCGGGGTTAGCCGATCGTGCCGTCTACCATGATGACCACGAACAGGAGCGCCAGGTAAAGCAGTGAGTACTTGTACAGTCCCAGCACCGCCGGTCGGCTGCCATCCCTGAACAAGCGTGCCGTCAGGGCGAGGTATATCACCCCGAGAATGATTGTCGGGATCAGGTAGATCAATCCAAGACTATCCGTTGCTACAACAAACGCCATGGATAGGGCGACCAGTAGGATTGTGTACAGCATGATCGACAAGTTGGTTGTCGATCTGGGTGCGACGACCGGAAGCATCGGAATCCCTGCCGCCTTGTAGTCATCTTTAATGAGGAGCGCCAGGGCCCAGAAATGGGGGGGTGTCCAGAAGAAAATGATGGCAAACAGATACCACGCCTCAAGGCCGATACTGTTCTCAACACCCGCCCATCCGACCATAGGCGGGATGGCCCCGGCGGCACCACCGATGACGATGTTCTGCACAGAAGATCGCTTCAGCCAGACGGTGTAGATGATGACGTAGATCAGCGTTCCGGTCATCGCCAGCAGGGCAGCCAAGAGGTTGGCCCATGCGAAGAGAACGCCAAAGCTGATCACGTTCAGGATTATCCCGAACGCGAAAGCACTCATGGGCCGGACTCTGCCGCTTGCGACGGGTCGAGTGGCCGTGCGTTTCATCTCAAGGTCGATATCGCGATCAAGCCAGTGATTGAGTGCGCTTGCACCCCCGGAAGCCGCAATTCCGCCGATCAGTACCGCGATAAAGACGACGCGGTCCGGGAACCCCTCGGCGGCGAGGACCATTCCGGTGACGGAAGTCAGAAGCAAGAGGGTCATCACACGCGGCTTGGTAAGAGATATGTAATCCCTGACAACCGCGGACATGTTGGTCGACGCTGGCTTAACGCCGTATAGATCTGGTGCTGACATTAATTTCCGGTACTTACCTGAGCTATCCGGGTTGTCTGAGTAATTGGGGTTATTGGGGCTTCGATGTGATGTCTTTCCTGTATGGGCGCATCACCAGCGCCGCGACCAGTAAGGCTAGATCCGTCCACATTACAGTTGCTAGGGACAGATGTATTGCCTGTGCCCACTCTGAGAAGTCGGTCCACGGGTTGGCTGCACCAACCAGTACCTGCAAAATAACGGTCACCATGGCACCCAGTGAAAGCCATCTCACGGCCTGAGAAGCGCCAGGAAGGCGGAATGTTTTATGCGCTATGTACAGTGCTACCAGCGAGACCACAACTGCCGTAAACCTGTGAATTACGTGGATCCAGACCAGTTCTGATTCCGGTATGAAGGGGCCACCACAAAGAGGCCAGCTGGGACACACAGCCCCCGCTCCTCGCCAGACGGCATATGAGCCTGTCAGCAGTGTAATGAGTGCAAGAGTGGCCGAGACGGTCGTTATCCGGCGCATCGTGATAAGGCTCCGGGCAGATTCTACCGTCGCACCAACAGAAGCGCCTGAAACACCTGGTACCTGGTTGGGCCTCCAACCGCTGACCGCGGCTGCGAGTGCAAGTAGAGCTAGGAGAACAACACCCTCGGCAAGTCCCAGGTGGAGCGTTCGGAGAGCGGGTTCGACCTCGGACAAAACGACGGCTCCGCCGATTCCTCCGACGATGGCGATAAGGATCAGGGATCCGGTCGTAGTAGCGACAAGGAAGGAATTATCACGATGAGACATCCAGACCCGTATCGTGGCCCCGATAAAGAACAGCCCGACTATTGAACCGGTGGTCCGGTGGCTCCACTCGATCATCGTGTGGAATTCCCATTTTGGGATCAAGGATCCGTGACACAGGGGCCAGTCAGGACAGCCCAGCCCGGACTCCGTCGCCCGGACAACACCGCCGAGAGTGATCTGGATGATCGCCCCAATGAGCATGACGCCAAGCATCCCGATCAACAACCGGTCATTCATCGAGTTAAAAATAC
>Ga0114999_10000354_pt1 | contig 68451 bp, 70 predicted proteins | sample ArcticOcean_MG_C_3_FD_89820 | JGI IMG/M metagenome (GOLD analysis project Ga0114999, IMG submission 89820) | Marine microbial communities from western Arctic Ocean - ArcticOcean_MG_CB8_126 | ecosystem: Environmental > Aquatic > Marine > Oceanic | place: Arctic Ocean: Canada Basin | collected...
AATAATAATTTCTTGTCTATTTAGTTTGTTGTCGAGAATCATATTAAGTCCTTAAATAGTTATCATGATTGAATAACAAAGAGGCCAGGAATTACCTGACCACTCAGCTACGAATTAGCTATGGTGGTGGGGATGCCGGGACTCGAACCCGGACGCCTTGCGGCACATGATCCTAAGTCATGCTCGTCTGCCAATTCCGACACATCCCCAAGGGTTACGGCATAAGTGTAGGGTTCCAAAATGCAGTGGTGAAGTGGTGACCCGCCTCGGACTTGAACCGAGAACCTAATGATTAAGAGTCATTTGCTCTGCCAATTGAGCTAGCGGGCCGCACATAGAAACGATACAGGGGACTCACGGCGAGCGCAAGTATTTTACGGTAGAATCTGGCCAAAGCATCACCACGGAGGAGCAGGTGCCGGATTTACCAAAAATTACCCTGACCACCGTCCAGGATGCTCTCCTGGCGTGGTTCAAAGCAGAAAGCCGCGCACTCCCATGGCGAACAACGCGTGACCCCTACGCCATCATGGTGTCAGAGGTGATGCTTCAACAGACCCAGGTAGACCGCGTAATCCCCGTCTACTTAGCCTTTCTCAAGCAATTTCCCGCCTTCCACAATCTGGCCGACGCTCCTGCCGCCGATGTCATTAGAGCGTGGGCCGGCATGGGCTACAACCGTCGCGCTATGAATCTCCAACGGGCGGCGGAGCAGGTCACAGAATTGTACGAGGGTGTGCTGCCATCCGACCTGAAGGCGCTGCGTGGGTTGCCCGGTGTCGGCGAGTACACGGCAGCTGCATTGGCGTGTTTTGCGTTGGGCCAAGAGGTAGCTGTCATCGATACCAACGTCCGTCGAGTGCTAGGGCGAGTGTTTTACGGGCCGGAGGGAGCACCGGAGAAAGAGTTGGCCAACATCGCTGCGCAAGCGCTCCCGGATGGTGAGGCGTGGAATTGGAACCAGGCGCTGATGGATCTTGGCGCAACAGTCTGTACGTCCCGGCGTCCCACCTGCCTTTTGTGCCCTATTCGTTTCGACTGCCTGGCCGCGGGGGCATTCATGGCGACAAATGGCGCAGTAGCCGAATCGCGCGCCCCATACAAAACGAAGCCAGCGAAATTCAAGGGCTCAAGCAGGTACTATCGTGGCAGGGTGGTTGACCACCTCAGGGGCCTCTCGGACGGGGAGTCGTGCGACCTACCAACGTTGGGGGCCGCGGTCAAGCCTGACTACATTGCTAACGACCAACCGTGGCTACTGAAATTGCTTCAAGGGCTGCGACGCGATGGCCTTGTCGCGATGCGGGGTGAGGGCTCAACAGTGACAGTCAACCTTCCCATATAGTCGGAAGCGCTTCAAGGGAGAGTAACCAAAAGGAGCAGCAGAAACCCCGTTGGGTAACCGCCAGGTCACACGGGACCAGGGCCTAAACCCGGTTAAGTCCGTTTGAAATAGCGCTCAAGGTTGTTAGCGCTGAGGTGGAGCATCGTCGGACGACCGTGTGGGCAAGTATGTGGTTGTTGTGTCTTTTCCAGCAGGCGAACCATCTCCACCATCTCCTCATGGCTGAGCACCAGGCCGGCCCGCACCGATCCATGGCACGCAACCGTGGCAGCAATGCGATCTTCCCAGGTGGAGAACTCCACAGCCTCGCCAACACCGTCGAGCAATTCGATGAACGACTTCGCTGGCCCCTTAGTGGCCAGCACTGCAGGAACGCCACGTAGCAGGTACGTCCTATCGCCAAAAGGCTCCAGGTCCCAGCCGTATTGGGCCAGCACCTCGCCTTGTTCGTGGACCGTCTCCGCCTGAAACGACGTCAGTTCAACCGTTACTGGCTCCAACAACCCCTGCACCTCTGGGTTGTGCGTGGCCGCGGCAGTTTTCAAACGCTCGTACATCACGCATTCGTGGGCAGCATGCTGATCGATGAGGTAGAGTCCGTTCGGCCCCTCGGCCACGATGTAGGTCTCCTGACTCTGGCCCAGCACCCGCAACGTCGGCAGCGCATCCATCATGGGAAACGCGTTCTGCGCTGCAGGTTCAGGCATACCGAGCTGTGATTGCGTGGTTGCATCGACAGTTGAGCCCGACGAGAAGCCGCCCCACACTCCGTGGCTACGCTCTGGCAATCGATTCGCAGCTAGCGTCGACGATGCACCCGGGTTCGATGCAGCAATGCCTATCTCCGGCACCGGCGACCCCGCCACAATGGTCTCACGAACGGCACGTTGGAGGACGCTGAACACATCGCCCTCAACGCGGAAGCGTACCTCTGATTTTGTTGGATGCACGTTCACATCCACATCCTCTGGGAGGACATTGACCATCAGAATCGCCAGCGGGAAGCGGTCGCCGGCCATCATCCCGCGATAGGCCTCTGTGACGGCGTACGTAAGCGTCCGGCTCTGGATAGGGCGTTGGTTGACGTAAAGGCCTATATAGCTACGATTGGCGCGATGAAGGTCCGGTGCGCTGACCAGCCCGGTCACGCTGATACCGGCATCGCTGTTGCGCTCCATAGCCAGCAAAGCTTGGGCGATCTCACGGTTGTAGACGGCGGCCACAGCCTCACGGATATCGCCGTTTCCGGGCGAGGAGAAGGCGTTTCGCCCATCGGAGTCGAGGTTGAAGCGGATTGATGGATGGGCCAGCGCGTAGTGGGTCATGACTGTGTGGATGCGCGAAAGTTCTGACGTGGCTGTCCTGAGGAACTTCCTCCGTGCGGGAACCTGCTCGAAGAGCTTCTCGACGGACACGGTGGTGCCCACCGGACCTCCTCGTGGCTCCTGCCGAAGTGCTCGCCCATTACTGGCCTCCACAAACGTCGCAACCTCCTGGTCGGCGGTGCGAGTGAGAAGGGACACTTCCGCCACGGCAGCTAACGAGTACAACGCTTCGCCACGGAACCCCATGGTCAGGATGCTATTGAGGTCGTCGGCGGAGGTCAGTTTGCTGGTGGCGTGCCTTTGGAACAAACTCGTCACCTCGGCTACAGGGATGCCGTGGCCGTTGTCCACAACGCGGACGCCCTCCAGGCCGCCTGCCACCACTTCCACCTGCACGGAGGTTGCCCCAGCATCGATTGCGTTCTCCACAAGCTCCTTCACGGCGGAGGCTGGCCGCTCTACGACCTCACCCGCCGCGATACGGGCAGCAACTTCGTGGGAAAGCACTTGAATCGGCATGTCGCCAGTATACCAGCAGGACATCACCATGCGCCCATGTGCATGCGGCAGGACTGACCCTGCACCTACGGGCCCTTACGGGTGCCAGTGGTTCACGACTAATCTTGGGATGAGAACTTTTATCAGGCAGGGCTCGTCATTTACAATGCCAGGTTTAAGCTCGTTTCAATTACTGTCAGGTACTCCGGGTCAAGGCTGAGCCTTGAGGTGGTACCATGAAGATATCTTGTACGAGGTTGGCACATGGCCCTCTCCCCCGAGGAACTCCAGGACATCGAACAGCAGGCTGTAGAGCTTGCCGGAAAAGCTGGCCGAATTCTGATGGATCGGTTCCAGCGACCGATGTCTGTGGAGTACAAGGACAAAGAGGGCTGGAAGGACCCGGTAACAGAGGCCGATAAAGCATCAGAGGCTTTTCTCTCAGAGGAGACCGCCCGGCGGTTCCCCGACCATGGTTTCGTGGGCGAAGAGGGTGGCGGCAGAGAATCGGGGGCGTCCGGGCTCATGTGGGTCATAGACCCGTTGGACGGGACGACGAACTTCTCAAACGGGCTGCCGTCCTTCTGCTGCTCCATTGCCCTTGTTGAAGACGGAGCCCCTGTGGTCGGCGCCATCTTCATGCCCTGGCCGGAAACGAAAGAGGGTCGCATCATCCATGCCCGCAAAGGCGGCGGCGCTTGGGAAGGCGAGACTCGATTGCAGGTCGCGCCCGGTGATAAGCCTGTAGCGGGACGTGTAGTAGTACGCGGTGGCTTCCTTCCGGGCAGGTTCAGGCCCAGCAAAGAACTATCAGCCAACGGGGGCCAGCAGCGGTCCGTGGGCAGCACCGCCTCAGAACTGGCTATGGTTGCAGACGGCACCTATCAGTACACGCTCCACGGGAACCCTTATTGCTGGGACGTGGCAGCCGGGATAATCCTTGTACAAGAGGCGGGCGGCACGTCCTACAGCCACAACGGGAACGGTTGGTTCCCACTGACAACCTTCAAAGACCCTGCAAACGAGGGGTCTATCACCCATGAGACGTTGCGGAAATGGCAGAATCCAGTTCTATCCGGAAACCCTGAAATGGTGGGGTTTGTCAGCAACGGCCTGCTCCTCCTGTCCCTCAGCACACGATTGATACGCAGCACCAAGAAGGCACTGACTCGATCCAAACCCAAAGCCCGTTGAACCTAAACACTCACTTCCCGTAGACGGAGGCCCAATGACCGGCATCGCCATGATCATAGGAACCTTGTTCTGGTTCGTCATGTTTTTGGGGTTCATGGTGACGTTCTTCGTGCTGTTCAAGGGTGGTTTCGCGGGGAAGGCATTGGTAGAAGGCGCACTGGCATTAATCATTACAACCGGGCTGGCTGTGCCGCTGTCGTTCATTGCGCGGAAGCTGAGCAGCAGGGCAGTTCGCAATGTTGAAGGCGATGAGGAGCCTGATACCGAACAACCGAAGTGGCGAGACCCAATCCGTCGTGTGAACCGCCGGGGTCGCTAGTCCCTGAAGTTTACGTACTGAAGCGGAAGACCCAGCTTCATCTCTTTCATCTGATCAATCGCGGCCTGAAGGTCGTCCCGATTCTTGCCTGTCACCCTAAGCTCGTCGCCCTGGATAGCCAGTTGAACCTTGAGCTTAGACCCTTTGACCGCTTGGATGATCTTCTTACTGATGGCCTGCTCGATGCCCTGCCGTATGGTCACTTCCTGTCGAAGTGCACCCTTGGCAGCCGCTTCCGGAGTCTTGTACTCCAGCGATTCATGGGTCACGCCGCGTTTGACACAATACGTCGCCAGCAGTTCCTGCATCTGGCGAAGCAGCACTTCGTTGTCGGCCAGGATGGTCACCTTTTCACCAGACCGCTCAATCTCACACGCTGTTCCCTTGAAATCGTAGCGCTGTTTGACCTCGCGACCGATGCCGTTGATGGCGTTATCTAGCTCAGAGAGATCGACTTTTGAAACCACATCGAACGATGGCATACGTTGCTCCTCAAGTAAATCCAGTCTGGTAATGCGACTCCTAGTATACCCTCCATACGTAGGGGGACAAGCCCACCACCAAAGACGAAGCCGTAGCTGAACAGCCAATGGCTGTCTACATGTAAGGCCAGGGGATGTGGGCATTGGAAGGGTCTGGGAACACGGGGTTGGCCAAGATGGCCGCAAGTCGGAGGCTGAGCGCTTCAACCTCTTTGGGGTCAAGGAGATTCAGTAGAGGAGCCATAGACGCATCGAGGTTATCTATCCGTGTTTGCAGCCCAAGCAGATCGTTGATCAAACGCTCCGACACAGGCTCATCGGCAAAGTCCCAGATCACCGTCCGCAGCTTGGGGAAGGGATGGAACGTCAGCCCGTGGTCGATTCCCCAGACCTGCCCGTCCTCGCCCAGCAGTGTGTGGCCCGCCTTCCGGTCGGCATTGTTCGTCAGGAGATCAAAGAGGCATACGCGTCGCAGCTCGTCGTGGTGCTCTTCGCGCATCGTGAAGTAGTGCTCGTTAGGGTTGTGCTCCACATAGAGCTGCACAGAGCCGGTGCCATGCGGGCCTTCTCTCAGGATGGTTTTGGGGATGAAGCACCACCCAAGGGTGTCTGTTAGCAGATATGAAGCATATTCACGGATGTGGAGTGTACCGCCGGGAAAGTCCCAGAGGGGAACCTCGCCTTTGCGAGGTTTGTAGATGGCTTTAAGTTGCTCCCCGTCCTCACCCTGGAGGTTCACGAGGAACGTGTAGTTGGAGCCAAGAGGAACAAGGTCACAGGATATGACCTCCCCTGTTTCTAATAGCAGGTCTCTTGCTGCTGCAGGGTCGTTCTGGTTGTCTGCCACAGGCGTCGATACCACCCAATCCCGCTGAATCAGGAACACTCCAACACCCTCATTAGACACACGCTCAATGTTGGGGTCAAGGGCGCGGCGATGTCAGGATGTTTCGGGCGTTGGCTGAGCCGGCGGTCGAACGAGGGGTTTGACCAGTGTGCCCATGGTAATGGTGATAAGCCAGAAGCCCACTGCCACAGAGAAGAGCACGACGTACTCGGTCGAGATATCGTACATGACGCCGAAGAGCCATGGCCCGCCGAAGGTAGCCAGGTTGTTGACGGTCTGCATGACCCCTCGGATGGCACCGATGTGCTGTCGACCAAACGTATTGGCAACGAAGACCTGGCTGACCACGAAGAAGGCGTTCAGCCCGAACCCCAGGTAGATCATTGCAGCAAACATCATGACGACGTTCTGCATGATGGACACCAAAGAGATCAGCACAAGTCCGCTGGCAACAATGCAGCAGACAATCAAGAAGGGCTTTCGCGGACCCTGCCTGTCAGCCATGATGCCAAACACAAACCCCATGATGATGGCTGGGACTGCATAGGCAGTGATGGATGCTGCTGCTGTGGTCGCATTGAAATCCAGGGAAATGAAGAACGGCTGGAAGTTGGGGATCATCCCCCGGATTCCAACGGTCGCCAGTCCAATCGCCACCACGAGGTACCAGAACTGGCGGGTATGCAACGCTTCCTTGCGGGTGAGGCTGACCTCCCTCGAGTTGCCCCGGAGAGGTGAGGCTTTTCTGGCGGCAACCGGGGCATCGGCAGGCGAATCGTCTGGTTTATCGCCATCCGGCAGTAGCCCCACATCCTCTGGGGACCGGATGATAAGGAACGCACCCGGCAGCGCCAAAACAAGCAGCGCAATACCCATCACAAACCAGGCATCGCGCCAACCAATGCTATCGACGAGGCTCTGCAGGATGAGTGGAAAGATCAGCGGCCCTACGGAGAACCCTGCCGAGACTGATGCCTGGGCCAGTCCTCGTCTGCGCACGAACCACTTGGGAACGACCACCAGCGCTATCTGAACCGTGAAACGCCCAAACCCACCTACGACACCAAAGATCAGGATGTAGCCAAAGACGTTCCCTGCATTCCTCATGTACAGCAGGGATATACCAAACAAGATCACACCGATGATGGCCATGAGCCGCGGCCCGTGCTTCTTATCGGCCAGTGGGCCAAGGACGATGCCCAGCGGCAGTGTGACTAATGCACCCACCAACATCGGAAGGAAGACCAAACTCCTGTCCCAGTCCAGGTCCTCTTGCATAGGCGTGACAAACACTCCCAGACCCCAGGACGTCATTCCGACGTTGAAAGCGCCAAAGACGAAGCCGAAGGCGACGATGACCCAGCCGTAGTAGAAGGGCAGCCGCTGGGCAAGGGTTTTCTTCAAGAGGCCTCCCCTTCTTCGGTTGAGGGTTCATGAGAGGATCGTCGGATTCCATTCAATACGGGAATAGCCCACGCCATGACTAGTATTAACGCGGCACCCAACAGGTAGGCGCCCAACACATCACTCGGCCAGTGCTTCTCCAGATGGATGCGGGACACTCCCGTCACCAGCACCCAAGCCACAAATATACCGGCCATGCTCAAGCGATGGCTTTGTTTGGGTAATCTAGGCGCTACCAACAGCCACGTCACTCCCATCAGGAGCGATGCGTACAACGCATGACCACTGGGGAAGCTTTTGTTTCCCATACCATCCACGTCGTTAGGGCGGGGGCGGCCGATTATTTCCTTGAATTCCTCGTTCGCCGCCGTGATGATCAGCACAGAGAACACCAGCAACCCCGCACGCCAGCCCAAAAACCGTGTTGCCAGTGCCGTCGCTGTCAGAACCATGACCACGATGGCGGGTTTAACCCCGGCCCATGAGACAGCCTCCATGAGCGAATTTACTCCCGGACCCGGTATGTCCATCACCCACCCTGCAACGGTGACATCCCATGCGAAGAATGCGCGGTCACGAGAGAAAAGGGCAAGCACGGTCATCGCGGCAATCAGGGCAACCAGAGCCACAGGCCCCCAAACGTTGGTGGGTCGGCATGTGATAAGGAAATTGCTGTTTCTTTGAATGACGCGTCTCTCTATGTTCCAGGATTGCTTGGCCAGGGTTACTTGGTAGTGGAGGGTATCGTACACAGGAAGCCAGAGCAACCAGGACACTCCATGGACCCACGTTCCTGACGGTTATCCAGGTGCTCGCACTGGTTACGGTAGTTGTTCCACATACTCCTGGAACGATTGGTAATTGCCAAAGCCCCTGACACGCTGGATGAACCTGCCGATATCGTCGCTGTCATCCCGCACCTTGCGCAGTTCGCCTGCTATAGGGCTTACGGAGGCAGCGTTCTCCGCGTAGGTGCCGTGAAACGCGAAGTATGCTTGGTTGAGGACGCGGATTGGATACCCGTTCTCCAGGAATATCTGCCGTCGTTCTTCCATGTACGCCTCTGCTTCGTCGATCATGCCCGCTTCAAGCAACTCGTCCGTGCGCAGTCGGGTCTCGCGCATCGTTTGATTAAAATCGAAGTGGTCGCTGTCGATTGGAGCTTCGGTCGAGTCTTCGTCGCGCGTTGGAGGTATCTCGCCGCCAAGGGCAATGAACGCAAGGTCGCCCAGATCCTTCCCACCGATGTCCGCAGCCGTCTCGTTCAGGGTGGTCATGGTCGCGGAATCGAAATACGACTGCCCCAACGAGTGGAAGAAGAAATAGTGGTGAAGCCACTCGTGGACGATGGTCTGAAGTGAAAACCGTAGCGACTGGGAGTCCGAGACCAACGATGGGAAGGTGGCCAACCCGCCAAGGCCGGTGACCAGGGCGGAGCGGTTCTGGTCAGGGCCGACTTCTGCTTCCAGCGATTCCCGTTCAGCAATAGACAAGCCTGATTCCAGCAGGTGGACTTCCAGGGTGGCTATGCGATCCCTGGGCGAGACGACGATAAGTTTCGGTAACCGCTCAAGCCGAAACGACACGGGAGGGAACAGCGGCTCAAAGGGACCCCAGGTCCTGCCCAGGTCCTGCTCCCGTAGCACCTCTGCGACGACTTTCTCAAGCTCAGCCTCCACCAGCCCGCTGAGGGCATCGCGCTGTTCACGCAACCCATCCAACTCTTCCTCAAGGGCCGCCGCTTCCGGGTTGTCCTCGCCTCCTACGCCTCCACTGGCCACCGATAGTGCCAGTGTCCCCTCCATGCGACGAACCCGGTCACCAAGATCGAAGTACCTGCGTACGGCGGACTCGCGTTCCTCCTCGGAGTGACCTCGCCCCGGCAGGAAGTCGAACAGACCGCCCAGTGCCTTGGTTGTGAGGTTCTTGGTGACCCACCCCTCCAGCGAGAAGCTGCTGGAAGCTGTGGCGCGAGTGGTGGGCGTCAGGGCGAAGACCTCTCCGCGCATCATCACCATGGCCAGAACGAGGAGGGCAGTGAACCCCAGCCACCGTCGCCAGCGCAACCGGGCGGGCAGGCTTATCACCTTTGCCAGCCATTTAAATTTCTGCAAGGCACCTGGTAACTGCATCGACTGTGCTTTCACCGCTCTCTAGATAGGGGTTCAGCATAGCACGGGCAGCTTGAGAACCCTTTAATATGTGAAGATATACGCCATAGAAGTTGAGGTGAGATGTATTGGCCGACCAGATAATTTTTCTACCAGGCGCTGGCGGAATGGCCGATTTTTGGGAACCTGTAGCTGAATTGCTAGATATACCTTTGAAGCAGGTGTTTATCGGTTGGCCAGGATTTGGTGATGCTCCTCACGACCCCTCCGTTTCAAAACTCACTGATCTAGTCGACTTTGTATTCAAGCAGGTTCAGCAGCCAATGCATATCATCGCTCAGTCCATGGGAGGGGTCGTTGCACTGCTGATGGCTTTGGAGCAGCCAGACCTCATTGAGAAGCTGGTGCTCGCTGGCACTTCCGGCGGCATGGACATGACCCAGTTCAATGCAGAAGATTGGCGGCCTGATTTCACCAAGGAGATGCCTGAGGCCACCCCCTCGTGGTTTGTTGATGACAGGACGGACATCTCGTCTTCTCTGGGTTCGATCCAAGCGCCAACGCTCCTGATGAGAGGTGGAGACGATGCGATCAGCCCTCCCGGCGCAATGGAGTATCTCTCCCGGATGATTCCAGACACCCAGCTTTGCGTCATACCCCAGGCAGGCCATCTCATGCCTAGAGAGCAACCCGCTGAAGTCGCAGCAACAATCCGGGCATTCCTTGTTTGACACCCATATAGGGCCATGCTAGATTGAGAATCATCCTTCCACCCGTCGCATTTCATGATGCCTGGAAGGTGGTATCAACCCGAGTTATTAGCTAGTAGCCCATCAGAGGAGCACAACCGTGGAAGATGACTTTCAAGTAGACCTGGAACGGGTCTTGGACAGCATCAAAGAGGCAGAAGTCATCTCCATCCTGTTCGGAATGATTCGTAAGAGCCTTGTGATCGATGTACGTCCCAGCGACACCGACGCACCCATCATCCGCATCGCCTCACAGTCTCGGGGGCCAGAGGACAGGCTCCGATACATACGTCGACAGCGTCCCAGCCTGCCCCGTCCCACCAACGTGACCATGTTCCCCTGGACCAAGAGTGTGGAAAGTTTTGTCCGAATGGGCATCTACGATCAGCTCTTGAAGCGGGCGTCCGACACCGGTAACCCGGAGCTGATTCAGGAGTGTGAGAACGCCCTTGAGGAGCTACGTCGGTTGGAGCGAGCTGAGATGGTGGCGGTCATCCGAGGTGAGAACTACTACACCGTGTGGTCTGCCAATACCTAGAATAAACAAGCAACAGCAAGAGAGCCCCCGGTAAATCGGGGGCTCTCTTTTTATGTGCGTCATGCAGCCAAATCGAGATGTTATGCCTTGGCCGCCTCCGCCTCCTTGTGCTGATCAACAACCTTCTGGGTCATGTTGGGCGGCAACGGCTCGTAGTGATCGACTTCCATCTTGAACGACCCCCGACCATGGGTCAGCGAGCGCAGGTCCAGCGCATATCGTTGCACCTCCGGCAGCGGCACATTGGCCTCCACCACGGTGCTGCCATCCACCATCGTCACCATCCTTCGGTGTAAGTGTGTGCGCTTTGTGTCGTGGGATTGGCACGAACGGGCGGAGCTCGTGGGCATTTCAAGCTAATTCGAGTTCCTGAGTACTAGCCAGTCTGCCGACTTCAATCGCATTTGCGTTGGGCGTATCCAAAGCTTGGACGCAACGCATTTCCATCAAAGCCCCTGCTATACTGGCCTCATTCTGCGAATCCCTTGAGGGAGCCGATGCTTTTTGTGACGTTGATGACCTACAAGCCTCATCTGACTCGACAGCAGATCGACGAGGCATCCCAACGTCGCGCTAAGTGGGCGTACCCCCCAGGATTGGAACTCATAGCAGAGTATTGGGTGCAAGGAAGCCCACAAGTCATCAGCATCATTGAAGCAAAGGAAATAGGGCCCGTGCTGGCGGCGAATTACACCTGGTCAGACTTGTTCGACATCAACACGCATCCTGCGTTAACAGTGAATGAAGGGCTTCAGGCCCTCCAACTAACCGGGGTAATCAAACGTCGAGGCCGCAGACCCAAAGCCCTTGCCGAAGCGATGCGAGCCGCAGGACGCTAATAATTCATCGCAATGGCCTACGTTTGCATATGAAGTTGTGAAGCTCTGATTTGTAATTCCCGGGGAGGATGAGGAAGAGAAGCACTCCAATGATAGTTAGACGAAGAAATTTACCCGATGAATAGCATTGACACAGCATTACCGTTACTATGCTAGCTATCGAAGCAGTATCGCCCATAGCCTTTTGAAGAGGAGATGATTCATTGAATTCCGGTCAGCAGCCCACGGTTACACAAGCCATCATCCTCGCGGCTGGAAGAGGTGAGCGGCTTTCTGTCCTCACCGCGTTACGACCCAAAGTCATGCTCCCAGTTGGAAACAAACCCATCGTAGAATTTGTTATCGAGGCGCTGGCAGCCAACGGTATCCGTGACATCGTCCTTGTGGTTGGGTATCAACGAGAGATGGTGCAAGACTATCTTGGCTCCGGTGAACGTATGGGGGTCACACTACAGTACGTGGTGCAGGAGAACCAACTTGGTACTGGACATGCCCTTGATGCTGCCCAAGAGACCGCTGCACAGCATTTCCTTGTTCTACCGGGGGATAACATTATCAGCGCTGCGGCAATCGGTGAACTTGCTCGCTCAACTGAGAATGCCATCCTTGTAACAGATCAAGCACGAGGCGACCAACACGGGGTCGTAGAAGTCCAAAACGACATGGCAACTAACCTGGTGGAATCACCTGAAGAGCAAGCGAGTCCCTGGATCAATACGGGGGTATATTCGCTGACCCGAGAGATATTCTCCTACCTTTCTGAAGAATTAAGTTTGCCCGATGCTATCAACAAGATGATCAAGGATGGCAATCAATTTTCGGCCTGTAAGACCACTGCAGATTGGTGGGATGCGGTTTATCCCTGGGACTTGCTACGGTTGAATGGTCTTGCCCTGTCAAGCATTAAAGGAGAGTGCAATGGTCAATGTGAGCCGGGCGTAACCCTAAAAGGCGAGGTAAGAATCGAGCGGGGCAGTGTCGTTCGTTCTAACAGCTATATTATCGGGCCTGTGATTATTGGCGAGGGATGCGAGGTAGGGCCGGGGGTAGTAATCTTTCCTTACACGAGCATTGGAAACAACGTGGTCATTGAAGCGTATTCCCAACTGCGCAATTGCATCGTTGGAGATTCAGTTCAAATAGGGAGCCACTCCCATCTAACAGATACGATCATAGGGGAAAGCACATCCATGGGCCCATTTCTCTCGGCTATGAGCGACAACGCAAATATAAACATGAATGGTATTCATGTTGAGGCACGCTGCGGTTCATTAATCTCAGCTAATGTAAGAATTGGGACACGAGTGACTCTCCGACCAGGAACCATGATCGGCCATGGTGCTGATATCAGTGACATGAAACTCATCCAAGATGCGATCCCGGAATCAACGCGTGTTTTATAGAGGTATCCTAGTCAGTTTGAATATATCGAGGGTTCTTTCACAATGTGCGGAATAGTTGGTTATACCGGTCTAAAAACCGCTTACCCCCTTCTCTTAGAGGCGCTCGAACGACTCGAATATCGCGGCTATGATTCTTGTGGTATCGCTATATCGAATTCCACCGGTGTGGCTTTGTTAAAACAATTCGGGTTTGTAGAGAATCTCAAATCCATGCCTCCTATCGAAGAGGGGGTTTCTGGCATAGGCCATACCCGGTGGGCTACGGTGGGAAGTCCTACAGAGGAGAATGCTCATCCGCACGTCGACTGTAACGGCCAAATAGCCATTGTCCATAACGGTGATATTACCAACTATCTATCTCTGCGCGAAAATCTCATAGGCCAAGGCCATATTGTTTCTTCCGACACCGATAGCGAAGTGATCGTCCATTTGATTGAAAATTACGCTGCTGAAGGACAGATGGGGAGTGTTGTTCGTGCGCTCAAGGATCTTGAAGGCTCCTACGCCCTTGTGGTCCTATTCGCGGACAGTGATTTATTGATTGCAGCTCGCATGGGGAGCCCGTTGGTTATTGGTTTGAGTCCAACCGAAAACTTTGTGGCATCCGATGTGCCCGCTATCATCGAATTTACAGACCAGGTTTTGTATCTTGAGGATGGGGATGTTGCTACCGTAACGCCGAACGAAGTCAAGGTTTTCCAAAACGGGGACTCGATAACCCGCACGGTACATCACGTATCGAAACAGCCAGAGGAGAGGGGCCTGGCGGGGTACGAGCACTATTTCTTGAAGGAGATCCACCAGCAACCCAAGATGATACGTGATTCATTGGCCGGACACATGTCCAGCATCGATCCAAGCGTTACTCTAGGGTTGGAGTCAATGAACGGAGGCAAATTCGATCAGATTTTTATTGCTGGATGTGGCTCAGCGTACCACGCCAGCCTAATTGGAGAGCACTTCCTGTCCGATCTTGGGTCAGTCAATACGTCGGCGCGCATCGCCTCAGAGATTTCTCACATGAGGCCTGGGGACAAGTCTCACCTAGGAATTTTCGTAACACAATCTGGTGAGACTGCGGATACTCTCCATGCAGCCCGCCTAGCACACGAAGCAGGCTACTCGACGCTGGGTTTAACCAACACGCACAACAGCAGCATTTCCCGCATCACAGATCAGACGATTTATACGGAAGCTGGTCTTGAGATCAGTGTTGCGGCATCCAAAACCTTCACGAGCCAACTCATTGATCTTTTCCTGATAGGGTTGCATCTGTTTCCTCCGCCTATTAACCGCCTGCACGACCTTATGACAGAATTGCGCCTGTTACCCTCCAAAGCCCAGCAGGTCCTTGGCCTTCAACCCCAACTAGACTCAATTGGGAAAAAGCTAGCACCCCATACCAGTGCATATCTTGTTGCCAAGGGAATCAACTATCCAGTCGCGCTTGAGGCGAGCCTCAAACTGAAAGAACTAGCTTATCTACACGCAGAAGCCCTTGTTGCAGGTGAGTTGAAGCATGGGCCTCTCGCGCTTTTGACCCACGAAACCCCGGTGATTGTATTAGCGCCAAAAGATGATACCTATCCTCGTGTGCTCCAAGCCATTAGGGAAATGCGCGCTCGTGGTGCCCCAACGATTGTGTTCACTGACAGTCATGATGAATATCTCGCATCGATAGTGGATGATATTGTCTATTTACCCACTACGGAACCACATTTCTTTCCCATTTTGGCAACCATAGCCCTGCAACTCGTTGCCTACAATTGCGCTCGGGCAAAATCTCTTTCGATAGACCGCCCTCGAAATCTGGCCAAGAGTGTAACGGTGTTTTAGCCTGATAGTTCGCTTCATTATCTAAATCTTTCGAGTCGATACACTAGGGGTCATCACACGCAAGTGTGCCGATCATCAAAAGAAGACCTCCTGAACTCACCAACTCCAGCCACCAGGCGGTTACCAGCTAATTGTGACTATAATTTGCTACACCAGCTAGCGTCCAGCTAGCCTCGCTCCACTAGGGTCGTATTGCAATAACGGACAAGGCCACAGGTAAAGGATCGAGAGCAATGGTTCCCAAGGCGCTCAAATATTCCAGCGATGAATGAATGGAATTTTCAAGCTACTGGGATTCAAGCAACGATAAGCCTGTTTTGAGTCGACAGTCTGTGACCCTTCGCTTAAGATGAGCAAACTCTAATGAGAAACATATTTCGCTCAGACAACGATCAAAAATCCCCCCTAACCGCTCTCCTTCCGATTCCATCTGGAACGGATGAGAGGACTACCGGTACTATGGAGGACCGCTCCTATATAGCAAAGTCAGTTGCCAGCACTGTTTTTTTGAACCCTGATCTTGGGACAGCGACGAAAGTATTCGATCCACCACTCATTGTTCGATGGCTCTACTGGTTTTGCTATCAATCTAGGTTTCCTTACAATTGCCGTATCTCCAGCTTAAAAGTTGCCGTACATCGGAGGACGATCGCTGGTCTTCTGACACAATTCCGATTCGGTCGAAACCTCGTGGCTCCAGCCCTATCGATTCAAGAATCAGATGGCAAATACGGGCTGGTTACCGAATACATTCAAGGCGAGACTCTGAAATATCGTAGTGAGGGTATCGATTTTCTCAGAACCGTATCCAAATTCTTCGTTGGAATTGGGCTCTCGGTCTGGCAGGTGAGTCCGGTCAATCCTCATGCCACTACCAATTTGATTCGAACACCGTCAGGTAAATTGACCATAATTGATCTGGAATCGGCTTTCGTAACACCGCTTCCCGGCAGAGGACAGTTTCGCTCTTCCTGGAAGCATGGGGCGATCCCGGTTTTTGACGATCTCGATTTTGCAAAATTGAAGCTATACGTAAATACGAATCTTCCAGAGATACAAATCGCTTTAGGAGATGAGCTCACTTCTCAACTTGTGGAATCAATGGGTTCCGCGGAGGAAGAAATGCGCTCTTGGAAGGAAGCTGAGCCTCGATTGTGGGGACGGCTAGCCAAACTTAGCTATTTATTATTGGATTGGAAGCGTGTCTATAACTACTTCGGCAAGTTGCTTGCAACGGCGGACCAAACTGCGAACCAACATTTAAGCGATGGAATCAATCGCTGGGAACAATTGCAACTTATTAGCGACAGCCAAGCTGAGGATCTCAACTCATTGATCTCAGAGCCGCAAGCAAAATCGGCAATGCATCATTTAGGAGCCCATCTGGTATTGACCATAGCGATTCCAGTACCAATCCCTGGAGTCCGCAGTTTGGCCCGTTTTGCTTGGACTCTTGCCTTTTGGTTTCGTGATCTGTTAAGGATTTTTCGTTGGCGAAGCGCCCGAACCTCTAGCAGCTCGTCGGGGGTACATGGCCCAGTCGTGTTATTTCTGAGCCTGATACCGATACTTGGGGCCGTGGCCTATTTAGCTGCTCGCCCTCTACGAAAACCACTATTGATCCGTATCGCCCTCGATCAGACCACGCTGCTGCTACCGTTTGGACTGCATCGACGACTTTCAATCACAAAATGGCTCGCGCCTCGCCGCTCCAAGAAATAGCTCCCAATGGAGGCAAAGTAGATTTATAAAGACAGTGCTTCAGCCTTGAACCAATTCGGGTTCATTAGCTAGTCTCTTTCACGTAGACAAACAGGTCCCCTGGCTGACAATCAAAGAACTGACAAAGGCGGTTCATTACTTCCACGCCAATCCGACCCTCTTTATCACTACTCATTCGGCTCAATGTTGACTTAGATATCCCTGTGTTAGCCAAAATGAGGTCATACGTAATTCGCCGTCGCTCGTCACGGCCTTTTTCCGCCATCATCTCCCGCAATCTGCATTGAATCATTAGGACCTTCTCAATCATTATCCAAAATCACGCTAAGGCCGGACTCTTGCTTAGGTTTGACTCCTGTATCGTCGAACCAAGGCCAGTCTGAAGGGGCTGGATGGGACTCCGGTGACCATGGAGAGGCCGACTATATTTAATGAGGAATACGTTGCATCGCACCAGCCACGAAATTCACCATATTTCGTTGACATCCACCTACCAAATCAGGTACCGTATCCACGTTCCAGACATGTTAAGGCAACCAAAGCATATTCTCTCAGCATGCCGATTAGAGGGGAAGGCGAAACGTTGATCCGACAACAGGTGAGTCACAATGGTCACCTTTCCACTGCTCCGACAGTGGAATCGACTATGCGGATTCACAACTTCCGCATCAGCTTGGAATCGTCCGAGGCACCAGACTTCATCGATATCACTGACCAGATCGTCGACTCGGTCCAGGAAACCGGCGTTACTTCGGGTAATGTCCTGGTCTACTCAATGCACACGACTGCAGCCATCAAGATCAATGAAATGGAACCGCTCCTGCTAGAGGATCTGGCGCGCACCCTTGAGCACATCGCCCCTCGCGATGCGGACTACCGACACAACGACTTCACCGTCCGGACTGTCAACATGAATGAGGATGAGTGCCCCAACGGCCACGCCCACTGCCAGCACCTGACTCTGGGCACCAGCGAGACCATCGCTATCATCGACGGAGCGATGCAACTAGGCACCTACCAACGCATCTTCTTTATTGAGCTGGACCACCCCCGCCAGCGGGAAATCCTCATCCAGGTGATGGGATTCTAGTTGGCTCCTTTCCCCCCACAGGATCTTTCCACTCGTCGGTTCATCTCTACGAACAATTGTGTCTTCACTGGTAACGGTATCAAAGTCCGACTCACACGCCCCTCGTATGTCCAACATGCCCATATCCTGGCTGCTATCCTAAATCAGATGGACGGTGCAACGAATGTTCAAATGGGTAGCAAATCGCAGCGTTTCCTCGACTGCAAATCTGCTACCCAAGGGCAAGCCTTCGCCAGAGCATGATTGAGTACGTCAGCGTTGACTCTTCGATCGCGGGTGAACCTGATTACTAATAATGGCGTTATGTTAAGTATTTTCGAGGAACGTGATCTACGCGATTCAATCCAGCGGACAATGCTAAGCAATGGGGGAGGGGGCACTGGATTATATCTGTACTTCAAGTGCGATCAGCGTGTTACCCTGAGAGACAGATGCTGGAAACCACATTAGGAAGTAGTGCGTTGACCGAACCTGCATCAAAACCCCAGAAACCAAAAATCTACCAGGACTGGTTGCTGATACCGGTGTTCGCGGCGGTCGTGATCGCCGACCAGATTACCAAGGCCCTGATTCGAGCGAACCTCCACCTCCATGAGTCGGTTCCCGACGAGGGGTTCTTCCGCTTAACCTACGCCACTAACACCGGAGCGGTGTTCGGCACGTTCTCAGACCAAACGTTCATCATGACCATCGCGTCGTTCGTAGGCGTGGGGATCTTGCTGTACTTCTATCATGCCCACTCCGGCTCAGAGCGGTTGGTGCGCCTCAGCCTCGGGTTGCTACTCGGTGGCGCCATAGGAAACCTGATAGACCGCATATGGCTCGGTAAGGTGACTGACTTCCTAGACGTGGGACCCTGGCCAATATTCAACCTGGCCGATTCTGCCATCGTTGTCGGGATAACAGTCCTGGTGGTGATGTTCCTGTTCGAGAGGGATAACCCTGTAAAGGCTCCACTCAACAACCATGTCGATCCTGACGGTATCGTCGACGAAGCAACGCCATCCATCGCAGCGGAGTCCGCAGGAAATGACGACTGAAACGCGACGGTTCACAGCCAACAAGGCGGCGATGCGCCTGGATCGCTACCTGGCGGCCTGCTGCCCTGACGTCACGCGGTCAAGACTGGCCAAGCTCATACAGGACGGCATGGGAACCCTGAACGGACTGCCGGCCAAGCCCTCGCAAGCCGTGCACCCCGGAGACCTGGTTGCCCTCACCATACCGGCACCGGTACCGTTGGATCTGGAACCGGAAGACATCCCCATCAACATCCTCTATGAAGACGATGATCTCATGGTGGTGGACAAGCCCTGGGGTCTCACTGTGCACCCCGCGCCGGGTCACCCGTCCCACACACTGGTCAACGCCCTGTTAGCCCTTCGACCGAATCTCTCGGGCATCGGCGGCGTGCAGCGACCAGGCATCGTGCATCGACTCGATAAGGACACGTCCGGCCTGATGCTGGTGGCCAAGAACGATGCAGCCCACAACTCCCTGGCTACGCAGCTTCAGAAGAGGCTTATCCACAAACGGTACCTGGCCCTTGTCTGGGGTAACCCTAAACCTGCATCCGGGGTCATTGAAGGGGCAATCTCCAGAGACCCGCGGAACCGCAAGCGTATGGCGATAGTGGCCGATGGCCGAGAATCGACGACCCACTACGCCACACTGGAAGAATTCAATGAAGTAAGTTTGGTGGAGGCCAGACCCGTGACCGGACGCACCCACCAGATACGCGTTCACATGACATCCATTGGCCATCCGCTGGTGGGAGATGCCCTGTACAGCAACAGGAAGACCCGTTTAGTGGAGCGGCAGTTCCTCCACGCGGAGACTCTGGAATTCAGTCTCCCCTCAACAGGCAAATCGATGGAAGTAACAGCGCCGTTGCCTCCGGACCTTCTGAAAGCTTTGGATACTCTTCAAAAATTGAATGGTGACACCCATAGATAATTTGGGATGTGGGGGTAGAATAGTGACTCCTTCCACATCGCCTACAAAACCACTGAGGGCACAATGAGCCTGCTGGACGACGTAAAAAGTCGCTTAGACATCGTTGAGGTTGTATCCGGCTACACGGCATTGACCCAGGCCGGGCGCAACCTGAAAGCGCGTTGCCCATTCCACACGGAACGGACACCGTCCTTTGTCGTCAACCCTGAACGTGGAAGCTGGCGCTGCTTCGGCGCCTGCGCCGAAGGTGGTGACGCCATCCGCTTCATCATGAAAGCGGAGAACCTGACCTTCACCGAGGCGTTGCGGACGCTAGCAGACAAGTACGGCATTCAGGCACCAACGCGCCGAGCCCAGGAAGCCATGAACCCCCTGCTTCGAGCCAATGAGGAGGTGGGCAAGTTCTACCACAGACACCTCATGGACTCTGAAGACGGGGCCGACGCTCGCGCCTACCTGGAAAAGCGCGGTGTATCCACAGAGACAGCTAACGCCTTCGGTCTGGGCCTCAGCCCCACTGGCTGGGAGGACATGAAGAACCACCTGGCAGGCCAGGGCTTCACGGACGCCCAGATGCTGCAGGCGGGACTCCTCCACAAAAGCGATGAAGGCCGCACGCGGGACCTGTTCCACGGTCGACTCATGTTCCCCATCAAGAACGCAGAAGGCCAGACCGTTGGGTTCGGCGGTCGAGAGCTGGACGGTGGGCAGCCCAAGTACCTGAACACGCCCCAATCCCCCTTGTTCGATAAATCGACCATCCTCTGGGGAATGGACGTGGCATCGGAAGGCATCCGACTCAAGGACGAGGCTGTAATCGTTGAAGGGTACATGGACGCGCTGATGGCCCACCAACACGGGTTCACCAACGTTGTGGCCTCTATGGGGACAGCGTTGACGAACCAGCAGGTGGAGCACCTGACCAGGCTGGCCAAGAACTACGTCCTGGCACTGGATGCAGATGCTGCAGGGCAGGAGGCCACACTCCGAAGCCTCAAGTCGTCCTGGAAAGGCGTTGACAACGTCAGGATTGCAACCCTACCCATCGGCAAAGACCCGGACGACCTTATTCGCCAGGCTCCCGAGAAATGGCCAGAGGTCATTGCCACCGCAGATTCAAGACTAGAATTTTTCTTTCGACTAATACCTCCTCGATACGATCTGACCTCCACAGATGGTAAGGAGGAGTTTTTGAGGGAATTTAGTGAGTGGCTCACATATCGTGAGAGTGCAACTGAAGAAGACCGATATATGGAGCGCCTTTCAGCCTTAACTGGTTTGACCAGACATCTGTTGGAAGAAGCGCTGCAATTAAAACGTCAATCTCTGCTGCAGGCCGCCACCACAAAGAACCACCGCCAGCGGAGCCCAATACCACCGCCGAACGTGCAAGTGGCAGCGGCGGCCTTCAAGCAGGATCAGTTGGAGGCGTATAGCCTGGCTCTGTTGCTGAGAGACCCTGAACTCAAGGAGTTTGCAGAGGCCCTCCAACCGGAGTTTTTCCATGAGAGCGAGAACCGTGAGGTCTATCTAAAATGGGCAGAATGCTCTATAATTGAAGAACTACGTGAGCTAGTCGATGCCCCATTACGGGAGCATTTAGAAACGCTCGTCGACCGCGACTTCCCCTCCATGGATCAAAAGGAACGAACTGAAGCGTTATCGCATTGTGTCCGCCGATTAGAAGAACGACACCTACGGGAAATGCGGACGCAGATAGCAACATCACTGAGCCAAGCCCTAGAAGAGGGAGAGGACGCCACTCAGGTGACTGAAGAACTCAGGAAACAGGATGAGCGTCTTCGTGAACTCTTTGCTACCAGGGTCCGTAGGGGATATTAAGGGAAGACCAGCAGGAGGCTGATATGACAACCAAGAAACCATCATCAGGGGGCCGTGGACGGCCAAAGTCTGACGCTTCTCTTACCGCCGATGAAGGCGAAGATGAGGAGTCGGAAGAAGGCACTGCCCTGCCTCCGGACGTCGGTATCCCTGTTGGCGACCGCACACAGCTAGCCGACGAGACAAACGGCGGCAAGCCTGCTGCCTCTTCATGGACAACGGATGAGCCCCAGTCCAAAGAGCTGGAAGAAGCTCGCAAAGAAGAGGACGTTGAGTGGGAGGACGAGGTAGAGGTAGAGTCCGCCGAGATGATCGACGATCCGGTGCGGATGTACCTTCGTGAAATCGGACGGGTAAGTCTGCTGACTGCCCAGGACGAGCGAAGCCTGGCCCGACGCATGGAAGCTTTCAAGCACATTCAACTGCTCAGGAAATACTTGAGTGATGATTCAGGACGCACAGTAACAAACTGCCAGATCACTGTAGAACTTCTTCGACGTTTGGTGGAAACCTGGCCTGTGACCAAAGAGTTAGCCAAACACGTTGAAGCTGAAAACCCCGTAAACCTTCACGTCATTATGGAAGACCCGAAGCTTCGGGCATCCATCGACAACGAAATGAAGATGGACATCGTCCAGACCCTCGCCCCTGCAATGAAAGTTGAAGAGTTGGACATTGCCAAGGAGATCATCAGCCTGTCCCTGAACAGTCGCCTTTTGGCCCCTGAAGTGATTGAGGTATTGGGCCAGAACACGACCCTTGAACAGCTTGCTCAGCAGATAACCGATGGTACGGTTCTGGAAGACCTTCTGCCCTTTGAAATGCTCATCGGCAATCACATCAACAAGTCGGTCAACGACGGCGTACGAGCCCAGCGTCACCTGGCAGAAGCCAACCTTCGCCTGGTGGTCAGCGTAGCTAAGAAGTACATCGGCAGGGGCATGTCCCTGCTGGATCTCATCCAGGAAGGCAACATTGGCCTCATACGGGCGGTCGAGAAGTTCGACTACCGTAAGGGCTACAAGTTCAGCACCTACGCCACCTGGTGGATTCGACAGGCCATCACGCGAGCAATCGCCGACCAGGCTCGAACGATTCGCATCCCGGTGCACATGGTTGAGACCATCAACAAGCTGCTCAGACAGCAGCGACGCCTGATTCAGGAGTTCGGTCGGGAGCCCAGCAATGAGGAGCTTGCCGAGTCCCTGGAGCAGACCCCGGAACGCGTCCGAGAGATTCTGCGAATCTCTCAGGAGCCGGTGTCCCTTGAAACGCCAATCGGCGAGGAAGAGGACTCACACCTGGGCGACTTCATTGAAGACCGAGCCGCGTTGGCACCCATCGATGCAGCCTCGTATCAGCTTCTACGGGAGCAGGTTGAGGACGTGTTGAACACCCTCAGCGATAGGGAACGGCGTGTGCTGGAGCTACGATTTGGCCTCATAGACGGCAGGAGCCGTACGCTGGAAGAAGTTGGCCGCGACTTTGGTGTAACGCGAGAGCGCATCCGGCAGATCGAGGCGAAGGCCCTTCGGAAGCTGCGCCACCCAACACGTTCACGCAAGCTCCGCGACTTCCTGGAATAAGGGCAGGGCGAAGTCCTGATCCAAGATACCCTTAACGGACAATAAAAAGAGGCCCCTCATATGAGGGGCCTCTTTAATTTTGCTCTTACCCGTCTGTCGAGATGATTCCCTGTTCATCAAGCATGGTGTGAAGCTCAGCCAGTGTCTGGCCATTTTCCCTGAGGGAGAAGCCATCAACCGCGAATACTGGCTCCCCGGCTTTGGCATCTATCGCACCGTTGCCCACTATCGTACGTATGACTTCCTTCTCCTCCTCAACGGATGGGAGAAGGTTCCACCCTGCCATCAAGGAGAGAGCCGCTATCAGCCCGTAGCCACCCCAGTTGGAGACGCTGGCGATAATCAGCTGCGACACCGTAGTAGTAGCCGGATCGTCGGGAAGCTTGTCGATAGCCGGAATATGCTCGGCCACGTTCCCCATGCCGATCTCGTTGCCGCCATCGCCAATACCGATTGTGTTGTCGTGGTGTTTGAAGAGGTAATCCAGCTTGGCGTGGTACTCGGAGGTGTCCTCGCCCCTAGCGTTCAGGTACCTGCCCGGCGTGGTGAAGCTGCACCGCTCGATGGCAATGACCACCGATGGTTGAAGCTTTTCCAACAAGTCCACCGCAAACGCCTCACTGGTCCCTGCATCTGCGATGGGGAACTCGACGACGTCGTCAGGATCGACCAAGCCCTCGAACAGCGGAGTGCTGTAGTGGTCGCTTACGTAGGTGACCTGGTAGCCCATAGCCTGGAGAGCCCGACCAATGAAGTAGGCTCCCGGCGGGCCATCCGTCTCAGAAGCACCTGCCCTGGTAATGTAGAAACCGGTAGCTATGAGAGCCCGGCCTGGGGCGTTGAGAATGAGTTTAGCAGCCTGAGAGCAGAAATCGTCCGGCAAGAACGGGCGTAACAACGCGATATTGCGCCAATCGCGGCTCAATATGATGTCCTCTATGGTTGTCATGCGGTTACGTTAACCACGCGTCTCTACTGCTTCTCCCCCGTGGTGGTCTTTCAGGTACTCTCTATAAATACTACACTACCTGTACAGATAGCAGCGAGGAGTTGGATTTGCCGGAAGCGCCGGATCTGTACGTCATCCGTGATTACCTGGAGAGCCACCTCACTGGCCTGACAATAACCAAGGCTGAGGTGCTGCGACCCATCGTCATGCGGTCGATGGCTGTTGAGCCTGATGCGTTTCCGGATGACATTGTAGGACGCTCGTTCTCGACCTTTTGGCGTCGAGGCAAGTTCCTTGGCCTGGAATTGACCACAGGCTCAGACGGTTCTGAGCGATTGCTGGTAGTGAACCCCATGCTCAGCGGTGCGCTCCAGCACTGCGCTCCCTCTGTGCGAGTGGCCAAACGCACCTTCCTAGTACTGACGCTCTCTGATGGACAGCAGCTACGCTACACCGACGACGACCAGATTGGCATGGTCTACTACCTGACGCCTGACCAACTCCCTCAGATCCCTCGCCTCACCGATCAGGGTCCGGACGTGCTGAACGAGCCTCTTTCGTTGGAGGAGTTCAAAGAGCATCTCAAGCCGTATCGTGGCGAGATTAAGGGTGTCCTGACTCGCGGGGGCGCCGTGTCAGGCATCGGCAACGCCTATGTGGACGAGGTGCTCTTCGCCGCGGGGCTGTTCCCTTTCAAAAAGCTGACATCCCTCTCCAAAGAGGAATTGGCGGCACTGCACCACGCTGTCTACACCGTGCCGGCAAACGCCATTCCGGTGCTCCAAGAACGCATGGGCGATGATATCCACCGCAAAGTCCGGGACTTCCTGAAGGTGCACGGCAAAGGCAACCAACCCTGCCCTACGTGTGGCACAAACATCACACACATCACGTCAAATGGCCACCTGACCGATTACTGTAAGAAGTGCCAACCGGGCTCGCTCATCGGTGGGAGGCCACTTAGTGGCTCTTGAGGCTGGCATCGAGTCCCACAAAAAAGGAAGCCCCCGGCTCTCCACCCTTTTGCGTAGCAACGTGGGGGTTTCTTTCCGGGGACTCCCGATAGTCAATACTATTCAGTTTCCGGGGCTTTTCAACCCCAGCCCTGCTACGCGTTGGGAAGGTTATACATCCGCAAAAAGTACGGAGTCAACGACTGTAAACAGCATCTTCATGTTGCATCTGGACGTGGCACTGTTGCTGATGCACTAGCTAGAACATTTAATCGATTTTCAATTGGATGGCACTCCCAATTTTCAATCCCTTTATGTCGGTTTTGGGGTCAATTGTTAAACTCGGAAGCGGGCCACCGTCAACCAGCGTTGGCGAGTATACTCATTGAACTACAATGGAGGTATAACGGCATGATAACCCCAGAGGTCGCAGAGGCCATGGCCAACTCGGTGATTCAGAGCCTGGCGCAACGGTTTGATACGGGCCACATGCCGGAGCTGCACACGCACCCAAACAACAGCCTGGTGACCCTGACCTACACAACGTACGTTGAAGGCTACATCAGCGGGAAGCCCTCCAAGGCGGTGGTTTACCTTGCCCTGATGGAAGATGATGAGGTTGCCCAGCACGTTGAGAAACTCGTATCCAGGATAGAAGAACCGTAGGATCTGGCGGCTCCCTTTTCGCAACAACCAAACCTCGACCATACAATGGAGGAACACGACTATGTTGACCCCGGAGCGCGCCCTTGGCATCTCTCGAGAGGTGTTCCTGACTGTCGTTGACGGCATCGACAAAGGCCACATCTCCGTTGGTGACGAAGCCAAGGAAGCCTTCACGCTGCTGAGCAATCTGGAGATTGAGCAGGCGGGCGACGGTCCCGGCCAAGCGGTGCTGTTCCTGGCAGTGATGGAAGACGAGAAGAAGGCCACAGACCTGAAGGCGCTGTTGAGCAAGCTGATGGAGAAGATCTAGGGTGGCTTTCCACCTACGTAGTCAGGAGGCACACAATGGCGTTCACGTACCCTTGCAGCGATTACCCCGGCATGGCCCCCTGCCCCGGAAAGTTCACGGCGGAGACCAAGGACGAACTATGGGAACACATTGAGCTCCACTCCTCTGTGGCCCACGAAGAGGACCCCAGCGAGTGGCCCGACGATGAGAGGGCTAAAATAGAGGCACTCATCATATCCGCCTGATACATCGGCAATTAGCTACAGAATTACAAGTTTACCCCCCTTCAGGAACCGCATGGCCTTCCCCTATGCTTGAAGCTGGTACTGCACCAGGAGGAAGCCATGGAAAACTCGCAGCGACTCCCCAGCGACCACAGCGAGATTGATGAATCGTTCTCAGATGTGTTTGAGACCCATCTGACGGACTGGAGCTACGCAATCACCTTCGGACTGCGTTCCGTACGCTCTGACGAGCCCCACAAGTACAACAACCAGGTTCGCATGCCCCTGGCCCAGGCAAAGGCGCTGGCCGTGCTAATGCTCAGGAACATACGACGCTACAAGCAGGCGGCGGAAATAGACATTGATCTGCCCCGAGATGTGCTTGAGAAGCTACAGATACCCCAGGAGGACTGGCAGCTCTTCCGCGACGCCTCTTAGAGGCATTTGCTGGCGGTGTAGTCGTCACCTTGGCCTGATATACTGGCCCCATGAATCGCTCAAGGGCAGTTGTTCTGGTTTTCAGCATAGCAATGCTAGGGGTGTTGATTGTGTTTGATACACCTGGGTGGTTCTTCCCTGTGATTATGCTGCCAGGCATCATCTATCTGGCATCCTCTCAAGCTAAGAAGAAGTAACACCCCTAGCCCCTTCAAGGGCTTTTGCCGGAACTCGGGGATTCTCTTGGACAAAAAATAAGTCCGGCTACTACCGGCTCCCCCCAGTTGTCCTAACCAAAGTTAGAAGAACCGGGTTCCGTTAGCTCCGGGCTCACCCACCAAGGTACCCTCGTGGTCCGTGGCATTTACCAGGGGTTACCTGTGCCACCTTCCAGTCTGAATATCCTCCCTAATTGCTCCTATCGGTCGCTGATTCGGCGACCCGCTTAACCGCCATCCGTATAGCGGTCCTCCATGCAGGGCTGGCTATCCTTCAATATTCCGCAAATGCAGAACCGGGAAGGAATCGTGCTCAAGCACTTTCCCAAGCCAATGTAATCATCCACACGGCCCGATTGGGCTCACGCGGAGCACTGGCGACCAGTCCCCCCAGCTAGTGGCACCCAAAGATGCTCTTGGCATAGCGCAGCCGGCCAAAGGTACATGCAAGAGCGGCCAGTAACGAGCTGACCCTCTACTCGACAGAGACCCGGTGAGGCTTTATGACCTGGCCGACAAAGTCGCCCATAGTGCCTCCTTGTTGCCCTCTGCCGAGAATGTTTATGCAGAGGGCACAACAACATTATAAAACATTGGTTCGCTTTTCCAAAGGGGGTTGAGTCGCTAAATCCTGCGGATTTACGCCTCCATCAAAAGCCCCTCAGGGGCCCCAAATTGCGGCTAGGGTGCTTCGCACCCTATAATGGCATACGGAAAAAGTCACTTCGGGAAGGGCATCCATGACCACCGCCCCTGAGATACTAGGAACGCTGCACAACCTCAAGACCATCGCCGTTGCGGAACTTGACGCCGTCACGGACGCCGACGGCATTGAAGCGTGGCGGATAACGTACCTGGGCCGCAAAGATGGCCGCATCACCATGATCATGAAGGGCATGGCGGTGCTAGACACCGACTCCAAGCGCACCGTGGGCGCAATGGCCAACGATGTCAAAGCCCTCCTTGAGAGCCAGCTTGAGGCCCGCATAGAGGACATGAAGTCGGCGCAGTTCACCCAGGCATCGGTAGAAGGTCGCCTGGACGTCACCCTGCCCGGCCGTCGCCCCGCCCTCGGTCGAATCCACCCCATCACGCAAACGCTGCGAGAGATCACCAACGCATTCGGCACTATGGGCTTCCAGATCGTCGAGGGTCCGGAAGTGGAGACCGACCACTACAACTTTGAAATGCTGAACATCCCCAAGGATCACCCTGCGCGGGACATGTTCGATACCCTGTGGCTTGACCACACCAACGCTGACGGCGAGCAGGACATGTTGCTGCGTACCCACACATCGCCCATGCAGGCGCGGGTCATGGAAGTGACCAAGCCCCCGGTGCGCGTAGTGGTGCCAGGTCGTGTCTACCGCTACGAGGCAACCGACGCCACCCATGAATGGCACTTCGCCCAAGTGGAGGGGTTGGCTGTCGATCAAGGCATAACCTTTGCCAACCTGAAGGGTACGCTGTACGAGTTTGCGAGGCTCATCTTTGGGCCCGAGCGTCGAGTGCGGTTCCGCTGCGATTTCTTCCCCTTCGTGGAGCCCGGCGTGGACATGTCGATCGACTGCTTTAACTGCGATGGCGCTGGCAACGTAAAGGGCTCCGACGATATGTGCCGCATCTGTCGTGGCAGTGGTTGGATCGAGATCATGGGCGCGGGCATGGTGCACCCACGGGTGTTGGAGATGTCCAACATAGACCCGTCCGTGTACACCGGCTTCGCCTTCGGCGTGGGCGTCGAACGTATCGCCATGCTCAAACACGGCATCGATGACATCCGATACTTCTACGGCAACGATGCCCGGTTCCTACGGCAGTTCTAGCAAACAAACCTAGAGGTAATACGTGAAAGTACCCCTGTCCTGGCTGAAAGCATACGTAGACGTGAACGTCCCGGTGGACGAACTTGCCCATCGCCTCACCATGGCCGGCGTGGAGTCGGGCGGCGTGGAGCAGCTTGGCGGCTGGAACGACACCTACGTGGGCCACGTGCTGGCGGTGGAGCCGCACCCCAACGCTGACCGGCTGCGCCTCTGCACCGTGGACATCGGGGCTGAGCAGCTTCAAGTAGTCTGTGGCGCACCCAACATGGCTGTCGACCAGAACATCGCCTTCGCCAAGGTGGGGGCTCGGATGTTCGATACCCACTCCGGTAAGACCGAGGCTCTGAAGCCAGCCAAGATTCGAGGCGTGGTCTCTGAAGGCATGATCTGCTCCGTCCTGGAGCTTGGCCTCGGCGAGGAGCACGACGGCATCCTGGTGCTTCCTGACGATGCACCCGTGGGTACGCTACTGGCCGATTACCTGGGCGATGCTGTCCTCGACCTTGAGGTCACCGCTAACAGGCCCGACTGCCTTTCTATCCTCGGCGTGGCGCGAGAAGTCGCAGCATTCCAGGGCACGTCAATAACGGAGCCGGACACAAGCTACCCGGAAGACGGCGAGCCGATAGATTCGCTGATCACGGTGGAAGTTGCCGACCCGGAGTACTGCAAACGCTACACAGCGTCCCTCATTACAGGAATAACTATTGGGCCGTCACCGCAATGGATGCAGGACAGGCTCAACCGCGCAGGCCAACGGCCCATCAACAACATCGTGGATGTGACCAACTACGTCATGCTGGAATACGGCCAGCCTCTACACTCCTTCGACTTCGATAAGGTCAAAGACCATCACGTCATCGTGCGACAGGCCGTAGCAGGCGAGGAGCACACCACCCTGGACGGCATCGAGCGGAAGCTGCAGCCACCAATGATGGTCATCGCGGACCCCGGCGGCGTCATCGGCCTGGCGGGAGTCATGGGCGGCGCGAACACGGAGGTCACGGAAGCCACCACCTCCATCTTGCTGGAATCAGCTAGCTGGCACCCGTTCAACACCCGTCGCACCGGCGATGCGCTCAAGCTGCGTTCAGAGGCCTCCGCGCGATTCGAAAAGGGCTGGCGTCCAGAGCTGCCTCCGTCAGCACTGCATCGCGCCACCAAGCTCATCATTGAAGTAGCAGGCGGCACTGCTGCCAAGGGCATCATCGATCTTTATCCGGGCCAGCAGGACGTTGCCAAAGTCACGTTGACGCTCGCTCGACTAGAGCGAGTACTCGGCATCACCGTCCCGTTGGACGAAGTGACCAAGACGCTGAACACCCTGGGGTTTGATTGCAACGCCATCAGTACTGACGCTGTAGAGGCCACCGTGCCAGCCTGGCGCGCCGACATCAGCATTGAAGAAGACCTGGTGGAAGAGATTGCGCGGGTCATCGGCTACGAACGCATCCCCACAACCATGCTCTCCACACCCATCCCCCTCAGCCAGCCGGATCCGGCACGCGATCTCAAGGAAGAGGTTCGCGATCTTCTGGCCGCTGCGGGACTGCAGGAAGTCATCAACTACTCGATGGTCAGCGGTCAATCCATCGAGGTGACGAAGGGCACGGCTACCAACGATAAGGAGCCTGTGCTCCTCCGTGCCGCCAACCCCATGAGCCCTGAGCACGAATACCTCCGCACCACGCTGAAGCCCGGCTTGCTGAAATCGCTAGCCACAAACCAACGTCATGACAACGTTCCCCAGTGGTATTTTGAAGTGGGGCGAGAGTATCTGTTCTACGGCGAGGGATTCCCTGTCGAACCGGAAGTGGCTGCGGGCATCATGGCCGGCCCCGGCGCGCTCTCGACCTGGTCGAATGAAGAAACAGCTACCGGCTTCTACGATGCCAAGGGAGTACTGGAAACGCTATTCGAGCGTTTGGGTGTCGTGGCCAGCTACGAATCGACCGACGACGAGTTCTACCACCCCGGTCGCAGCGCCACGGTGACCGCGAACGGCCAACAGATCGCACAGCTTGGCGAGGTCCACCCTACGGTGCTGGAACACTTCGATGTCCGGGCCGAAGGCGCAGTCTACTTCGAGATCGACCTGGCAGCGTTGCTTGCGGCTCTCCCCGAAGTTGGACGTCGGTTCCGTGGCCCGTCCATCTACCCCGGCGCGCTGCGAGACCTGGCCCTCACGGTGCCGATAGACGTACCAGCCGCCAAGGTGCAGACGATCATTGAGCAGCACCCCCTCGTCGCACGGGCAACCCTGTTCGATGTGTACGTAGGCAAGCAGGTGGAAGATGGCGTCAGGTCGCTGGCGTACCGCGTGTTCCTGCAAGCCCAAGACCGCACGCTGACGGCGGAAGAGGTCACCAAGGCCATGGAGCGGACGCTGGCTCGACTCCAAAAAGAGCTTGGTGCCACTCAACGCCAGCAAGGCTGAGCCTTGGCAGGACGAGTCCTGCACCTACACAACCTGACGGGTACCGTGTCATTCTGAGCCTGATGGCTCAGAATTCGGGGTGGGCAAACTCTCGCAAAAGGAAGAATGTGGCATGGCTAGGAAGCGACCAACAATATTCACAGCGATTCTGGTTGTAACACTCGCCGTCATCATCGTATCCGCGGTCATTCTGGTCATAAACAGCTTCGAAGATGAACCACTCTGCCCGTTCCCACCTTGTATCGGTGCTAGCGACCAAGGATAACCGCGCAGGCCAGTCCCAAGCATAAATGCCCCCAAGTAACAAGAGAGCGGTACACTAGCGTCATGGCAGAACATCATCACCACAGCAACCATCGTGAGGACATGCTCAGCGTCGAGGCAGCGTTGGAGCGCATCCTCGGCTACGTATCGCCGCTGGAAGCAGTAGAGCAGCCCCTGCTGGATGCCCTTGGCCAGACCCTGGCAGAGGACGTCACCTCCCCCCTTGATCTACCGCCTATGGACAACTCGGCAATGGACGGCTTTGCTGTGCGTTTCGCCGATACCGTCGGCGCTTCAGCTACCGACCCGGTAGAGCTGCCCGTCATCGGCTACATCGCTGCAGGCACAATGCCTGACCGTGACCTGCAGCCCGGCACAGCCATTCGCATCATGACCGGCGCGCCCATACCCCCCGGTGCCGATGCCGTAGTGCCCTTTGAGGACACGGACGAGGTTCAGCGCAAAGCATCGGGCACACGCCTGGAGCGTATCGCCATCATGCAGGAGGTGTCGAGCGGCACAAACCTGCGACCGGCGGGCGAAGACCTTCGTAAGGGCGATACCGTCCTTCACAGCGGCGCCACTCTGCGTTCAGCCGAGATCGGTGTTCTGGCCTCAGTAGGCCGCGACCGCGCTCGAGTGCTGCGTCGACCCATCGTGGCGGTGCTGTCCACAGGCGATGAGCTGCTGCTGCCCGGCGAGGCGCCTGGCGGCGGCAAGATCTACGATTCCAACAGCTTTGGCATAGCCACAGCTATACAGCGATACGGCGGCATCCCTAAGATGCTTGGCATCGCTCGCGATAATCTGGAAGACACCACACGCAAGCTGGAAGAAGGGCTATCAGCTGACCTGCTCATCACCTCGGCAGGGGTATCCAAGGGCGATTACGACTTCGTCAAAGACGTCCTCATGCAGAGAGGGGCGATTGCTTTCTGGTCGGTGCGTATGCGACCTGCCCGCCCTCTGGCCTTCGGCACGCTCAACGCCCCTGACGGTAGACACGTACCCCACATCGGCCTACCGGGCAACCCGGTGAGCGCATTGGTGGCCTTCGAGCAGTTCTGTCGACCGGCCATCCTGAAGATGCTGGGTCGCACCAACTTCGCCAAACCCACCGTCCAAGCCGTCCTGCGCGATGCCATCCACAACTTCGATGGTCGCCGCGTCTACGCTCGAGCGATTGTCACCAAAGAAGACGGCGGCTACTACGCATCGCTGACGGGGCCGCAGGGCAGCAACATCCTCACATCCATGTCCAGAGCCAACGGACTCGCAATCTGCCCGGAGGACCTCACCGAGTTGCCTGCCGGAGCAACTGCTGAAGTTCAGATGCTGGACTGGCCTGAAGACACCGCCCTTTAATCCGCCATCGCAGGAGAACCGCCCTGACGTCACGGCCAAAGAGCGCGAAGTGCTGAAACTCCTGACCAGCGGCGCACCCACCAAGGAAATCGCAGCGAAATTGGTGGTGAGCGAGAACACGGTGAACTATCCATCTGAGGAACCTCTACCAGAAACTGGGCGTGAAGAACCGGACGCAGGCCATCAGGGCAAGTGAAGCGGCAGGGTGGCTGCAAGTCAACAAGAGTGAGCTAGCCGTCTAGCTGACTCCGTCTCGTGTAGAATAGTGATGAACAAAAGTTTACAGGGAGCATTCTTAGGAGTGTTCTCTGGTGCCAGCGTTCAAACATTACAATGATTACAACAGGTTTAAATATGAGCGAAACCCCTGAAGACACGTCTACTCCCGGGAAAACACCCTCTGTGGGCTGGGGCGCTATTGGTGAAGACCAACAGAAGCTGATTCTTGATCACTATCGCACCCCGCGTAACAACAGGTCTCTGGACAACCCAGACATCCAAGCCACCGAGGTCAATCCATTCTGCGGCGATGAAACGACCATCCAGGCCCATATCGGCGATGGCGTCCTGAAAGAAGTGGGTATCCACGGGGTTGGCTGCTCCATCTGCCAGGCCTCGCTCTCCATGCTGTCTGAGGCGATACATCACCTGACTCCGGCGGACGCAAAGACATTGTCTGCCACGTTCCAACGGATGATGCAGGGTGAAGTGCTGACTGCCGAAGAAACGAGCCAGCTCGGCGATCTAGCCAGCCTGGTCAGCGTGCGCAGCTATCCCATCCGGGTGAAATGCGCGTTGTTGGCATGGATTGCGCTGGATCAGTCGCTCAAAGACTACTAGCAGACCCCCGGGGCTACTCCTCCAACCAGACCCTCGACCAGAAGATGTATTCATAGTTGGCAAAGTTCACGTGCAGGTTCTTGACCCTCGGCCACCAACCCCACCCCTGAACCTGTGCCGCAGGCATGAACCGCACACCGTCCGCCAGCAGAGTCTCAGATACCTCTTTCGCCATGGAGCGACGTTTTACTCCGTCCAACTCGGCTCCCTGACCAAGTATCAGGCCGTCCAATGTCGAGTTGCTGTAGCCCGTCTTGCTCCATCGCCCGGCGCTATGCACAAGCCCGAATAGATAGCTGTTGGGGACGTTCACCGGAGGTGTTGGGCCTAGATGCGCCTGGAATTGCCCGTCGCGCCAGACCTGGGCGTTGTAGACGGTGGGATTCAGCGTCCGCAGCGTGACAGTAAACCCCACGGCCTCAAGCTGGTCACGCACGCCTTCTCCGTAACGAAGGTAGTTGTCCCCAAAGTCGGCGACAAGCAGTTCCAGGGTCTGCGTGGCGCCTTGAAGCAGCTGACGCGCCCGGGTGGGGTCGGCTAGGTGTTCTCGCAACGTGGCCTCACTCAACAGCCAGCTTGGGTCTATCGCCGGGGAGCCGCCGGACACGGTTGCAAGGCCGCGCCAGACCTCCTGGTTCAGCAGCCATGGATCGAGGGCCATGAACAGCGCCCGCCGCACATCAATGTCTTGCAGGGCAGGCGATTCCACGTTCAAGCCAAGCTCTATACCAGCGCCAGGTGGCGAATATCGGATCGTTCCCGCTTCCGGATTGCGTGACTGAAAGGCCAACCACTCATCCGGCTTCACTTCGTCAACGTCCAGGGTTTTCGTCAAGAAGGCAGCACGACGTGTAGCCTGGTCCGGCAGGACAAAGACGTTCAACCCGTCCAAGTAGGGGAATCCGCGCTCGAAGTAGTTAGGGTTGGCAGAGAACGCATACCGCGTCCCAGGAGATATCGTGTCTATGATCCACGGCCCGCTGCCGATGAACGGTCCATCGCTCAGGTCGTCCTGCGCCGCCAACTCCGCCGGAATCACCTTGGAGTGACCATCGGCCAGGGCCAGGAGGAAATCAGCGTCCGGCGATTTCAACGTGAACACCACGTCGTCGCCATCAGCGTCCATCGACTCGATGTTCTGCAGCAAGGCGGCGTTGGGCCAGCCCGGCGTACGCTGTCGCTCAAAGCTCGCAACCACATCGGCTGTGGTCACGTCACGCCCGTTCACCGGCGCTATGGCCTGCCACCTCACATCTTCTCGCAGCGTGACGCGGAGCCTCGTTGCACTCTCCCATTCCCACGATTCACACAGGTCGCACTCAACCGCCAGGCTCGGAGTCTGAACGTCGGGCCCGGTGGTGAATCGCAGCAACCGACTGTACACAATGCCCGGGCCGAAAGCCGCCAGGGTCGGCGAGAACTCTCGATGCACGTCCAGGTCGTCCACCACGGTGCGTGCTGCGATGTTCAGCACCCCGCCTCGACGCGCTTTGGGGTCAGACGTGGCGATTGGCGCTGGCGGCAGCATGATAGGAAGCGGTACCGATGTAGACGAGGCAAGCGGCACCGACGTTGGGGTCGGCAGAACCACCAACTCGGGCTCGGGCGAGCCACAAGCGATGGCCAAAACGCTTATCGCTATGAGGAGGAGCAGGGTCTTGGCAATCAAGGATTCGGTCTCCTGAAGTACGTCTGTATAGTTACCGCCTAAGCGTACCCCAAGCACCGGATATAGAATAGACTACGCAGACGAGATTACTTTGGAGTCAACAATGCTGGTAGATTCCCATTGCCACCTGGACGACTTTCCGGACGGTGAGTTGGACGGCGTGTTGAGTCGCGCCCAGGCGGCAGGTGTGGGTGCAATCGTGCTGGCGGGTACCACCCTGGCGTCGTCCGAGGCCTGCGTGGCTCTATCCAAGACCCACCCAATCCTGTTGGCAGGGGTTGGCATCCACCCCATGGACATCACCGACCCCATCGATGATGCCATGTACGGGCAGCTTCGGGATGCAGCAACCTCCACACCACGCGTAGTGGCGATCAGCGAGACCGGCCTCGATTTCGATAAAGGTGCGCCTGACCTTGCAATGCAGTACCAGGCGTTCCGAGAGCAGATTCGACTTGCCGTTGAGTTATACTTGCCTGTGATCTTCCACTCCCGTGAGATTCCTGGCCAACCTGAACTCCACAACGAGGTTCTCAAGGTGCTTCGACAGGAACAAGGATGGCAGGTCGGCGGTGCCATGCACTACTTCCAGGGCGACGCCAGAGATGCCAAGGTCTGCATGGAGCTTGGCATGTACATCTCCCTGGCCAAACCACTGCTCAGGCAGCCGGCGCTGCAGGAAATAGCCGCATCGCTGCCAATGGAGAACATCGTGCTGGAGACAGACACCTACCCTCAGCCCTTCAAGGGCAAGCGAGAGAACTGGACGGAGCCCAAGGACGTGCGGTACGTGGCTGAGAAGCTGGCAGAGTTGAAGGGCATCACAGTTGAGGAAGTAGAAGAAGTCACCACGGCCAACTTCATTACCATGTGCACCCGGCCCGGAGCGCCAGGCCGGTCAGACGTCCTCGATGGTGTGCTGCTGCACGATTTCCAGAAGCCCTAGATATGTGTCGCTGCGGCGACGGGACTAAAGGCGTATTGCCTCCGACGGAGACTTAAGACCCGTTCTGCCTGTTAACAACACCGACTCCTCTGGCCCGCAGGCCAGTCCCCAGCATACGCGCTCCGGCGGGGACTAAAGCCTCCAATACATACACACCTAAAGCTCGTCGAAGCCGCCAAGCACTTCCGTCTGCACGTCCACCACCTCGGCTCGACCGACAATCTCGCTTTCGATGAACCTGACGGCGCTATCAACCGTCTCCTGGGCGTGGGCTGCTGCGGTGTTGATGCATGAAAGGCCAAGAACCGCCTGTTGAAAGTCGTCCTGGGCCTCTACTTCAACGGTCGACACGTTGTATCGAGCTCGCAGTCGGGTCAATAAGGACTGGATGACGCCACGCTTCTCCTTAAGCGAGTGCGTATCGAGGAGGGAGAGCGTGACCACGCAGACTGCAACGTTCATCGAACGCCCAGAGCCCTGTGGCGGTTACTTGGTTTGAGCGACGGCAAAGCAGTCCTTGCAGTAGACCTGAACGCCCGGCTTCGGCTCAAAGGGGAGTTCGGTGTTGTCACCGCACTCGGCGCACACTGCCGCGTACATCTGCTGCGCGTATTCGCCGACACCAGCCCTCGTCCTTCGTCGAGTGGCACGACATGAGGGGCATCGCACAGGGTCGTTGACCAGACCCCGCTCTTGGAAGAACTCCTGCTCACCACTGGAGAACACAAACTCCGAACCACAGCCTCGACACTCCAGAGTCCTGTCTTCAAACGCCATAAGCACCTCCACTGAGACCTTCCCGCTTGCCTGCTGTAGAGGGTGTAGGGCCAGTCTAGGGTAATTGCGCGGGATTATAACAGCGCAGAGGGGCACAAATCGAGGGGGGTTTCGAGGGGTTTCGAAGCCTTTACTGGTCGATGAGTTCCTGCGTGACCTCACGGAGCTTGTCGCCTGTGATGGCCCCGGTCCACGTCCGCATAATGGCGCCGTTCCGGTGGATCCAGACCGTTGTGGGCATGCCCAGCACCTTGTAGTCCCGAACGATGTCAGCACTGGTGGTCAGGCCAGTCGGGTACGTCAGGTCGATGGTATCCAGGAATTCGATGGCCTGCTCGCGGTCGCCGAGGCCGGTAAAGGGTCCAACATCCACGCCCAACACAATGGCGTCGCTGCCAATGGTCTGCAGCTCCTCCCAGAGTTCCTGGAAGTCTGGCATCTCAGCGCGACAGGGTGGGCAGAGGGGTGCCCAGAAGTTCACGATGACAGGTCTACCCTCGAGTCCTGACAAGGTGACCTCGTTGGCACCGTCAAGGAACTCCGCTCCGTTGTAGAGCGACAAAGTGAAGTCCGTGGCCAACGGGCCGACCGGTGCAGGCGCAGCAGCGGTGGTTGAATCGCTTGAGCATGCCGCCAGAATCCCAACCAACAACACCGCAATGCCGAGAACCGTACGTTTCCGTGTAGCCAACATACTTCCCTCATTAACTAGTTCACAATCTTAGATGCAACATCTGCGCTGAACGGATGCCACGCAATCTCTACTACGGATGCAGCAAGCCGATAGACTCTTCTGTGCCCTTGTCGTGGTAGGTCGTTTCATTCTACTACGTGCCCTGCGCCAAAAGAGGAAGGGCCCCGCTATGGGGCCCTTCCTTGACTTATCTACTGTGCGGTTACGAGAAGTCTAGTACGACCCGCCAGGCATGCATAAGCCCTGGCCAGCCCCTATCGTCACCGTTCTGGAAGAACACTCCCTGCCAGCATCAAAGGAACTTCCGCCGCCGTCAGAAACGCTGTCCACAATCACCGTGTACTCCGTCCCTTCCAGTTGCGTCCTAAGGCCGAAGGATATCTGGCCGTTCGCGTTCACGATCTGCGTGTAGCTGAACGAGTTGCCGACCCTGGTTATCCTGCCCGTCACCGTAGCACCTTCAGGTGCAAGGCTCTCGTCTGCTGCCCGTACCGTGATTGTCGCAGCAAGTCGATACCAGGGACCCTTCTTCGGTGCCGCCGAGCTAATGTCAGAGGAATGGTAGACAGCACCATCGCCTGGTACCGGAGTGGGCGTGGGTTCAGGCGCCGGAGTAGGCGTCGGAGGTGGTGGCCCACCAGGGAGGTCGTCTCCCAACGCAGTACCAAGCACTGCGTTCTCAGCAACGCACCAGGCCGTTGCCCTGCTGCGTTGCCGATAGGCCGATGTCCTCTGCCGTGCTGCTCAACTTCGCCCGTACAGCGGCCGCGTCCGTCACGCCGGAAGCGATGACCAAAGCCGCCACGCCCGCCACCTGTGGTGAAGAGAATGACGTTCCGTTGATATGGACGTACGTGCCGTCTTTGTATGTTGTGTAGATGTTTGAACCGGAGCCAATAAGTTCCACTTCAGAACCGACACCGCTGAATGAAGACAGACTGTCGTTAATAGCAGCAGAGGATACGACAATGACGTTCGGGTTCGCTGCAGGGTAACCGACGCTCCCGCCGCTGCTGTTCCCAGCCGATGCCACCAGCACAATGCCGGCGGCGGCGGCTGCTTGCAGTGCAGCATTTTCAGCGCTGGACTCGCCGCCACCGAAGCTCATGTTGATTACTTGAGCATTAAGAATTATCGCTAGCTCAATGCCGTCAACGATGTCACTAAGCTTGAGCCGTGATGTCTTGGAGACTTGGATTGCGATGATGTCCGCATCAGGAGCGACGCCTACCACACCGCCGTTGCCGCGGACGGCCGCAATGACACCTGCTGTTGCAGTGCCGTGTCCATTGGTATCCGCAGCGCCTAATTTAGGATTGGAGGCGTCTGATTTGCGGCCAGCCACGGACCACGCTTCAATGACATTGGCTGCCAGGTCAGGGTGGCTCGCATCGATGCCGGTATCCAGGTCTGCAACACGAACACCTGCGCCGGTGTTGCCACCAACGGCATCCCAGACCGCTTCAGCGTCAATTCGGTTGGTGCCCCATTGGAGTTCGCCCACTGATGAGTCGTTATAAAGTTCCTTGTAGCCATCTACCTCAACGTAAGCAACATTGGGGTTGGCCTGAAGGCCCTTGATGGCTGTTGCAGGGACGGTTGCGGACATGGCGGGAATGATGCTGAACGTCCCGTTGACCGCGCCGCCTACCCCATCGATAAGGGCGCGCTCGGACGCTCCGGGAGCGCTGTTGAAGCCAACAATTACGTCCGTGTTAGCTGGCTTGCCCTGGCCGCTGTGATGCTGATGGCACGTGGGCAATTACGTATGTATTACGTGGACGCCCGGTGCCCACAGTACCTAACGATTCTACCCCCGCCGTAGTTAGCTCTGTCAACGTTTCCGGGTGAACGTTAATACCTGCGTATCGTACCCTTGATACACTCAATACGCCTCACCTTTCGGCTCAGATTCATGATACCCCCGGGTCACCTGCCTACTTGCTTCGAGCCTTTATTCGATGCGATGCATCCAATGCAATTGAAACCTATAGCTCCAAGGCAGATAATAGCTATGTTGAATCGTCGTTGAACGGAGTGAAGAACCAATGGCTGAGAAGCAACCCAGCATCGCCTATAGCATCACTGTCCGGGCTGAATACCCCAACCGCGTTGGAATGCTCGGCGAGATTACCTCGGCCATCGGCACCGCCGGCGGAGACATCGGCGCTATAGACACCGTTTCGTCGAGTCGACGTGGCATGATACGTGACATCACCATCAACACGAGAGACTCCACCCACGGGGAGGAGATCGTCAAACAGCTCAAGGCGGTACCAGAGATCCGTGTGATGAGCGTGTCTGACCCCATCTTCCTCAGGCACTTGGGCGGCAAGATTGAGGTGGCGAGCAAGACGCCGGTCAAAACACGTAACGATATGTCTATCGTGTATACACCGGGTGTCGGGCGCGTCACTACAGCCATCCACGATGACCCCAGCGCCGTCTGGACGCTGACCGGCAAGGGCAACAGTGTTGCCATCGTCACGGACGGCTCGGCGGTTCTGGGCCTGGGGAACATGGGCCCCGCCGCAGCGCTTCCGGTCATGGAAGGTAAGTCGGTGTTGTTCAAAGAGATGGCCGGTGTTGACGCCTGGCCTATCTGCCTGGACACGAACGACCCTGATGAGATAATTCAGACGGTGAAGAACATCTCCGTGGGCTTTGGCGGCATCAACCTGGAGGACATCTCCGCCCCACGATGCTTCTACATTGAACAACGACTCAAGGACGAATTGGACATCCCTGTCTTTCACGATGACCAGCACGGCACGGCAGTGGTACTGCTGGCCGCTTTAATCAACGCCCTCAAGATCACGGGAAAGCGCATGGAAGACCTGAAGGTTGTAGTGAACGGCATCGGTGCCGGGGGTATCGCTTGCGGCAAGATTCTCATGTCGGCGGGCGTGACCAACCTCATTGGTTGCGATCGCCAGGGCATCATCCATCGCGGTGCGGATTTCAAAGGCAACACGGCCCAGGAGGCTTTTGCCGAGATTTCCAACCCCGATAACATCGAGGGTGACCTCGGTATCGCGTTGGGCGATGCAGACGTGTTCCTGGGCCTCTCAGGGCCAAATGTGTTGACGCCGAAGATGGTTTCTACCATGAAATCAGACCCCATCGTGTTCGCTATGGCCAACCCGGACCCGGAGATATGGCCTGAAGAGGTTGAGGGCATGGTGCGGGTCATGGCCACCGGTCGCTCCGATTACCCCAACCAGATAAACAACGCCCTCTGCTTCCCCGGCATGTTCCGAGGCGCCTTGGACGTCCGTGCTCGCGAGATTAACGAAGAGATGAAGCTGGCCGCTGCCTACGCCATAGCATCAGGGGTGCCCAAAAGCGACCTGAACGAGGACTTCATCGTCCCCAGCATCTTTGACCTGGGTGTCGTACGCAAAGTGGCCCGAGAGGTCGCCAGCGCGGCACACAAAACCGGCGTGGCTCGCAGGACTCGGAAGCGCCTTGGGCCCTTCTCCCTAGCCAAGGGGCGGTAGCGTCCCTTTCAGGTAGAACAATAAAGAAAGAGCCCGCTGTTTCCAGCGGGCTCTTTCTTTATTTCAGCAATCTACGTTCGTCCTGAGCCTGTCGGAGGTCTCAAAGAGGCTAAGGCCCCTACCAGCCGACGGCTGAGCCAGACTTCCTTGGCTCCGATGCGCCGATGAGCATCCCCGTCTCTGGGTTCCGCTCGATGATCTGAGCGCCACCCATGGTGACCCGTGAGTAGCCCTCTTTGATGCCAACGGTGTGGCCCTTGTCCTCCAGGCCTTTGACGATCTTCGGGTCGATCTCCTCTTCCAGGGTGACTCCGCCTTCCATGTCGACGCTGAACCGCAGCGCGTCGATGGCCTGCTGCGGCCCCATATCGAAGTCCACCATGTTGGAGATGACCTGCATGTGGCCCTGGGCCTGCATGAAGCCGCCCATAACGCCAAAGCTCAACCAAAGCTCGTCATTCTTGGTCGCCATCGCCGGGATGATTGTGTGGAACGGACGCTTGTTGGGTGCCAATGCGTTTGGGTGATCGGGGTTCAGCGAGAACAATGCTGCCCGGTTCTGGAGGGCGATACCCGTGCCGGGAACCACCAGGCCAGAGCCGAAGCCAGCGAACAAGCTGTTGATGAAGGAGCAGCCGTTGCCCTCCTCGTCCACAGCGGAGAGATACACAGTGTCATGGATAGCTGGGATCTTCCCAAAGTCCGCCGCAGCCATTGCGCGATCCTTGTTGATGAGGCCACGTCGGTCTGCGGCGTACGACTTGGACAGCAGCTCATCGATGGGCACGTAGTTTGTCCGTGGGTCTCCGATGTATTGCATGCCATCGGCGAAAGCCAGGCGCATCGCTTCGATCTCGTGATGATAGGCCTCAACCGATTGAGAACCCATGCCCTTGATGTCCATACCCTCGACGATGTTCATTGCAATCAACGCAATGAGACCCTGTCCGTTGGGTGGGCACTCCCAGCACGTGACGCCGTGGTAGTCCGTGGAGATGGGCTGATCCCAATCGGGTGCATCGTTCGCCAGGTCTTGGGTGGTCATCCAACCGCCAAGTTCCTGGATGTATGCCGCAATCTTCTCTGCAACCGGTCCCTTGTAGAAGGCGTCCGGGCCACCTTCCGCGATGCCTCGCAGTACCTTTGCCAGGTTGGGCATGAAGAACACATCGCCCTCGTTGGGTGCACGGCCGTCAATCAGCAACTCGTTGCCGGACGGGTGCAGCTGCAGCTTTTCAACGTCGCGCTGCCACTGGTACGCCACGATGTCAGATACGGGGAATCCCTCCTCGGCGTACTGGATGGCGGGCTTCAGCACCTCTGAAAGCGGCATGGTGCCGTACTCTTTCAGGATTGTGTCCCAGCCGTTCACGGTGCCCGGTACGGACACAGCGAAGGCGCTTGTGTTCGGGATGCCGGTGTGGCCAGCTTTGATAACGTCCTCAATTGCTGCTGCCGAGGGTGCGCGACCGCTGGCATTCAGTGCGACGACGCGCTTTTCCTTGGCGATCCAGATGAGTGAGAAGAGGTCACCACCCACGCCCGTGGACATGGGTTCGACCACGTTCAAGGCAGCTGCCGTAGCTACTGCTGCGTCGATGGCGTTGCCGCCGTTCATCATCATGCGGAGTCCTGCCATGGATGCCAGCGGTTGGCTGGTGGCCACCATGCCGTGCTTGGCGTGGATAGCGGATCGTCTTGAATTGAAGTACATATTCCCCCCTTTATGTAGCACACTGAGTCATTAAATTACTTGTTTCGCGAGAACGGACGCATGATACCGCAAGACGCGTCAGCGAGCAAAAGCGGCTAGCCGCTAGGCGCTCTTTTGTGCCAACAGCTTGGTGCAAGCGTACACCGTGGTGGTGTAGGGCATGGGGATGTTCAGCATCGACCCGAGTTCTAGCACAGAGCCTACAAGGCCCTCGATCTCAATGGGCTTGGCAGCTTCAACGTCCTGGAGCATCGACGTTTTGTGGTCGCCGACTTTTTCAGCACCCGTCAATCGCTGGTCGATAGAGATGGGTATCTCTATGTTCAGGATTGTGGCTGCAGCGTAAGCCTCTTCCATCATGCACCGGGCTACGGCGCGAGCGTCCGGGTCTGCAGCAATCTCCCCCATGCTTGCCTTGGTGAGGGCGCTGACGGGGTTGAACGCCAGGTTACCCAGCAGCTTCACCCAAATCTCCTGCCGGATGTTGGAGCGAACGGGCGCTCGAAGTCCAGCGTTGCCAATTGCTGCAGAGAGAGCTTTGACTCGATCCGACGACGTGCCGTCCAGCTCGCCGATGGAGAAGCGGTTCCCCTCCTCGTGCTGGATGACGCCTGGTTCCACGATGGTTGCTGCGGGATACACCACGCAGCCGATGATGCGCTCAGTGGCGATGTGTTTAGTGATGACCCCGCCCGGGTCAACGCTCTCCAGTTGTGTGCCTTCCCACGTGCCGCCATGACCCTGGAAGTACCACCAGGGAATGCCGTTTTGGGCAGGTAGGACGATGGTGTTCGGGCCGAGCATTGGTTCCAGCAGCGGCGCAATGGCTGTCAGGCCGTGGGCTTTGACTGCCAGGACAATGACATCTACCTCGCCAACTTCCGCCGGGTCGTCCGTGGCAAGCAGCTTGGCAGTAAAATCGCCTTCATCGCACCTGATCTGGACGCCGTTCTCACGCATCGCCTTCAGGTGCGGGCCTCGTGCTATGAGTGCAACGTCTTCGCCCGCCACTGAGAGCTTGGCTCCCAGGTACGCGCCGATGGCCCCTGCGCCGTAAATTGCAAACCGCATTGTTCCTTATACTCCGATGATGGTTAACAAATATTAGTGTCACTCCATGTCATTCTGAGGAGCTAAAGCGACGAAGAATCTGGATTTTCGCTTCGCTCAGAATGACAACACAAAACAAGCATCTTGGCCGCAAACCCTCAAGCAGCCTGGATCCAGGGCGAGCCCTGGTTACTTCGAGAAGGACTCCGTTAGGAACCTGCGCGATATCTTGCCTGTCGGGCCACGCGGGATCTCTTCCATCACATGGATCGTCCGCGGAACCTTGAAGTCGGCCAGCTTCTCTTTGCAGAACGCGATCAGCGCGTCAGTAGTGACCTCGCCAGTGAGCACCACAGCAGCCGCTGCCTCCTCGCCGTGAATCCTGTGGGCTACCCCGAAGGCAACAGCCTCACCGACAGCCGGGTGATCCATCAACACCTCGTCGATCTCCCTGGGCGATATCTTCTCGCCGCTGCGGTTAATCATCTCCTTCAATCGACCCGTCAGAGCAAGGAAGCCGTTCTCGTCCATGACACCCTCATCGCCGGTGCGGAACCAGCCGTTGGTGAAGGAAGAAGCGTTGGCCTCGGGGTTGTTCTCATAGCCGGTGATGACATTGTCGCCCTTGATGACCACCTCACCGCGTTCGCCAACGACAAGCAACGTGCCCTCTTCATCCATGATGGCCACTTCAACGCCTGTGCCTGGCCCCACAGCGCCGGGAAGCCTGTTGCCAGGAGGTAGCGGGTTGGACGACATCTGGTGCGCGGCCTCCGTCATGCCGTACGCCTCGACGACAGGTACGCCGAACTGTGACTCAAGCTCGTCCATCACGATGGGCGGCAACGATGCGCTGCAGGAGCGTATGAACCGCAGTGACTCAGGGACGTCGGGCTTGCCGCTGCGTGCTCGAGTAAGCAGTGCCTGGTGCATAGACGGCACGGCGGAATACCAGGTCACGCCGTGATCCTTCACCACAGGCCAGAAGTTCATGGGATTGAAGCGAGGCGGTACCACTACTGTGCCGCCCGAATAGAATGTGGAAAGGGTGGATGCGACGAGGCCATGCACGTGGAACAGCGGCATGATGCATAGCGACACGTCGTTCTCAGTCAAGCTATACGTAGCAGCCACGTTTTTCAGTGATGTTGTCAGGTTCTTATGCGTCAGGGGTACGCGCTTCGGTCGAGATGTCGTACCGCTGGTGTGAAGCACCAACGCGACATCGTCTGCACCAAGGTCAGGGTCTGTGGAAGGCGTGGCGCCGGATGGGCCGGTGAAGTTGATCTCGCCGGCATCGTCCATGGCCACCACGATGTGTATCGAGCCCTTTGGAGTAGCGTCTACAGCCTCCTGGCCAGCGTCCGGGCCGGTAATGACGGCCTTGGCGTTGGTATCGTCCAGATAGAACTCGAACTCGTCAGGCTTGTAAGCCGCGTTCAGCGGAGCCGCGGTAGCAACACCTGTGACGGCCAGGAACGAGGCGATGACCTCAAGGCCGTTGGGCAGCACGATGGCAACCCTGTCCTCTCTCCGTATGCCGAAGCTCTTCAGCTGGCCCATCAGGCGAGCTACCTGCTTGCGCAGGCTATCGTAGGTGATGGTAGGGCCGTCCGGTGATACAAGGGCCGGATGGTCAGCCGCACCGTTCTCCAGCACTTCTACCAGGGTTCTCGCTTCGGTACTACTCGCCATGTCGTGTCCCCTCTCGTGATTCAATCAAATTAGGTCTACAGCGCGTCAGGCGCGTCAGAAATGTCCTCTAGTTCGCCTCTTGTATACGAGCCCAGGCTTCGAAAGTCAAACTCCGTGTAGTTCTTGATCCACTGCATGGTGACTTTCGTGGCCCTGCGATAATAGTCGATGGCCTCTGCAGAAGCGTTAACACCCAACTGTTTGACGATGTCCTCTTCCTCTGACAGGAGCACCCGCTTCACCAGCGGAACATCGTGCACCTCTCCGGAAACCTCGTCTTTTGCCGAGTGGATGATCCGCTGAGCTGTCTGGGCCACGGAGATACGTGCTGTTGCCAGGTCTTCCATGAGCGCAGGGTGTAGGCCCGGCTTACCCGCCAGGCTATCGATACCCTTTGCGCCCCGACCGTGCAGCCAACCCTCGACGTATTCGATGAGGGTGCGCAGGTTCCGCCGGGTGCCTTCAAGGGTGATCTTCCCTTCAGGCCGCTTGATCTCAATGGGGTAGTTATCGGGCTCCATCATAGCAGCCGATGGCGTCCAACCGCTGTCCACTAGGCGCTTGAACGGCGCAGCCGCCACGTCCATGTGGAAGATGTGGGCAACCCATCCCCGGGTGAAGCCCTGTTCTGCTTCCCACTCCTTGTCAGCTCGAATGGCAGCGGCAGCGGCGACATTGACCTCTTCATCCCTGCTTGGCAGCGCTGTGGCCATGCCCCCGATTGCTACGGCGCCGTGCTTGAGGCACACAGCCACCAGTCGTCGGAAGATATTAGACATGAAATCAGTCGTCTTGATGTCCACGCCAAAACGGTCGGGCCAGACCAGGTCCGGGTCTGCCATCACGTACTCCAAGATGCTGGCCTTCAGATCCCAGCGAGCCGCGTTCAACCCCGCCGCATACGGCCCAAGGGCGTGGAGTATCTCTTCCATCTCGTAGACAGCCGGTAGCGACTCCACAAGCGGGATCGCCCTGATGGTGGCGTCACGGAGGTGGGGCAGTCTGGCCTGGCTCTCTGCGAAGAAATCTCGCCAAAACGCGGCCTCTGCGGAGGATTCCATCTTGGGCAGATAGAAGTAGATGCCCTGCCCGGCTGCCGCCTGAGCTCGCCCAGCATGGAACAGCGTCAGCGCGGTCCCCAAGATGGCGGCAGAGACGGGGGCGCCTTTCAGCGTGGCGTCAGGCTCATCAAGGTGAAGTCCACGCTCCCTGTGCATGAAGAAGGGCAGCGGGCCATCCTGAACAGCGTAGCCTCGACCCCGCGCTTCATCGTGGTACGTGAGTCCGCCTTCAACGGCATGGAGTCGGTTGAGGGCCGCCTGGACAGTGTCTATCAGCCGGTGTCCTGCCGAGTCCTCATCGTCGTCAAGGTCGCCTTCAGCGCGGGTGCCATCGGGACCGGGGTTGAGGGCGTTGATGAACATGTTGGTGATGGAAACGGGGCCGGTGATCTCGATGCCTGGCTTCCGAAGCTCTGCTGGCATTGCTGGCACCTGCCAGTCCTGAGTCGTCGCATCGCTTGGTGGCGGGCTGCTTGGCGGTTGGTGTTGTCGCACCGCACGATGGGAAGCCTGCTCTCGCCCCACTCGGAACGCCGCAACGCGAGCGCCAAACACATCGTGCATGTGGGCGAAGTACTCGCAGAATGACGGAGTGAACAGCTCTTCTGCGCCATCAACGGGCTCGAACGTGACGTCACTGACCGTGGGCATTAATACATCCTTAGTATATCTTTTTGAAGGGGTGAACCATGAGGAATGCGCCCTCCCCACAGGCGCACAACGGTAGTGCTCCGAATGCACATTACGATTGTAGCTGTCAGTGCACGGGCGTCAAGCTAGCGAAAAGCAGCTTGCCTTTACTTGCGGATGAACTTCTGGATGCGCTGGCCCATCAACACCTCTGACACGTAGAGGTCGCCATGACGGTCCACCCATACGCCGTGGGGACCTATAAACTTGCCCGGTTCCGGCTTCCGCACCTCCGGGTCGCCAAGCCTGACCTGAACATTGCCGTTCAGGTCAATGATGGTGACGCGCGCCTGAAGCTCCGCCACGTACATGATGTTATCGCTGTCTACGAAGAGGTCACAGGGCTGCAGGAAGCCACCCCACTCGTCCAGGTATTTGCCTTCCGGTGTGAATATCTGGATGCGGTTGTTCTGTCGATCAGCCACGTACACCTTGCCGCCCACTTCCCACACGCTGTGGACAAGGTTGAACTGGCCGGGGCCTGTGCCGGGCTCGCCCCAGGAGAACAGTAGCTCACCACTAGCGGAGTACTTGTGTATCCGACAGTTCCCATACCCGTCCGAGATGTAGAAATCCCCATTAGCGGACAGGGCGACATCGGTGGGGGCGTTGAACGGGCCAGCGGCACGGTTGACTTCCTTGTGGTCGGCGGTGTAGCCGGTATCGGACGCCTGGCCCTTATTGCCTAGCTCAAATACCATCTTCCGGTCTTTAGTGAACTTCATGGCTTTGTTACCGGCTCGGTCTACGGCGAACAGGTTGTCGTCGCCATCGATGTACATGCCGTGGGCATCGCCGAAGACGTCCTCGCCCCAAGTGCTGACGAACTTGCCGTCCCGCGCGAAGGTCATGACCGGGTGGTTGGTCCTGGTGAACATATGGACCTGATCCTGGGAGTCCACGCTCACCGCGCCTATCTGGCCCCATTCAAACCCGTCAGGCAGCTCGCCCCAACCCTCCGCTACCTCATAGCCAAACTTACCTTCGCCAACAGAGACAGCCATATCAACCTCCAACGATTCCCACAGTTTCAGAAGCAAAAGACCTAGTGAAAGAGACTAGAGGGTCAATGGAACTCCGGCACCACCAGAAGTGCTCCTCATGACTTCCCTGGCCTCCTCCATCGGCATCTTCTCGCTGAAGATCTCAAGTTGGTTGCCATCGGGGTCTTTGAAGTAGACGCTATTGGTCACGGAGTGCTCAGTGATGTTCGTGATCTCCGCGCCATAGGCTACAAGCTTGTCGTGTAGCTCTCTTAGCTCGTCGATGCCGCCATCGATCTGAAACGCGATGTGGCTGAGGCCCGCAGCGCCGTATTCCGCTTCGTTCGCAGCCTGGAACAGACCTATGTCATGGTGCTGAGTGCCGAACGAGAGGAACGCAGAATGTCGTTCGGGGTTGCAGGTCACGGTCTCCATGCCCAACGCCTCTGAGTAGAACCGGACGCTCTCTTCCCACTTCTTCACCCTCAGGACCACGTGTCCTACTTTGTTGATCTTCGCCATCTCATCCTCCCCTATTTTCGGCGCCCGCTAGGGCATCACATCCGCAATGTTGAGCCTACCTATGCTCGATAACAAAGTCCAGTATCTCCATTGCCGTGCCGAAGTCCGAAGGCGCCAGGCCCAACGCGCCCGCCGGCAGCACATCAAGGACGTTTACAGTCGTTTCTACAATCGTCGATTCCGAAAGGGCTGTTTCTAGCTTTCCTGAGACGTCATCTATCTTTGGAAGCTGATCGCTCACCTGGCCCGGCAGTTTGTCCTCTAGCACGCTCGTATCGAAGTCGTACGTGAGCCTGGCCCCGGCGATGATCACGACCCCCACAATGGCGAAGCCGAACAAGAGGCCCAGAGCCAATCCACCAAGCTTGTCCACCATGCTGGAAAGACCAAGCGTGAAGATGGCCATGATGGGCTTGATGATCTTGGTAATGAAGCCGGAGATGATGATAGCGATGATCATCAGCACCGCGTACGTTGTCACTGTGACGATGGTGTCGTTGGAGAGCGAGCTGTCGAAGATCCCTCCTACCTTGTCGCTGATCTGCCCCGCAAAAATCCAGCCAATGATCATGGCGACAAAACCAAGCGCTGCTCTAATAAGTCCGGCTTTCATGCCCATGAATGCGCTTATCGCAATGATTGCCAGCAATACCCAATCTAACCAGTTCATCCGGACACCTCTTTCAACGAGAATTCTCCGGTGACCCTGTACCCTATCGGGATTTATCCGGGCGATTGTCTCTCACTAATAACGAAGTTGCCACCCCTATCGGTAGGACGTGTAGCTGAGACAAAGGAAAAGCACCCCCAGCGAACCAACGATTTACCGCCCTGCCGCTGGTATGTTAGCCGTTCCCATGGTCCCCCATATAAAAGCATGTTTGCGCTGTGGTATTCGTGGCATATACGCGTATCAACGAATGTAGCTACACGGGTCTTCGTTCAGACCCTAGGCGAAAGGCTGGCCGAACTTCTCCCGGTGGGCGATCTCTGAGAGGGCTTTACGATTCTTCTTTCCCCCTGTGCGCTCCTTGGTGTCGTACCCGAACGGCACTACCGCAATGACATCTATGGTGTCCGGGATGTTCAAGAGCTTTTCCACCTCGGGCATGCCTAACCATCCAGTCCAATTCGACCCTACGCCTTCAGCCCACGCTGTCAGGACCATTGATTGGATGGCGCGACCCGCATCAGAGACGCCGAAGGGCGACGACTTATCGATACCCACAGCAATGGCGAACGCAGCCTGCGCATTGTACGGCCCAGAGCCCATCAATGCTCCCAACTTCGTTAGTGTGTCGCGGTTCTGAACGATGACGAAGTGCCAGGGTTGGCCGTTTCTGCTGCTGGCCGTAAGGCGGGCCGCCTCAATGATCTTGTTCAACACAGATTCCGGCACCGGTTTGTCCTGAAATTCTCGGACCGCCAGGACCGTGTAGATCGCATCGTAGACTTCCATACATATCTCCTGTGGGTGGCGGATTGTTATCTTCACCCCACCATATCACGTTGACCTGATGGCGAAACGCCCCATCTGGGGCTATCATGGCCTCGAATCTGGGCGATGGCTAACAACCACACATTCGGAGGCGAATATGCCTGTCACCAAAGAAATGCTGAGGGCAATGCTCGAGTCGCTTGGCGGGCTGAACATGACCGACGAGGAACTGGAAAAAGCCGTACCACAGGTGCAGATATACGCCGACCAGTCGGCGAAGCTGCAGGCGCTTGACCTCTCTAAGGTCTACTCCGGTCGCCTACTGCACCCTGACGATGGCGCGAGCAAGTCATGAGCACAGACTCACTCAATCACCTCTCCATTACTGAGCTAGCCCCCCTCATTCAGAGCAGAGAGGTCTCTCCCGTGGAGGTTGTTGAAGCAGCTCTGGCCCAGGCGGAGAGGCTGCAGCCCGTGCTGAACAGCTTCATCACCCTGCTTGCAGACGATGCCCGCCGGGATGCCAAGGAGCGAGAAAAAGCCATCAAGGTCGGCGAGTATCGAGGGCCTTTGGACGGTATACCCATCGGTATCAAAGACAACCTCGCCACGAAGGGGATTCGCACAACGGTGGGGTCGAAAGTCCTGAGAGATTATGTTCCTCAGGACGATGCTGCTGCAGTAACGGCGTGTAAGCAGGCAGGGGCCATCATCATCGGCAAAGAGAACCTCCATGAGTTCGCTGCCGGAGGCACGTCAGAGAACCCCCACTATGGCGCCGTACACAACCCCTGGGATGTTGAGCGCATCCCCGGCGGCTCAAGCGGCGGTGGCGCTGCTAACGTTGCCGCCCGCGTGACCCACGCATCGCTCGGGACTGACCTGGCTGGGTCTGTGCGCATCCCGGCATCGTACTGCGGCCTTGTCGGCCTGAAGCCTACGTTCGGTCGAGTGAGCCAGCGGGGTATCCAGGTGACCAGCCACAACGGCGACCACATCGGCCCCATGACCCGCTCTGTAGCTGATTGCGCTGTCATGCTGCAAATCCTGGCCGGGAACGACCCCGCGGACCCAAGCACGGTGCCCGTTGATGTTCCCGACTACACCAGCCGATTTGGTGAGCCTATCGCGAATATCCGAATCGGAGTGCCGACGAACTACTATTTCGACCTAGTTGACGCTGAAGTCGATGCAGCAGTTCGCAAAGCAATCGCCTCCCTAGGAGAGATGGGAGCCCACGTGTCGGACGTGGAGTTCTCTACGCTGAAGTACATGGAATTAGTGCGAGCGGGCACGGGTGCAGACTCCTTCATCGCCCACGAGCAGATGCTCAAGGACCATAGAGAGGACTACAGCCCTGAGTTGGCCAGCCGCATGTTGGCCAGCCAGTTCTCGCTCGGTCGCGACTACGCTAAGGCGCTGAAGGTCCAGCGACTAATCGAAGACGAGTTTGCTCAAGTCCTGCAAGACGTCGACATCATTGCCACACCGACGATGGCGTTCTCGCCTCGACGCATCGGCGAAGAAACAACTATGATCTCGGGCAAAGAACATCCGCTACGAGTGTCCGGGGCAGGGGACCTCTATCTTGGCCACAACACCCATGTCTCCAACGCTACGGGCCTGCCAACCATCACGGTTCCCTGCGGCCTCACATCAGAGGGGCTGCCTGTAGGTTTGCAGCTCATCGGCAGACCATTTGAAGAGGCGTTGCTCCTCCAAGCAGCAGCGCAGTACGAGAAGATCTCTGGGTGGGACAACGCCTCCCCGGAACTAGCTAACTGACCAGCAGCACATACCACGGAGGAAACGATGGAACCCAGGGAGACAGGTGACAGGGAAGCAATAGATAAGGCAATGAACTCTCTAGCGCCTCTCGATGTTTCCTCCGCCGAGAATGTCCTAAGGGAAGCCAAGGAGATCATGGATGAGCTTGGCGTGGTCTTCTTCCTCCGGCAGGGAACATGCCTTGGAGCGGTCAGAGACAGTGCCATCATGGCGTGGGATGACGACATCGATATCGGTTCAATCATCGGCCTGCACGGCCTCACCAACGATTCCGTCAACGGGGTTGTTGACCGGGTTGTTGCCACGTTCACTGAGCGGGGATTCAGCACCAAGGTAGAACAGACCAGCAGCTTCACGTACGTCCTGCTCCTGAAGTCCGATGTCAGGATTGACTGGGAATGCTTTCACATTAACGATGGATCGATCCTGCACTGGCCGCCCAAGCGTTTCCCCATCGCGCTTTTCACTGAGTTGAAAGAGATCGATTTCCTGGGACAGAAGCATCACGTCCCCACCCCCCCGGAAGAGTACCTGGCAACCAAATACGGACCGGATTGGCGAACACCGAAACGCAGTGGGTCATACGAGAAAGACGTATTGGCCATGATCCCGGACCCACCTCGGGTCGGCATCGTGAAGCGAGTGCTCAACGGCATTCGCAACCGTCTGTCTCCACCCAAGACCTCAACGCTGCTGATCCTTGACCGACAAGGTGCACCTGTTGCCGATGCGTATGTGCACGTTGCAGGCATTGGTGCAAGTAACACCGATAGTCAGGGCAATGTGTCTTTGGCGTTGTCAGACAACATATGGCACTCGTTAACGATCCGGTTCGGGGACCATGAGGAAGTCCTCTACCTGGAACGGTTGGACCCCGGTCAGAGCTACGTGTACAGGCCAGACCCTGACCAGACGTCCGGTAGGTCCTTCGCGTTATCAGAGCAGTAACGCAATACTGCTACGCGAACGACTTTCCGGACACATCGAGGTAGTCCTTTGACTCATTGGTTACCAGATTCGTTCGCCGGGTTTGGCTGACTCTCCAGCGTCGGCTCCGGCCAACCACGGATCGTCATCCGCCTTCACAATCGTCTCCTCTGATCTGATGAGGTGGAACGGAATTGAGGGGTCAAGGCCTGGCGGGTCGATTCCCTCTCTAATGCCCTTGGCGGCACTGACCATGATCTGCCTAAAGCGAATGATGCCCCCATCAGCGGCATACAGGTGTTCATGACTCCTATCATAAATGGGCCCCATACTTTCAGTGACTGCGTAGTCCTGCTCAGCATTCGGTGTGATACCGGCTAGAATGGTTGTTTTCTGTACCCTACGGTCTAGCATGTAGTCGTTGTCCGCCCGCTTGAGTCGTATTTTGGGGTTGGTGGGGTCCATCATCATGTTCTCAGCAAGAGTGCTCTCGCGCTCTGGGTTCGAGAATGGTCGATCGGGGTTGTGACGTACAAAGAACCGCATGCAGTTCTCATCATCTACGGGAACGATAATGAAGGCACCTCCAGCTCTGCCGGGGCTTCCGATCATGCTGCAGACCGGCATCACGTGGGTTGTGATGCGAATGTGTCTATTACCGGCATCCGTGGGCCGTATTCCCATGACACGGAAGCCATAGGCCGTGTCCTGCACCTGTATTTCTGAGTAGGGGTACTTCGCCAGAATGTAGGAACGAAGGTTGGGGGACGGCGTCCCCGGTCGGTCGGTGTCATCCGTCTCCAGTGTCCAATCCACAATGCGTCTGTGCAGGGTACCGAGATGGGAGGGGTCTATGTTCCCCTCAATGCTCTGCACGTAATTGCAGTACACGGGCACTCTGGTGGCGATGACCTGGTTTACTGGAAGCCGGTTGAAGATGAGGTCAGGTTCCGCTGGCTTCTTGTCAATCGGGCCCATGTACGTCCAGACCATGCCAGCCGACTCTATACACGGATAGGAGTTGATGTGCACCTTGTCCTTGAAAATGCTGCCTGGTAGGTCAGAAGGCATGTCGACGCAGTCGCCGTTCACGTCAAACTTCCAACCATGGTAGATGCACATGATTCCGCATTCCTGGTTAATGCCAAAGAACAAGGAAGCGCCACGGTGGGGGCATCGCTCGTTGATGAGTCCCACCTTTCCATCGGTGTCCCGGAAGGCGATGAGTTCCTCGCCCAGTATCTTCACGCGGACAGGCTCCCCATCGTTCTCCGGTAGGTCTGTGATGAGGAGGCATGGAAGCCAATATCTGCGAAGGGCCTCTCCCATAGGAGTCCCTGGGCCAGTGTGACAGATCAGATCGTTTTCAGCTTCTGGCAACATAGGTGTTTTCCCCTTCCATTATTAGCATCCTTCTCATTATGGTTGACCTACAATTTAGAAGCGCAAACTACTTAGGCTCAACGAATAATTCTTTTCTCGTCGCTGGATCGTCCTCAAACGCTACGGAACGGGGCAGCAGAGCCGCCGCAGATCGCACCTGATAGACTCTTCCGTTGTTCGCTGCATAGGGTTCAATCCCCTCCTGCAGGTCTTTGACCGCACGAAGAAGGTGGTTGCGCATCCCGATGATGCCCCTGTCTGTGGTGCCGAGGTGCTCATGGGTCCGGTCAGTAATCGGCCCCATGCTCTCCACCATCGCTGCATCCTGGGACCTGCCGAATCCGCGAGGGATCCCGCTGAAGCTGGTTGTCTTCTGCAACTCACGATCGATGAAGAAGTCATTCTCCATCCGTGCCTCTGGAAGCCATGTCTTCCTGTCTACAGTCTTCTGCAGCATCAGGACTTCTTGGGTAGCATTCTCCTCTGGTTCAGGTGGGCGATCAGTGTGGTACGCAACCAGCATTATCCAGGTGTGCTCATCGTCCATGGGTACCCACATCCCAACGCGCACCGCAGTGCCGGGCATCCTGGGGATCATGGTGTAGTAGGGGGTGAGCCACTGAGCGATACGCCAGTAGTAGCTGTCCTCTTCTACGGGTTTCTGCGCGCCAATCTGTATGCCGTAGTCCGTAGTCTTCACGTGGAAGTTGGACCAGCGCGGGGTGTACGCGTACTTCCCTACCCAACTGGTTGCTGTTTTTGCCTTCTCGTCGACATCCAGGTTGCTGTGCAGGAACCCAAGGTGGACCGTGTCGATCTCTCCCTCGACCGCCTGCACGAAGTTGGACTCGTACAGCAGCTTCGTCACCACCCAGTGGCTGTCGGGCAGGTCTGTCCACTCAAACCCCGGCATCTCTGGCGTCAGCTCTTTGGGCCCCATGTAGGTCCAAATGATGCCGCCCTTATCCAGCACGGGGTATGCAGTGATGTGTACTTTGTCCTTGAAGTTGCTCTCAGCAGGCTCGGAAGGCATGTCAACGCAGTCGCCGTTCACGTCAAACTTCCAGCCATGATAGACGCAGCGTAGACCGCATTCTTCGTTTCGACCGAAGAATAAGCTTGCGCGACGATGGGGGCAGTAGTTGTCGATGAGGCCAACGTTCCCGTTGGTGTCGCGGAAAGCAATCAGGTCCTCACCCAGCAGGCGAACTCGGACGGGATCGCAGTCGGGGCCTGGTAGTTCATCTGACAACATCGCGGGAGTCCAGAACCTACGGAGCAGAGTCCCCATGGGTGTTCCAGGACCTACCCTGCAAAGAAGTTCATTGTCCTCTTGTGACAGCATGTTTCATCCCCTCCCCTAAAGCTAACCTGGTTAACCGAACCTCTGGTTCCATAGGCAATATCCTCTTCTCTGATTGGGACCTAGGTGGATAGCGGAAATCCCAACTGTTGGTCAATCACCTTCTGGCAGAAGCATCATCTTCAGAAGCGCCATCCTGATAAACAACTCGTTGTTGATCTGCTGAAAATAATGTACTCTGGAGTCCAAGTCGACTTCTGGCGCGATACCATCGATACGGGGGAAGGGGTGCATGATGATGGCGTGTTTGCGCATCTTCTCCAACATAGTCTGATTGATGAAGAACGACTCTCGCTGGATGCCTTCCGTGTGATAGTCAAACCCATGCAATTGTAGGTCTGGTCGTACTTCCTTAATTGCGCGTAATACTTTCAGCACCTCTATAGGTGACTTGTTCCGCTAACAGACACTTCCAACCCCTACCCAAGCACCGAGCGCAAGGCGTTCACCGTACTGTTGAATATGCGATTGGTATTCTTCTGGCTTGAAGCCCTGCAAAACTGGAAGTATATAAACAGATGGGTTTGTAGCCATCAGGGCATCATACCTTTCGCTAGTTAGGCGTTGATGGTCATCTACAGTCAGCCCTGTTATTTCCAATATAAATTGTTCGCACATATAATCCTGACTGACCGCAGCCTGTAAATTTCCGCACTTACTCGATCGGTTAATCTCTGAAGCATACTGGTCAATCGGCAAGTGGCCTTTCCCAGAACTGATGCGCGTGAAAGCCCCGGAATCCAGTATCCAATTCCCCACTTCAAAACATGACTTCCTCTTCAATAGAACATTGATACTCAACATAGATTTGATATCGTCTTTGCTAGATATGGAAGGTGTAAGCCTATGTAGAAGGTTGGCCTCATAACCTACGCCTTACCAACCAGAGCAAAGCGACCGCTCCTATTGTCATATAACCCTTGCCAACCAGTTGCCCCTGAAGAAATGCTAATGACCCAAACGCCAACCAAAGGAACAGCACTGAATCGGCAGTGAACCCCACAACATTGCTTGCAGCAACCGCCTTGAGCCAACCCCGTTTTCTTAGTGGCGTGTAGATCAATAGATCGGCGAACTCACTGGCAAGGAAAGCGATACCACTAGCAATAGCGAATTTCTGGGCATCCTCTAACAAGAAAGATAATCCTGCGCCTAGAAGAATAGCCCCAATTACCCATCGTTTATTCCCCAACTCGTGCAGGAAATCTCGGAGCGTAAAAGCCAACCCTGCGAAAAATACCCCTGCTGGAGCGGTTAACCCGAATCCGATACCGACTATGCCCCATTGTGCCAGTGTCCAGTTGGCTCCCCAAACAGTTGTTACGAAAGCCATAAACAATGCTAATAATTTTATTGGCAACTTATGTAATGGGATATATTTTGTTATATATTCACCCATACTCCCCCTTATCGGGCTTCCTTACACGCACTATCAAGATAGTGCCAGACCCCGGCCACACCGAGTATCTCGCCAGCCCTCACGTTGAATGAAAGCTCTTTCAGCCGAACGCCCTGATTCCCCTCCACTGTTGAGACCTTGTAGAACTCCAATGCGATTGGAGACGCGATACTCTCTTCTGACTTAGCCTCAATGCGCACAGCTTGCGGTGCGGCGTCACCTATCATCATGACCACCAACTCAGTTGGGCTCGTTTCCTGTGGTGTGACCCTACCTACTACCGCTCCACGCCTCAAAACGGTGATCCTGTCCGCTATAGCCATAACCTCAGGAAGTTTGTGGGTAATGAATATGATGGCGTAGCCATCTGCCTTGAGTTCCTTGAAAACCTCAAATAGCCCTTCTTCCTCATGCGGCGGCGAAGGTCCTACGACTTGGAACGGGAGAAGAGGCCTTTAACAGCCTGAACAAGGCCCTCGAAGAGGGGTTTCTTTGGGCCGTCGCCGTGGGCCTCCTTTAGGTGGGCGACGAGGTCGCCGGGAACGTCTTGACCACAGACTCTGCATTGTGGCATTCCACACCTCCTCCAAAATTCGATGGGGGGATATTACCACAGGAGGCAGGATACCAAATTGTATATATATAAAATACTGTCCTACCTTTCCTGTTTTCAAAACTCTGGAGCCGCCTGGCCCCCCAGATTAGCAACCTCAAACCGGAATCGCCTGGGGCAAATAGCCATTTGATATTGTGTAATACATTATATATTCTGCCTCCATGAAACGAATGGGCAGACCGCCAACTGGCCACCAACCAGTACTCACGATACGCATGGTTCCTGAAGCTATGGGAGTCGCACGTGATGGGGCCAAAGCGCTGGGTAAAACCATAGGGGTGTGGGTAGCTGAGGCAATACAAGAGAAAGCAGCGAGGGAGGCAGCAAATGACAACGGTGGAGATTAGATCACTGAGGCAACTGGCCAAGGTACTAGGCGTGAGCCAACCACTCCTGTCGCAGGTCCGAGCGGGGAAGAGACCGCTGCCAGAGTCGATGGGAAAGCAGGTCTCAGCTTTGGGTGCTTATCACTTGCTTATGGGTGATAAGCAAAGTGGCTCAAATTTGATGGGAGAGCATCGCGAAATCTCAGATACAAGCGACGTAGCTGGTGCCCCAGGCGGGATTCGAACCCGCGACCATCTGCTTAGAAGGCAGCCGCTCTATCCACTGAGCTACTGGGACACGCTTTCCACCTATAATGAATGGTAGCCCTCGCTGTAAATAGGTGTCAAACATCTCCCATGAGGGCTTCGCTCTTCGTTTCCCTGAGAGAAAAAGGAAGCCCCCTTCTCGCTATGAGAAGGGGGCTTCCTCACATTTCGTGATCTTGAATCAAGACGGAGCGCCTGGAGCGGATGGCGAAGAACGCTATTCCGACACCGATCAACACCACCACGATGATGATGCCGATGATCAGGCAATTGTTGTTGTCGTCGTCTGCCGGCTCAATGGTGGCCACAGCCGTCGGTGCAGGTGCAGGCACACTCGGCGCTGTTGCGGCAGGCGCAGGGGCCCTGGTAGCCGTCGCGGCAGGTGCGGGAGCGCTCGCCGCCGTTGGCGCAGTGCTGATGTCGCTGTGGAGACCACAATATCAAGGTTTATTATAGGTACAAGTTGGCCGTCATCCGCTATTCCTATGTCCAGGACACAATTGACGATTCCACTCGCCTCTACCTCGCTTGGGGTACAGGTGGGAGTCAAACGGAGGGCCTCAACGGGAGACACGGCCAGTATAAGACCAAATGCTATGGCGCCAACAGCAAATGCTATCAGCAACCCGCGAGGTAATAAATTTTATCGCTTTACTGTAGCCACATCAGCCCCCTAACGACAAGGTCAGTGCCTTGCAATACAAGACACAACACCCTAGTGTAGTCTCCACCTACGGATTGCCAAGGTAGAAGACACCCCAACATCCCTATCTAAGACTGATACAAACGGCTCAACTTTACGAGCCGTAATGCGCACCACCTAGCGTGGCATTTCCTCTAGCGTGATCATGAACTCCACCAAGTCCCCATCTCTGATGAACTGGGCATTGATCTCCTGGCCTACTTCCAACTGCTCTCGCATGAGTCTTTGGAGTGCCCGCAGCGATGCTGATGAGCACATCGCCTTCCTGGATACCTGCCGTCTCCGCCGGGCTGTCCGGCCAAATTCGCTGCATGAGAACACCGAGGCGCTCTTCCAAATCGAATTCTAACGCCACCGCAGCGGTAACGTCTTGTACGCCCACACCCAGCCAGGGCCACATGACCCTGCCATGTTTGAGGATTGACTGCACCACGGGTATGACCGTAAAGCTGCTCACGGAAAACCCAATGCCCTGGACTCCCCGGACTACGGCGGTGTTGATGCCAATGATCTCCCCGTTCAGATCCACCAACGGGCCCCCGCTGTTCCCCTCATTGATAGCCGCGTTCGTCTGAATAAGGTCAGTAAGGGTCTGCTCCCTGGTCGTCAGCGATCTATCCAGGGCACCGACTACGCCTAGAGTGACGGAGGGGCCGCCGGGTAGGCCAAGGGCGTTTCCTATAGCAATTGCCCAATCCCCAACGCGGAAGGAATTTGGTGGAGCAAAGGGAAGCGCAGGAAAAGGCCCGTCGCCTTCAATCTATAGCACCGCCAGGTCAGTTGCGGGGTCGCTTCCCACAACCGTTGCCCTGAAGACCCGACCGTCATCGGTGGTGATCTGAATACGATCCGCATTGCTGATGACATGGTAGTTGGTAACAACGTAGCCATCAGAGTGGATGATGGCGCCACTGCCGTTACTGGTGCCGCCGCTCCTACGGAAGAGGAAGCTGCCCGCATCGTATTGGGTGGTGATATTGACGACGGATGGGCGAATCATCTCAACGATGTCAGCAACAGAAGGGAGTGTTGTCAGGATACTAGAGGAGGGGATGGCTTGGGACACCGGCTGGGCAATCACCCCTCCGGCAGAGGTCTGGTTGGATGGGGGTAGGATTGGGGTCTCGCCGTTATCGCAGGCAGCAAGAAGGGCTAAAGTCAGCAGCAGGATGAGCCCAACGCAACGTGATTCGGCCCTCATCAGCCACCACCGTTCTCAATCCGCTTGATGCGACCCATGGTGCAGGCAATTCCTGCGCCACGGGTCGTACGTTCTGGCACTTAGTTGTCGCTAGCAGCAGCACCGTCAGCTGAATCGTCAGCGTCAATCCGCTCCGGCTCCGCAGCCTCTGCAGGTGCAGCAGCCTCTGCTTCTTGCTCATCCAAAGCCGCCGCGTTCACCGGTGCCGCCACATGGGCGACCATCTGGTCCCCGTCCGTCACAATGGTTACACCCTGACCAACCTCAAGATCCCTGACGTGGATGTTCTTATCAAAGGTATCAATCCCGGAAACATCCACGGACACAATGGCCGGAATTTCCATGGGGACAGCTTCAACAGACACGGTGTACATCGCCTGGATCATGCTACCGCCGTGTACGCGTACCGCCGCAGATTCACCAACAAGCTCTATCGGTACGTCCACGCGAGTCTTCTTGGTCATGTCTACCCGCAGGAAGTCCACGTGCACTACCTCAATGGTCAGTGGGTGGAACTGGATCTCTCGCACAAAAGCAAGATGGGTCTCGCTGGAGCCGTCCGGTGCAACTTCAACCGGCCTGTTATATCCAACTACTGACAATGTCTTACGCAGGAGTTTCGTGTCCACCTGGAATACCTGTGACTCTATCCCGGGGCCGTAGAGATGAATGGGCGTGATGCCCTGACGCCGAAGCGTGCTGACCTTCTTTCTCATAACGGTTCGTTCCTGGACAGCTAGCCGGGCTGCTTGGGTGGTCATGGACGTAACTCCTCTGTATCGTGCATCGAATTTTGGGGTACAACCATCCTATTGTAGAGGATAATGTGCCTTCTTGAAAGAGTAGGCCCTTATTTAAGCCTCGCGCGCAGCTAGCGTTGCTGTTGAAGGGCAAATAGCTGCATGCTATACTAGGGCATCTCGGGAAACGCTACCCGTGTATGCATTATGCGGTAGTAAGTAATGAATGAGACTACCGTTCCAGGAGGGGGATCACAATGACACAATCAGCAGCATTGACACCGGAACAGGTGCAATGCTACAGCCGGCACATCATCATGGATCAGGTGGGCAGCAAAGGCCAACGGAAGCTCCTTGAATCCAAGGTGCTTATCGTAGGTGCGGGCGGCCTTGGTTCACCAAGCGCTGTATACCTGGCACTGGCCGGAGTGGGCACCATCGGCATCGTCGATTTCGATGTGGTGGACATCTCCAACCTTCAGCGCCAGATCCTCCACCAGCATGACGATATCGGCCGACCCAAGGTCCAGTCCGCCAAAACAACCATCAACGCCTACAACCCTGACACCATCGTCAACATCCATGAGACGCCCCTGACGTCAGAGAACGCCATGGAGATCATTTCCCAGTACGACATCATCGTGAACGGTGTGGACAACTTCCCCACCCGCTACCTGGTGAACGATGCCTCCTACATGCTGAACAAGCCTCTGGTGGACGGCAGCATCCTGATGTTTGACGGTCAAGCAACCGTGTACCTGCCCGGACAGGGCTGCTATCGTTGCTTGTTCCCCACACCACCACCTCCCGGCGCTGTACCCAACTGCTCTGAAGCCGGGGTGTTGGGCGCTATGACCGGACTGGTTGGCAGCATCCAGGCCACAGAGACATTGAAGCTGCTGCTCGGCATTGGCGAGTCCCTGGTCTCACGTCTTCTCCTGATTGACGCATTGAGCATGGACTTCCGTACAGTGAAGATTCGGCAGAACCCCAAGTGCCCGTTGTGCGGAGCTGAGCCCACCGTCACGGAGCTGATCGATTACGAGCAGTTCTGCGGCTTCCCCTCTAACTCCACAACGTCGTTATTGGGGTAATTTCGTCGGTGTGTCGCATCCTGCGGGGGACTAAAGCCCACTCGCTGGGAGAGACTAAAGCACCCTGGCCCTCAGGCCAGTTCCAGATTTACGCACTTCGGCAAGGAGACTAAACACGTGCTAGGGGAAGCTAACGCTATGCGTGCGAGGACCGTCAAAGGCGATATTCTGGGTGCCATTGGCGATACTCCCCTTGTGTACCTGCCAAAGCTAAGCCCCAAGCCTGGTGTGAATATCTACGCCAAGTTGGAAGGGCATAACCCCACCGGCAGCGTCAAAGACCGCATTGCCAAACACATGATTACTCGTGCTGAAGCTGATGGTACGCTGACGCCGGGGAAGACCGTCCTTGAACCCACCAGCGGCAACACCGGCATCTCCCTGGCCATGGTCTGCAAGATCAAGGGCTACAAGCTCAAAGTGGTGATGCCAGAGAACGTCAGCCCTGAACGCACCCAACTCCTTGAGGCTTACGGGGCAGAGATTCTGTTGAGCGATGGCGCTGGTGGCAGCAACCATGCCATCGCCGTAGCGCAGGAGCTATACGCCAAGGACCCTGACACCTACTTCATGCCCTATCAATACGGCAACGAGTCCAATCCCCTTGCCCATTACGAGACCACGGGCGTGGAGATCCTTGAAGCATTGCCTCAGATAGACACGTTTGTAGCGGGACTTGGCACCGGCGGCACGCTGATGGGTGTTGGTAGAAGGTTGAAGGAACACGACCCCACCATCCAGGTCATCGCAATAGTTCCTTCGCCCGACGATGCCATTCAGGGGCTTCGAAGCCTCGACGATGGTTTCATTCCTCCCATCCTGGACACGGAGCTTCTGGATTCACGGATCATGATTGAAGGCGAGGAAGCTTTTGCCACCACGCGGTTCCTCCTAGAAAAGGAAGGAATATTCGCCGGAATATCTTCAGGCTCCGTCATTGCCGGGGCGCTCCGGATCGCACATCGGATGGACAAGGGAAACATCGTCTGTCTGCTTGCTGACGGCGGGTGGAAATATTTGAGTACCAACCTCTGGACTACCGATTACGGAGAGTTGAAGAGCCAGGTTCAGGGCAAGATTTGGTGGTAGTCTGCAGGTAGGCTTGGCCCCTATTTCTTGGCCTCCTACCTGATATGCCCGTTCGGCTCTGGAAATTTTCGCCTGGATGTGGCACTCTAGCCCCAACAACCATACATCCATTCGTATGGTTTACTGTCTATTCCATTGAGCCAGAGCATACAATGAATCCTTCAGGGAGATATTCAATGACTACCGTTGACCCGAACGCATTCAAGGCAGCAGCTGGAAGCTTTGGCACCGGCGTAACAGTCGTCACCTCAAATCGGGATGGCCAGGTTTACGGTATGACCGTTTCGGCGTTTGCCTCCCTTTCAATTGACCCCATGCAGATCATCGTCTCCCTTCGAGGTGGTGGTCTGCTGAACGACATGATTAACGATTCCAACGGCTTCGCTGTAAGCATCCTTCGACAGGATCAACAAGAGGTCGCAGCCTACTTCGCATCCTCCGGGCGCGAACCATGCGACGGGGAGTTCCCAGGACTTCCCTCCTCTACAGCGGTATCCGGTGCACCGATCATTGGCGGATCACTGGCCCACTTCGATTGCACCTTGGCCACAACGCATGACGGTGGCGACCATGTCATCTTCGTAGGCAACGTAGTTGAAGCCGTCGCAGAAGACGGAGAGCCTCTGATGTACTACAAAGGGAGCTATCGCGGCCTTCACACTCTAGCGTAACCACACGCCGGGGATTGACCTGAGGGCCAGACCGCTTCAGTCTCCGCCAGAGGCAACACATACCGGGGGCACATCCCCCCGGAACCCCTTGCTCCTTCGGCAGGCTCAGGACAGGCTCTGGGGAACCCCTCTGGACTCCCCCATGTTGGTAGGTAGATAGACGCCTTTAGTCTCCGCCGGAGGCATTATGCACTTTAGTCTCCTCGCCGCAGCGACATATAACCGGAGGCAACATGTCCTTTGATCTCACAGACGCAAAAGGCGCCATGACAGGTCAGCGCTACATCGAAAGCCTCCGGGACGGTCGAGAGGTCTGGCTTGACGGTGAGCGCGTGCACGACGTGACCACACACCCGGCGTTCTCCGGCATGGTTCAGGAGATGGCCCGCATCTACGACCTCCAACACACAGACAAACTCCGCGATGCGATGACCTTTGAGTCGCCTGAGACCGGCAACCGCATCAGCTATTCCTACAGCCTGCCCACCACCCACGAAGAGCTCATGGCCCGGAAGCGCAACTCAGAGATATGGATGCAGGAGAGCTTCGGGCAGCTTGGCAGGACGCCTGACTTCTGTTCCGCCGTGGTTTGCGGGTGGTACGACGTTCGCGACGAGTTGGACAAGCTGGCCCCACGCCTGGCAGGTAACGCCGTCAACTTCCATCGCTTCTGCGCGGAGAACGATATCTCCCTCACCCACGCCATCGGTGACCCGCAAGTCGATCGCACAAGCGTGACTCAGGGTGAGAACGTGGCGCCGGACAACCCGTGGGTCGGCGTTGGTGGATACGCGCTAGAGAACCCGGACGACGACATGGCCACAGCCCTCAAGGTCACTAAGGAGGTTACAGGCGGCATCGTTCTGAAAGGCGCCAAGCAACTTGCCACCCTGGCTCCGCTGGCCAATGAGTGCCTGGTCTACCTCTCTGCCACCTTCGCCGGGCGCTCCCAGAACGAGTACGTGCAATGGTTCTCCATCCCTATGAACACCCCTGGGCTGGTGACGCTGTGTCGAGAGCCGCTATCGCAGAACCCAGGCAGCTACGGCCACCCCTTCTCCCATCGCTTCGATGAACAAGACGCCATGATGTACTTCAACGATGTCTTTGTGCCCTGGGACCATGTGATGATGCTCTACGACAGCGATGCCGCAGGTCGACTGCTCGGTCGAGTCAACGTCCTGGCCGGGTACAGCAGCAACATCCGCCTGTACGAGCGCCTACGGACGTTTGTGGGCGTGGTGACACTGCTTGCCGAGGCCAATGAGATCGATGAAGTGCGGGACGTCCGCGATAAGCTGGGGGAGCTTGTTTCCTATGCGGAGATGGTTCGCCTAGCTATCAGGGGCATGGATGCAGATGCAGCCCTAACGCCCGGCGGCGTGATGGTTCCCGGCGATGGGTTTGCCTTGGGCATCTTTGCCGCTCAGATCTCCAAACGAGTGTTGGACATCGTGCAGCAAATCGGCGGGTTGGAGCTTCTGTCTCAGCCCAGCGAGAAAGACCTGGCCAACCCGGAGCTTCGCCCCTACCTGGACAAGCTCATTGGCGGCGGCGATACCTCCGCCACGGCGCAGCGGGTGCGACTGTTCCGACTGGCCTATGACTTGTGCATCTCCACCTTTGCCACACGCCAGGAGGTCTACGAGTACTGGCACCGCGGCGATGTCACTCGCAACCGCTCCAACCTCTACAGTCGCTACGATAGAGGCCAGGTGATGGAGCGAATCAAGAAACTCATTGCAGAACCCATGTAGGCAACGGCTCATGTGCTGGGGACTGGCCTCCGGGCCAGAGGCCTCTTCAGTCTCCTCGCCGCAGCGACATGCGCCGGGGACTGGCCTGCGGGCCAGAGGGGCCGGGCATGTAAATACAGACACGTTTGGTAGCCGCAGCGACATATACTGGTAGCACACATACCTAACATCCAACACTAGGAGACATCCGTGGAATATCGCAAACTCGGCAACACAGGGCTGGACGTATCCGTCATCGGTCTGGGCACCAACAACTTCGGCCCTCGTCTGGACCTGAAGGAGACCACCGCCGTCCTGGACGCCGCGCTTGAGGAGGGTATCAACTTCCTGGACAGCGCAAACGCATACGGCGGCGGCACATCAGAGGAGTTCATCGGCACCGTGTTCGCCAAGAACGGTCGACGGCACGATGTAGTCATCGCGTCAAAGGTCGGCCTCGACGTAGGAGGCGTGGCCCCCTCGGCACCACCGTCTGGCCCGAACAAGCGAGGCTCGTCGCGACAGCACATCATGGACGAGGTGGAGAACAGCCTGCGTCGATTGCAGACCGACTACATCGATGTCTTCTACATGCACATGTGGGACAAGGTCACGCCCATCGAGGAGACGCTGCGTGCCCTCGATGATCTGGTACATCAGGGCAAAGTACGCTACATAGGCGCTTCCAACTACACGGCGTGGCAACTGACAGAGGCGTTGTGGACCAGCAAGGCCAACAACCTCTACAGCTTTGCCTGTGTTCAGCCGGAGTACAGCCTGGTGGTCAGGAACGTTGAGCAGGAGCTGGTTCCGTTCTGCGAACGGTATGGCATGGGCCTGATTCCCTACTTCCCCCTGGCCAGCGGACTCCTGACCGGGAAGTACAAGCGCGACGAGCCGTTACCTGAGGGGACGCGCATGGCTGACGGCCTTCGATCCGAGTTGTACAGAAACCGCTATCTGACCGATAAGAACTGGGAGTTGCTTGGCAAGCTGGAGGGGTTTGCGGCGGAGCGAGAGCACGCAGTCACAGACTTGGCCTTTGCGTATCTACTGGCTAGCCCGGTAGTGCCATCCGTCATCGCAGGGGCCACCAAGCCTGAGCAGGTGCACGCCAACGCCAAGTCAGCCGAGTGGCGACTCACCGACGATGATGTTGCCGCCGTACGGGAGTTGTTTTAGCTGCGACCAAGTTTGAGCTTGAAGAACTCGGCAGTGGATTCAAAGCCCAATGCTATGTAGAAGTCGCCAGCACGACGTGTCGGTACCGTCACCTCAACTGAGCCTCGGGCTTTCGCATTGGAGACCGCATTTTCTACCAACGCACGACCAATCCCCTGGCCCCGATGCTCCACGACCACATACAGCTCCAGCAACTCGGTCACGATTCCATTGGCGAACAAGGTCAAAGAATCGGCAGCCAGGACGTAACCGACCACGATACCATCTACCTCCGCAACCAGAAGGTCGGAACCTACGTTCTCGATTATCCGAGGGTAATTGGCAGTAAACACTGAATGGTCGGGACTGTAGCTCGTCGCAAACAGGCCAAGCATGACAAACACTATTTCAGCATCAGCCAATACAGCAGACCGCACCGTTAAATCTTCCAATGTGACCTTCCCAAGTGAAGCGTTCCTCTTGACATAATCGTGTATCATCGCTCTACCAAATGTGCCAGAGACTGGGCTGCGGGCCAGAGGCCTCTTTAGTCCCTTCGCCGCAGCGATATATACACGGCTTTAGTCTCCGCCGGAGGCAATATAACTAGGCCAACACCAGCCCGCCATCAATGTAGAAGGTCTGGCCTGTGATGTACGCTGCAGCATCGGAAGCCAGATAGACGCCCATCAGCCCTACTTCTCGCATTCGACCAACGCGAGCCAACGGCACGCCTCGGGCTTTGGCCGCCTCGTCGCGCTGTTTGTACTGCTCTTCCGTTAGCTGGTCGGGGTCCGGGAACTGGCCGGGTGCGATGGTGTTCACTCGAACGCCAAAGGGTGCCCACTCAAGGGCCACGGTCTCCGTGAATCGAGTCAACGCAGCTTTGCCTGCGCCGTACGCCGACAGGTTTGCGGTGGCCTTTCGCGCGGCGAACGACGAGACGTTGATGACGGTCCCGCTTCCTCGCTTCACCATATGCGGCCCAAAGACCCGGCAACCCTCAAAGGCCTCTGTCAGGTTGATATTCACAATGTCATGCCACTCCTGGGAGGTCATGCCCTCAAGCTCGCCTCCGGGCAGTGCGATGACCGGCTTGCGAATAGAATCGCCGGCGGCGTTGACCACGATGTCTATCGAGCCGAACTCGGCGATCACCTGCTTGGCCAGGTATTCCATGTCCTCGCCGTGGGTGGCGTCCACCGTGAGCGCGGCGCTCTTGCGACCCATCGCCTCAATCTCTTTTGCGGTGCCTTCAACGTACTTGTTGGTGAAGCCGGTGACAGCGACGTCCGCCCCTGCGTCTGCCAAAGCCATGGCGATTCCCTTGCCGATGCCCCTGCTTCCGGCGATGACGATTGCGTTCTTACCTTCAAGACTGAACTCAGGAATACTCATTGGTCTCTCCTATGTTTTTGATATTCAAGATTACTCGCCTGTGGCATATCCCCGGGGGCACATCCCCCCGGAACCCCTTGCCAGAGGGGAACCCCTCTGGACTCCCCCACATATCTGAGACTGGCCTGCGGGTCAGAAGGGCCGTCTTTAGTCCCTTCGCCGCAGCGATATATGACGCCTTTAGTCTCCTCGCCGCAGCGACATATACCCTAGACGCCCTCGTCTTCATCGTCGTCATCAAAGTCGGCGGTGCTAAATATCCCCAGGTCGGTGCCCTGGTGCACGTGAACGATGA